>WLWI01000378.1_pt1 | contig 44379 bp, 43 predicted proteins | sample 6701501 | NCBI WGS metagenome assembly WLWI01 (sample SAMN12718690, study PRJNA515312) | sponge metagenome | isolation source: marine sponge | host: Mycale hentscheli | place: New Zealand: South Island, Marlborough, Capsize Point | collected 2014-11-01 | reverse complement strand
TTGCCAAAGAGGTCTTGGGCAAGACGCTGACCTGGGCCATTCAACAAGCAACGGATGCTAAATGGGAGATCGCAAAGATTATGGACCATCTTGCCCTCACCTGATTTTTGCAAAAGTCCAGTTATTAATATAGGAGAAGATCTAATGAAAAATGGTTTTTTTATCGGCCACGGCCTGGGCAACGATTATCTCGCCGTGGATCCGGAGGAACTCGATTTTTCCCTTAAACCAACCAATATCCGCGCCATCTGCGAGCGCAATTGGGGGGTGGGCAGCGACGGCATCTTGGCCCTGGAGCCCTCGGATAAAGCCGATTTTGGCGTCCGCATTTACAACCCCGACGGCAGCGAAGCCGAAAAGTCGGGCAACGGCCTGCGCATTTTCGCCCGCTATCTATACGCCACCCGCCGTACCCGCCGCAAGCAGTTTAGCGTTGAGACCGTGGGCGGAGTGGTGCAGATAGAACTGCATATCGACAAATTTGGCGATCCGGCCTCGGCGACGGTGGAAATGGGAGCGGCTACCTTCCGGCCCAAGGCTTTGCCCTGTACGCTCAAAGCAGACGAATTGATCGACCGACCCATTACCGCGGCCGGCCGCAAAATGCGCTTTACCGGTGTCAGTGTGGGCAATCCCCACTGCATTGTCTTCAAGGATAAAGGGGACGCCTGGAGTCGCGAGGAATTGCTCGAATTGGGCCCCGAATTGGAAAACCATCGGCTGTTCCCGCGCCGCACCAATGTCCAGCTGGCCGTGCCGGTGGGGCCCAAGTCAATCTATATCCTTATTTGGGAGCGGGGCGCCGGTGAAACCCAGGCTTCGGGGTCGTCCTCCTGCGCGGCGGCCAGCGCTGCGGTGCGGTTGGGGCTGGTGCAAAGCCCAGTCACGGTGAAAGCCCCGGGGGGCACCCTGCATATCGAGATTGATCCGGACTACGAATTGACTATGAAGGGACCGGTGGCCGAAGTGGCCCGCGGCACCTTCAGTGCGTCGTTTATCCGCGGCTTGCGCTAAGCGGCATGAAAAGCCGGTGCCGGCGTCGGGCCGGCGAGTCTTCCTGCCGAGTATAGCGATATGGACGGGGAGCGCCTGCGGGCTGATTTGCATCTGGCCTGGAACCGACAGCTATACCACTGGTGGGACTATTACGACCAGGAGTACCTGGGCGGGGCTATGCGCCGGCCGGTTATTGAATTGAGCCAGGCCCGGGGCGAGTGGGGGCGTTGGGACGGGGGCGGCCGGCGGCTTTTCATTGCCCGGCACCATATTGAGACCTCGCCCTGGATTGAGGTAATGGAGACGCTGCGCCACGAGATGGCGCACCAATACGCCGGCGAAGTTCTGCGTCCAGTCGGCGAGCCGCCCCACGGGCCGGCCTTCAGGCGGGCCTGCGAAAAATTGCGTTGCAGCCCAAAGGGCCGCGGCGCGGTAGCGCCTGGGGCACAGGATGAAAGCGTCCTGCGGCGGATAAAAAAAGTATTATCCCTGACCGACAGCCCCAACGAGCACGAGGCCCAGGTCGCCGTTGACAAGGCCCGCGATCTTTTGCTCGAATACAATATCGATCTGGTCGAATTAGACCGGGCCCGCTCTTTTAGCTGTATCAGTTTAGGACCGGTAAAAAAGCGGCGGGATTCGCACGAGGCCTGGCTGGCGGCCCTATTGCAGCGCTTTTTCTTCGTCGAGACATTGTGGGCCTATGGCTACGAGCCTGGCATCGACAAGAGCGGCTCGGTATTGCAGGTCTATGGCACGCCGACCAATTTGCATATGGCCCGCTACGTCTACGACTATCTCAGCCAGCTGCTCGAACGGCTGTGGCAGCAATACCGCCAGGCCAACCAGTTGCCGGGCAACCGCGAGCGGCGGCGTTATTTCACCGGCGTCCTCGAGGGGTTTTACCGCAAGCTCGAAGCCGGCGTCGAAGAGCGTGCCGGGAATGGGGCCCAAAGCCGGGCCCTGGTGTGGCGCGGCGATGCGCGGTTGCAGACCTATTTCCGCTATCTCAACCCCAGGGTGCGGACGCGCCAGGGGCGCGGCGTCAGCGCCAGTCCGGCTTATCGAGACGGCCTGGAAGAAGGCGGCAAGGTTACTATACGCCGGCCCCTGGAGGCCCAGCGGGACGGTTTCGGCGGTTATTTGACGGGGGAGTGAATATGCGCTCAGGGGCGCGGTGCGATACAATCGGGTGCAGCCTACTGCTGGTACTGGCCCTGGTCTTGGGGGCCGCCGACGGCAGCCGGGCACAACTCTACCGCTTTGGCAAGAACAAGGTGCAGTTCACCGACTTCGATTGGCAGAAGATGGAGACGCCGCACTTCGACGTCTACTTCTACGCCGAAGAGGAGGAACTGGCCGGCTACGCCGCCCATATGGCCGAGGAACAGTACTACGATTTAGAGAAAAAATTCGGCCATTCGGTGCAGCGCCGCATTCCGCTGGTGCTCTACTCTTCCCATATCTACTTCTCGCAGACCAATATTATTCCCAACCTGTTGCCCGAGGGGGTGGCCGGTTTCACCGAATTTCTCAAAGGGCGGGTGGCCCTGCCGTTGAGTGGCTCGGTGCCCGAATTTGAGCGGGTATTGCACCACGAATTGGTCCACGTCTTCATGTTTGACCGCATTCAGACGGTGCTGCAGCGGCACAACCGCACCCAGTACTATCCCGGGCCGCTGTGGTTTTCCGAGGGCTTGGCCGAATACTGGTCGGGCGATTGGGACAGCTACGGCGATATGATCCTGCGCGATGCCTTATTCGCCGACCGGCTCGTATCCATAGAGCAGATGTTCTATATCAACGGCACTTTCCAGATGTACAAAGAAGGGCAGTCCATTTGCCATTATATGGCCGAGCGCTACGGCGAGGATATTTTTGCCCTGTTGCTAGATAATTGGTGGCGCGGCGAAACATTTGCGGAGATTTTCGCCGCTACCACCGGCGAGCCGCTGAAAACACTGGACGATAATTGGATTTACCACCTGCACAAGAAATACTTGCCCGATATCTCCGATAACGATCCGCCGACCAAACTGGCCCGGGCCCTGACCACAGAGGGCTTCAATATCAAACCCGAGCTGGTGCCGGGGCAGGAGGGGGCCGAGGTGGTTTTTTTTCGCAACGACCAGGGCTATACCCATATCGCCCGGATGGCGGTCGAGGGCGGTGTCCCCAAACTGGTGGTGGAAGGCGAGCGCTCTTCGGCCTTTGAGTCGCTGCATCCGCTGTCGACCCAGCCAGCGGTATCGCCCGACGGCCGGCTGGTGGCTTTCTCTGCCCAGCATACCGGTCGCGACCATCTCTATATATGGGATATGGAGGCCGACCGGCAGGTGGACAAATTCACTTTTGACGATATCGTCGCGATAACTTCGCCCTCGTGGGCCCCCACCGGTGCCGGCCTGGTTTTTGCCGGGGCGGCCTCTTCAGGGCTGACCGATATCTACACAGTCGATTTGGCCGACGGCTCGCTGCGCCAATTGACCCGGGATTTGTATCACGACCGCGATCCGGACTGGTCCCCCGCCGGTGACCAGATCGTCTTTAGTTCCGACCGCTGGAGCGGCGGGCGGGAAGGCTTCTACAATTTATTTCTCTACCGCCTCGACGACGACCAGATCTTGACCTTGACCCGTGGGCGGCACAACGACGTCCAGCCCGATTGGTCGGCCGACGGGGGGCAGGTGGCCTTCAGTTCTGACCGCGACGCGATGTTCAATTTGTATACTGTACGATTGCCCCAGGAAGGGGGGCGCGAACCGGTTCAGCGGCGCACCCGGGTCCTTACCGGGGCTTTCGATCCGGTTTGGCTGCCAGAGGACGAGGGGCTGGTATTTTCCGGTTTTGAGAAAGGCCGCTTCCATATTTACCGACTCGAATTGCCGGCTGGGGAAATGGCCGCCGATTCGTTGCGGGAGGCGTCGGCCGATTCGCTGCTGGCCGAGGTAGCGGTCGATTCGCTGGCCCCGGCAGATACTGGCTGGAGTCTGGAAGGCCGCAAGGGCAACAGTCTGTTCGCCAGTGGCGCCTACCAACGCAAGATGAGTCTGGACATCGCCCAGAGCCAGATTTCTCAGGATCCCGAATTTGGTACCTCGGGGGGTATTCAGATTGGCCTGAGCGATTTGTTGGGCAACGATCAATACTATTTTATTTTGTCGCATATTTCGGGCAGTGAAACCGGATTTTTTGACGGCCTTAATATGGCCCTGGCGCGGCTGCATCTGGGCCGGCAACTCAATGTCGCCTGGGGTTTGTTTCGGCTCAACGACCGCTTCAGCAGCCGCTTTGGCCGCTTTGTGCGCGAAAAGCGCACCGGCGGCTACCTCGAACTGACGTATCCTTTTTCCATGTTCGACCGGGTCGAGACGCGGCTGTCGCTGCGCCACGCCGATATCGAGCGCCAATTTGAAGGGCGGCAGCTCGAGGGCTGGCTGGTGAGCAATTATTTGAGCTATACCCACGACAGCAGCCTGTGGATTCCCACCGGACCGCTGGAGGGGACGCGCTATAGTTTGGGGGCCGGGCAGACTATCGACTTTAAGAGCTCGCGGCGTTTCAATACCACCGTATTTGGCGATTATCGTCGCTATTTTCGCCTGTCCAAGCGCAGCAGTTACGCCGTGCGTCTGATGGGGCGGAAAAGTTTCGGCGATGTCCCCGAATTCTTTTCGCTGGGTGGCAGCTGGACCTTGCGGGGCTATCCCTGGCGCTCTATTTGGGGAAGCAAAATGGTCCTGGTCAACAACGAATTGCGCTTCCCCCTGCTCGATCGGTTGGTCCTGGGCTTCCCCTTTGGCAATATCGATTTTCGCTCTTTCAGAGGCGCCGTCTTCGTCGACGGGGGCAATGCCTGGAACGATGATTTCGAGGAGTGGAAAGGCAGTATCGGGGCCGGCGGTCGCCTGGCCCTGGGCGGCATTTTCGTTTTTCGGCTCGACGCTTCTCGCCGCACCGATTTCAAATCTGTTGGCAACCAGACGCACTGGGATTTCTTCTTTGGCTGGGACTACTAATTGGCTGGGATCAATACTATTTTGGCTGTTATTAAAATAATTCACAGCGGCCGCCGGATTGTGTGGCTGGGTGTTGGGCTGCTGCTGCTGGCCGGTTGCGGCGGCAAAGTATTCATGCTGCCCTATATTGACCGGGGCACCCCCTGGGGACAGGAAGGCGGTGCGGCCAATGGTCGGGCTTTTGCCGCCGCCGGGATCGAGCCGCCGCTGCAATTACTGTGGCAGCAAGGACTCGACGGGGCGCCCATTGGCGGAGCCTTGATGGAAGGGCCTTTATTATTGCAACTGACCGCCAAATCCTCGCTCTACGCTTTCGACCGCTTTAACGGCGAACGCCTGGGCAGGCGTGGTAGCTCCAAAGATGTCTGCGCCCCGCCCGTATTGCTGGGGTCTCTAATAGTATGGGCCGAATTGGGTTCCGAGCCAAAGGTGCGGGCTTTGGACCGGGCCCATGACAAAGAGCGTTGGACATTTGCCGCTGCGGTGTGCAAACCGCCGGCGGTGCAGGGCGATACTCTAGTGCTGGCCACCGAGGACCAGCGCCTGGTGGCCCTGGCAGGGAGCAGTGGCCAGACTTTGTGGCAGGTTGAGCTGGACCATACCGTGCGCACCGGGCCGGCGGTTGCGGCAGGGCGGCTGTATATCGGCGCGGCGGACGGTGGAGTGACGGCCTACGACCTGGCCAATGGCGACCAGATCTGGCGCCAGCAGCTGGATACGGCCGTGCGCACCCGTCCGGTGGTGGGGGACAGCAGTCTTTTCGTCGGCACGGCGGCGGGCCAAATTGTCGCCCTCGAATTGGCCCGCGGGCAGATCCGCTGGCGCGCCGAAGTCGGCAGTTTGCCCACGGCGGGCCTGGCCCTGGGCGACGGGGTCCTGGCGGTAGGGGCGGTAGATCATCATCTCTACGGTCTCGATCCGGGCACCGGGGCCCAGCGCTGGCGCTTTGCCACCCAAGGCGTGGTGCGGGCCCCGCCGGTGGTGGCCGGCCAGACTCTGTATTGCGGCAGCGGCGACAAACACCTGTACGCCCTGGAGCTGGATAGCGGGCGGCTGCTGTGGAAATACGAATTGGATGGCCCGGCCTTGGCCGGTGTGACGGTGGATGAGCGCACGGTTAGTGTGACTACGGAGAAAAGGACAATTTATGTCTTTGGCCGTTTTTGATAGAGTTCCCCGATTCGGTCCGGGGTTGCTATGGTTGCTTGGCCTTGGCTTGTTGAGCCTGGCCGGGTCGACGTCCGCGGCGGGGTTGGCAGGGGGCGCCGGTCCTGGGGTGAAAGCGCTTTTCCCCCAATTTGGTGGTTCATTTGTGTCGGGGCAGGTCAAAGACCTGGCGTTGAGTCCGCCGCAGTGGAGCACTGCAGTGCAGGGAAAAGTGCCCGGACATTGGCGTCGCAGCGATGGGGAGAGAGACAAGCGTCTGGTGGCCTCGTTGTATTTGAGCTCGGCATTGGCCTTGTCGGCCGGGGTTTTTGCCTATTGGAGCAAGGATGAGGCCGATACGGCGTACGATAATTACCGCAAGGCCGCCGGCCAACAGCGCCAGGACAAACAAATCGACCGGGCCAAGCGCTACGACCGCATCAGTGCCGTCGGTTTTGTCCTTATGGAAGTGGGGGTGGTGTGGACGACCTATCTAGTCTTTTTCTAAACAGGTGCCTATGAGGATGAGCCTGTGGGCGGTGGTTTTGTGGGGTCTGGTCGGTTGCACCGACAGGCAGCTGACCAATCCGCTCGACGCCGATGCAGACCGGTCCGAAAATACGTTACAGACGCTGGAATCCCTGGCTGGCGACGGGGAAGTGGTATTGCGTTGGGATTATACCCATTTTGCCGATATAACTGGCTACCGGCTCTATCGGCGGCGTGAGGGCGGGGATTTTGCCCCTTACCCTTCGGCGGCGCCCTTGGACGCGGCGATGAGCGAATTCGTCGACCGGGAAGTGGACAACCAGACTACCTACGAATATCAATTGGCGCTGCTGGTGGCCAACGAGGACGAACGCCTAGTCGAGCCGACCGAACGGGCGACCCCGGGGCCGGCTTCGGGTTGGGTCGCCGACCGGTCCACCGGCGTGGTGCGCAAAATCAGTCCGGACGGACGCTCGGCGCAATTTGGCCAGGGCCGCTTTCCCGGTCTGGTCGATATTGCCGTGCACCGGAGCAGCGGCGCGGTTTGGGTTGGAGACCGTTTCTTCGCTGGGCTGTTCCGCATTTTGCCCGGTGGCGATTTGGAGGAATACAGCCTTGAAATCGGTGAAGTTGGATCGCTGTCCATCGGTCCGGGCGGCGATATCTGCTGGGTTATCGATCGAGAAGCGGGGCAAGTGCTCTGGTTCGATTTGGCCGCCGGCGCCGATTCTCTTTCTTTGGCCGCCGTAGATGCCCATTTTGTCGAAGTGACGAGTCTGGCCGGAGTGGGGAATTACTGCTGGATCTCCGACAGTCAGGCCGGGCGCGTCTTGCGCTACAATCTGCCCGGCAATGTTGATCCGGGGGCGTTGGGGGCGCGTGTTGAGTTTGGCGGTCTGGAGCGGCCAGGGAAGGTGGCCACAGGCCGTCTTGAAACGGCCTGGGTAGTGGTCGCCGGCGGGGCGGGCCTGGTGCAGTTGGCGGTGGGGGGTAGTGCCGTCGGTGTCTCTTTGCCTTTTGCCGATGTGGTCGATCTGGCCGTCGACCGGCGCACGGGGTTCTGTTGGGTCTTGGGAGGCAGCGACTTGGCCGCCGTCGACGAGGAAGGCCGCTTATTACTGCATATAACCGAGGTGCCCGGGGGGCAGAGCTTGGCCGTCGACGAGATCCACCAGCGTATTTGGGTAACAACCCAGAATTCACTGTGGAAATTCACTATGGAAGGGGCTACTCTGGCCCGTTTGCAGGGCTTTTCGGCGCCTTTCCGGGTAGCGGTCGACCCGGGCGCTCTATAAGCTCTGTCGTCATTTATTCTAATTGGGGGATCAGTAGCGGTTATGATCAGCAGTATGACGGGTTTCGGCAGCGGCATCGCCACTGCCGCGGGTATTCAGGTGCGGGTGGAATTGCGTTCGGTAAACAGTCGTTTCCTCGACCTTCAGGTGCGTTGTCCGGCTGTTGTCCAGGAGGTCGAGAAGGCAGTTAAAGAACGGCTGCAAAAGCGCATTGGTCGGGGCAAGGTAGCCGCGACCATCCACTGGGAAGAAGAGGAAGAGAGTCGGCCCTTGCCGGTGTTAGACGAGGAAGTGGCTGGGGCCTATATCGAGCAATTGCGCCAATTACAGGAATTGGGCGGTCTGGAGGGGAGGGCCGATCTGAGCATGGTAGTCGGGCTGCCGGGGCTGTTCCCCATTCAGGGTCGGGCGGTCGAGCCGCAGCAGGCCAGACAATTGATCTTGCAGGGGGTGGACCGGGCTTTGGAGGATTTTGAGCGCATGCGGCAGGAGGAAGGGGAGGCGCTGGAGCGAGATCTCAGGGGCCGTCTGGAGGCGGTGGGGCGGTGCTTGGAGCAGGTAGAAGCGCTGGCCGGCCAAGTCAGCCAACAGATACAGACCCGTCTGCACGAGCGTTTGCAGGAATTGCTGCAGCCGGGCAAAGTCGACGAGGAACGGCTGGCCATGGAAGTCGCGCTGCTGGCCGAAAAGAGCGATATCACCGAAGAATTGGTGCGCTTTAAAAGTCATAACGACCAATTCGCCGCCGCCCTGGACAAAGGCGGCGAAGTGGGGCGGCGGCTCAATTTTCTCTTGCAGGAGATGCATCGCGAGGCCAATACTATTAGTTCCAAATCCAACGATGCCCGCGTCGTCCACTTGGTAGTGGAAATAAAAGAAGAAGTCGAGCGCCTGCGCGAGCAGGTGCAGAATCTGGCCTGAGGTGGGGCGGCAACTGGTCACCATAAGCGGTCTGCCCGGCAGCGGCACCAGCACGGTCAGTGGCTTGTTGCAAAAGCGACTCGGGTGGACCTATGTCAATGCCGGGGGGTTGTTCCGCCAAGCTGCCGCCGAGGCCGGTTTGTCGCTGGAGGAATTCGGCCGGCGGGCCGAGGCCGACTCTGCTATCGACCGGGCCCTCGATGCGCGCATGGTCGAATTGGGGCGCAGTCTGCCCCGTGCTATCCTCGAAGCCCGCCTCAGCGGTTGGTTGGCCCAGCGCCACGATCTGGCGGCGGCCAAAGTATGGCTGGCCGCCGACTTGGCCGTGCGGGCCGCTCGGGTCGGTAACCGCGAGGACGATACCCCGGCGGCGGCGGCCCAGCGCATTGAAACGCGGCAGCGCTCTGAAGCCCAGCGTTATATGGAATATTACCGTATTGATCTGGCCGATCTGTCGATCTACGATCTGGTGTTGGATACCGCCGCTGCTGCTGCCGAAGAAATAGCCGATGGTATCGTCGAATTCCTTGCATCCGAAAAAGGGGCTAGATGATGGATTTGGCCGGACGCAATATACTGTTGGGGGTTACGGGTGGGATCGCCGCCTACAAAGCGCCTCTCATCGTCCGTGGCCTGGTGGCCGCCGGGGCCCAGGTACGCGTTGTGACGACGGCGGCGGCCCAGCGCTTTGTTGCTCCCGGTGCCCTCGAAACCATGTCGCGGCATCGGGTGCACGACGATCTATTCGCCACTGAGGCCGTTTTCCCGGTATTGCACGTGGGACTGGCTGAATGGGCCGATTTAATACTGGTGGCCCCGGCCACGGCCAATTTTATTGCCAAGGCCGCTCACGGTCTGGCCGACGATTTATTGTCAACTCTGGTATTGGGGCGGACGGGGCCGGCGCTGGTGGCCCCGGCCATGGAGACCCATATGTGGACCAACCCCGCGGTAGAGGCCAATATCCAACGGTTGCGTCAGCACGGCTTTGGGTTGGTCGAGCCGGAGGAAGGGGAATTGGCCTCCGGAGGCTGGGGGCCGGGGCGTCTGCCCGAGGCCGAAGAGCTGGTGGCCGCCGCTGCCCGACAATTGGCCGGGCCAGCCGATCTGGTGGGGCTGGATTTGCTGGTGACGGCTGGGCCCACTGTGGAGGATATCGACCCGGTGCGCTTTATTAGCAATCGCTCCACCGGCAAGATGGGGTTTGCCGTGGCCCTCAGGGCCCAACAGCGGGGGGCTCGGGTCTATTTGGTAACGGGGCCGACGCCGTTGGCCCCGCCGCCGGGGGTGGAAGTGGATCAGGTGCGCTCGACCTTAGAGATGCAGGCCGTCGTCGAACGTCGTTTCGGGCAGGTCCAAGCGGCCGTATTGGCCGCAGCGGTGGCCGATTACCGAGTGCGGGAGGTGGCCAGCCAAAAAATAAAGCGGAGCGGCGCCGATATGCGCTTGGAACTGGTGGAAAACCCCGATATCGCTGCCGCTCTGGGGCGCGTCAAAGGTGACCGCACGCTGGTGGGATTTGCCATGGAAACAGAGGAAGGTGTAGAGCGAGCGGGGGCTAAATTGCGCCGCAAGAATCTCGATTTTATCGTTCTCAACCGGCTCGACGAAGAGGGGGCCGGTTTTGCGGTCGATACCAATGTCGGGACCCTGATCGATGCCGATGGCGCTATTGAAGTCCTGCCCAAAATGAGTAAAGAGGATCTGGCGGATCGCATTCTCGACTGCTTACGCGATCTGCGCGGATTGTCTTGACAGGGGCCGCCAAGCGCTTAAAATTGCATGATGCATTTGGGTCGCCACGTTGGCGGGGACCCATTCATAGTTTTTTACCCCGAGATAAATGGTGAGCCAGCCGCACCCAGACCAAGATGACCTCGCTGCCCAGATGCGGCGTTTCCTCGGCGATTTGCGCGCCTTTGAAGGCCGCTATTTCCCCGGCTTGGAAGCCGCGCCCGAGGCTGCCACAAGCCCGGATGCGGCGGCCCAGTTAGAGGCGTTTAATCAGGAGATCTGCACCTGCATCCGCTGCCCCTTGGGGGAGACGCGGGGCCAATTCGTTTTTGGCACGGGCAATCCGCAGGCCGGCATTCTCTTTATCGGCGAGGCCCCCGGGGCCGACGAGGACCGCCAGGGAGTGCCCTTTGTCGGGGCCGCCGGGCAATTGCTGACCAAGATCATTGAAGCCATGCAGCTCGTGCGCGAAGACGTCTATATCTGCAATATCCTCAAGTGCCGACCGCCCAATAATCGCGATCCCAAGCCCGAGGAAATTGCCGCCTGCGAGCCCTATCTCAAACGTCAAATCGAGCTGATCCAGCCGCGCGTCATTTGCACTTTGGGGCGCGTTGCCGCCCAGGCCTTGCTCAAGACCAGCGAGTCGATGGGCCGCCTGCGGGGTCAATTACACCAGTATGAAGGGATTCCCGTCATCGCTACCTACCACCCGGCCGCTTTGTTGCGCAATGCCCAGTGGAAGCGCCCCACCTGGGAGGATATGAAATGGCTGCGGCGGCAATACGACGGGGTCGAATTATGAGCGCCCAGATAAGCGGGAGACCCCAATGAGCCAGGAAGTGCCACAGAACGGCCAGCGCATCGACCGCATGCCGCCCCAGGCCATCGAGGTGGAACGGTCGGTCCTGGGCGCCATGTTCCTCGACGCCAGGGCCATTGGCCGCGCCATTGAATTGCTCGATGGGGATTGCTTTTACGACCACCGCCACAGCAAAATTTTCGAGGCTATCCTAACCCTGTACGAGCGCAACGAAGCGGTCGATCCGCTCACCGTGGGCGAGGAATTGCGCCGCCGCGGGGTGCTTGAGCAGGTGGGCGACGAAATCTATCTAGCCAACCTGGTGGGCGGAGTTTCCACCGGGGCCAATATCGATCACCACGCCCGCATTGTGCTCGACAAGGCCTTGGGCCGCCGGCTGATCGAAACGGCCAATAGCGCCATTGAGCAGGCCTACGCCGGCTCTGAGGACGTCTATGAACTGATCGATCGGGCCGAACAGAGTATCTTTTCGCTGTCGGAGCGGCGCCTGAGCCAGGGCTTTGTCAAGCTCGATGCCGTCCTCGACGAGACCATTGAACAGGTCGAGCGGGCTCACAACCAGGTCAGCACCGTAACCGGCGTCGATACCGGTTTCACCGATCTCAATGAACTTACCTCCGGCTTCCAAAACGGCGATTTGATCATTCTGGCGGCCCGTCCCAGTGTGGGCAAAACGGCCTTGGCCCTGGCCCTGGCGCGCAACGCGGCGGTGGAGGGGGGCGTGGGGGTGGCCATGTTCAGTTTGGAAATGTCCAATCTGCAATTGGCCCAGCGGCTGTTGTGCCTGGAGACCAAACTCAACCTCCATTCCCTGCGCACGGGCCGGCTGCGCGACGACGACTGGATGCACCTGGCCCGGCACGTCGAGCGGATGGCGCAAATGCCTATCTATATCGACGATACTCCCGGTGTCACCGTGCTCGAAGCCCGGGCCAAGACCCGCCGTCTGCAGCGCGAGCACGGTCTGGGGATGGTGGTCATCGACTATATGCAGTTGATGAGCTCGCACGAGCGGGTCAACAGCCGCGAGCAGGAAATTTCACAGATATCCCGCGGCCTCAAGGGCATGGCCAAGGAACTGAACGTGCCGGTGCTGGTGCTGTCGCAGCTCAACCGGGCGGTGGAGAACCGTTCCGACCGGCGGCCGCAGCTGTCGGATTTGAGAGAATCTGGCAGTATTGAGCAAGACGCAGACGTGGTGATGTTCATTTACCGGCCGGATTTGTACGGGCTCAGTGATCAGGAAGGGGGCAGCTTGGAGAATGTCGCTGAAATCGTCGTGGCCAAGCAGCGCAATGGCCCCACCGACTCGGTGCAATTGTCGTGGAATTCTGAGAGCGCCACCTTTGAGACCATGGCGCCCGAATGGCGCAACGAGCCCTCCGGAGAAGAGGGATTTTCAGACGCGCCTTAAATAGCTGGCTCGTGGAACAGAGACGGCCGCTGGTCGTCTATGGGTGGAGGAAGGAAGTCCGGGGACAGGATAGGTGCCGCGGGCGTATGCAGAGGCAATGAATAGAGTTTTTGTGGTGGGGTTGGTTTTGCTGGCGGTGGCCTCGATGGCGCAGGAGTTGTCACGGCCCGCAGCAATCGGTGTCGAACCGGGCGGTTCCTGGCAGCGGCGCGACTGGCACCGCTGCAAGAGTCCGGCCAAGCTGCTGGTCGACGACGACCGGATGATTATTCAGAGCGATACGGCGGCGGTACTCTATTGGCAGGTGCCTACCTTGGAGGAGACGGGGATGGTATTTGCCGAAAAAAACAAATGGCGTCGTCGGTGCACCATGCCCGGTTGGCGTTTCTGGCGTTCGATCAAGGGGCGGAAGAGTGAGGACGGTCTGGTGCCGTTGGCCCATTATCCGCTGATGGCATGGGACTGGCATATCGACGAGCGTGGCCCCCAGCTCAAATTGGAGCAGCCCGACAAGGGGTATGTGGTTCGCCTGGGGGTTTCGGTGGCCACGGCAGACCGCAAAAAAGTGCGCGAACTGATCTACCAATGGACCCATAACCCGCCGCGGCAGCCGCAGGGGTATATCAAAAAAAGAACCATTGTCCCGGGTCTATTCCATCTCAAAAGCGCCCGGTTGGCGGTGCAGAGCGGCAGCGGCAAATTGGGCCAGTGGATGGAATACGAACGCGACTTATACGCCGACTTCAAGCACTTCTACCCCAAGGACGAGCCCGGCAATGTCGTCAGTATCTACGTAAAAGTGCCTACCCGAACGGGGCGGGAACAGGCGGCCGTATCACTGCGCGATTGGCAGTTCCGCCGCCGCCCGGGGGCTTCGGCCCCTTAGGAGCTAGATCCCGTCCCCAAAACCACTTTGCCGCTGCAACAGGTCCAAGTGGATGGGGAATGGCCGCTATTGCAGTGATTGGGGGTCGTGCTTGGCGTCCAGTTGGTCCTTGAATTCAATCCGATAAAATTCCAAGATGGCCAGAAACAGAGCGGCGATGATGGGGCCCAGAATAAAGCCCATGACGCCGAATAGGCTGAGACCGCCCACGGTGGAAAAAAAGACCAGGAGATTGTGCATGCCCGTCTCCCGGCCCACCAGCCAGGGGCGCAGGACATTGTCGATCTGGCTGATAAGCAGGCTGCAGACCAGCAGGATAACCACGCCCGAGAAAATATGGTCGGTGGCCAACTGCCAGATACCCGCCGGGTAGAGCACCAGCCAGGTGCCGACCATGGGAATAAGCGATAGGATGACCATCACCACCCCCCAGAGGATGGGCGACTGAAAATCAAAAGCCCACAGCAACAGACCGCCCAAGACCCCTTGCAAAAGACCAATCAGCAGAGTGCCTTTCACTGTCGCTTGGGATACGGACCGAAAGCGCTCAATGAGGGTGCGCTCGTAGGAATCTCCCAGGGGGCTCAAGCGCTGGAGCTGGGCTACTAGGTTATCGCCGTCGCGGAAAAAATAGAACATAGTGAAAAAGGCGATGAAGAGGCTGGAGAGAAATTGGAAGGTGCCCTGTGAAGTTTTATTGAGGGCGCTGCCCAGCAGGCCTCCGGCAGTCTGGGCCCCTTCACTGAGGGCTTTGGGCCAATCGATGGCATCCAGCTCAAAGGGCAGGATCCAGGCGTATTCCTCTACTCTTTCGGTCAGCGTTGCCGGGGGGGCCTCGATCAGCTGGACGGTCCATTTTTCGGCCCGTTTGTACAACACGGCGGCTTCCTGGGCCACTAGGTTGGCCACCAGATAGGAAGGGACCAACAGACCCACCAGCAGGATCAGGCAGCAGAGAAAAGAGCTGATGCTCGATCGTCCCCTGAGGATGCTCAGCAACCAGCGATACAGGGGTTGGAAGAGACCGGCGAAGACGGCGGCCAGCATTACCGGCACCAGGAAGATCTTCACCATGGTGAAAAAGACCGCTGAAATGCCTACCATCATGAGGACTAAAAATGTAAGACTCAGGGTGCGGGATGGCGGCGGGGGCGTGTTCTGGCTCATGGCTTCCTGCAATCCGATCTGGTCCACACGGCGGTGCCGATGGCGAAATACTTGTGCACAAAAGGCGGTTTGGTGCGGGCCCCGTACCAGACGCGCCAGCGCCCGTCGGGCAGGCGCATGACTGATTGGCTGGTGGTGTAATGCGATTCCCAGGTGCGTTCCGGATCGGGCTTGAGGACGGGGTTGTGCGGGTTTTTGCGCCAGCTCAGGCCGTCGGTGCTGGTGGCCAGGCCCAGGGCGGTACGCGTCCGGGCGTCGCCCCAGTAGCTGCCGTACCACATTAGATAGAGGTCGCCGTCCTTGAGTACGGTGGGATAGAACAGGCGCCCGGCTTCCCAGGTCTGGTCCAGTTGCAGGACCGGCTCGGGGGCCACCGTCCAATTTTTGCCATCGGCGCTGTGGGCGTGGCAGATTGACCAGGGCTCGGTGCCGACGGCGGTATACCACATGCGGTACTGGTCGCCTTCTTTGATAATGGTGGGGGCGTAGATGGCTTCCAATTGGGGTGGTGAGGGCGGATACCAGTCGAGGCCGTGCAGACTGGTGCTTTCGTGCAGGGTATGGCGGCCGTCGCCGCGGGGAAAATCGGTGGCGGCGAACCACATCCGCAGACGGCCGTTCTCGCGCAGCAGGGAGCCGTCTGGGTTGCGCAGCAGGGTCGGGGTGAGGACAGAGGTGGTATCGTCGCCAAAAGTAAAGACCGGGGCGGTCGGCGATTTCTGAAAGTGGACCCCGTCGGTGCTGGTGGCCAGGCCCAGTGCAAAGACCCGGTCGGCTACCGCCCCTTTTGAACCGCAGTACCACATGGAGAAGACGTCCTCCTGCAAGGCCACGCAAGGGGCGAAAATATGGGTGTCGTCAAAGGCGCCGGCCTCTCCCAGTCCCAGGCAGGGGCCGGGATTGTCGCGTTGCCAGGCCTGGGCGGTGTGCCAGGAGTCGGACATATTGCTCAGTTTCGCTATTGGGTTATTTTTGACAGACTACATCAAATGAAAAACAAGCCGCATAACTTGGCAACTGGTAACGTCCCGTTGGCCAACGGCGGCTCCTCTGCCTACCTTGGGCGGGCCCTTTGTCGCCAGGGCCGCCAGGAGAATCATGAGCGCGTCCTATCTGGTTCCAGTTGCCCCGGCGCAGGTGGAATTGCGCTTTAAGAATTCGCGTTTTATCGGCCTGTCAGGTCCGGCTACCACCCCCGAGGAGGCCAAGGCTTTTATCGCCGCGGCGCGGCGCGATTACCCGGATGCTTCGCACCACGTCTACGCTTTTGCTGCCGGCTATGGCAATACGGTACAATGCGGTATGAGCGACGACGGCGAGCCTTCGGGGACGGCGGGCCGTCCGGCTCTGGCGGTGGTGCAAGGTGCTGAAATGGGTGATGTAGTGGTGGTTCTGGTGCGCTATTTTGGCGGCACTAAACTGGGTACGGGCGGTCTGGTAAAGGCTTATACCGAAACCGCGCAGGCAGCCCTGGCGGCCTTGCAGTGCCGTACCAAAGTCCAGTGGCTGGACGGGCGTCTGATGGTGCCCTATCCGTTGCACGGGGCCTGCCGGGTAGTATGCGAGGGAAAAGGGGCGGTCATCGAGGCCGAAAATTTTGCCGCCCGGGTAGAAATGCGCCTCAGTCTGGCCGCCGAGGACTGGGATGCACTGGCTGCGGCGGTGCGCGATTTAAGTGCCGGCCGCATACAATTGGAGCGTCTATAGGCGAGTTGCCGGGCGCTTGTAGGGGAGTATAAGGGAGTTATTTTTAATGGCTGACCGGACCTGTCCGGTCGCATCTGGACAAGCTCAGTCAACAAAAGGGAGAGATATGCCGGACAAACCGGAAGTATTGATAAGCGGCTTTGCCGATGAAGGCCCGGTCGACAAGCGGGCCGAAGCCCAATTGACCATGCTGGCGGCGTTGGGGATGGGCTATTACAGTCTGCGTTTCGTCGATGTCGGCGACGGGGTTAAAAATGTCATGGCCCTGACCCGCCGCGAGATCGGCCGGCTGCAGAAATTACACGACGAATACGGGATTGAAGTATCCTCCATTGGCTCGCCCATTGGCAAAGTGAAATTGCTGGACGAAGAGGACGGCACCCAGAACGCCTATATCCCGTTCAAAAAATATCTGGGCAAGGAGGTCAAAAAGGCCGTCGATTTAGCGCAGCAATTCAATACCAAATTGATCCGTGGTTTCTCCTTTTACCATCCCAAGGGCACTGATCCGACGGACCACCTCGACCGGGCCGCGGACCAGTTGGTCCAGATTGCCCAGGTCTGCCAGGAGGGCGGGGTATTCTTCGGGCTTGAGGTCGAGGCCAATCTCATTGGCCAGAACGGCCGCCTGTTGCAGGCCCTCTACCGCAAGGTCAACCATCCCAATCTGGTACTCATTTTTGACGGCGGCAACCTGTCGAGCCAGAATATGCGCACCGACCAGACCGTGGCCGAATACCGGGCCATGCGGACGGGCATTGGCTGGATGCATATCAAGGATTACAAAATCGACCCGAAGCTCGAATGGCAGGGCCACGTCGACGAGGAGCGCCTGCGCAATTTCGTCCCGGCCGACCAGGGCGATTCGGGCCACGAGGAGATCCTGCGCGATTTTAAGGGGCGCATCCCCGCCCTGGCGCGCAAAATGCGCCGCTTGGGCGTGCCGGGGGTATTCCTCGATCTCGAACCCCATTTGAAGGGCGGCGGGCAATTTGGCGGTTTTAGCGGTATCGATGGGTTCGGCGTTGCTCTCAGGTCGTTGCTGAATTTGCTCGACTACGTCGGCATTGGCTACAGCCTGACCGATTACGGGGCGATTGAACGGCAGAAATAGGCGGCAAAAAACGAGGGGGACCGGGGTCCAACCCCGGTCCCCCTCGCTGCTGCCTGGATCCCTGCTTAGCGACCCTGCGTCACCAATTTGGCGTGGGTTTTTTTAAAGGCGGCGCTGTTGTCGTTTTCAATGACATCAAGGGTCACGCCGCGTTCAAAGCCGGGAATATTGCCCTGGTAAAATTCCTGCTGGTAGCGGGCCTCGTTGGTAAATTCCCAGACGCGGCGGTGCTTGCCCGGGCCGGGCCAATTGATTTGTAAAATGCGCTTTTTCTGCTGGTAGCGGTCTTTGGGGGTGGGCGAGTCGGGATCGACTTGGTATTTGGCCAGTGCTTTTTCGTCCACTTCAATGCCCAGGCCCGGGGCGTCGGAGACGGCGATATAGCCGTCGACGACATCGAGGCGTTTTTTAAGCAGGCTATGCTTCCACAATTCGTGGCAGGTAATATAGGGCAATTGGGCGTGTGTCAGGGTGGCGCCCAGGTGCACGGCCCAGGCGGTGGTGATGCCGGTGCCGACCAGTTGCAGCCAGAAAGGTTTGTTGAAGGCGGCGGCTAATTCGCCGCTGCGGCGGGTGCTTTGGAAGCCGCCGCCAATGACAAAGCCGTCGGCGCAATGGGCCGCCAGGTATTGCTCCTGGAAATGTTCAATGACCGGTTTGCGGGCGCGTTCTCGGATAAGGCGGGCGTCGTCGAGATTGCGGTGCAGGTAGAAGGGGCTTTCGTACATGCCGACGTTATCGCGTTCGTCGAGCTGGGCCAGGATGATCTCGGCCTTGGCCGGGGTCAACAAAAAGCCGTTGAAGTCGATATCGAATTTGTAATCGCGTGGCACCGCCTTGCTGACGATTTCCACCTGGTGAATAATATCGCGCCAGGGGCGGGCTTTCAGTTTTATGCAGGTATAGCCGCGTTTGATCGACTCGCGCGCTTCGGCGGCCCAATCCTGGGCGGGCATATCGATATCCCACCACGACACCGGGCAGCGGTCGCGGACTTTGGTGCCCAGCAACTGATACACTGGCACTCCGGCCGCTTTGCCAATGGCGTCGAAAAGAGCCAGTTGGGGGCCGTAGCCCACCGAATCTTGGTAGGCCAGGGCCAGCGCGTTCTGCCCCACCAGGTGGTCTACGGGGCCGCCGCCGCCGTGATTGTCGCCGTAGCCAACAGTGCCGTCCTCCAGTTCAAGGCGGAAGACTCCGACGCGCTCGCCGTGGGTCGAGGCTCGCTGCATGGCGCGGGTGACTCGTTGGGCGTAGAAGGGAATGTCGAGGGTGATGCATTCGGCTTTGACGATCTTCATGAGGGAACTCCTTGGCTGGTCGCGAATGAGTGAATTTCGGGTCGAGTGATCCGTATTGTACTGAGTATCATTCCGGGCAACAACCAGAAAAAACAATAGCCGACTAAAAAGAGGTATAAAATTTATGGGTCAGATCTACGAAGAATTCATTAAACGAGCCGGCGAATTGGCCGATATCGGTCATGCCCAAGCGCTGTTGGGTTGGGATCAGGAAACGTATATGCCCTCCAGGGGGGCGGCGCGGCGGGCTTCGAGTATGGGCACCCTGGCCGGGCTTTACCACCAGAAACTGACCGACCCGAACCTGGTGCGTCTGGTCGAGGAATTGCAGGGGCGAGATTTGCAAGGAGACCAGGCCGTTAATGTGCGCGAGTTTGTCCGCGGTCTGGATCGGGCCCTGAAGATTCCTGAAGACCTGGTGGTGGAAATGAGCAAGACCGAGGCGTTGGCGCACGAGGCCTGGGTCGAAGCCCGGCAAAAGGCCGACTTTGCCGTTTTCCAGCCCTGGTTGGAGAAGCTCCTGGCGCAAAAAAAGGAAGTGGCCGATCGCGTCGGCTACCAAGGCTCCATCTACAACGCCTTGCTGGACGAGTACGAGCCCTATGCCCGGGCTGAGGAGATCGCCCCCGTTTTTGCCGATTTACGCGCCCGGCTGGTGCCGTTGGTGGAGGCGATTCAGGCCACCGGTAAAATGCCGGCCAAGGGGGTGCTGGACCAGGAATTCCCGGTGGCGGCGCAGGAGGCTTTCGGCCGCCAGGTGATGGCCGATTTGGGCTTTGATCTGGAGGCGGGTCGGCTCGATATCTCGGTGCATCCTTTCTGCTCGGGGCTGTCGCGCGACGACGTCCGTCTGACCACGCGTTATGCGCCCGGGCAAATGACCGATTCGCTCTTTGGGGTTATCCACGAGACCGGCCACGGCCTCTATGAGCAGGGCTTGCCCGAGGATGCTGTGGGGACCCCGGCGGGGGCTTCGGTATCGCTGGGAATCCACGAGTCGCAGTCGCGTCTGTGGGAGAATATGGTGGGCCGCAGCCGGCCTTTCTGGAGCCATTATTTAGATACGCTGAAAAACTGCTTTCCGGCGCAGCTGCAGGGGGTGGGTCTCGACGCCTTTTACGCGGCGGTCAACCAGGTCGAGCCTTCGTTGATACGGGTGGAAGCCGATGAAGTGACCTACAATCTGCACATCCTGCTGCGCTTTGAGTTGGAGATGGATATGGTCGAGGGGCGGGTTGAGGTCGCCGATCTGCCGGCGTTGTGGAACGAGCGCATGGAGCAGTACCTGGGCGTGCGGCCCGAGGACGATGCCGAAGGGGTCTTGCAGGATATCCACTGGTCGATGGGCGGCATTGGTTATTTCCCAACCTATTCCCTGGGCAATTTGTACGGGGCCCAGTTTTTTCGGCAGGCGCAGTTGGATATGCCCGATCTGATGGGGCAGATCGGCCAGGGCGACTTCTCTCCGCTAAAGAAGTGGCTCAACGATAAGGTGCATGCCAGGGGCAGTCGGCTCAGCGCCGGTGAATTGGTCCAGGAGGTCACCGGCGAGCCGCTGCAGGCCCGTTATTTTGTCGACTATCTGGAGGAGAAATTCGGCGCTTTATACGAGTTGGGGTGAGATCTGGCACGTGTATAAGCCCGAGCGGCCGTTCCCAGCGGGGCGGCCGTTTTTTGTTTTGTACCCAGGTAGAAAAGGTTCTACCCCTTGTCTTCTCGTGTCGTTCGAAGGAGAGTCTGCCTGGCAGCGACTCTGTCTCAGGAGGATAGGCTGCCAAACTGGCCAAGGGCGGTTTGGATAAATTCGTGCTTGGCCGCTGTATAGGCTTTTCTATCGTTGGCGAAGCGGCTTTGCAGATCCTGTTTCAAGGCGGCGTAGCCGGCCCGCAAAACCGCGTCGTCGCGGAGGGCGTCGCGAAAGTCGATATAGACCCGCCAATGAGGGCGGTCGAATTCGACGACGTGGATATGCTCGGTGCGGATATGCGGCGCCGATTCGCGGACGAAGACATGGCCGACGCTGCCTTCGCCCTGGCCGCGGTACTGATAGTCAAAGTCTTGTAGCCGGGGGGCCAGTTGCTCGACCACTGCCAGATTTTTGACGCCAATGAGCAGATCGAGTATGGGCTTGGCGGGCAAATCGGCGACCGAGGTGCTGCCCACGTGCTGAATATCGCGAATAAGGTCGCCGCAGCGCCGGCGGATGCGACGACTGCTTGCCGCAGCCATGGCCAGCCATATCGGGTCGTGGTCGACGAGGCGGACAGTCTCCCGCTTGAGGCCGATACGGTTCGCCTTGTCCATTTTAGGACACCTGCAAATATTCGGCGGCCCGCTTTTGGTGCCACTGCAATTGCTGGTCGGTGGTCTGATGTGGCTTAAAGGACGTGCGCACCTCTTCGATCGCTGTTTCCAACACCTCGATTCGCCCCAGATCGCCCACGCCTATACCCAGGCTATCGGCGTAATTCAGCAAACCCAATTCCATCGGCTCAAAGCCCATCGCCGCAGCACTTACCGCATCGCAGGCGAAGACATCACCCGAGGCGGCGGCCACCCCCAGAGGCACCGCGTCGGTGCCCCCCGGGCCGTCGCCCTGGAGGCCGACGGTGCCGTCGACGACGCCGATATCGGCTTGTAAAAAGCGCGCCAGGCGGATGAGGTTGATATTGAGTACCTGGGCCTCGTCGGGCAGGATGCGGTCGGGGTGCGAGGGAAAGCCGTGCATCCAGATACGGTCTTTTTTGTGCAGGGTGCCCATGATCATATTCTTCTGCGCCAGGGTGACCACGCAGACGTCGTGGGTCTTGGCCACGGCCACCGAGATGGTGCAGGGGCAATCGAGTACCAGTTTGGGCATGCGCACGGTGCGCTCGCTGTAATCGGCGGTAATGATCGGGGTCTCGACCCAATCGGTCTCCTGGTGCAAATCGACCAGGCGGATGGGCACGTCGTATTCGTCGTGGAGGGCGCGGTAGCCAAAATTATCGAACGACTCGCCCGAGTATTTTTCGTTGGCCCCTTCGGCAATGATGATCTCGCGCGGGGGGGTTGGAGTGCTGAGGAGGAAATCGATGGTGCCGCGGATGGCGTCGAGATGGGTCGAGGCCAACTGGTTTTGGCTGGAGAGGAAATTGGGTTTGAGTAGGACTTGGTCGGCGACTTTGGCGGTGATATCAGCACGCACCAGATCTAGGGCGCCATAGCAGTTGGCGCGGCGGTCGGCTCGACGGGCCAGGCCGACGCGGCTGGTCAGTTTAGACATGAATATCTCCTGGGATTTGGTTTGCCAGACAGGATAAGGAAAGCAGCGAAGCTCGACAAGAGGGGCCGGGACCTGTGGCTATTGGTCTGGCAAATTAATCGAAGTAATCGAAGTGGTCGACTAATCGGCCGCCGGACGGCCAAAAGCGGCGGCGAAGAGGGCGAAATCGTCCAGGTCGATGCGGCCGCTCTGGTCCAGATCGAAGCGGGGGGCCGTGCCGCCGAAGAATTGGGCGAAGAGGAAGAAGTCGCCCCAGCTTACCTGGCCGTCGGCGTCGAAGTCGGGGGATGGGAGCGGTTGGTCGAGGATGGGAATACCATCGTCGATGAGGAAGTCGACGGGGAAGGCGACGCCCCTGGGATGGATATCGTCGAGGGCAGAGTCCGTTTCTGTGCCTGTATTAACGCTGCTTAAATTGCCGGCCGGATCCACGGTGAATACTTCCAGGTCGGTGGGGCCGCTGGCTTGGGGATTGAGATTGCCAAAAGCCCCGCCGGCGGCGATGGGCAGGCGAAACTCAACCAGGGTGCTGCGGCGCTGAGTTAGATCGACTTGCCGGTGTTGGCCAAAGGCTTGTAGCGCCAGGCTCAGCTCGTCGGTCAACAGCAGGGTATTGGTCAGCGGGCCCTCGACATCGATGGACAGCCTCAAGGTATCGTCGATACCGCCGACCAGGCGCTGGAAAGGGGGGCGCGGAAAGGTGACGGGCTGGGGAATAAGCCCCCCTTCAAAGGCTAGCCAGGCGTCGATAATGGCGATACCATAGTGCGGCGGGCGGTCGCCGTCGACAGTAAAGAGGTGATTGGGCGGCGATAATTTGATCGCGCTCTGCCCCTGGGGCGACCGGGCCAGAGCCGCGGCCCGAACCCCGGTGAAGGTGCCGGTGCTGGCTGGCACGCGACCGGTCCAGGTAAATCGGTAGATATCTGTTTCTAGGGCCGCTACGGCAATAGCGGTGGCATCGCCTAGGGGGACAGTGGCGGGAAGTCCTGTGCCTTGGGGGCCCAGGGCTTGGGTTGCGGCGATAAAGGACGTCCCGTTTAGGTCCAGGATCGGGGCTAGTTCCTTATCTATGTCAAAAACGGTGGCATCGGCGAGGACATCTTGGGGCTGGGCATCGGCGCCGCCGTGGACCAGCCAGAGAAAAATCTGCAAATCGGCGTTGGCGCCAATCTGGGCAACCGTTGCCTCGACCGTGAACAGGGAGTCGATGCCGCGTATGGCCCCAGGGGCCGGGGCGTGGATCTGCAGATCAATGAGCAGGGGCTGGGCCCCGGCAGTACTGAGAAGCAAAGAGCTGAGTGTCAGTAGCAGAAGGCGTGAGGGCATGGCCAGAGACCGGGAATAGGGAAGATATAATTAAATATACCAGATACCGGCCCGAAGACCCAAATAGGACGGACTCCCTATACCGCAAAAAGAGCCCCTTGGGTGCCCGAGAAATGCGATAGTTTTTTGCCGCCATCAATTGACTACTCCGGTCCTCGGCCGATGGTCTCTTCGAGCAGGCGCAGATGGTTGAGGCCGAGGATTTTGCGGATATCGTCTTCGCCGTAGCCCCGTTCCTGCAGGCCGGTGGTGAAGTCGGGGAATTCTGCGGCGCTGGTCACCAGGTCGCCGCCGCCGTCAAAATCGGACCCTAGGCCGACGTGGTCGATGCCGGCCAGTTGCACGGCGTGGTCGATATGGTCGAGCAAGTCGGCGAAAGTCGGGTTTTGTTCCTTGACGAACATGGGTACAAAGGTAATCCCGACGACCCCACCCTGCTGTCCCAGGGCGCGCAATTGCTCGTCGGTGAGATTGCGGGGGTGAGAGCACAAAGCGCGGCAGCAACTGTGCGAGGCAATGACCGGTTTTTGGGTCTGCTCCAGGACATCCCAAAAGCCTTGGTCGTTGAGGTGGGAAATGTCTACCAGCAAGCCCCATTGGTTCATATGGGACACGACCTGGCGGCCAAAAGTGGTGAGGCCGCCGCCGCCTTCGACTTCGCAGCCGTCGCCGGCCCAGGTGCGGGTCGAGTGGGTCAGGGTAATGGTGCGCACGCCCAGTTGGTGCAGGCTCCACAGAACGTGGATGCTCTGCTCCAGAGCGTTGCTGTTTTCCACCGCCAGAATTGCCGCCAGTTGACCGGCGGCTTTGGCCTGGGTGATATCGGCGGCACAGCGGGCAATGCGGATGGCGTTGGCGTGCTCTTCGACTTCGCGGCTGAAAAAACCCAGCGCGTCGGTGGCGTAGAGCAGGTGGTTATTGCGGGCCAGAGTATTGTCGACGGCGAAAAAGGCGGCGTCGAGGCCGCCTTGGCGCATGAGAGGAATATTGAGCTGTAGCGGCGGCGATTGCTCGGGGGGCATGTACTGGCGCAGTTGACCGACGCCACCGGGGCGCCGGCGGCGCTGGGGATCGCGTTCGCCGGCCAGCCCCATATGGCCGCGGCGGATATGGGCCACCATGCTGTCGTTGTGCGAATCGATGACCAGGGCGTCCTGGTGCAAGTTGGATGGCGACATAGGAACTAACCCCGGGCCGGCCAGTCGCGGGCCAACTGGGTCAGCAGACGGACGCCCACACCGACGCTGCCCCTGGGGATATAAGGTCTGTCCTTGCTGGCCCAGGCGGTGCCGGCGATATCGAGGTGGGCCCAGGGCATATCACCGGCGAAATGGGACAAGAAGCCGGCGGCGGTGAGGGTGCCGCCGGGGCGGCCGCCGGTGTTTTTGAGATCGGCCACGTCGCTTTTCATCTCGTCGGCGTATTCGCGCCACAAGGGCAGTTGCCAGAGGCGTTCGTGGGTGGTCTGGCCGGCTTGCAGCAGGCGCTCAATTAGGGTTTCGTCGTTGCCCATCAAACCGCTGGCGTGGTGCCCCAGGGCAATGACGCAGGCGCCGGTAAGGGTCGCCAAATCGACGACAGCGGCGGGTTTGTAGCGCTTGGCGTAGCACAGGGCGTCGGCCAGGATGAGCCGGCCTTCGGCGTCGGTATTGATTATCTCAATAGTCGTGCCCGACATAGCGGTGAGGATATCGCCGGGTTTAACGGCGCGGCTTCCTGGCATATTCTCGACGGCGGGGATCAGGCCCACGACATGGCGTTTAAGTCCCAGGGCGCCAATGGTCTGCATGGCGCCCAGGACGGCAGCGGCTCCCGACATATCGTGCTTCATATCCTCCATGCCCTGGCCGGGCTTGAGGGAAATACCGCCGGTGTCAAAGGTTACGCCCTTGCCGACAAATACCAGCGGTCGGCCACCGGCTTTCTTATTGTGCTCCAAAACAATGAAGCGGGCGCCTTCGGCGCTGCCCTGGGATACACCCAAAAGAGCGCCCATTTTGAGGCGCTTCAGACCGGCCTCGTCAAAGACCGTGCAGTGCAGGCCGTGGGCTTTGGCCAATTGGCGGGCGCTGCGGGCCAGGTAACTGGGCGTGGCGGTATTGCCGGGATGGGCGCCCAAATCGCGGGCCAGAGCGGTGCCCTGGGCAATGGCCAGCCCGGTGCGTACGCCGCGGCGGGCGGGGCTGATGCGGCTGGCGTCAAATTCGACCACGCGCAGTTTTTTCAGGGGGGGGGTGGCTTTGTCGCGGCGGTAGGTATCAAAGCGGTAACAGGCCAAAAAGCTGGCCTCGGCCACGGCCTGGGCGGCGGCGGCCACATCCAGACCACCGGTGCCGGCGCCGTGGAGTACGGTGGAGGCTTTGGCAACGCCTAATTGGCCCAGGGTTGTGGCGGCGGTGGCGGCGGCCTGACGGGCCGCTTCCAGGCCAAAGTCGGCCTGGGCCCCTAAGCCCACCACCAGGACGCGGTTGGCGGCGACGCGGCCCTGGCCGTAGAGCAGCAGGGTCTGGTTGGCGCGGCCGCTGAAATCGCCCAGGTCAATGGCCTGAGCAATGGCCCCGCCCAAAGCCTGGTCGACCGCGGCGGTGGCGCCGCCGGGGCGGGCCCCTTCGAAGAGATTGACGATGAGGGCTTCGTCGTCGATCTTTTGTATCTCACCTTTCAGAACGCTAATATCCATTTTATCCTCTCGGCACAGGGTCCTCGGTTGCGGGCGAAAGTATAGACCGGAGGGCATGTGCTGTCAAGAAGAGGAAAGGGCATTTATGGAACTGTTTTTGGTCCGGCACGGGCAGTCGTTCAACAATGCACTGGAGGATTCCACCAAACGGCAAAAAGACCCGCTATTGACGGCTATCGGCCAGCGTCAGGCCGAATGTGTGGCGCAGTACTTGGCCGCCGGCAAACACCTGCATCCGGCCGCGCGCGCCCCCGATCGTCCCCCGGCCGACGCGCTCTACTGCAGCGCTATGCACCGCACCTTACAGACAACCCAGCCCATTGCCGCCCGCTTGGGAATGGCTCCCCGGGTGTGGGTCGATCTGCACGAGATGGGCGGTATCCACCTCGATCATTTCGATGGCCGCGGCCCAGTGGGCTATCCCGGTTTGACGCGACCCCAGATAGAAGGCGAATTTGCCGACTATGACTTGCCCGCCGAGGTGGCGGCGGAGGGTTGGTGGCAAGGTGGCAAAGAGAGCGACAGCGAGGCTTTTGAACGGGCCCGCCGGGTGGTGGATACATGGCGGGGATGGGCCCCGCAGGACAAGCGTATAATCGCTGTGGCGCACGGCGGAATTATCGATTATTTCCTCAAGGTGCTGGCCGGCTACGACGGCGCCGGGGGCATGGAATTTGGCCAGCGCAATACCGCCATCAGCCATATAAATTTTCGCGCCGACGGCCATCCCGTGCTGGTCTATATGAACCGCATTGAACACTTGCCCGACGAATTAATTATTTAAGCCCCGGCCACTTGTCGGCCGATGGGCAACAGCCTAGTCCCAACCTTACCTTATGGATAGTACTGCACTAGAACAATTCAGCGCTTTTCTAGCTCCCGACCAGGTGCTCACCGAGCCCGAGGATCTCAGCGTCTACGCTTTTGACGGGACCGCCATTTTGCACCAGCTGCCCGGTTGTGTGCTGTTGCCCGACAATGCTGGCCAGGTGGCCCAAATTATGGCACTGGCTCATCAGTACCGTATTCCGGTGGTGACCCGGGGTTCGGGGACGGGTTTGGCCGGCGGCTCGGTGCCCAGCCCGGGGTGCATCGTCTTATGCCTGGTGCGGCTAGATAAGATCGTCGAACTCGACAGCCGCAATCTGGTCGCCGTGGTCGAGCCGGGCGTGCGCACCCAGGTCCTGGCCGATGCGGCCATGGCGGCCGGCCTGTTCTATCCGCCCGATCCGGGTTCGATCAAGATTTCGACCCTGGGGGGCAATGTCGCCAATAATTCGGGCGGCTTACGCGGCCTCAAATACGGCGTCACGCGCGATTATGTCATGGCCTTGGAAGTGGTCCTGGCCGACGGGCAAATTCTCCACACCGGCACCAAATGCGTCAAGGACGTGGCCGGCTTTTCGCTCAAGGACCTGTTTATTGGCTCGGAGGGCTGCCTCGGGGTTATTACCCGCATCACGCTCAAATTAATTCCGCCGCCGCAGGCGAAAAAAACCATGCTGGCTATGTTCGATTCTATGGACGCGGCGGCGCGGACTATTTCGGCCATTATCCAAGAACAGATCATTCCCTGCACCCTGGAATTCCTCGACCGGGTGACCATTGGCTGCGTCGAGGAGTACGCCCATATCGGTTTGCCCCTCGACGCCGAGGCGGTATTGCTGATGGAAGTGGACGGCCACCTCGCCCAGGTGGGCGAAGAGGCCGCCGCCGTCGAACGCATTGCCCGCCAGCACGGGGCCGGCCAAGTGCGCACCGCCGCCTCCGAGGCCGAGGCGGTTCAACTGGCCACGGCGCGACGCTCGGCCTTTTCGGCCCTGGCGCGGCTGGCTCCTACCGTCGTGCTGGAGGATGTCACCGTGCCGCGCAGCGAATTGGCCAATATGGTCGCCCGCATCCAGGAAGTGGGGCAACGCTACGAGGTGAAGATTGGTACCTTCGGACATATGGGCGACGGCAACCTGCACCCCACGTTTTTGACCGACGAGCGCAATAGGGAAGAAATGGAACGGGTCGAAGAGGCGATGAAGGAAGTCTTTGAATACGCCGTCGAATTGGGCGGTACCATCACCGGTGAACACGGCGTCGGCTTGGCCAAAAAACCTTTTTTGCCGGGTGCTTTGGGCCCGGTGGGGATGGCGGTGATGGGCCAGGTGAAAGACAGTTTCGATCCCCACGGGATTTTGAACCCCGGGAAGGTTTTCGATTGAGCGGCCCCGATCTCCCTCAACTCAATTTGCTCAAGGGGCTCGACTATTCCGTTTTGCAGCAATGCATGCACTGCGGTATGTGTTTGCCAACTTGTCCCACGTATACCGAGACCTTGCGCGAGCGCTCCTCTCCCCGTGGACGCATTGCATTGATGCGGGCCATTGCCGACGGCCAGCTTGAAGTGGGGCGTACCTTTGCCGACGAGATGTATTTCTGTCTGGGGTGCCTGGCCTGCCAGACGGCCTGTCCGGCCGGGGTCGATTATGCGACGCTTTTCGAGCACGCCCGCGGCGAAATTGAGCGCGTCGGCGTCCTCGACCGGCCCGTGCGACGAGGGGTGCGCAGTCTGGTACTGCGTGGCCTATTCACCTCCCAGCGGCGCTTGCGTTGGTTGGGGCGCCTGCTGTACTGGTATCAACGCTCGGGGGGCGAAGCCCTGGTGCGGGCCAGCGGTCTGCTGCGTCTGTTGCCGGCCAGCCTGCGAGAGCTCGAACCGCTGACGCCCCGGGCCAGCCGCAACGATTATAAAAAGCATGTACAGCAGCACCAACCGGCCACAGCACGGTATCGGGTGGGGCTGTTGACTGGCTGTGTGCAGGATATGGCCTATGCCCATGTCAACGCCGACACCATTGAAGTCTTGCAGGCCAACGGCTGCCAAGTGGTGCTGCCCAAGGCCCAGCAATGCTGCGGCTCGCTGCACGGGCACAACGGCGAGTTGGCAACGGCGCGGAACCTGGCCCGGGCCAATATTGCCGCCTTTGCCGCCGAGGAACTCGACGCGGTTATCGTCAATGCCGGCGGCTGCGGTTCGCATATGCAGCACTACGACCATTTGCTGGCGGCCGACCCCGACTGGGCACCTCGGGCGGCGGCCTGGAGCGCCAAGGTGAAGGATATCCACCAGTTTCTCGTTGAAATTGATTTTAAAGCACCGACCCAAGCGTCCGCTACAAGTCATCGGGTGACCTACCACGAATCGTGCCACCTCAAGCACGGGCAGCAGGTGTCCCAGGCGCCGCGGCAGATTCTGGCGGCGATTCCAGGGCTGGAGGTGGTCGAACTGGCCGAGGCCGACTGGTGTTGCGGCAGCGCCGGGATCTACAATATTACCCAGCCCGAAATGTCGATGAAACTGCTCGACCGCAAAATGGACCATATCCAGGCCACCCAGGCGCAGGTAGTTAGCGTCGGCAACCCAGGGTGCGCCATCCAATTGGAACAGGGAGCGCGGCGGTTGGGGGCGGATCTGCAGGTGGTCCATCCCATCAGTCTGCTGGCCCGCGCCTACCGCGCCGAAGAAAGGAATTGACCGTGAAATACTATGGCCTAGCCATCGATTTGGTAGACGATCCGCAATTGATTGAAAAATACAAGGAATACCATCGCCAGCCCTGGCCCGAGCCCTTGCAGGGCTTGAAGGAAGTGGGCATTGAGGATATGAAGATTTTTCTGTTGGGGCGGCGCATGTTCATGTTTATGAGCACGGTGGACCAATTCGATCCGGCGATCGATTTTGCCCGCTATATGGAGCAAAACCCCAAGGCCCAGGAATGGGACGATTTGATGCGCACCTACCAGCAGAAATTACCCGAGGCCGGACCCGACGAGTGGTGGGCCTTTATGGAGCAGGTCTTCGATTTGCAGGACCATATTTGACAGGAGAAGGTCGATGAGTGCAGCAAAGCAGGAGGGGCGGGTGGCCGGCAAGGCGGCCCTTATCACCGGGGCGGGATCGGGCATAGGTCAGGCCACGGCCCTGTTATTGGCTGGTGAAGGGGCCTCCGTCTGTGTGGCCGATGTCGATGAAGAAGGCGGCCGCAAAACCGTTGAGCAGATTGAGGCGGCGGGGGGGCAGGGATTGTTTGTGCGCGCCGATGTCGGGCTCAGCGGCGATGTGCAGGCGATGATCGATGCCACCGCCCAGGCTTTTGGCCGCCTCGATATTCTGCACAATAACGCCATCTGGTTTAAAAACGCTCCGGCCACCCAATTGGCCGAGGCCGATTGGGACCGTACCATGGATGTCGGACTTAAAACGGTCTATCTCAGCGCCAAATACGGTATCCCGGTCATGCGTCAAAGCGGCGGTGGAGTCATCATCAATACTGGTTCGGTGCATTCGCTGGTGGGCTTTGCCGAGCATACCGCCTACGATACGGCCAAGGCCGGCATCCTTGGACTTACCCGGGTCCTGGCGTTGGATTACGGCCCCGACATCCGCGTCAACGCGGTATTGCCCGGGGCTATCTATACGCCGTTGTGGGACCGGCTGGAAGTCAGCGAGGAGGATAAGCAGGTTTTCCGGGATATGGTGCCGGCCAAGCGCTTGGGCTCGGGTGAGGATATCGCTCAAGCCGTGCTCTTTTTGGCCTCCGACGAGGCGTCGTACATTACGGGTACGTCGCTGACCGTCGACGGGGGGCTGCTGGCGCGGACAATGTGAATATGGTATACAACTTTTCCGCCGGTCCAGCCGTATTGCCTCCTATTGTATTGGAGGAGGCGGCCACCCAATTGCCCAATTTCCAGGGCACGGGGATGTCCATCGTCGAATTGAGCCATCGGGGGGGGCACTACCAGGACGTCCACGAAGAAACTCTGGCCCTGTGCCGCCGGCTCTGGCAGATTCCCGACGATTTCTGCCTCTTATTCATGCAGGGCGGGGCGTCTACCCAATTTGCCACGGTACCGCTCAATTTATTGCGGGTGGGGCGTTCGGCCGATTATATCGATACTGGCAGTTGGTCGCAAAAAGCCATCAACGAAGCCAATCTGCTGGGGCGGGTAGGGCGGGTGGCCGGCAGCAGCCGCGACCGCAGCTACGCCTATATTCCCGCACAAGATCAGCTCGATTTGGATCCGGGCGCCGAATACGTCCACCTGACCAGTAATAATACCATCTATGGCACCCAGTACAGCAACTGGCCCGATACTGGGCCGGTGCCCATTGTCGCCGATATGTCGTCGGATATGCTGTCGCGGCCAGTCGATTGGGCCCGTTTGGGCCTGGCCTACGGCGGGGCGCAGAAAAACGCCGGGGTGGCGGGCCTGACCGTGGCGGTGTTGCGCCGGGATTTGCTCGACCGCGTTGGCGACGGGGTGCCGACCATGCTGCGCTATGCCACCTACGCCAATACCGATTCGCTGTACAATACGCCGCCGACTTTTGCCATTTACGTTTTTGGGCTGGTCTTGCAATGGCTTGAACGGGGCGGCGGCCTGTCCGCCATGCAGCAGCGCAACGCCGCCAAGGCAGCCCTTATCTACGGGGTCCTGGATCGGAGCGGCCCTTTTTACGCCGGTCATGCGCAAGAAGGCTCGCGTTCGGCGATGAATATCACTTTTAACTTGGCCGGTCGAGCGTTGGAGTCTGTTTTTTTCCAGACTGCCGAAGAGGCGGGGCTGATGGGCTTGAAAGGCCATCGCGCCGTGGGCGGTATCCGGGCTTCTATCTACAATGCCATGAGCCTTGAGGGTTGCCAGGTGTTGGCCGATTTTATGGCCGATTTCGCCCGGCAGCACGGGTAGGTATAACAAAAGCGGCCATGGCGCGTCTCATTAGGGACACCTTTTCCAGGAGCGCGATATGAAACGGGTAGGTTTGCTGTGGGTATGGGGGCTGAGCGTTTTGCTCGGCGCCTGTGGTTATCAAGATGAATACGACGCTGTCGAGATGGCCGATGTCGGTGGAGGAATGGCTTACCAAGGGGGCGTACGGGCCAAACGGGCGGCACCGGCGTCGGAGGCCCTCAGCGTGCGCTCTGAGTTGCTCAGTGCGGCCAATTTAGATGTCGGGGGTCGGGGAGGTGCCCAGGCGCCGGCCCCGGTTCCGGTGCCCAGCAAACGCATGATCATTCAGCGGGGCCAGCTCAAGCTCGAAGTCGAGGCCGCCGATGCCTGGATTGAGCAGGTGACCCAATTGGTCGAGGCCCACGAGGGCTTTATCGCCCAATCGTCGAAGGAAGAGAACCGCCAAAAAGTGCAGCGCGGGCAGGTGGTATTACGGGTGCCGGCGGCCGCTTTTGAGACGGTATTGGAAAGCTTGAAGGGCAAGGCCGTCAAAGTCGAGAGCGAGGAGCGCAACGGCGAGGATATTACCGAGCAGTTCTACGATCTGGACGTGCGGTTGTCCAACCAGAAACACACCGAACGGCGCTTTCTGGCCATACTGCAAAAGGCCGACAAGGTCGAGGATATCCTTCGGGTCGAGCGCGAATTGTCGCGGGTGCGCGAGGCCATCGAGCAGATGGAAGGACGCAAGCGCTTCTGGTTAGATCGGGTATCGCTGGCCACCCTAACGGTGTCCTGGCACGAGCCCTACCCTCTGGTCGGTGGTCAGCCGGGGGCCGGTTTTTGGGGTATTGTCGGAGAGGGCTTTGAGCGCGGTTTTAGGGCCTTGTCGCGGGGCATGCGCGATCTGATTACCTTTGCCATTGGCGGTCTACCCGTCTTTATACTGCTCGGATTGGCGGGGTGGGGTATTGTGCGTTGGTGGCGCAAGCGGCGCGGTTTGGTCTAATAAATAGAGAATGGACCGCAGGCGTCCAGCGATTCGTCGGGCGGCGGATAGTGTTGCCAATACGAATTACTGGGTTGATCATGCCTGATGCTGATTGACCGTCTTCCATTATCAGTCGCTCGTTTCAACGACAAAAGGTAACCGGCTAGGCATAAGTTTTCCTCCCTGACCGCGCAGATCTATTGCTGTCGAATAGATCGCCGCCAGGTGGCGACGCTCGGGAATCCATGGGCGATCGACTTCTGGGAGGATAAATAGACCATATTCGTCACCGATGGCGAAGCTTGAATCGCCATACATCGAAAGGTCGTACTGTTTCATCAACTGATCAGCGAGTTCATCTGGGTTGGGTGATGGTAAACCGATCTCGCTGATATGAAGCATCTTATCTGGACCGAATACTCCCGCTCTGCAGATGGGGAGTGTATGGCGGGCGATGAGTTCACCTATGTTGCCGTCTGGATCTGAAAAATAGACGGCATGGGCATTCCAATTGGCAAAGAATCTCTGATCTGTTCCAACTTCGGAGTCCAGCAACAGTTTCGTTCGAAGCGCCAACCAACGTTTCGCTTCTGCAAACATGTTGTTTGGAATGTTTATGGCAAAATGATAGCAGCGGGACTCCGTTGATTCTTCGACAAATTCGAGTTCGGATTCGCCAACTATAACCGTTAATTTCTTTTTCTTATTATCTACCCGAATCGGCAATTCCAGCGTTTCAGCATAAAAGGTGTGCATCTGTTCTAAGTTTTTAGTTAAGAGCCGAATCCGGCGGAATCTTCCATGGTTCATTTTATATCCCGTTTCAAGGAAAATGTGTAAGCTACGACGTCCCTTCTCTGGTGTCGTTTAGATTTTTTTAATAGCCTCCCCAAGGTCTTGGGCAAATTGGGCCATTTCTTCGGGCGTGGTCTCTACGATCCCGTTCTCATGCATGAGGGCGTGATATTGCTGTTGCTCAAGAGGCACGCCCTTGGGAAGGGGGACAATATGCCAATGGACATGCTTGTTCTTGGCCTGGCTGCCCAAGCTCAAAACATAAATACGCTCCGGGGCCAGCACCTGGCGCATGCCCTCCGAAACGCGATAGATAAAGCGCTGTAGGTCGATATATTCGTCTTCATCGAAGTCGCCCGTAACTTGCTCGCGATGTGCCTTGGGCGCGACTAATACATACCCGAATAGCGTCGGAAACCGATTGAGGAAAGCCACGGCGGTGTCGGTTTCGGCGGCGATGTGATGGGGATAGCGGGGATGGCCTGCCAGAAAATCACAGATGAAGCAATTGGTGACTTTCTTACTCAGGCGATCCACATCGAAGGGGACGCGATCTCTGGGCATGGCAACTCCATTGGTTTTAGCTTCTATACCCTACCCCACAATTGGGCTTCGGTGGTTGCTCCTACAAGCCTCTTCTTTTTAAAGAACCGTCCTTCAAACAGAATAGCAAATTGATTCAACGCCGCTTTCCAGTGCTGGATGGGCATGGTCCATTTTTGGGCGATATTCTGGACCGCCAGATAGATCAGCTTCGTCTCCGCCTCGTCGTTGGGAAACACCCGGCGATTCTTGATAATCTTGCGCAGGCAGCTATTGAGTGATTCAATGGCATTGGTGGTATAGATGACGCGGCGGATTTCATCGGGATAGGCAAAAAAGCCGGACAGATTGGAAATGAGCGCGGGCGATACCTCCACCTGTAGCATGTTTCTCATAGCCGAGATGGGCGGTCATTTCGGCTTGCAAGATGCGCTGAAGTGAGATGCAACCGGGGCAGGCATTTTAAGAAGAGGAATGCTTCTAAAAATAGGGCGGCTATCCCGTGAGGATGGCCGCCCTTTTATCTGCCTAATAATGCCCAGGTTTACTTAGCCGCCTTCTTTCTGGCGGTTTTCTTTTTTGGGGTCGCCTTCTTCTTTTTCGCCGCCGCTTTTTTCTTGTCGCCAGCCTGCAGCTTATTGGCGGCTCCCACCGAACCGATATGCATATTATCGTAGGCATCCTGCGAGGTCTTGAAAGGACCGTCGTAGGACGTCCCGTGCCACTGCAGGTTGGTATACATGGGATTTTCGCGGCCGGTAGCCCCTTCGCGCTGGGCGATCCAAGCATCCATGCGCCCTTTGAGGTGGGCCACCATTTCGGGCTCGCGGGCGGCGCGGTTGTCCAGTTCAAGCGGGTCTTGGAGCAGATTGTAGAGTTCAAATTCGGGCTTAAAGTGGAAATCGGGCTCGAGGGCGACCATCAGTTTCCACTCGGGGGTGCGCCAGCCGTGTTTGCGCATCCAGGTGCATTCGGTGATGTAGAATTCCGAATAATTGGTCGCTTGTTTGCCCTCGATAAGAGGCAGCAGCGACTGGCCGTCGAATTTTATCTTGCTGCGGACCCCCAGTAATTTGAGGACGGTGGGCACCAGATCCTGGTGCAGAGTCTTGCCGGAGACGCGTTGGTCGGCGGGCAATTTGCCGGGCAGGCGCATAATGAGGGGGACGTAGAGGGTATTCTCGTACATCCCGTGGTGGTCAAACCAGCACTCGTGTTCGTAGAGGGTCTCGCCGTGGTCGCCGTTGATAATTACCAGGGTATCGTCGGCCAGGCCCATCTCGTCGATGCGGGTGAGGAGACGTTGGATGCAGGCGTCCATATAGGCGATGGCGCCGTCGTATTGGGCATCGACATAGCGGTAATCGCGGATGCCGGGGGGCATCCAATCGGCAAAGAAATCGCAAAAGGGTTTAAAATTGAATACCTGTTCCATCGACTTGTTGTTGGGGTCGAATTCGTCGCCGTCGTAGAACATGCGGTCAAAAGGCTCGGGCGGCAGATACGGGGCGTGTGGGTCCATATGGCGCAAAAAGAGGAAAAACGGCTCGTTCTCGCCGGCCAAGCGCTCCAGCTCGGGGATGGCCACCTCGTTGAGCTTGGCGGCTTTGGGGCTGCGGCCCGTGGCCCAACTGCCCCAGGCTGGGTAATCGAGATACTGGTCAAAACCGCGCGAGGAAGGGTTACCGGTAAAGCCGACGCAGGAGGTATTGTAGCCGGCTTCTTTGAGAATTTCGGGCAGTGTCTGGGTCTCTTTAAGTAGGCCGCCCTTGTGGCGCAGAGCTACTACATTGGTGCCAAAGCAGTCCAGCCCCGTGAGCATAGAGGCGTAGGCCGAGGTGGTGGGGATATGGGCCGAGAAATTCTGTTCGAAAAGGACCCCGTCGCGGGCAAAGCGGTCGATATGGGGCGTAGTCTGGCGGTGGTAGCCGTAGCAGCTCATATGGTCGGCGCGCAGGCTGTCGATGCCAAATAGGATGACGTTGAGTTTCTTTTTGGGCATGGGTACGGGCCTCGAGTAATTGAGAGTGAAATTAGCTGGGGAAATAATACCAGATTGAGTTCAAGTTGTCCGGATGTTTTTGCTGTTTCTCCGGGGAAAATACCACCAAACATCCGGCCATCAGTGCTTCATATTGGAATAATACGGCCTGGAGTTTGGCAACGTCAAGGCCGGCGGCGTTGGTGGAAGGGGATAAAGTCGGGGACTGTAAGGCCTCTGGGAGTGTAGTTTTACCTCCGGCGGGCAAGGAAAGCGGTGGGCTGCAGACCGCCGGCGTCTACCCGGAAAGTACGCGACAGCCGCAGCGACTTGCTGCGGGCGAAGAGGCGGTGGGTCAGTTTTTGTTCCTGGGTGTAAAGCAGGATGCGGGCCCCGGGGACCAGCAATTTGGGTAATTGGCGGAAAAGGGCGGTATATAGTGTCTGGTTGCTGGTATGGTCGCCGCTGCGAAGGCCAAAAGGCAGATTGGCGACCAATTCGTCAAAGGGGCCCTGGCCATTGAGAGCGGCGGCATCGCCTTGGCTAAAAGCAGTGTGGGCCAATCCGGCGGCCTGGGCATTGTTGCGGGCTGCCTCTACCGCACGGGGGGCGATGTCGATTCCGACCAGTTGACCGTAGGGGGCCAAAAGACCGCGTTCGAACAACAGGGTACCGCTGCCGCAGCAGGGGTCGAGGACGCGGGCCTGGGGGGCGGTCGGCCCCAGGGCGCGCACCAGGCCCGCGGCCACCACTGGGTCGAGGGCCGCCGGCACATCGGCGCGGCGGTAGCTAAAGCGCTCGTCGGGCAGGGTACTGGGGCGAGCCAACAAGCGGAAGGAGTCGGGGCGCAGGATCAGGCGCAGTTCGACGGCGTAGTGGCTGGGGCTGTTGACCAACAGGGGGGTCGTCTGTTGCAGGGCGGCCACCCATTGTTGAACCAGGGCGCGGCGGCGATGGTGGCCCAGGCCGGGACCGCGCACTTCTAGGCGGTAGGGCAGGGGGCCGTCACCCGGCTTGTGCCAGGTGAGGAGGCGCTGGCCCAGGCTTGGTTGCCCCAGGCGTTCTATGAGCGCCGGCATCTGGTCGGCGGCGCGGGGGCCGCTGGCCAGGGGCAGCAGCACTTCGGCCAGGGTGCGCAAGGTGAGTAACTGGTGTATGTCGGCGGTCTCCAAAGCCAGGCCGCCCGGTCCCAGGGAACGGGCCGCAAGCCCCAGGCGCTGGCGCAATTCGTCCACCAGTTGGGGCTCCAGGCCAGGGCGGGTGATAAGCTCGACGGCGACCGCGGTTTCCAGGGGACGCTTCAGAGAGCGGAGGGTTGGCGGCGGCGCGGTGCGGTCTAGGGCCTTGGCCAAGGCGCCCGATTCTTCCGCCCCGGTGGGCTGCCATTCCAATAATGCGGCGCGGGCTTGGTCGCCGCCCACCGCCCCCAGGGCCAGCAGCAGGGAAGGGCGGATCCAGTCGACGCTTTCGCGCTTGAGGGCTGCCGCCAGGGCGGGGACTGCCTCTGGGATCCAGGGCCCCAGCACGACGGCGCTATTTTTGCGCAATTTGGCATCGTCGTGGGCAAGGGCCTGCAGCAGGCAGGCGGTGGCGGCACGGCGCTGAGTGCCATCGTCGAGGCGGGCTGCTTGGCGGCCGAGCAGGAAGACGGCGCTGCGACGGATGGGGAGAGGGGCGTTGGCGGCGGCGGCGAGCAGGGCGGCCAAGCTACGGCGACCCTGATGCAGGAGCAACTGGCCCACCAGGCGCCGCCGCCGCAGATCGCCCTGATCCAATTGGGCTACGGCTGCCTCGATAGCCTCGCGGTTGAGCCGGGGAAAGGTAGGGCGGCGGTCCCGGGAGAGTGTGTCGAGGAGGTTGTCGAGGGCAGCGGCGTCCATAGTCTACCATTTGGAGAGGGGCGTTGGGCCAATGCAGATGGTTTTGAATATAAGGTACCTGGAATACGGCGCCTGGAAAATTAGGTCGGTCTGAAAATCCATTTGCATGTGGCGCAGTCATCCCGGGAAAAGGGGTAATTCCAGGTCTATTTAGGCCGCTGTCCAGAAGCAAAAAAACAACGTGAAAAAGGCTACTTTCTGCTTGACACTGGCTGGGCATAGTAGTATATTTTTGTTCAGTAGTTAATTGATTTAAATGTAGCTGATTCGAAATCGCCAATAGCCTTTGAAAATCGCTACTACCAAGCCTTGCGAGGTCGACTATGGAAAGAAGGAATAATGCCCCATTGGGATCTCTGGTCGAGCATTTTTGGCTCCCCACGGCCGTGGTGCTCCTCCTGACCGAATACGCCTTTTTCCCCCTGCCCGGCCTGGCTTAAAGGCGTTGCAGCCCCAATCCCGTTCCCCGCGCGGGACAGCCAACGAGCAAGTAATTAACAACCAGAGGAGGACTGGCATGGCCAAAATCGCCAAAGAACGCATTGAACGCGCTGCCCGCATTTACACCAGCAACCGGGATGCGGGTATTGCCCTGGGCATTGCACCCGGCAGTTTTGGGCGTCTGTGTCGATGGTATGGCATTGAAACCCCCCAGGCCCGACGCAAAACCCAACATCAGGGGCGGCGCCAAAGACAGCAAAGCCACTGAGTTTTAGAGCCTCTCACTAACCGTACTTCAGGGCATATTCCATTCTACCTGGGGCCAGAAGGTCTCAAATTCGTCCAAGCAGCGCCCTGAAGTTGAGCAAAGGAGCAGAATATGGCACGCGGATGTCTCAATAAAGTCACCCTTATCGGCAATTTGGGCGCCGATCCCGACCTGCGCTTCACTCCCAGCGGCGTTCAGGTCGCCTCCTGCAGTCTGGCCACCAGCGAGTCCTGGAAGAATAAAAACGGCGAACCCCAGGAGCGCACCGAATGGCATCGGCTGGTGCTGTGGCGCCGATTGGCAGAAATCGCCGGACAATACCTCAAAAAAGGCAGCAAGATCTACGTCGAAGGCAAATTGCAGACCCGCTCTTGGGAAGACCAGAAGGGCCAGCGCCACTATATGACCGAGATCTTGGCCAATCGGCTGGAAATGCTCGACGCCGCCGGTACCCCGGCCGAACTCGATATGACCTACGGCCAGGGCGAAGAGCTCAGCACGGTAGCCCCTGCCGTGGCCGCCGGAGCCCCTGATACTGGTGACGAACTCCCCTTTTAAAGGCACCCCCCGATGGTCCCTTGACGTTGGGGGGCCAATGGCCAATATTGCCACGTGCTCTCTATCGAGCACGTGGTTTTTTGTTTTTGGCCCCTGGACCTAGGAGGAATTTCTCGTCATGGATTTGAATAGCAAGCAAGATATAGCCGATATAACCAGCCAGTACGAAGGGGGGCGCACGGAAAACGGCATTCCGCGGGTGCCCGACGATATTCTCGAGCGCATGAAAAAAGTCACCACCGAAGAAGCCTGGGGTGTTTGTGCGGGCCAGGGGTATCACTTTCAATTCGAAGGCGACTGGGTCAATTTGCATCCCGACCGCGCCGTGGTGGGGCGGGCGGTGACCTGCCGCTATGTCCCGCACCGGCCCGACCTAAACGATGTCATCAAGGCCGAAGGCGAAGCCAAAGGGCGCATTGGCGGACAGAATTCCTGGGTGATCGATACCCTGGTGGAAAACGATGTATTGGTGGTCGAATTATTCGGTAAAATCATAAAGGGGACCTTTATCGGCGACAATCTGGGGACGGCCATTATGAGCAATACCGGGGGCACCGGTCTGGTCGTCGATGGCAGTATCCGCGATACCCAGCGGGTCCGCCAACTGGATATGAATGTCTTTTGCAAGGGGCTGCATCCCACCGCTATTGGCGAAGTGACGATGTGTGAGATCAATGGGCCGGTGCGCATTGGCCAGGCCGTCTGTATGCCCGGTGATATCGTCTTGGCCAATTCGTCGGGGGTAACGTTTATTCCGCCGCATCTGGCGCAGCGGGTGGTGGAGCGTTCCGAGGCTATTCGGCTGCGCGATTATTGGGGCAAGAAAAGCATTCGCGAGGGGCAGCATACCCCCGGTGAGGTCGACCGCAAGTGGTCCGATGAGATGGAGGCGGAGTTTGCGGCGTGGAAGGAAGCCGAGCCGGAGGAGGCGGATAAGGCGCTCAACGAGGTGGTGCGTTAAAGGTCCAGTCGTAATCGGTTATCGGATTGCTTGAGCGCCCTGTGGGTGGCCGGCTTCCAGAGGGCAGTGCGTCGCAGACCGCGCATCCGCAGGATGCTAAGGAACCACCCACAGGGCTTTGCTATTCCGTGATTTAGAATCCAACGGTTTATACAAAAAAGCCGCCAACAAGACGGGGAGCCTTGTGCACCCCGTCTTTTTTGTGCAAAAACTCCTTTCCGGTGAACCTTTTGCCGGTCGACTTCTTCTTGTTGGGTAGAAGGAGGTGCAACCATGGACTCTGAAGCTGAATTGGTACGCCGTTGTCAGGCGGGGGACGAGACCGCTTTTGCGCCGCTTATGCGGCCCTACGAATACGCCCTGGCGGCGCTTATTCGCTATCGCATTGGCCATCCCCAGCAGGCCGAGGATATCCTGCAGGATACGCTGGTGCTGGCTTGGGGGCGAATCGGCACGCTCAAAGAGGCCGATAAAATAGGGGCCTGGCTGATGCAGATAGGGCGCAATCTGTGCCGTGATTATTTCAAGGCGGCGCAGCGGCGCGAGCGTCCTACCGAGGCCGGCGAATTGGCCCGGGCGTTAGATGGGGGCCAGGTGGCGGATCAGCAGCGGCAGGAGCAGCGGGACGAGGCGGCCCGGGCGTTGGAGGAATTGGGGCAACCGCAGCAGCAAGTGGCCCGGTTGCACTACCTCGAAGGGTTCAGTATTGCCGAGATTGCCGCCCGCGGCCAATGGCCCCAGGGCACGGTCAAACGGCATTTATTTCAGGCCCGGCAACAGATGCGGCAAAAAATGGACATAACCGCTTGCGGAAGGAGATCCAACATGCAGACGAAAAAAGGAAAAACCGTACAGCAAGGACAGCCCTTTCCCTTAGAACGGCCCCCAATTGCCATCGAGGAAATGGAAATAGAGCCCTTTGCGGTGGATTGTCCGGAATTGCGCTGGTGGTTGGTGGTGCCGCGATTGGGGGAAGAGGCGCTGCAGGCTCGTTATAGCGCGCCCGATTGGCAATTGGGTGAAGTTAACCGCATGCGGGCGGTGCGTCCAGCCGAGGTGCATGGGTTGGAAGGGGTAGAGGTAGATGTGGAGCAATGGGACGGCGAAGACGGCCAATGGCGCACCGCCGGTTGGTCGATGTGCGCTCGTGAGAATGAGGAAGAAATTCAGTATCTGGCGACCATCTGGCGCCGGGATGGGCGGGTTTCGATTAATACCTATCTCAATCAGGGGTACAACGGGGCCTGGGGGTGCATGGCGCGTCGTATAGAAGACAAGGGGCGCTATGTACGGCAGCAGGACGGGTCGTGGAAACAGGCCCACAGCGGCGATAACCTAGACGCCAGCGGCGCCGGTGTCTACCGCGTGCAGATTGGCGGCAATAACTTCACCTGTCTGCGCGTGCTGCAATTGGAGGGGGCTATCGACGACCAGGAGGCGCCTATCGACGAAGCCTATATTACCCCCCAGGGGCGCACAGTGCTGATCCGTGACTACGTCCACGATGACCTCGACGATATCGAAGTGGACCGATCTGGGGCGCTGGTGATAGACGGGGTCCATCGCTACCACTGGACGGACCGGGTGACGGGGGTGGGCTTGGGGCTTTGAACATTTGATGTGAAGATGTCCGGATGTCCGGATGTTCGGCGGGCGGGCCTTCGGCGCCGGCGGGTAACATCCGGACATCTTGAATGTCAATCTGATATTATTCTTCCGTCCCCAACTTTTCCAGCACACCCCACAATTGCCGCTGCCGGCTTTCTTCCGAATCGAATATTTCGCGCACCAGGTCTTCCCGGGTGCGGCCGGCCTCCAACTCGGCCAAGCGGTTTTGCAAATCGTCGTCGGAGGGGGCGCGGTCGAGGGCGGCGCGGTAGATACCGCATACGAATTCGGCGGCATCGGCTTCGGCCAGATAATCCCGCGCCTCGTAGGCGAAGGTTTTGAGGGTGCGGGCCAGGGAGGCGGCCAGCCAGGTTTTGGCGGTATCCACCGGGCCCAAAATCTGGTACAAGGTAGCGCATAATTCGGCGTCTCCGCTGGTTTGCTGTGCCTCTTCCAACGATTGCCCCTGGCCCAGGCCTGCAGCGCCTGGACCCAGGCTTTGGCCCGGTTGCGGCGCGCTTGGTCCACTTCCCAGGCGCGGGTCAGCACATCTACCGCCGGACTTCCGGGGTAGGTGCCCTGGCCGATGGCCTCGACGATCAGATCGAGATTGTCGAAGGCCCGGTAATGGGTCAGTGACTCAAAGCGCGAGATTAGAGCGCGGATATGGCGGGCGGCTTCGGGCAAATCTTCCAGCGGCCCGGCCTGGGTGTCGATGGCTTGCATAGTTGGGTCGGGCTGGTGATCGTGGTGCAGGATATTGCGCCAGTGGTCGGCGGACATGGTCGGGTCTCCAGGTTGGATGGGCGGTTAGCGAATCCAGGTCTTGCCCAGGGAAATGATAAACAGCGTGATGAGAATCCAGCCGACCAGGCCCTCGATCATGGCGATGGTGCGGAAGTGGATAAAAGGCAGGCGCCGGCGCCCTAAGCGCAAATGGTCGTCGGTGGGGTACCAGTCGCCGTAGCCCACGGTTGTAAAGGTATTGAGCGAGAAGTAGAGGGCGTCGCGCCAGCGTTGCCACCGAGGGCGTCGCGGCGGCGGTCCGGCCTGGTCGCCGCGCTCCTGAATGGCGCCCAACTGGTAATAGCACAAGGCGCAGGCCAGCACCAGCGCCAGACCCAGCCAAATGGTGTGTTGTGGGCGCACGCCGTAACCGCAGGTAGCCCACAAGACGGTGTATTTGACGGCCTGCCACCAACTGGCCGGATGCCAGTCCAGGCGGCGGTAATAATAGGCCCGCTCAATCTGCTTGAGATCGTAATAACAATTGTTTTCCTCTTCGTACAGGCCTTGATCGCGGAATTGGCTCTGCAGCAGGGAGTATACTGTGGCCACTTGGCGCAGATTGGTTATCTGGTTGGTGGCCAAGGTATCCTGTTGGGCCCAATCACCTTCGATAAAAAAGAGTCGGTTGCGGATCTGATCCCAATCGTCGAGGAGGAATTGGGCCGACAGGATGCCGCCCAGCAAGACCTGCGCCGAATCGAAGCGGGCGGCGCGGAAATCGCCCCTTTTTTCCAGCGAGGCGCTCGACAGATCGAGGGTCTGGTCGAAGCGGGCTTTGGCAAAGGTGACCCAGCCGGAGGACGAATAGCGCCAGCTGGCGGGCCCGTGAAAATGGGCATTGGCAAAATTGGCCCAGCCCTTAAAGGTCGCATTGGCGAATAGGGCCCCCGCGGCAAAGCGAGTGCTATCGAAAGAGGCAATGCCGTTGAAGAAGGCAACGGCGAAATCGGCGGGGCCGTCGAATCGGCTCCGATTGAAGAGGGTGAAACCGTCGAAGGCGGCCTCGGAAAAATCGGCTTTCTGATCAAAGCGGGCGCCCTCGTAATTGAGGCCGTTGAAGCGGGCTCCACGGCAGGACAGAGCGGTGTGGAAGCGGGCGCCTCGACCATGTATCCCGCCGGCGAAGTCGACCCCGTCAGCCCGGACCGAATCGATGAAACGGGTGCCGTTGAGCTGGAGAACAGCATCTATCCGGTCGATCCCGGCCCGGGGCAGGTCCAGGGGGCCAGTTACGACCAGACTGTCGGCCACCAGGGTATCACCGGGGGCGGCTTTTTGCAGGGCGGTCATCAAAGCGGCGGCGGTCAGGGTATCGCCCGGAGCCCCCAGTGTGATGTTGGACGCCGGGGCGAGGGTGGGGTGCAGCGTTGATAGGCCCAGTAAAATCAGGCAGGTGAGGCGCGGCATAGACAGGCCATTTAGGGCTAGTACTCTGACATTTTTATTTTAGTGGATTCTCCGTTATCCTATTAAGCCCTACAACGGAGGTGATCCATGCGCAAACGCTATTTGGTCGATCTGTCTGCCAGCGAGCGGGACCAACTTCATGGT
>WLWI01000377.1_pt1 | contig 44427 bp, 34 predicted proteins | sample 6701501 | NCBI WGS metagenome assembly WLWI01 (sample SAMN12718690, study PRJNA515312) | sponge metagenome | isolation source: marine sponge | host: Mycale hentscheli | place: New Zealand: South Island, Marlborough, Capsize Point | collected 2014-11-01 | reverse complement strand
CTTCAACCACCGTGGGAAAGCCGATAATGGCAGGCATGGCATCCAATCCGAGACAGGGGGTGGGGAATGACTACATTTTGCACCAATTAATGCATACTAACCGCGTTTTGCAAAAGTCCAGTTATAATTAAAACCGGGAAAAGGAGACAACGATGCTTTTAGACAATCCCTATCTGTCGACCGACCGACAGATGCTGGGCGATATCTATACGACTTCAGAACCGATGGATAATCTCACGGTTTTGTGCGACGATTTCGGTTCGCGTTTCGGCGGCACCCCAGGGGAGCGCCAAGCTGCCCTGTTCATGCGTGACAAGATGCGGCAGTACGGACTGCAAATGCCGCGTCTGGAACCTTATTCGTACGCCTCCTGGAGCCGCGGCGAGACTTATTTGCAGGTGGTCTCCCCGGTCGAGATGGAGATCCCCTGCATTGCCCTGCCCTATTGTCCCAGCGCCCGCTTGGAGGCCGAGATGGTCTTTGTCGGCGATGGGGCGCCGGACGATTTTGAGCGCGCTGGTCGAGCGTTGAAGGGCCGCCTGGTGATGGCCACCAGTCGCCCGCCGCGCGGTTTGGGGCGCAATGTGCACCGCTCGGAAAAATACGCCCGCAGCGCCCTGGGCGCTGCGGCTGGTTTTATCTTTGCCAACCACTATGAGGGCTTGGGGCCGGCCACCGGCAGTATAGCCGACAACCGCGAGGCGCTCATGCCGGGTATTTCCGTGTCCAAAGAATGGGGCGACTTTCTGGTGCGCCTGCAACAGCGCAAAGGACCGGTGCGTCTGCGTTTGCACACCCGCAACCGCACCCGGCAAAAAAAATCGTGGAATGTGGTGGGGGAATTGCCGGGGGCCAAATACCCCGACCAGTGGATCGTGGTGGGGTGCCACTACGACGGCCACGATATTTCGCAGGGGGCTCACGATCCGGCCTCGGGTATGGTGGTTGTTTTGGAGGCGGCGCGGGTGCTGGCCGCCTATGCCGCCGGGCAATTGCAGTGCGGCGTGCGCTTTATCGCCTTTGGCACCGAGGAGATCGGCCTTATTGGGGCTTGGGAATACGCCCGCGTCCACGCCGAGGAATTGGGGCAGATCCGCCTGATGCTCAATTTAGATTCGGCTGGTGGAGCCGGGCGCAAAGGGATTGTCATGCACCACTGGTCCGGATTGGACGATTTCTTTTTGCAAGCCCGCGGACAAATGCAATGCGATATGCCTTACGGTCAGCAGTTGGCGCCCTTTTCCGATCACTATCCCTTTTTTGAGGCGGGGGTGCCCACCGCCAGCATGGGCGATGTCGAGGCGGTATACACCGGCCGGGGGTTTGGCCACACGGCTTTCGATACCCTAGACAAAGTAAGGCTCGACGATTTGCGCAATGCCAGTTCGGTGACCAGTCGTCTGATATTGCGCATGGCTGCGCAGGACAAATGGCCGGTGCGGCAGCGCAGCCAATATCAGGTCGAGCGCATTAAAAAGGGCGAGCCGAATTTGGAGATATTGGCGGTGCAGGCGGAGTTGGATAAGGTGTATGAAAAGCAGGCGCGGGCAAAGAGGAAGAAATAGTACGCCTGGCAGTAGATTCGTGACACGACAAATAATAGGGCCCGTCTCACCGACTGAGATGGGCCCTATTATTTGTCATCCTTTTTTGGCAAATACCCGGCTATCTGGTTGTCGGCTTAGGTTTCCCCCTCGATGCCGTATTTCTCCAGCACGTCCTTCCACGTATTCTGGACTTGCATAATTAGCTGCAACACCTCGCGGATGGCGCCGTTGCCGCCGGGGGCCTGGGTGATATAGTGGGCGTGGCGCATGGCCTCGGGGCGGGCGTTGGATACGGCTACGGCCAGGCCGACGCGGTCGAACAGCGGCACGTCGATCAGATCGTCGCCCAGATAGGCGACCTGGTCGTTGGTGAGCCCGGTCTGGCGGAGGATTTCCTCGTACGGGCCGATTTTGTCGAGGTGGCCCTGGTAGATATAGGTGACCCCCAGCATCTGCGCCCGGTGCGTCAGACCGGTCGATTCGCGCGCCGAGATAACACCGGTCTGAAGGCCGGCGGCATGGGCCCAGCGCAGGCCCATGCCGTCCTGGCTGTCAAAGCCTTTGACTTCCACCATCTGGCCCTGGGCATCGGGCATATAGTAGAGCTTGCCGTCGGTCCACACCCCATCGACGTCCATCAGCACCAGGCGGATATTTTTGCAGCGGGCTTCCTGGTCGGGCGATACCAGATCCAAGTCGGACACGGTTAGAATTTGCCGGCGTAGATATTGACGACGTTGCCCAGTAATTCGAGGGCGGCCTGCTTGTCGCGCTGGAAGGCGTTGCGGCCAATGATGGAGCCGAAGCCGCCGCCGTCACGGATGCCGCGGATCTCGTCGTATACGGCATCTTCGCCCTTGGCCTCGCCGCCTGAGAATATGACCACGCGGCGGCCGTCAAAAGCCGATTGGACGACGTGACTGATGCGCTCGGACAGCGTCGCGCTGGGCACGCCGGCGGCTTCGTAGGCTTTTCGGGCTTCGTCCTGTTCGATGAAATCCTTGGGCGGTTTTACCTTGATAATATGGGCACCCAATTGGGCGGCGATTTGGGCGGCGTAGGCCGATACGTCAAGGCCGGTTTCGCCCTCTTTGCTGATATCGGTGCCGCGCGGGTAGGACCATACCACTACAGCCAGGCCGTGGCGCTTGGCCTCTTCGGTGAGATGCTGCAGGTTTTCGTACATCTGGTCGCGCAGCAGAGAGCCCGGGTATACGGTATAGCCAATGGCTGCGCAACCAAGGCGCAGGGCCGCGTCGATGGAACCGGTGATCGATTGCAGCGGGTTTTTGTCGCTGCTGAGATTCTCGCGGTTGTTGACCTTTAGAATCAGCGGCAAATCGCCGGCGTAATCGCGGGCCCCGGCTTCCAAAAAGCCCAATGGCGCGGCGTAGGCGTTGAGACCGGCGTCGAGGGCCAGTTCAAAGTGATAGCGCGGATCGTAGGCGGCGGGGTTAGGGGCAAAGGAACGCCCGGGGCCGTGTTCGACGCCCTGGTCGACGGGCAGGATGACGACTTTGCCACTGCCGCCTAATTTGCCCTGGTTGAGGATGCGGGCCAGGTTGGTCAGGGTGCCGGGGTTGTCGCTGCCGTACCAGCTGAGGATTTCGCGAATTTTTCTTTTCATGGTCGGATCTTTCTCGTTGATATATGCAAAAAAATAACAGTGAATCACCTAATACTTATTATAACCAATTTTGCCTTAATGCGGTACTGCGTGCATGCCCCAATAAGCCGCCCCCAACAGCGCCGTGCGGTCGTTGAGGATGACTTTTACGGGAAAGTCGCGCAGCGGTTCGACCATGCGCCCTTTATTGAGGAAGGCGGCCATAAAAGAGCCCGATTGCAGCTGCTGCAGCAATTTTGGGGCAATGCCGCCGCCGACGAAAACACCGCCGGTGGCCAGCAGATTAAGGGCTAAATTACCGGTTTCGGCGCCGTAGAGTTCAACGAATAATTCCAGGGCCTGTACCGCCAGGGTGCTGCGCCCGGCTTGGGCGACCTGGGCGATGAGCGAGGAGCGGTCCTGTTGGGCCAATTCTTCGCGCAGCCAGGCGGGTTCCTCCTGATATCCGCAATCGCGCAGGAAATCGTAGATATGGGCCAGGCCTGGGCCCGAGATAACGCGTTCCCAACTGACGTGCCCGTGGCGCTCGTGGAGGTAGCTCCACAAATTGGCCTGGATTTCGTTGCTGGGGGCGAAATCTACGTGGCCACCCTCCGAGGCTACGGAAGTATAGCCGTTTTCGGTCCAGCACAGGCCGCCTTCGCCCAGGCCCGTGCCGGCGGCGATAACGGCAATGCCGCCCTGGGGATCGGGTTTACCCTGGTTGAGCACGACGACGTCCTCGTCGCCCAGGGTGAGGGTGCCGTATGAGGTAGCCTGCAAATCGTTGAGCAGATGGACCTGGTCCATATCCAGGGCCAAGCGCAGGTGGGCCGGATCGATCAGCCAGGGTAGGTTTACCGCCCGTACGGGGAGTTGGCGCACGGGGCCGGGAACGCCCAGGACGACGCGTTGGGGCCGGATTCCGGTCTCTTCGACGAACGTTTTGAGGATATCGCCCAGACTGGGGAAAGCGGTCGTATCGTAGCGTTTTTCCTCTACTGGGATGTAGTTGTCGGCCTGGGGATCGAAATAAGCCAGATAAGTCTTGGTGCCGCCGACATCGCCGGCCAGGATTAGAGTTCTACCCATTTCCTCCAGTCCTTGTTCATAAGGGTATCAGCTTCGGTAGGGCCCCAGGTGCCGGCCGCGTAGGTGGGCAGGGAACGCGACGAGGTGGCGCCCCAGGCCTCGAGGACGGGCATCAACAGTTCCCAGGATTTTTCGATCCAATCGCTGCTCGAATACAGCGTTGAATCGCCTAGCAGGCAATCGAGCAATAAGGTCTCGTAGGCCTCGGGACTGCGGCCGCCGAAGGTGTCGGCGTAGTCGAAATCCATTTCGACGTTGCCCAATTTGACGTCGGGTCCGGGAATTTTGCCGCTAAAGGACAGGGAAATGCCCTCTTCGGGCTGGATGCGAATGGTCAGGCTGCTGGGCTGCAGTTGCGGACCGTCCTGAAAGATAAGATGGGGCGGCTGGTGAAATTGCAGCGTAATGGCGGTGGCGCGTTTGGGCAGGCGCTTGCCGGTGCGCAGGTAAAAGGGCACGCCCTGCCAACGCCAATTGTCGATGGTGAATTGCAGGGCGGCATAGGTTTCGGTGCGCGAACCCGGCGCGACATTGGGTTCCTGCAGGTAGCCGGGGGCGGCGCTGTCGGCGCCCTGGCTGGGGGCGTATTGGCCGCGCACGGCAAAGCGGTTGACATCGCCCGGTTCGCAGGGGCGAATTGCCTTGAGCACTTTGAGCCGTTCGATATGGACGTTTTCGGCGTCGAAGGCGGAGGGAGGTTCCATGGCGACGATGCAGAGCATCTGCAATAAATGATTCTGAATCATATCGCGCAGGGCCCCCGAAGTCTCGTAATAACCGGCGCGGTGTTCCACCCCCACGGTCTCGGCGGCCGTGATTTGCACATGATCGACGTAGCGGCGGTTCCACAGCGGTTCGAACATGGAATTGGCGAGGCGAAAAACAAGAATGTTTTGCACCGTCTCCTTGCCCAGATAGTGGTCGATGCGGTAGATCTGATGCTCTTCAAAGACCTGGTGCAGGGAGCTGTTGAGCTGGCGGGCCGATTCAAGATCGTGGCCGAAGGGTTTTTCTACGACAATGCGGATCCAGCCGTTGCCGTCGCGGTATTCGCGGTTGAGACCGACCTCACCCAGGCATTTGACGATATCGAGGTAGACAGTAGGAGGTACTGAACAGTAGAGGCAGCGGTTGCCCGCTGTACCTCGCTCTTGGTCTAGTTGGCGCAGGCGTTCGGCCAGGGCGGCATAGGTCTGGGGGTTGGCCTGGTCACCGCGAAAGAAATACAGTTTTTCGAGAAAGGCTTCCAGGGCTGGGCCCGTGTCCAGGTCTTCGACAAAGTCGGTCAGGGCCTGGCGCATGCGGTCGCGGAATTGGGCGTCGTTCAGAGGGCTACGGGCGACCCCGACCAGGGCGAATTGCTCGGGCAGGCGACCTTGCTGGTTGAGATGCCAAATAGCCGGCACCAGCTTGCGGCTGGTTAAATCGCCCGAGGCGCCAAAGATGACCAAGATGCAAGGGTCGGGCACTCGGTTGGTCGCCATGAGGGTGCCATTCATAGATTGGCTGTGTCCTAGAGGGCTCGACATTGCTCGTCGATAGCGGTGAGCAAGTTGTCGAAAGGTTCGACGAAGAGCCGCACCGCATCATCCTGGAGGCGGCTGGTGACTTCGTCCATGGAGATACCCGTTGCGGCCAGGCCGTCCATGACGCTTTGCGCCTCGTCGACGCCCGTGGTCAGGGTCTGCTGCACCACGCCGTGGTCACGAAAGGCCTCGAAGGTGGCTTCGGGCATGGTATTGACTGTGTCGGGACCGATTAATTCTTCGACGTAGAGGACGTCGCGGAAGTCGGGATTTTTAGTGCTAGTGCTGGCCCACAACAAGCGCTGGGGACGGGCTCCTTGCTCCTTCAGGGCCTGCCAGCGCGGGCTGGCGCAAAATTCGCCGTAGCGGGCGTAGGTCAGTTTGGCGTTGGCAATGGCGACCTGACCTTGCAATTTTTGCAGCTCCAGGCGCTGGGCCTCATTGTCGGCCTGGGCTAAGTGTTCGTCGAGCAGTCCATCGACCATACTATCGATGCGGCTGATGAAAAAGCTGGCGACACTGGCGACGCTGGCCGGGTCGCCTCCGGCGGCGGCCAGTTTTTCCAGGCCGGCCATATAGGCCTGGGCCACTTGTTCGTAATTTTGTTGGGCGAATAGGAGGGTGATATTGATATTGAGGCCGGCGCCGATCAATTGCTCGACCGCCGGCACGCCCGCCGGGGTGCCGGGTACCTTGATCATTAGATTCTGGCGACCCACCAGGTCGGCCAGGCGTAGGGCTTCTTCTACGGTGCCCTGGGTATCGTGGGCCAGATGGGGCGAAACTTCCAGGGAAATATAGCCGTCCTGGCCGTTGCTTTCCCGGTATACAGGCAGCAGCAGATCGGCGGCCCATTGGATATCTTCGACAGCCAGGCTTTCGTAGATTTGCAGCGGGCTCTGCCCCCGTTGGGCCAGGGTGCGCAGGGCGCCGGCGTAATCGGCGCTGCCGGAAATGGCTTTTTCAAAGATGGCCGGATTGGAAGTCATACCGCGCAAACCGTCCTCGGCGATCAGGCGTTGCAGCGTCCCCGAAGTGATCAGGCTGCGCTGCATATTATCGTACCAGACGCTTTGACCTTGTTGTAATAGATCCACCAGCGGGTTGGCCATAAAAGAGACTCCTCGTAACGGAACTGTACGCAAAAAGTAACTTGATTCTAACTCTTGCAATGCAATACACACTGTAAGAGCCCGTGCGAGAAGGGGCCGGTTCCCCAGGCGCCGTCGCAATGGACGGACATCTGGACCGAGCGGCCTTTTCGCACAGGCTCTAAGGAAAAGGGCTACGACGTTTTTCCAGCCGTCATAGCCCCCCCACACCGCCTCGAACAGTGATGCACCAAATTAACCCCCTCGGGGCGACTTGTCAATGCCTTATAGGCCACCTATAGAGCAAATTTACTGGAATATCAAGTCGGCTCGAAAAGGCCGGCTTGGCATGGCCGGTCTTGTTTCCAATAGGGTAATTTTACAAGAGTTTATTTATATTATGGAAAAGGCCTCTGGAAGCGGCGGAGTGCTTTCCAAAGGACGGGGGATAGGTGTGTGGGCAGGGTGGAAAATTTTATCTTTGTCGATTTAGTTGGGGAGTTTTTTGTGGCTAATTATCTGGTGACCGGCGGCGCCGGCTTCGTGGGATCCCATTTGTGTCGTCGCCTGCTAGAAGAAGGGCATGCAGTGCGGGTTCTGGACGATTTGTCGAGTGGCCGCCAGGACAATCTCGCTGAAATTGCCGCCGCCGTCGATTTTCGTCAGGGCGATCTGCGCGATCCTGATATCCTGGATGCAACGGTGCGAGATATCGACTTTATTTTGCACCACGCCGCGGTGGCTTCGGTGCAGACATCGGTGGAACGGCCTCTCTTTGAGCAGGACGTAAATGCAGTGGGGACGCTGCGGCTATTGGAAGCGGCGCGTCAGGCGGGGGTGAAACGTCTGGTCTTTGCGGCGTCGGCGGCGGCCTACGGCAATAATCCGGCCAATCCCAAGGGCGAAGAAATGGTGCCCGAGCCCTGTTCGCCCTACGGTATTTCCAAAGTCTGCGGCGAATATTATTGCCGGGTCTACAGCCAATTGTACGGCCTGGAAACGGTGGCTTTGCGCTATTTCAATATTTTTGGCCCGCGCCAGGATCCGGCCTCACCCTATTCGGGGGTTATTTCCATTTTTGTCAATTGCATGGAGCAGGGGCAGCGGCCCGTAGTCTTTGGCGACGGGCTGCAGGAACGCGATTTCGTCTATGTCGACAACGTCGTCGAGGCCAATATATTGGCCTGCCAGATCGACCAGGCCGCCGGTGAAATCTACAATATCGGCTGTGGGCAGGGTATTTCCATTGCCGCCCTGGTCGAGCATATCAATCAGATCAACGGCACTTCGATTGGCCCCCAGTACGCCGCCGAGCGGCCGGGTGACGTGCGCCTTTCGCTGGCCGATATTTCCCGTGCCCGGGCGGTTTTGGGCTACGAGCCCGTCGTGCCTTTCGAACTGGGCTTGGAGCGCACTGTTGAGTGGATGCAGAGCCAGCGTTGAAGCTGTAAATGCCGGTTCGATAAAAGTCGCTCTTGCCCAAGTTTAATGAAGGGGCGAAATTTCGTCCTTAGGCATTTACGCCTCCTTAAATTCCCAATACAGGGTATTGCAAGCGGATTGGAAGACTGACCAGTGGCCACCATAGTCGATGGAAAAACGCGCATTCCGTTTAGGCGCGGCATGCTCGAATTATTCCTCATTCAGCGCAATTTTAGCCATGAGGAGGCGCACGAAACGGCCAATGCCGTGCGCGAAGGGCTGAGCAAGACCGACGAAATTAGCAAAAACAAATTCGTCGAACTGGTGGGGCAACTCATCCACCAGCGATACGGTGAGCGGTCGCTGGGGGATCTAGTCTTTTGGGATCCGCTGCCCAGCGAGATCATTGTCGAAGGGCTGGCTGGCGAGCGCGTCTGGGACCAGGAGACCCTGTCTCGCTCGCTGCAGACTTCGGGGCTGTCCACCGACCAGGCTCATCGCTTGGCGCAGATCATTGAAACCGACCTGATCGAGACGCGGACCCAGCGCATTTCTACGTCTAAATTGGAGGAATTAGCGGCGGCGAAACTGGCCGAAAAATACGACGCCACCTATGCCGACCGTTTCCTGGTCTGGCGCCGCTGGAGCCAATCGAACCGTCCGTTATTCATTCTTATTGGCGGAGCCCCGGGGGTCGGCAAGACTTCGCTGGCGGTCAGTCTGGCCAACGTATTGGATATCCCGCGCGTGGTGGCCACCGACGATATCCGGCAGATCATGCGACAGATTCTAGCGGCCGAATTGATGCCTATTATCCACCAGTCGTCCTATACTGCCTGGACCGAGTTGCCTCCCGGCAGTCTCCAGGGCGGCAGTGCGGTGATTGCCGGCTACCGCGAGCAGGTCGATAAAATCAATGTCGGCGTCCAGGCCATATTGAAGCGCTGTCTCGAAGAGAGTACCAGTGTCATTATTGATGGAGTCCATCTGCTGCCCGATTTTATCGATCCATCCCAATACGACGATTCGGCCAATCTGGTGAATTTGTGTCTGGCGGTGAGCGAGCAGGAGGCCTATAAAGAGCGTTTTACCGGCCGGGCCCGTCAGGCTCCGGCCCGGGGCAGCCACAAATATCTGGCCAATCTAGACCATATCCTGGAGATTCAGGCCCATGTCCTTGAGCGTTGTGCTCGGCACAAGGTTCCCGTAATTGATATGGTCACCCTCGATGATGCGACCCGGGAAGCGGTTTTGGTGGTGGGCCAGTATCTGAGCCAGCAGGAGGGAAGACAGCCAAAAGCAAAGAAAAAACGTGCCTCTTCGACCAAAGGGAAGCGGTCGAAGAAATAGGCCGACCAGGCTCTGTGCAGGCGGCTCCATGGGCTGTTCGAAATAGAGATCATCGCAAAAACGGCCGATTGTCGCGCGGCTGTATCTTTGCGGTGTTTTTTTACAAATAGAGCAAATAAAAGCGCAAATCTGGATAGAGCCTGAGGGCTGGACTGGGCCAGTGGATCCAGTTTAGTTGCTTTTTCAGGTGTCGCCAGAAGGGCCCTCTACCGGGCAGCTGGCGGGTATCCCAATCCAGGCCCAACAGTACTTGGGGGCGGGCGTCGGGTCGGTCGGGAAAGAATTTGTTGGGCCCCCGGCTTTTGACATTGCTACCGTGCAGACCTCGGGCGCTGTAGCCCAGGGCCAGGCCCATATAGTCGGGCCACCGGGCCGCAAGCCGCTTGGGCAGTACCCGATCGACGGCGAGAGTGAGCCAGAATGTCATGCCTTCGTAGTCGTCGATGGCGTGGGCGGTAAAGGGACGTTGATCGGCCTGGCGCTGGCGACGATCGAGGTAGAGGGACGAAGGGAAATAGCTGAATTTGAAATTTAGGACTTGGCTGGCGGGGAAGAAGGCGTGCACCAGGGGGACGCTGGCTCCGAGGGTATTGGCGACAAAGTCCGGTATGCTAAAGCCCCATTCGGCGAAATAGGCGTCGCGCATTTCAATTTCCAGTAGCGCTGCCCAACTGGTGATAGTGCCTAATAGGGCGGCCTGGCGGGGACTGAAACCGCTCCAGCCATAAGCTTCTTGCAGATTCTGGGACAGATACAGGCCGGCGATGAAATGGCCGCCTTTGTCCAGATTCACATAGGTTTCACCCGACCAGTCGTTAATCCAGCGAATCGAATCTTGTTTGTGACCCTGGTACCAGGCTCGATCGACGTATTCATAGCCCAAGTGGCGTAGGGCGGCGGCGCTGCCCCCCAAGAGGGCCAGTCGTTTGAAGTCTACCCCCGATTGTTTTTCTGCTTGGGCCCAGGTTACCGGGATCGGGCCGGTCAGCAGAATAAGCAACAGGATTGAGGCCGTGTTTCTGGTCATCGCTTTGAGGTGGGTCAGCGGCGGAGGTCTATGGGTGAGGGGGGAGTGGCCGGAACTGGTCGGGGCCACAGGCAGTCGGTGATTGAGGGCCTGCTTTGAATATAGGCGAGAGGAGTCACTGCCTTGAAGGTAGGCCATGGCCGCCGGGAACAGGCTTTAAAAAGGGCCGGAATAGCCGCCAAATGAGGCCGTCAGCCGCTCTGGCGGTGGTGAGGCCAGGCGACTGATTTCTGTATTAGTAGTAAATGGCCCCTGACTAAAAGTCAAGTCGCGACCGGGCCGATCAATAGGGTTAATGGGCCCTACTGACCGGCCTGTTATGCATGGATACAGGCGAGGGAGAATGGCGGATTCAACGACAGGTAATGGGCAGCGGCCCAGGCGGCGGCGGCCGTCCTCTTCCGACCAGCAAGTAAAACCCGCCAGCCGTTGGCAGCAAGGCGAGCCCAACTGGCGGCAGGTTTTGGTCGGATGGCTGGCCTCTTTTGGGATTACATCGTCGTTCAGGGCGTATTTTTTTATTGGCGGGATCGTCGCCGTACTGGTCTTTCTGGTATACAATCAATACCTCATCGAGGAATTCAAGGATGCCGAAGAAAGACGCGTTGAGCTCTATACGGACCTGTATGCTTCGGCGACTTCAGGGTCGGTCTCGGCCGAGTGCGCGGCCCTGCTGTACGATAAAATTATCGATAATCCAAATAATGAATTCTCGCTGATATTCACCGATGACAAGGGACAGATCACGGCCTGGAAGGGACGCGATTTGCCCGGCCGGGACGATACTTCTCCCCGGGCTCTGGAGGCTCTGCGGCAGCGGGTGGGGGAAATGGATGCCATCCACGCGCCGGTGACTTATGTCTATTCGGTGCAGCCCTATGCTCGCCTGCACTACGACCAGGACCATTTCATCCTCACCGACAACCGGGGTCAGATCGTCGCTTGGCAGGGATGGGATCTGCCGGCCCGGGGCGATACCTCGGCGGCGGCCCAGGCGCGTTTGCAGCAGATCATGGTACGCATGGATGCGGTTCACGACCCCAGAATTTTTGAGGTCCCGGCCCGCCAGCAGCACTTTCTGCATTTTGACGGGTTAAATTATATTGTCGCCAACGAGCGGGAAGAAATTGTCGTATGGTGGGGAGACGATCTGCCCGCCATGGGCGCTACCGACAGCCAAATTGCGGTAGAACAGGCCATGCTACGCATGGATATGGAGAACAATCCGGTGTCGTTCGTCATCGACGCCGAATCGCCGCCCCAGTATATCCATTATGGCGATTCTGACCTGGTCAGCGGCATGACTATGGCTCCTTTTGTGCAGATTGGCGTGTTGAGCTTATTCGTCCTGCTGGGCTATCTGGGCTTTAGCAATATGAAGCGCAGCCAGCAGCGTTCGATCTGGGTGGGGATGTCGCGCGAGACGGCCCATCAATTGGGGACACCGCTGTCCTCGCTGGCCGGCTGGATCGAGTTGATCGAAGATGATCTTCATAACGCTACGGCGGATAACGCTCGGGAAAAACTGGCCCGCATTGGCCAAAAGATCCATGAAATGGGGCGGGATACGCAGCGTCTGCACCAGATAGCCTCTCGTTTCAGTCAGATCGGTTCTGTGCCCGATTTGCAGATTGCCGATGCGCAGGAGGTGCTGCGTGAAACCATTCTCTATTTTGAGCGTCGGGGAAGTCAGTTCGGGCGCCATCAGGTCGATATCCTGGCCCAAGACGTGCCGCCCGTACCGCTCAACGCCGAATTGATGGGCTGGGTATTCGAAAATTTATTTAAGAACGCGGTGGACGCTATCGGTTCGCAAGCGGGTCGTATTGAGATACGCATTGAACTGGCCGAGGATGGGCGTTGGGTGCTCATTGCTTTTGCCGACAATGGTTGCGGCATGGCCCTGGAGGATACCAACCGGGTATTCGAACCCGGTTTTAGTACTAAAACGCGCGGCTGGGGGTTGGGACTCTCCTTTGTCAAGCGCATTGTCGAAGAGTACCATCGAGGTCGCATCCGGGTCGCCCGTAGCGTGCAGGGCGAAGGCACGACCATGGAAATTAAATTGCCGGTCGCCTGAGAAGCGGCGGGCACCCAGGCCCAAGGTCTTGCCGAAGATGGCCCGGGAAGAGAATTAGGGAGTTTAATGGAATCGACGGGGAGAAAAATACTATGGGCCGACGACGAGATAGAATTGCTGCGGGCCCACCATCTCTTTCTCGGTGAAAAAGGCTATGCGGTGACGCCGGTCGACAGCGGTCAGGACGCCATTGACCTGATCGAGCAGGAGAATTTTGATATTGTCCTGCTCGATGAAATGATGCCGGGGCTAGATGGGTTGCAGACCTTGGAGCGGATCAAGGAATTAGACCCCAATATTCCCGTTATCATGATTACCAAGAATGAGGAAGAACACCTCATGGACGAGGCTATTGGCCGGCGCATCGACGATTATCTGACCAAGCCGGTCAACCCCAGCCAAATCTTCCTGGCCTGCAAGAAAATTCTCGACGCCCGGCAGATCCGCCAGAACCAGGTCGGTCAGGTCTATGTCTCCAAAGCCGCCCAAATCCGCGCTTGGTTGAGCGATGATATGAGTTGGCAAACCTGGATCGATATCTATCGTCTATTGTGCGAATGGGAGATTGAGATCGGCGGGCTGGGGGATAAAGGCCTCTACCAGATGATTGAGGATCAGAAGCGGGAGTGCAATCAGGAATTTGCTCGCTACATCGAACGCAATTACGCCTCTTGGGTGGCCAACCCCGACAATTCGCCGCCGCTTTCGGTCGATATTGTAACTGAATCCGTCCACCCTTATCTGGAACAGGGCCGACAGGTCTTTTTCGTCGTCGTCGATTGTCTGCGGCTGGACCAGTGGATGGTGCTGGAGCCGATGCTGGCCGAACTATTCTCCATCAAGCGTTCGTACCACTATTCCATTTTGCCCACGGCGACGCCCTATTCGCGCAACGCCATCTTTAGCGGCCTATTTCCCAACCAGATCGTTGAGCGCTACGGTGATTTGTGGGAGGAAGCCCAGGGCGAGCACGGCCTCAATCGGCATGAACATCGCTTTATCGACGATCAGCTGGCCGAGATGAAGTTGCCCAACGAATTGGTATCGCGCTATATAAAAGTCCTCGACGCCGCCGAGGGCCACAATTTCGCCCGTAAACTTTCGTCCTATCGGCGTATTCCTCTGGTCTGCGTGGTCTACAATTTTCTCGATATGCTGGTACACGGCCGCTCGAAGTCGGAATTGATTCAGGAAATGGCCCCCGATGAGGACGCTTTTCGGTCTCTGGTACAGTCGTGGTTTACTCATTCTTCGCTCAAGGACGCGCTGGAAGGTATTGCCCGCACCGATGCGGTCGTGGTCCTTACCACGGATCACGGAGCGGTGCGGGCCAACCGTTCGTCCATTGTCCACGGCGACCGCGACACCTCGACCAATCTGCGCTACAAATACGGCCGCAATTTGCGCTGTGACCCCAAAGATGCCTTGTTCATTGACGATCCGGGCGCCTATGGCTTGCCGCGAGCCGGACTGGGGGCCAATTTTATCATTGCCAAAGAAGATTTCTGCTTTATCTATCCGACCAACAGCAATCAATACCAGCGCCAGTACAAAGATAGTTTTCAGCACGGCGGTATCTCATTGGAGGAAATGATCCTGCCCGTGGTGGTCATGGAACCCAAATAAGGAGTTAGGGGATACCCTAACGCTCATTTAATATGGATCGTGTAGAATCGACTTTGCTTAGTCGTTCACCCGAGGAGACCCAGGCTTTTGGGCGCTCTCTGGCCGGCCAACTCAAGCCGGGGGATCTGGTGGCTTTTGAAGGCGATCTGGGGGCCGGCAAGACCTGCCTTATCCAGGGTATTTGCCAGGGACTGGAAGTGCGGGATTACGTCAATAGTCCCACTTTTATCCTTATCAACGAATACCTCGGCCGCCTCGCCGGGGCGGAAATACCGGTGTATCATTTCGACTGCTATCGTCTGACTACTCCCCTCGAACTTGAAGATATAGGGGCGGAGGAGTATTTTTACGGGCGGGGCATCTGTCTGGTCGAATGGGCCGGACGGGCCGGCGATTTGCTTCCCCCCACGCGCCGGCTCATACAGTTGGATTACCTGGGCCCCGATGAGCGCCGTTTGACCCTGCGACAATTGGCGCCCTGATTTTTTTAGTTCCCCTGTACATTCGGACGCGGTGGGCGGTTCTCTGTCGCGTCCACGGAGAAGGATCTTGCGCAAGCCAACGGAGTCTAAGTACAGGGGCGCAGCACGCCTGCAGTGGAAAGGTGTCTGGCTCGGGGTGGTGCTTGCTTGCTTGGGAGCCACTTCTGGGACCGCTCAGCAACGGGCCGAACGCGTCCGCTTGGTCGATAGTCCCACCGCCGGCTTGGTGGTCAAAGGGCGCTACGGCATCGATTTACGTCTGTTTGCCCAGGGAGGGGTAATTGGGCAAATGCAGGCCGGGGCTCTCAAGCGCCTCACCATTGGGGTCGCCTACGGCGGCGAGCGTCTGGTCGGGGACCAGGATATAGAATGGTATCCCAGGGCCGAGACCACTGTGCGCTATCGGTTGATCGAAGAGAACAGCGTCTGGCCGGCCCTGGTCCTGGGCTATGAAAGCCAGGGGTATGGGCGCTATCTGGCCGATCGCTACCAGGTCAAGTCCAAAGGCGTATTTGCCGCGCTGAGTAAAAACTACCAATCGCCCCTGGGGCAATTCGGCCTGCACGGCGGGGTAAACCAGAGTCGCGAGGACGACGACGGCGACAGCGATATTTCGGGTTGGGTTGGTTTGGACAAGAGCCTCAACGAGGACCTGTCTATCGTGGCCGAGTACGATCTGGCCTTGAACGACGATAACGGGCGGGCCAATGGTACGGGCGAGGGGTATCTCAATATGGGTATCTACGGGGCTGTTGTGCCCCACCTGGAGATCGGTCTGCTGCTGAAGAATATCCTCCGCAGCGGTCCCGGCGAACCGGAGATGAGTCGGGAGTTATTGGTCCACTACAGCGAGGAATTCTGATGCGAATACTACTCATAGGTATCTTGGCCGCTTTGGGGCTGGCGGCTGCGGTCCAGGCGCAAGAAGAGCGGGCCATCGGCCATTTTGCCGGGGTCGGCGGACGGGCCATGGGTATGGGCGGGGCCTACTTGGCGGTGGCCGACGATTTTACCGCGGTATACTGGAATCCGGCGGGGCTGGCGCAAATGGGTATGCCCGGGCGGGCCCAGCGCGAAGGCTACGTCGCCTTTGCCCGCAATAACCACCAGAACGAATCTGCCCAGGCCGGTTTTCTCGCCGACAGCGAATTGAGCAATACGCGCTTTGGCTCCCTTGGTTTTGTCTATCCGGTGCCGGTATACCGGGGCAGTCTGGTCTTAGCCGCCGGTTTTAACCGCATTAAGGATTTCGACTGGAATTTGCGTATCCAGAGTTTTGCCGACAGTCTGCAGGTGGACGATACCTTTAGCCATGAAGGCGAGTTGGCGATGACTTCGCTGGCGGGGGCGGTGGATGTCTCGCCGAATACGTCGCTGGGGCTCACCGTGAGTATCGTCCAGGGAGAGGACGAGTCGGTCGCCGAATTTATCTCTCTGGACAGCGAAGAGTATTACGAGGAAAAGAGGTTTGTCGACCAACAGCGGTTCACCGACGAATACAAGACGGCTTTTGTCGCAACTTTTGGCACCATGGTGCGCTGGCCCCGCGAAGATCCCGTCATGCGCTTGGGCGCGACGCTGACCAGCGGTTCTACCCACCAAGTAGAATATGTTTTCCGCAGTCCGCCCGACACCACCTTTTCGCTTATTGAATACGACGACGGCACTACCGTTCGAGGGGTGGCTCAAGAAGGCGGTGACTCCTATAAAATAGCGCTTCCCATCCAGGTGGGAATCGGGGCCTCCTACCAACCGGTGCCGGGCCTGTGGTTGGCGGCTAGCGCCCATTTCGCCGAATGGTCGCAAAGTGAGTACCGGGGTGAAGACGAATTTGGGGTGCGGGCCAATGCTGACTTCGAGACTCAATACGAGGATACTATTCGCTATCATCTGGGGGCCGAATACCAGGTGCCCGCAATCGCGTTGGATTTGCGGGTTGGCTATTATAGCGACCCATTGCCCTTTATCGGGCCGCGCGATCCCGACTTGGCGGTCAATGAGCTGACCAATCCGCTTATTATTATCGAGCAGGATCGGGACTTCCTTACACTGGGGGCGGGGCTGTTACTCGATGGTGTTGTGCAGGTGGACGCCGCCTGGACGCGGGGCCGTTTTGAACGGGCGGAAGGGCTATTGAGTGAAAAACTGACCACCAATCGATTGTTTGGCGGTGTCGGCTATCGGTTCTGAGGTTTTTTTGGACAGCTTTATATAATTCTTTATATTGAGCTGTAGACAAGAAGGAGGTTTGTTATGCGCTTCAAGACACTGCTTTCGTGGACCTTTCTGGGGGCCTGCTCCCTGGTCCTGAGCGGTTGCTATACCGTAATTAACGGCCCCTATCGGGTCACCCAGAGCGAAGATCCCTGGGTTCAGGAAGAAGCCTACAATTCCCAGCCCGCGACTATTGGTCAATTTGACGACGGCGATCAGTGGGATGATTTTGGTAGGCGTGGTTATGGGGGCTACGGTGGTGGTTATGGGGGCTACGGCGGCGGCTACGGCGGTTACGGTGGCGGCTATGGGTACGGCGGTGGTGGTTACGGCGGTTACGGCTACGATTCGGCCTATGGCGGCTATGGGTACGGCTATAATCCCTACTACGGCTACGATCCCTACTACCAGACCGATGACGGGACCTATGTTCCTCCGGGCTACGAATTGATCGCCACCAGCGATCTGAACGATATGCAGGAGACCATCCAGGTGCTCTCTAATCAGGAGAGCGGGCAGGCGCAAGAACAGCACGACCAGCTAATGATGCGCAAGAAAACGGCCCGCCAGAACGAATGGAATAGCCGCACGGATCCCTACGAGCGCAAATCCGTTCCCAGTTCTGTGCGCACCCCTTCCAGTAGCAGCAGCAGTAGCCGCACAACGGTGGCCAAGCCGGCCAGCAGTTCCTCGTCCAAAGCGTCTTCCAGTTCGTCTTCGTCCAGCGGCAAAAGTGCCGCCAAGCGCAGGAAAAAGAGCCGTTAGACGAACGGAAAAAGAGATAAAAAAGGGCGGCCAGCATATTTGCTGGCCGCCCTTTTTGTCGTCAATTGGATCACAGGCTCAATCGCCGCTGCGTTCGAAATGGCGGAGTTGTCGCTGGGGCGGAGGGGCCACGCGCGCCAGGAATTGTTGCAGTGGCGTTCTGAGGGCCATAAGCAATTGACGCTCGGTCTGGCCGTTGCTAAATAATTGCAGTTGCACCGGCTGCCAGTTGCGTTGTTCGCCCTGGTGCCGCCACAGGGCGCCGGTATGCAGATTGCTCAGGGTGATTTCCAGATTGATCGAGAGGTCGAGTCCGGGGGTGGAGGCCAAGCCGCCGTAGGGCGAGGGGGACATGGGCGTCATCAGTGTCTCGAGTTTTTTCAATTCGAGATAGACCAGGGCGTCGAGGTTCATCTCTTCCCGCAGCGCCGTGCGGACTTCTTCGGAAAAGATACTCAGTGAATCGAATCGGACATCCTTGAAATGCCAGCGAATCTCGTCTTGTGTGACGACGCTTTTCTCGGGGATATTGCTCATGCCCCGGGCCACCGCATCGGCGAGGCGGCCGACTACTTTCTCAATATCGAGTTCTTTCAACGGGTCGATATTGGTCAGCGACAGCACGCCGATGCGCTCGGTGTTTTCCAATAGGGGGCGGACTATCGGGTCGGGGGCGGCGGGCGCCTTGAACTCGACGGTTTCAAACGAGCCCTGTTGGCTGTTATAGCATCCTTGGCTCAAAAGGGCCAGGGCCAAGAGCAAGGAGTGGGCAGTGCGGCGAAAAGGTCCCAATCAAAAACTCTTTCCGAAACTGAAATGGAATTGATAGTCGGAATATTCGCCTTGCAGGTCGGTTTGTTTGGCGAATTCGAAATTCATCGGCATGATGAAATATACCAGCAGGCCAAAACCGACACTGGCCCGGAGGCGTTTTTCACCGGGCGGTTCAGGGCCGACTCCGGGAGTGTAGAAGGGCCATACTTTCAATTCGTCGCCTTTATTCCAGGCCGCCCCCACATCGAGGAAAAGGCTGCCGTCGACAGCGGGGATGGCGAACGTGGCCGGCCAGCCGAAGACGACCTGACGGATAAAGGGGACGCGTATTTCGGTATTGAGCAAGGCCACGCGGGTCCCCTGTAGGGACGAGAATTCGTAGCCCCGCAGCGGTCCCATATTCAATTGGAAGCCTGTATAGAGCGGCAAGTACCAGACCGGGCCGCCGAGAAAATACCTGAGTACGTCATCGTCCGAGCCCAGCGAGGCGACACCCGAGCCGCGAATACCCAGGACGGACCACTGACCCAGACGGATATAGTGGCGATAATCTAGTTCGAGATGGGAGAAGGAGCGGTTGCTGTTGGTCAGCGCTAGTGTGCGGCCTGCCGACAGGAAGTACTGCTTGCCCGCGGTGGGGCCCAACAGACCGTAGGTAATGGAATCGTGTACATAGGCGGCTTTGAATAAGTGTGTGCTGGTCGTGCCTATGGGTACTTCCTCGGGCCAGATCTGTGATTCGGTTTCGCTGACGTAGGTATAGCTCAAATCGACGCGGCGGTAGATATCGAGCGGATAACTCATATCCATCAGCGCGCCCCGCTGCTGGCTGCGCGTTATGCCGCGGTTGAAGCGGCCGCGCACCAGGTAGGTGCGGTCGTTATTGTAGAATTGATTCCAATTGAACATGGCGACGCTGTATTTGGGCCGCTTGCCGTAGTAATCGTAGGAAATGGCAAAGTTGAAATCGTTGTCGACCTCCTGGGAGGCGACGTAGTCGGTGGCCAGGGCCAGGGAGTGATTGCCCAGCAGATCGCTCATGCTCAGTTGGGCGATGGACGAGAAGAAACCGTTGAAATAGCCCATTTGCAGCGAAATGCCGTCGAATTCGAGCTTGGGTGTATAGCGCCGGCGGCGCAATGGTTGGTCGTCTAGGTCCAGATCGACCGCGGGTTCGCTGTCGATCTGGGCTAGAGGAGGGATAGCGGCGGTGACCGAGGTTGGGGGGGCTTGGCCCCGGTCGTCTGAGCCAGAGGCTTGGTAGAGCAATTCGCCTTTGGTCGACGGGGTGCTCTGGTCCAACAGGGCGATAGGACTGTCGTCGGGGGACGTTTGGTTGGCTTGGTCTTTGAGGACGGCGACCAGGGCCTGGGGTATCTGGGCGGTACTGTCGGTCTTGGCTTCCGGGGGCGGTTGGACGGGAACGGTCGTTGCGCCTATTCGGGCGGCTAGATCGGCGGCTCGTTCCTGGACCTGGGGCCATTCGGGCATATCCATCAAGTACAGTTCGCGGCGCCCATTATAATAGGTAGATATAACAATCTGGCGCCCATCGGGAGATAGGGCCGGGTTCATTATGCCGCTCAAAGTCCGGGTGAGACGATACTCCTGGTCGGTCTCCAGGTGATAGACGAAGAGGTCGTTGATGCGCTCGCGAGTGGAGACGAAGAGGAGCTTATTGCCTTCGGGCAGCCAGTTGGGCCACAGGTCATCGGTTGGACTGTCGATCAGCACCCGCGATTGGCCGGTGGCCATATCGTAGCTGCGGATATCGAACTGGTTATTGGTTTTGGCGCTAAATGCCAGCTGGGTGCCATCGGGGGAGAAAGCGGGATGGTCCTCGCGTTGGGGGGTTCCGGTTATTTGCTTCAGAGTGCCGCTGTCGACCTCTACTATGTATAGATCGCTCTGGCCATAGCCCGTGCCGATAAAAGCCAGGCGCTGGCTGTCGGGGGCCCAATCGAGGGATTCAATGACTTCCAGGTCGTCGAATACCAGCGGTTCGCGGATGAGTTTTTTGTGGTAGAGGTCCCATAACAGAATGGCGTCTTTGGGCCCTTTTTTGGCGACAAAGGCAATAGTCCGTCCGTCCGGGGCCCAATCGACGGTGCCGTCGCCAAAGGTCAGATGGTCGTAGTTGGAAGTCCGCATGCTCTGGGTGATCCGCTCGACCAGACTGCCGCCGCGCAGGCGAATAATATCTACGTGTTGTTCGATGCCGTCGGTGGACAGTACCGCCAGCATATCGCCGCTAAGAGACCATTTGGGGCTTAGGTGGGCGCTGTAATTGGAGTCGTCTTTGATGACCCGTTCACCCAATTCGGACAGGTAGTCGCGCGTCTGCAACAAGGGCCAGTACGTTTTGCGCATATGCGCCGACCAGCGCTCGTGCAGCGTCTTCATATCGAGATCGATAAGGCGCTCAAGCAATTTGTCGGTGTCGTTCTGGCTATCCCACAGACGCAGAATGCGGCTTATTTTCTCCGGCCCGTAATTGGCGGCGATATACTCCATTATGCTGTGGCTCTGCTTATAGGCCAGAAATACATTTCCCGAACCCCAGGCCAGGTTCATAAACTCTATCGGGATCAATTGGTCGGTGAGGACCGCGTCCCTGAGAACCATCTCGTCGATGGTATTTTTTTCCTGGGTGACGTATTCGGCCTGACCTTCCATAATCCAGGTAGGCGGAGCGCTGAGCGAGTTGGAGAGGCGTTTTATCGGGCCCTTGTAGAGAATATCGTACTGAAAGATATGGCCCAACTCGTGGATCAAGACATTGCGGAACTCATCGAGGTCACCGTCGAAGGGAATGACCATGCGATAGCGCAGGGGCTCGGCAAAGCCGGCCACCCCCGGCGGCAAAAAACCCTGGTAGATATTGGTCTGCTGAAATTCGTATTGCGATTGGTAGATGACAATGGGGGGGCGGGTCGACAGATCGTGGCGTAGGATTTCGCTGATTTGGTCGTAGCCGTCTTCCAGGTAGACGATGGCCCGTTGGGCCAGATCGTGGAACTCGGGTTCGTAATGCAGTTCGAGGTGCTCGCTTTCGAGGATCCACCACTGGAAATCCTTGTAGCGGACCTTATTCTTGCCAAAGCCCTGGCGCAGCTGCGAAGAGAGAATATCCTGGGCTTGGAGCGGCTGCCCGGAAAAGGCGAAACACGCCAGCAAAACAAGAGCCCAGACCCGGTACCTTCCCCAAGTCCTGTATATATCTATAGCGCGCAAGTCCCTAATCTCCTTCGTGGACGAATGAGCGGGACCTATCCCGCCCGCCCTCGATCAAGTCGAGATCCATATTTTCCCGGTCGACGTGCGAGGAATCGCTGTGGGCTTTCAGGCGGCGATCGAAGTACTGGATATTGGTCAAATAAGCCTTTTTGTTGGGCTTGAGCTGGCGGGCCCGGTCATAGGCGGCTGCGGCTTTTTCGTCCTGCCCGAAACGTTCGTAGACGATGCCGAGATTATTGTGTACACTGGCCATCAGGCTATCCTGCTGAAGGGCCTGTTGCAAATGCAATTTGGCTTCTTTCCACATACCGTTTTGGATACACCAAAGAGCATATTCGTTTATCTGGGCAATATCTTTTTTGTCGGCCCGTTCGGGATTGTGCGGCAGCGGGGCGATTATGGGGGAGGCCTCTTGAGGGGTGGGTCGTGTCGTTGCTGCTGCGGGAGATTTAGGGATGGGCGGAAGGGCCTCCTGCCCTTGTTGGACCTTTGTTTCGGGGTCCTGGTTCCCTGTCGCAGAAGCGGTTTCGGTCCGGGTTGGCGGTGTCGTACTTTCCGGGTTGGCGCCGGGCGGCTCAGGGCGGCGGATCAACTCCATACAACCTGTCGTCCCCAGCCATATCAGGCCGATGGCTATTCCGTACCATTTGTTTTTCACACCGGCTCCTTTCGCCGACGGCTTGTAACGCGCCAGTTTACGCCAGAAAGCGAGTGGATCCGGCGACTGCCTGACCTGTAAGAAACCCGCCACCTGGGTAGCTTGTTCCCCAGCGGAAAGTTCGGTCTTGTTGGGGATCGCTGGTGGTCCGGACAGAGGCCCGGACTAGGCTGTATTGCTACGCTGTGTCCGATCTGCCTCGGCGTTGGACTCGGCGGATATTTTCTAGGACTGCGAGCGAGAAAAAGGGCAGGTATTGGGCCCACTTGACCCATGCTGGTTCCAGCCAAAGTCCATTCCTACTATAGGCAATCAATACTGCGTAAGCAAGGAATACGAGCCCGCTGAAAAGCATCCAGGAAGGGCGGGGGAAAAAGCTCAGAAAAGGGAGAATCCACAATAAGTACCAGGGATAGAGGACGGGCGATAACAGAAGATAGGTGCCCAGTACGGCGAAAGCGGCTTGATAGAAATCGTCGCAGCGCCAGAGTGTCCACACTATTACCAATAATAACAGGGCGCTACAGATGTATTTGGTCTGGGCCAAAGCCCCGTCGTCCACGGCCAGGTCGGGGTTGCGGAGAAGATTGTACAGCACTGAGAAGAAAGCGTCGTTGAAACGCCATTTCATTAGGTACGTCTGGAGACCGGCAAAGAGCTGCACATCGGTCTGGACAAAGTAGAGGAAACCCAGGCCCGCCAGGCAGGGGAACCACATTAGCGCCAGGCGGCGGCGGAGGCTGAACCAGCGATGCATAAAGGATCGCCCGGCGGCAGGACCTAATTGACGCCAGAAGAGGGGGACCAGCATGATTGGCAGGAATTTGCTTAGAAAAGCGGCGGCCAGGGCCGCTGTCGCACGAGCGGGCCGGTGGCCGCCCAGGCAGTAAAGGGCCAAAAAGAGTAGGAAGACCCCCAGGGAATCACTGTGGCCACTGCCGGCAATTTCAATAATCGGCAGCGGGTTCCAGGCGTATATCAGGACGCGTCTGCGGTCCTGGCGCCGCTGGGACAGGATGGCTGGCAATATAAGGACCAGCCCCATTTCGACCAGTGTCAGGCCAATTTTTACCGCCGTGGGACTGGGGTGAACCGAGGCTGCCAGGCGAAAGAATAATTGGCTTAAAGGGGGGTAGATGGTCGGAAGTTCTTTGTGGTTGATAGCGGCGTAATACTGGTCGCGCAAAGGCTCCAGGTGCAGGTCGGACGGGGCGTAGCGATAGGGGTTGATGCCGGCCTGTTGGACGCGGCCGTCCCACAGGTAGCGGAAGATATCGTCCGATAGGGTGGGCGGGCTCCACAGCAAGGTACAGCGGAAGAGCAGGGCCAGCGTCAAGATTAGGCCCAGAGAGCCGGCCGGTCGGCTGGCCATAGACCAGGCCAGGCCCAGGTAGAGGGCAAAAGCGGCGAAGAAGGCGCCCCAGAAAAGGGGGATCTGGGTGTTGAGAGGGCCCAGATAAAGCAGATAGAGGAAGGCGCATTGCAGGACTGCTCCGCCCAGGAGTAGCCAGCGGTTTTGCGCCAGCCAGAGGCGCCCCAGAACCGGCATCGAATCAGGTATAAGTGAAGAAGCCCCGGCCCGTTTTGCGCCCCAATTCACCGCGGGCGACTTTGGCGCGCAACAAGGGGCTGGCCTGGTATTTGGCCGCGCCCATGCGGGCGGCAAAGGAATCGAGGATATCCAAGGTCACGTCTAAACCGACGAAATCGGCCAGGGCCAGCGGGCCTATGGGGTGGCTGGCACCCAACTGCAGGGCCCGGTCGATATCCTCGGCTGTGGCGACGCCTTCCTCCAGGGCGCAAATGGCTTCATTGATCATGGGAAAGAGGATGCGGTTGACCGCAAAGCCGGGTTTGTTGGCCGCGACAATGGGGGTCTTGCCCAGGCGCTCGGCCAGGTTCCGGGTCGTTTTCAGGACCGTCGGGTCGGTGTATGGGGTGCTGATCAGTTCGACCAGCGGCATGACCGGAGGGGGGTTGAAAAAGTGCATGCCAATGACCTGGCGCCGCCGTTGGGGGGCATCGGTCAATTGTCCCACGTCTAACCCCGAGGTATTGCTGGCCAGAATAGCGTCGGCGGCGCAATGGGCGTCCAATTGGGCAAAGACCTCACGTTTTAGATCGAGCCGTTCGGGCACGGCTTCAATAACCATTTGGGCCCAGTCGAGCTGTGCTAAGGCGGTCAGTGGGGCTAGGGCGTCCTGTGCTTTGCGTCCGGCGTCGGAGCTTAAACGACCTTTTTCCACCTGTTGCCGGAGACGGCGGGTCAAATTTTCTAGTGTCTTTTCCAGGGCTTTGGGGTCGGCGTCGTAGAGGCGTACCTCTAAGCCGCTCTGGGCCAGTACTTGGGCGATACCGGCGCCCATGGTGCCGGCACCGATGACGGCTATGCGTTGCAGGTCCACGAGTACTCCTCCCGGTTAAAGACGAAAAAAGACTGTAGGCAAACGTACGCGGCGGATACGGGCCCAGCAAGCGGCCTAGCGTCGATGCGCTTGTTGGGCTGCAATCTGTATTTTAGTATATGGGTGTGTTTGCACAACGCCGATTCGACGACGCAGGGCAAATTATCCGTTGCCATCCAGGCAAAGTACGAGAAGGAGAGCCCCATGCTCAAAGCGGGATTCATCGGCGCCGGGGGCCGCGGGCAAAGCGCCCACTACCCCAATGTGGCGCGGCTGGAGCAGGTAGAAATGGCGGCCGTATGCGAATTAGACGAAACGCGTCTAGGACAAGTAGTCGAGCGTTACGGTTTTGCCCATACTTTTAGCGACCATCGGAAAATGCTCGATCAGGTAGATCCCGATTTGGTCTATTGCGTGATGAATGAGAAGTGGGTCCTGGAGCCAGCTTTGGACTGTTTAAAGGCCGGCAAGGATATCTTTATCGAAAAACCACCAGGTGCCAATAGCGACGAGACGCGGCAGTTGCTGGAGGCAGCCCGGGCCAATAATGTCTGGGCCATGGTCGGTTTCCAACGCCGCTATGCGGCCGTGACCCGCCAGGCGATGAGTATAGTGGCTGCCAAGGGGCCGGTTTCGCTGGTCAATACGACCTTCAACAAGCAGATTCTGGGCGACGGCGAGGAATTCACCACGACTTTGTGGAACGATGTCTGCCATGTTGTGGATCTGGTGCGCTATATGGCCGGCGGCGAAGCCGTCGAAGTGACGGCATACCGCGACAAATTCGGCAGTAGCAATCGCAACCACTATACCGCCCTGGTGCGCTTTGACAACGAGGCAACGGGGGTGGTATTCGGCAACCGGGCCTCGGGCGGGCGGGTGTTGCGCTCGGAGTTGCACGGGGTCGGGATTGGCTGCTACATGAAATTGCCGGAGGAAATTGAGATTTATGAGGATAATCAACGGCGGACTATGGCGGGCTGGGAAGTCGACGGTGTCGACCAAGGAGACGTGGATCGCTACGAAGGGGTGCTCGATATGCATGAGCATTTTGTCGATTGCGTCATCAATCGGACGCAGCCCAATAGCGATTTGCGCGATGTCATCCATTCCATCGAATTAGTCGATCAGATCGAAGGGGTTCAGTAGGGCCGGGTGATTTTTTGCCGGGGAATTGGCAGGATTCGCAGCGAAGATCCGCCTTGAGAACCGCAGGGAAACCAGGGCGTCTAAACTGGGTCTGAGATGAGTGGGTTGGTAAGCAAGCGATAGGAGGCGCCATGTCAAATACAGTTTTCCGCGTGCGGCAATGGACTTGGACTCTGGCCGTTTGGGGACTGGGGTGGCTGGCTCTGGAACAGGTAGCAGCCCGGGCCCAGGATCTGGTTGGGGCCGAGGAGGCCAACGCCGTGGCAGAGCGCGTTGTTGGACCCGGTTTAAAAGCGCCGTACGATTATGCCGCTGCCAATGCGCTGGCGCGTCTACCGAAGGCCCGGTTGTTGCTGGTAGACGCCGGTGCAGTGCCGCCTCTGGTCGGCTATAAACTGGTGCGGCAGGCCTATCAATGGCCCCGTTTCAACCAACTGGCCGCACCGCTGCGGCAATCGTTGCGCGGTGCCGTCGGCGGCGCCTACGTAGGCCTGATGGCAATGGCTACCGATAATTTTAGGCATGGGCGCCTGCCCGATATGGAGCCGGTTCGGCTGCCCCAGCGGGGAGACGAAGCGCTGGCGGCTGTAGTCGTGGGAGCCGGGGTGGGGGCCGTGGCTTATCCGCTGTACAAATGGATCCGGCCCGATTGAGGGGATGGGTCGCAGGGATGGTCCTGGTGGGCGGTCTGGGCGCCTGTGAACACGGGCAGATTATCGGCCCGCCCGAACCCAACGGGCCGCAGCCGCCTACGGTGACCCGCGCCGAGGACGAGCGCCTGGCAGAGCTGGTCCGGCGTTGTGGCACCGACAAGCCCCCATTCGCAAGGGATGTGCGGTGTCCGCAAGGTCTCTACGCGGCCAAGTCGCCCTAGCGCATAAGACCTGTCAGCAAGAAAATTGTAGTCCGCCGGTAGTCCTCCGAGCTGCCGGCGGTTTTTTTGTGGGGCAGGGAAGTATGCAGAAATACCCCAGTGTATCGGGTGCTTGTGGGGGATATGGGCGTTGGCCTATATTCACCTCTTCACAAGAGCCCGCTTGGCAAGTTCGTCGGCGAGGGGCCTTGGACACCAGCAGGAGAACGGCGTGAATTTGCTGCAGTTATTCAAGAATATGGCGCCCGGACAGATCGAAACCATTGCCGGGTCCGGCTATGGAGAAGGGGTGCCGGCCAGAGAGGCCGATGCCGGCTGGCCGTTGGGGGTGGTGCGGCGTCCGGACGGCGAGCTGATTGTCGCCGATTACCACGCCCACCGGCTCTGGCGCATCGATGCGGAAGGGCTGGTGCATACGTTCGCCGGTGACGGCGTGCCGGGCGCCGAGGGCGATGGGGGGCCGGCCAACGAAGCCCGTTTTTATTGGCCCCACGATCTGACCATAGACCGACTGGGCAATCTGTATCTGTCGGACCTGGGCAATCAGACTATTCGCCGCATCGACGCCCAAACCGGTATTATCACGCGTCTGGCCGGCAGTGGCCGGGTGGGCCGCGGCGGCGACGGCGGTTTGGCAGTGGAAGCCGAACTTGATACGACCTGCGGGGTGGCTGTCGATGCCCAGGGGCATGTCTATATTTCGAGCGAATGGGCCAATAATATTCGCCGCATCGACGCGGCGACGGGGCGCATCGAATTATTCGCCGGACTCGACGCCCGCTACTATCCGGCCGAAAAAGGGGTCAGTCGTCCCTACGGAGGGCCCGGTTATAGTCTGATGGGCTACCACGGCGACGGCGGCCCGGCCGCCGAAGCGGCCTTTTACCATCCCGAACATTTGGCTTTCGATGCCCAGGGCAACCTATTTGTCTGTGACAATTCCAACGACCGTATCCGCTGCATCGATCGGGTTAGCGGGAATATTACGACGGTTCTGGGCAACGGCCAGCGGGCTTCCAACGGCGATGGTGGTCCGGCGGTGGAGGCCAGCACGCTGATGCCCGATGCTATTTGCCTCGACCCGCAGGGCAATCTCTATATCGGCGAGAAATACGGCTTTCGCATCCGCCGGGTAGACGCCCAGAACGGAATCGTCACGACATTGGTGGGCAACGGTGTGCCGGGTTTTGGCGAGGAGGGGTTGCCCGGCTGGCAGACGCACTGCAATTCCGTCGAGGCTGGTATCTGGGCCGATGCCGACGGCACGGTCCTGTGGGGCGATTGTTCGGGACGGCTGCGGCGTTGCGACGGGGCCTCCGGTGTGGTGACCACGGTGCTGGGCGGCACCCACGTCCACGACGGCGAAGATGCCAGGCGAGCGTTTCTCTGCGGCCCCGCAGGGTTGGCTGTGGGACGCGAGGGGACGGTATATATTGCCGATGTATGGAACCAACGCATCCGCGCCGTTGATCCAGCCAGTGGTTTGATCCGCACGGTGGCGGGCAATGGGGCCCGTGCCTATGGCGGTGATAACGGTCGGGCTACCCAGGCCTATCTGGGCAATCCGCACGGGGTATCCGTAGACGGAGAAGGGGGCGTAGTCATCGCCGATACGCGTCACAGTCATATTCGCAAAGTGGAACGCGATGGCACCATCCGGGTGCTGGCCGGCACTGGTTTCCCCTGGGATAAAGGCGACGGCGGTCCGGCGTTAGGGGCCTGTCTGGTGCACGTCGAAGCTGTGGCTCACGGGCCCGATGGGGCCGTCTATTTGGCCGACAAAAGCGTGGGGCGAATTCGGCGTATCGATCCGGTCAGTGGTTGCATTGAGAGTGTGGCCGGTACCGGCATACCCGGGTATAGCGGCGACGGCGGTCCGGCCGTGGCCGCCCAGCTGGGGGCTATAGCCGCCATTTGTCTGGATGCGGACGGGCAACTCTACATGGCCGACGCTTCGCAGCACGTAATTCGGCGGGTTGACCGACAGGGTGTTATTCACACTGTGGCCGGCTGCGGCCAGCCCGGATTTTCGGCCGACGGCACGCCGGCGAGGCAGGCTTTGTTGGGCGCTCCCAGGGGCGTCGCCGTCGATAGGCGCGGCCGAATCTATCTGGCCGATACCGAAAACGACCGGATCCGGCGCGTCGATACCGAGGGGTGCCTGCAGACGGTGGCCGGGGATAGGGCCGGGGATAGTGGTGACGGTGGCCCGGCGGTGCAGGCGCGTTTGAACAGACCTTTTGGATTGTGTTTTTACGGGGACCAAGTTCTGTTGATCAGTGATCATTTTAACAATCGGGTGCGGGCGGTCAGGGTAGAGGATCTGTGATACCAATATGAAGCACTGATATCCTCTTATTTGGCGCTGGCTCTGTGGAACTAGCCGAAAACATCCGGACACTTGAATCAATTTAGTATAAGTCTATTATGCCGATTTTCGGCGGCTAGCTAACCGGATTGGACCTCTTGTAAACCGTCGATATTTAAACCCATTAGCAGATGGAGCACGCCGTGAACAGCATACAGCTTGAGGACAGATTCACCCAGGGACTCAAATGGCGCTGCATTGGTCCGCCCCGGGGCGGGCGCGTGGTCGCTGTTGCCGGACATCCCACGCAGCGCGAGGTCTTCTACTTTGGCGCCTGTGCCGGCGGCGTGTGGAAAAGCGAAGACGCCGGCACTAGTTGGGAGAATATCTCGGACGGGTATTTCAACAGCGCCGCCATTGGGGCGTTGACGGTGGCCCAGGCCGATCCCAATATCATGTACGCCGGCACCGGGGAAACGACCATTCGTCTCGATGTTTCGTATGGCGATGGGGTCTACCGCTCGACCGACGGGGGTGCCAGCTGGCAGCATTTGGGGTTGGAGGAGACCCGCCATATAGGAGCTATTCGCGTTGATCCCCGCGATCCCGATCGGGTCTACGTGGCGGCTTTGGGACACGCCTTTGGGCCCAATAGCGAGCGCGGTGTCTACCGTTCGCTGGATGGCGGACGGAATTGGCAGCAGGTGCTCTTTCGCTCCGATAAGGCCGGGGCGATCGATTTGAGTCTAGACCCTACCAATCCACGCATCCTCTATGCTTCTTTGTGGCAGGCTCAGCGCACGTTCTGGGATCTGTCCAGCGGCGGTCCCGACAGCAGTCTGTACAAATCCGTCGACGGCGGCGATACCTGGGAGGAGATCACCGACAAGCCCGGACTGCCGGCGGGTATAAAGGGCAAAATGGGTGTCGTCGCTTCACCGGCGCGGGCCGGTCGGATATGGGCCATTGTCGAAGCCGAGAAAGCCGGGCTCTACCGTTCGGACGACGGCGGTGCCACCTGGGAGCTGGTCAGCGACGAGCGCGGTCTGATCGAACGGCCTTGGTATTATTGCCACGTTTTTGCCGACCCGCAGAACGAAGATACGGTCTGGGTGGCCAATTTGCGTTTGTGGAAATCGACCGACGGGGGGTGTAATTTCGTCGAAGTGACGACCCCGCACGGCGACAACCACGCCCTGTGGATTGATGCGGACGATCCCCGACGCATGATCGAGGGCAACGACGGCGGCGCCTGCGTCTCTTTTAACGGCGGGGCGAGCTGGTCGACTATTTACAACCAGCTCACGGCCCAATTCTACCGCCTCGATACGGACAACCGTTTCCCCTACCGGGTCTACGCCACCCAGCAGGACAATTCGAGTATCGCCGTCCCCAGCGCCACCGAATTTGGCGCTATTGCCTGGACCGATTGCTACCCAGCCGGCACCGGCGAGAGCGGGGCTATAGCGGTCGATCCGGGCGATGACGATATCGTTTTTTTGGGGGCGGTGGGTAGTTCGCCCGGCGGCTCCGGGGCGCTGCAGCGCTACGATCATCGCACCCGGCAGATCCGCCTGGTCAATGTCTGGCCGGAGGAGTATTTCGGCTGGGGGGCCGGCGATCTCAAATACCGTTTCTCCTGGACTTTCCCAATTGCTTTTTCGCCCCACGACCGGGGCGTGCTCTATGCGGCAGGCAACGAGATCTTCCGCTCGCGCGATCAGGGCAGCAGTTGGGAATCCATAAGCCCCGATTTGACGCGTGCCGATCCCTACAAGCTCAAAGTATCGGGCGGTCCTCTTACCATTGACGCCAGCGGAGCGGAGAATTACGGCACGGTTTACGCCTTCGCCGAATCGTCATTGCAGGCCGGATTGTTGTGGGCCGGCAGCGACGATGGGTTGGTGCACGTCTCGTCCGATGGCGGTGGCCATTGGGAGGAAGTGACACCGGCCGATTTGCCCGAATGGGCTCTGATCGGGTGCATTGAGCCCTCACGCCACGACGCCCAGGTGGCCTACCTGGCGGCGACGCGCTATAAACTGGACGACTATCGCGCCTATATCTACAAAACCGAAGACGGTGGCCGCAGCTGGCAGGCTATCGCCGGGCTGCCAACAGGGCAAATAAGTCGGGTGGTGCGCGAAGATCCGGTCTGTCCCGGCTTGCTTTATGTGGGCACCGAAACCGGGATATATGCCTCGGTGGACGACGGCGTCAACTGGCGGTCTTTGCAGGGGAATTTGCCCGTTGTCCCGGTCTACGATCTGGCGGTTAAGGACGGCGATCTGGTGGCGGCCACGCACGGTCGTTCGTTTTGGATTCTCGACGATGTGGCGCCGCTGCGCCAACTGGCGGCTGATGCGGCAGGGGGGACCCGACTATTTGCCCCCAGTCCGGCGTACCGGCGTTGGTTGCAGTGGGGGGCCTTTTGGAAGCGCGAAGCCGGCGACAGCAAATACTATATGACGGGATTAGGTGGTGCAGCCCTCTTTCGCCAGGGCGAAGTAGAGGACGGCAGTTGGGGCAGGCAATATCTCGACGCCGGCGAAAATCCGCCCCAAGGCGTGCTAGTCTACTACTGGTTAGAGGAAGACATCGAAGAACCGCTGGCGCTGTCTTTTCGCGATGCCCAAGGGGAGGAGATTACCGCTTTTACCAGCTGTCCGGACGAAGAGGACAGCGGCGATGAGGAACAGGAGAAGGACACTGGGCCCGCCGAAGTCTACGCGCCGCCCTGTCGGGCCGGTCTCAACCGTTTTGTCTGGGATATGCGCTACCCCGATGCGCCGCCTCTGGCCGGGCCCGACAATAAAAAAGGGACGAACGGGCCGTTGGCCCCGCCGGGGCGCTACCAGGTGGTGCTGGAAGTGGGAACTCAGACCTGGACCCAGTCTTTTGAGATTTGCAAGGATCCCCGCAGCACGGCGACTCCGGATGAATTCCAAGCTCAATTCGAATTGTGGCGCAAGATTCGCGACAAGACGGCCCAGGTTCACGCCGCCGTCGATCGGGTGCGGCAGTTGCGGCAGCAAGTTGAGCAGTGGCGCGATCGGGCCCAGAAGATGGATGAAGAGGGCGCCGAGGTGGTGACGGCGGCGCGGCAACTCGACGATAAGCTCAAAGAGATCGAAGGCCAATTGAGCCAGACCGAAGATAAGAGCGGTTCGGGTGGTTTGCGTCTGCCGGTGCGGCTCAACGATAAAATAGCCGGCCTGGCCAGTGTCGTGGCCTGCGCCGATGAGGCGCCGCCACAGCAGGCCTATGAAGTATTTGACCATCTAGCCCGGGAGATTGAGGCGCAGCGGGTTCGCCTGGATGGGTTGGTAGCCGGGGATATCGCTGCCTTTGACGATATCGTCCGGCGCTGCGGTATTCCGGCTTTGTCTGCCTGAGCGGATGGGGCGTCCTACCTATCTGGGCCATATTATTGCGGCCAATTTCATCGTCCGCTCGGCCTACCAGATGGGCAAGACGCCGCTATTACCCATCCTGGCCGCTTCGCTGGGGGCCACGGATCAGTTTCTCGGTCTGATTGTCTCAGTATCGACGGTCACGGGTATGGTCAGCAAACCGCTGGTGGGGGTGCTGGCCGATCGCTGGGGGCGGCGGGCTTGGTTGTTGGTTGGAACCTGTTTTTTTATCGGCGTCCCTTTTCTCTATCGTTTTGTCGAAACGCCCGGCGAGCTCCTGGGACTGCGGTTGGTGCACGGTTTGGCCACCGCCATTTACGGTCCGGTAAGTCTGGCCTGGGTCGCGGCTAGGGTGCGGCGGCGGGCAGAAGGGATCGGTTGGTACGTGGCCGGGCGCAATGCCGGCTATATCGTTGGTCCGGCGGCGGCGGGTTGGTTGCTCATGCATATAGGCCCGGTCGACGTTTTCACCCTCATCGGCTTGTTGAGTGCGGCGGCCCTGGTGCCGGTGCTGATGCTGCAAGAAGGCGATGAAAGGCGTTGTCACCAGGGTCAGTCTTTATTGGAACAATTGCGCACCAGTCTCAAAGCCGGCGCCTCGACCCCGGCGCTTTGGTTGGCCGGTTCGTTGGAAGCGCTGTCTTTTGTCGGACTATACGCTATCAAAGCTTTTTTGCCGTTACAGGCCTTGGCCAGCGGTGTCAGCGTGGGGCTGGTCGGTCTGTTCTTTTCGCTGCAGGAAGGCGTCCATCTGCTCCTACAGCCTTTGGGTGGCCGTTTGGGGGACCGCTGGGGATACAGCCGGGCTATTGCTGCGGGGTTGCTGGTTTTGAGCGCAGGCCTGGGGTTGTTGCCCTGGGCCTTGCAGACTTGGGCGCTGCTAGGAACGGCCCTGCTGTTGGGTGCCGGTCAGGCCCTGGTTTTTCCGGCGACGGTAGCGCTGGTTTCAGTGCGCCTGGACAAAGGCCACTTAGGGGCGGGCATGGGGCTGTTAGGCACGGCCAAAAACGCCGGTAAAGTCGCCGGCCCCGTGGTTGGTGGTGTATTGTTGATCTGGTTTGATTACGCCCGTATGCTGCACTATATGGGAGCGCTGCTGGCGGGCGGGGCGCTGCTGGCGGCCCGTTGGGGCTATTGGGGTAGAGGGGCTGATCATGGCGGCAAGGAGGATTCCAGTGGAACAGTTGGTCCAACTCAGTGAACAGGTATATGTCCATACCGATGGACTCAATGTGGGGATTGTGCGCTCCGGAAAGCGGGCGCTACTTATCGATTGCGGCGACGGCTCGGTGCAGTCCAGCCTGGAGAAGCTGGGTATAGAGCAGATCGACGCCCTGTTGTTTACCCACCATCACCGCGATAGCGCTTCGGGGGTTGTGGCTTTGGCTGGTCCCCAGAGTCTGGTCGGGGTGCCAGCCCAGGAGCGTGCTTATTTTGCCCAGGTGGAAAAATATTGGGCCGATCCGCAATACCGCTGGCATCTGTACGATTACCATCCCCACAATCTCATGTTAGCCGCCTCGGTGGCGGTCGATCGGGTCTATAGCGAGGGGGACCGCTGGAATTGGCAGGGAGTGGAAATCGCCGTGCTCGATACACCCGGGCATACAGACGGCAGTATCTCTTATACGGTCGAAGTAGACGGCAGGCGTTTTGTCTTCTGTGGCGACTCCATCGCCGGCGATGGTCAGGTTTGGGATCTGTACAGTCTGCAAAAGGGCGACGAGCAGACGCGCGATTATCACGCTTTTCTGGGGGGGCGCCAGATTTTGCTCGACAGTTTGGCCAAACTCGCTGCGGTTGGAGCCGATATCCTGGTGCCAACCCACGGTCAAATCGTGCGGCGTCCGCACACGGCTATCAAGGCTCTCAAGGACCAGATGACGCTTTGCTACGATCAATACGTGGCGATCTCGGCGTTGCGTCATTACTTTTCCCATCTATTCGAGCAATTTGAGGGGAACCGGGGCCATATGCCGATTCGTCCTGGTCTGGATGTCCCCGATTTCCTGCACCATTTCGGCACCACCTGGGCGGTCGTGGCGCAAAACGGCGAAGCCCTGGTTATGGACTGCGGCAATGGCGAGGTACTGAAGCGGCTCGGGGAATTGGAAAGCCAGGGCCAGATCAGCGGTATTAGCCAGTTTTGGGTTACTCATTACCATGACGACCACGTCGATGCGGCAGCCGATTTCCAGGCCCGCTATCCTTGCCGGACCTTGGCCGTAGAGCAAGTCGCTCGGGTCGTGGAGCGGCCATTGGGATTTCGTCTGCCCTGCATTTCGCCGACCCGGGTACGGATTGATCATTGTCCGGAGGAAGGCGAGTCGTGGACCTGGAACGAATTTGTTCTAACCGCCTATTTCCTGCCCGGGCAGACCTACTACCACGGCGGCCTATTGGTCGAAGGGAGGGGGTTGCGGCTTTTTTTCGCCGGCGATTCTTTTACCATGGCCGGGATTGACGATTATTGTGCAGGCAACCGCAATTTGTTGGGGCCCGATGTGGGCTACGACCGCTGCCTGGCCTTGCTCCAGACTTTGCAGCCGACGCATCTGTTCAATTGCCATGTCGATTGCGCCTTTGCTTTTAACGGCGAAGAATTGGCCTGGATGCGGGAGAATCTGGCGGCGCGTGAAGAGAGCTTTGCGGCCTTGGTCCCTTGGGACCACGCCAATTACGGCTTGGACGAACACTGGGTGAGGTGTTATCCCTACGAGCAGCAAGTAGAAGCGGGTGGGCATGCTGAATTGGCTGTGGAAATCACCAATCACTCGATGTTGGTGAAAATCGTGCAGGCCCAGCTGGTAGTGCCCCAAGGATGGGCAAATGGTCCGCTTGTGGAGACCGCAATTGCTGCCAAAGAGGAAGGACGGTTGGTCTTTGTCGTGGAAGTACCCGCCAACGCCCCATCCGGACGTATAGTGGTGCCGGTATCGTTGACCTACGATGGGCGGCGCTTGGGGCAGTTTCGCGAGGCGATTATCGTAGTCAAGTGACAGCGACGGTTTCCGTCTGCTGTGAGGAGGAAGGGGTGACGCGGTGAAACCGCCGCAGAAAGGCGATAGATGAGTTTCAAACTCGCATTTGCCGGTTTTCGGCATGGACATATTCTCGAGCTGTACAAACTGGCCCAGCAGGGGGAGGGCGTGGAAATTGTCGCTGCTTGCGAAGAGGACGAGACGGCGCGGGAGAGCCTAGCCGCCGGCATAGTGGATATCACCCATGCCGAGTATGGACGCATGCTTGACCAGGTCGATTGCGATGCGGTGGCCATTGGTGATTATTACGCTAAACGGGGGCAGTTGGCGGTAGAAGCTCTGCAGCAGGGAAAACACGTCATTGCCGACAAGCCACTGTGTACAGAATTGGATGAGGTCGACCAGATAGAGGCTTTGGCCGACTCGACCGGACTGAAAGTGGGGTGCATGCTGACTATGCGCGATTCGCGGCCTATTATTGGTCTGCGTCAAGTAGTTCAGGAAGGGGAGATCGGTGCGGTTCACGCCCTTTCGTTTGGCGGCCAGCATCCGCTAATGCTGGGCCAGCGGCCCGGGTGGTATTTTGAGCCGGGTAAACACGGGGGGACCATCAACGATATTGGCGTCCATGCTATAGACGCCCTACCCTGGATTACCGGTCTCGACTTTGCGGTGGTCAATGCGGCTCGCTGCTGGAACGCCTTTGCCCCTGAATTTCCCCATTTCAAGGACGGTGGGCAGATGATGCTGACCATGGATAATGGCTGCGGGGTACTGGGCGATGTATCGTATTTCGCCCCCGACAAGGCTGGTTATTCAATGCCCTACTATTGGCGGATAACCTTGTGGGGTCGCAACGGCGTGGCCGAGACGTCGACGACGGCTACGGCTATCACCGTCCTGGGGGCGGGTGAACAGACAGCCCGCTCGGTGCCGTTGCCTCCGGCTGACAAGGGGGGCTACTGGCGTGCTTTTCTGGACGATATTGCTGGGCGTCCGACGCCCCAGGCCTTGGATACCCAGCAGGTATTGGACTCGGCCCGTACTGTCCTCACTATACAGCGGGCCGCCGATAAGGGCGAGCGGGAGGTGGCCTTGTCTTAGAAGCGTTCTATAAAACTCCTGGCAGCCGCGCGACGGCCGCCAGGAGTTTTAAGAAACGCTTCTAAGGGTAAATCAGCTGTGGTCGGAGTCGGTGGCGGCGATCAGGCGGGCAAAATCGTCCGGCAGCGGCGCCTCGAAATTTAGTGGTTGGCCGCTGTCGGGATGGATAAAGGCCAGGCGCCAGGCGTGCAGGGCTTGGCGGTCTATATGATTCAGCAAAGCGTTGGCCCGGCGGCGCCATTCGGCCCGGATGCCGCCGGCCTGGTTGCGGCCGCCGTAGAGGGGATCGCCAAAGACGGGGAAACCCAGATGCTGCAGGTGAACGCGGATTTGGTGGGTGCGCCCCGTGTCCAGGCGCAATTCCAACAGCGATGTGAAGGCGAAACGCTGGAGGGTCTGATAGTGGGTAACGGCCGTTCTGCCACCGGGTAGGACGGCCATTTTTATGCGTTGTTTCGGGTGTCGGTCGATGGGCGCGTCGATGGTCCCTCGCTCTTCGGGATGGCCCCATACCAGGGCCTGGTAGCAGCGCTCTATGCGGCGCTGGGCCAATTGTTCGGCCAGCGAGCGATGGGCTGCATCGCTTTTGGCCACCACCAGTAAACCCGTGGTATGACGGTCCAGGCGGTGGACGATACCGGGACGCAGGACGCCGTTGATGCCCGACAGATCGCGGCAGTGATGCAACAGTGCGTGGACCAGGGTGCCGGTCCACGCGCCGGGCGCCGGGTGCACGGTCATATCGGCGGCTTTGTCGACGACCAGCAGGTGTTCGTCCTCGAAGAGGATCTTTAAAGGGATGGCTTCGGGCTCAATGGCCAGCGGCTGAGCCTGGGGTATTTCCACGTTGATGCGGTCGCCTGGCCGCAGCAGGTGGCTGGCCCGGGTGGCTTTGTCATTGAGCTGGATCGCGCCCTCTTTGATGAGGCGCTGGACCCGGCTGCGCGACAATTCCTCAACACGCTCGGCGAGGAAAATATCGAGACGTTGGTCGGCGTCCCGGGGCTCTATCCGCAGTTCCATGGATGGCCTACCGGGCGATTCAGGGCGCAGTCTGGGTGGGAGTATCGGTCTGGTCGGCGACCTCGTCTTTGTTGCGCGAATAGGCAAAAGCCAACAGGATGACGCCGACGGTGACAAATGAATCGGCGATATTGAAGACGGGCCAGCGCAGGGTATCCAGGCCGACGTCGAAAAAGTCGATGACCTCGCCCAGGCGGATACGATCGATAATATTGCCCAGGGCGCCGCCCAGCACCATGGCCAGGGCGGTGTGGATCACCCGTGCCTGGCGCGGCGCCGTCCAGAACAGCCAGATGAGAAAGAACAGAGCGGCGATTGAGACCAGGGTGTGGATCAGCGGGCTGCCTATATTGAGGCCAAAGGCGGCCCCATCGTTGTGGATATAGGTAAGACGGATGAAGGTCTCGCCTACCAGGGGGATGGACTGTCCCCGGAACATCGTCCGTTCGACAAGCACTTTGGTAATCTGGTCGAGAGCGACGATGCCCGGTACCAACCAAAGCACTTTCATGGCTTGCGGTTTTCCCCGCTCGATTTGCAGGCGATGCACTGGGTGGCGGTGGGCACGGCCTCCAGGCGAGCGTGTCCGACTTCGCCGCCGCAGACGCGGCAAACGCCGAAGGTGCCCTGGCGGATGCGTTCGAGAGCCTCGTTGACGTGGTCGAGATAATCGCCGCCGCGCTGGGCAAAAAGCAGGGATTTCTCTCGTTCCATAGCATCGGTGCCTCGGTCGGCCATATGCAGCGAATAGGCCGAGCGGTCCTCCGAGGCCTCGCGGCCGTTTTCGGAGCGCGAGATGTCAAATTCTTCTAGGCCTTCGGTGACCTGGAGGCGTTTTTCGAGCAATAGTTTTTTGAAGAATTCCAGCTTTTCCTGATCCATTGGGTTTTCCTCGTCGAGATTGATTTTACTTGGTCCGTCTTTGCCGAGTCCTAGGTGCTGGGTGCGGCGGTTTTCAGGCCTTGACCAGGCCAATCGTACAGGCCTCGCCGTTGAGCTGCCAGAGCCGTTTCGACGAGATTTCGGGCGGCGCGGGGGCCACCTCCAGGTTGTCGGCCAATGTTTCGGTCGCTATATAGGAGCCGTGCTGGTCGGCAGCGGCGGCCACGGCGGGGCTGCCATCGATCCACAAATTGATGCGGTCGGCCACTTCCAAACCGGCCTCTTTACGCATATTTTGCACCCGGTTGACTATTTCGCGGGCAAGGCCTTCGCGAACCAATTCATCGTTCAGTTGGATATCCAGACCCACGGCCAAATTGTTTTCTATGGCCACCACGGTGCCTTCTTTTTCGCGCCGCTGCACATCGAGGTCTGCCAGCGTGATCTGGCCGTCGGCCACCTCAATAGCGCCGCCGTTTTTTAGCTGGGCGATTTCTGCGGAGGTTAGCTTGGCGATGCGGGCGGCCACTTTCTTCATACCCTTGCCAAAGCGCGGGCCCAGGAGGCGAAAATTGGGCCGGTAGGAGATATCGCTGAACTGGGTTTCATCCTCTACCAAGACCGCCTCTTTGATATTCAGTTCCTCGGCAATCAGGTCGGCCATGGACTGCAGGGCCCGGCGACTCGATTCGTCGGGGGGCAGCAGATAAAGTCGACGCAGCGGCTGGCGGGTCTTCAATTCGTGTTTGTTGCGCAGGGCCCGGCCCAGGACCACGGCGCGCATGGCCAGATCCATCTGCTCTTCTAAAGGCTGGTCGCGGCGCCCTTCCTCGGCCTGGGGCATGGCCGCCAGGTGGATGCTAGAAGGGGCGTCCTGGTGGCAGGAGCGGACCAGGTTCTGGTAGATGACTTCGGTGATAAAAGGCAAGACTGGCGCCAGGCTCTGGGTGAAGGTAACCAGGACCTTGTAGAGCGTCGCGTAGGCCGAGGATTTGTCGGCGTCGTCAGCCGATTTCCAGAAGCGCCGGCGCGAGCGGCGGATATACCAGTTGGTCAGCTTTTCGACAAAGTCGACCATGGCCGGCACTGTGCGGTAGAGCCGGTAGGCTTCCATTTCGGCGTTCATATCGTGCACCAGCGTCTGCAGCGAGGACAGGATCCAGCGGTCGAGCTGGTTGCTTGGGGCTTCGTCGTCCTGGGGGCGGGGCCGCCAGCCGTCGATGTTGGCGTAGGTGACGAAGAAGCTGTAGGCGTTCCACAGAGGAATGATAACAGAACGCAAACTCTCCTGGATGCCCTGCTCGGTCAGGCGCAATTCCTCGGCTTTGAGGGCGGAGGAATTGAGCATGTACAGACGCAGGGCGTCGGCCCCGTAGCGGTCGATCATGGCCGTGGGCTCGGGGTAGTTTTTGAGCCGCTTGCTCATTTTGCGGCCGTCCTCGGCCAGCAGCATACCCGAGACAATGCAGTTTTTGAAGGCGGGCTTGTCGAAGAGGCCGGCGGCCAGCACCGTGAGGGTATAGAACCAGCCGCGCGTTTGGTCGAGTCCTTCGGAGATGAAATCGGCGGGGAAATGCTTTTCCACCCGGTCCCTGTTTTCAAAGGGGTAGTGGTTTTGAGCGTAGGGCATGGAACCCGATTCGAACCAGCAGTCGAGCACTTCGGGAATGCGTTTGAGGGGGGGACCGCCGGTGGGGCTGGGCAACTCGATGGTGTCTATGCGGTGTTTGTGGAGGTCTTCAATTTTGTGGCCGCACAGTTTTTCCAATTCCTCGCGGCTGCCCAGGCAGACGGTCTCGCCACTTTCCTCGTTGCGCCAGATAGGCAGGGGGGTGCCCCAGTAGCGATTGCGGCTGATCGACCAGTCGCGCGCCCCTTCGAGCCATTTGCCGAAGCGGCCGTCCTTGATATGTTCGGGGATCCACCAGATTTGTTGGTTGGCCGCCAGCATCGAGTCTTTGATCTTTTCAACGGCGACGAACCAGGTCGAAATGGTGCGGTAGATCAGCGGTGTATCGCAGCGCCAGCAGAAGGGATAGCTGTGTACCAGGGTCGATTCGCTGTACAGGCGGCCTTCTTGGCGCAGCCGCCGGATGATCGCGCGGTCGGCCTCCTTGACGAATTGGCCCCGGTAATCGGGCACTTCGCCAGTGAAAGCGCAATCCTCGTCGATGGGGCAGACCACGGGCAGCCCGTGGCGCTGGCCCAACTGGTAGTCGTCTTCGCCAAAACCGGGGGCGATATGGACAATGCCGGTGCCGTCCTCGGTGGAGACGAAATCGGCTTCCACCACCCGGAAAGCGCCCGTTTGGCGTTGGTCGGCGAAATAGTCGAACAAAGGCTCGTAGGTCAGCTGCCGCAGTTGGTCTACGGATATTTCGGCGATGCTTTCTACCGGTGTATCGCCCATAATGCGTTCCGCTAGGGCACGCGCCATAATGAGCGTTTCGCCCTCGCCGGTGCGCACTTTGGCGTAGTCTATATCGCCGCCGACGGCCAGGCCCATATTGGAGGGCAAGGTCCAGGGGGTCGTGGTCCAGGCGAGAATAGAGGTATTCTCGGCCTCGCGTACTTTGAAGCGCACTGTGATAGAGGGATCCTGGGTATCCTGGTAGCCCTGGTTGACCTCGAAATTGGACAACGGCGTGGCGCAGCGGGGGCAATAGGCCAGCGATTTGTAGCCTTCGTAGATGAGGTCCTTATCCCACAAGCTTTTGAAAACCCACCAGACCGATTCCATGAATTCGGGATCCATGGTATGATACTGGTCATCCCAGTCGACCCAGCGGCCGACGCGCTGGATAAAGCGTTGCCACTCGGCCGTATAGCGCAAGACCAGACCGCGGCATTCCTCGTTGAAGCGGTCGACGCCGTAGTCGAGAATATCGCGGCGAGCGTTGAGGCCCAGTTGCTGTTCGGCCTCGTTTTCCACCGGTAGTCCGTGGCAATCCCAGCCGAAGCGGCGTTCGACCCGGTAGCCGCGCATGGTCCAGTAACGCGGCACGACATCTTTGATTATCGAGGCCAGCAAATGGCCGTAGTGCGGCAGACCGCTGGCGAAAGGGGGGCCGTCGTAGAAAATGAACGGACGCTCGACGGGCCGTTGTTCGATGGAGGCGGCAAAGGCGTCGGTCTCCTCCCAGAATTGCAGGATTTGTTCTTCCTGACTGGGAAAACTGACTTGGGCGGGGATTTCGGCGAAGGGGGGCTTAGCAGTGGTTGCCATAGGATATATCAGAAAGCCAGGCTTTCGAGCAGGGGGACGATAATGAGCTGGATGAGCAATAATAGCACCAGCGGGGTGAAATCGAGACCAGAGGACCACAGCGCTTTGGGCATATAGCGCCGCATTAGGTCGAGCAAAGGGTCAGTGATTCCGCGCAGGAAGCGCACGACAGGGTTGTACGGGTCGATACTCATCCAGGAGAGGGCTACTCGGATAAAGACGAGCAGCGAATAGATATTGATCAGTTGGATGATGCCGCCGAGGAGGCGGGCGCTGAAGTGGTCGGTGTCGAAAATCATAATGGGTGGAGAAACTCCTTCACGTCGGACGGGGACCGAACAGGATTGTGCCCAGGCGCACCATATTGGCACCTTCGGCGATGGCTAACTCGAAATCGCCGCTCATGCCCATCGATAAATAGCGCAATTCGACCCCCTCTATGGATGCGGTGTCCAATTGGTCCCGCAATTTGCTCAAGGTGGTGAAACAGGCGCGGACCCGCAGCGGGTCGGGCGACAGGGCGCCAATGGTCATCAGACCGCAAATGCGCAGATGGGCCAAAGGGGCGATCTGTTCAACCAGGGGCCGTAATTGGGAAGGCGCCACGCCCGATTTGCTGGGCTCATTCGACGTATTGACCTGGATCAGTATATCGAGCCGGCGCTGGCGTGCCCCGGCGTGGCGGTCCAGCGCCCGGGCCAGGCGCTGGCTATCGACAGATTGAACCATTTCAAACAGCTCGACAGCCCGGGCCGCTTTATTGGATTGGAGGTGGCCGATAAAATGCCACTTGGCCGTTCTCTGAACGGCGTCCTTTTTGGTCGCGACTTCCTGAATCCGGTTTTCCCCCACCAGGTGCAGGCCTGTTTTCAGGGCGGCGTCTATTTCCTCGGGCGACCGGGTCTTGGTGACGGCGACGACGGCGATGTCGTCTAGGTCTCGATCCGTCGCGGCGGCGGCCCGACCCAGGCGTTCCTGCAATTTTTCCCAGCGCTCCTGTACAGTCTCCATGCCATGCCTGTTTGGCTGGTATTTACCTGGCCCCGATAAAAACTCTGGGCGGCGGGTGTTTGCAAGGGCCTTGGACCGCCAGGTGATTTTCTGTCCAGAGTCTGGACGATAAACTTCTAAATATAACCATAGGACTTGGGCAACACAATCTAAGAAGCCACTATCGCCCTTGGCGAGCTGGTGCCGCTGGTGGATGGGAAAGGGACAGGGACAGCAAAGACCTTGTGGGGTTCAACCTTCCGGCGGAGTCCGGCGCAAAATAGCGACGGGAAAGGTCCACATAAAAACGGCCAGAGCGGGAAAGAATAAGCCGTGCACAAGGATCTGTCCCAGGACCACCTGGCGGAAGAGATCCAGTTGCTGGGGGCCGATAAGGTTGCTGAGGCCGCGAACAGGCTCAAAAAGCAATTCAAAGAACAGGGCCCCGCCGGGCATGAGCAACCAACCCAGTCGCCGGTGCCAGCTGCGGTCCCCCAGCGTCAAAGGGTACCAAATGGCTGGTCCCAACCCCCGCACCAGTGCTAGGGCGACGGTCGTGGCTAGGAGAATCTGGCCCGAAACGGCGGTCGCGGATAAGAGCGGGCCGATATCGATGGTGGCCCCCAAAAAGGCGAACAGGACCATTGGGGCAATGGGCCGGGTAGGTTGCAGGGCTTGTTGGACGGGGCGAACTTGGTCTTTGTGCAAAGCCAGGACGAGACCGGCGCTCCAGCCAAATGGAAGGGCCAACCAGTGCAGGTGGGCCAATACCAGACCAGCCAGGAAAAACGTACCCCAGATTACGGCCAGGAAGGTATCGCCGAAGGTGTGAAAGACTTTAATCCGCCACAGCAATTCCGCACTCAGGGCGCCGCCCAGCAAGGGGAGCCAGATACTGCCCAGCAGGTAAATGGCTTCTACGGGCAGATGGTCTTGGCTCCAGAGCAGGGTCAAGACCGCACTGAGTAATACCAGGCTCAACCCACAACCCACCGAACTGAGTACGAGTGGAGTTTTACTGCCTCTGGGGTTTGCCCAGACGGTAAAAGGGTCCCAGAGACAGGTCAGGGCGCCAAACAGGAGGGCCAACCAAACCGATAGGCCGCCGACCAGGGCGGCCCCGGCGACGGCCAATACAAAGGTGGCCAGGGTCGAAAAACCCAATAGCAAGGGGAGGCGTCCGCCTTGTCTGCTGCTCGGAGTGGTCAGACCGACCTGGAAACCTACCCAGACGGCGGCTAGATTGTAGAGCAATTTCCAGGCGGGAGAAGACGCGGTATCGACCAACTGCAGGCCGCTGGGCCCCAGGATGAGACCGGCTACCAGCCAGCCGACAATGCCGGGGAGGCGCGCCGAACGGGCGGCTTGCTGGCCGATGAAAGCCATGAGCAGGAGCAGGCCCAAAGACCAGATGACCTGGAAGGGGCTTTCTACATAGTGCTGGGGGCCTAAGGCGTTTCCAGAAAAATAAGCACTCCGCATCAAGTCGGCGTGGGTTCCATGTGGACAAACCACTTGGGTAAGGCCGGACACCGGACCCATCGCCGTTCCAACGCCGCCATAGCTTTGTGGGTT
>WLWI01000376.1_pt1 | contig 44436 bp, 37 predicted proteins | sample 6701501 | NCBI WGS metagenome assembly WLWI01 (sample SAMN12718690, study PRJNA515312) | sponge metagenome | isolation source: marine sponge | host: Mycale hentscheli | place: New Zealand: South Island, Marlborough, Capsize Point | collected 2014-11-01 | reverse complement strand
CTGCAAATGTAAATATAGAAAACATCATCAGACACTCAACCAGGGGACTGACCTTAGCCAGGTCCCGATTGTTGACCGAGTTTGTGCGAAACTATTTTAGCGGTGTACCCGAAGAAGAACTATCGGATCGTGGTGCACGAACCCTCGCTTGTATAGCGAAAAGTCATTTTGAACTAGCTCGATCCTGGACCAGCGGGTATCGGGCTATTCAAGTCTACAATCCTGAAAAAGAAGAAGATGGCTGGGAACCTAAGCATACAATCATTCAAATTGTTACAGCAAATATTCCTTTCTTGATTGATTCAATAATGATGGAGCTACACAGACTCGGCTATGCAATAAACTTCACAATTCATCCGCTTGTACACCTGCAACGAGACAAAAAAGGGAATGTGAGAAATATTTTCCCGTTTTCAACTGATATTGACAATTTCCAGTTTGAATCTTTCATCTATATGGAAATTGACAGGGAAAGTAACAAAGACAACCTGAGAAAGATAAGGTCAAATCTTAATAACATCCTCGAAGATACAAGACGAGTTGTTGCGGATAGAAAGCCTATGACCCGCAATTTAAGCAGGATCGTGTCGACACTCGAAACTGCATCCAACAAATCCAAAGAGTTAAAACAAAGTACCGAGTTTTTGCGTTGGTTGCTCGAAGATAATTTCATCTTTTTGGGCTATCGAGAGTACGAACTCATTAGGCGAAAACAAGAAGATAATTTGCGCATCGTCCCAGGTAGCGGTCGTGGAATACTCAGGCAACAGGAAAAGAAGCAGACATCTCAATCATATGAAATCCTCCCAGACGATCTGAAAAAACATCAGCTTTCAGCCAAACTACTCACGATAACGAAATCCAATTCACGTTCTACCGTTCATCGCCCGGCGCATCTTGACTATATTGGTGTTAATCGTTTTGACAAACAAGGTGAGGTGATCGGAGAGTACAGGATACTCGGTCTATATACCTCTTCTGCCTACATGAGTAACCCTCAAACTATCCCTCTAATACATAACAAGATTGACTCTGTTATGAAAAAATCAGGACTGTTACCTCATAGTCATGCAAGTAAGGCCTTGCTAAATATTTTGTATACATATCCACGTGACGAACTATTTCAGACAAATGTTAAACAGCTACATGCAACCGCTATGGGTATATTGCATTTGCAGGATCGGCAACAGGTACGCCTGTTTGTCCGTCGTGATCCTTTTGACAGATTTTTCGCATGTATCATCTTTATTCCAAAAGAACGTTATCACTCTGATGTTCGTCAACATATTCAGTCTTTACTGAAAGAAGCCTTTAACGGCGTGAGCGTAGACTTTTCCACATCAATTTCCGAATCTGTTTATGCACAACTTTATCTGATCGTTCACACTCAACCAGGCTCCGTTCCCAATTATAATCTCGCGTCTATTGAGACTAAAGTTGCAGCAGCGACTCGAACCTGGGGGGACGAGCTGGAAATGGTGTTTCAGGATAGTTATGAAAGAAAAAAGAGTTCTGATTTCATTTACCGTTACCGTGATGCCTTTCCTGCCTCCTATATTGAAAACCATAGTACAGATGAAGCAGTGCTGGATAGTCAATATATTGAATTGGCCTTGAGAGAAAAACGTCTTACCCTGAATCTGTATCGAGAACCAAAGTGCGAAGCCAGTCATTTCAAATTGAAGCTGTTCACACCTGATGCTGCGATCCCGCTTTCAACGGTTTTACCCATTTTGGAAAACATGGGATTATTTATAGATTCCGAACGACCTTACGAGATTAATCCAAACGACGAGAATATTGTATGGATGTACGATTTCGGTATGCAATATCACAGTAGCGAGGTCTCTGATCTTCTAAAAGTAAGGGATATATTTCAGCAGGCATTTAAACAAATATGGAATAAGAAAATTGAAAATGACGGATTTAACCGCCTGGTTTTATGCGCCGGAATTCACGCCAGAGAAATAACCATGTTGAGGGCGTATGCAAAATACATTCGACAATTGGGCACAAACTTTTCGGAGATATATATTCAGGACACCCTGATTAGTAATGCGACAATAACGAATTTGCTAGTTGAACTGTTTAGCACACGTTTTAACCCACAATTGGAGCATGACAAGCTTTATCTCAGAAAATTGAGACGGCTAAAACGCAAGATTGAATCAGAGTTGGATGGAGTCTTTTCTTTGGATGAAGACAGAATACTGAGACGTTTCTATGATTTGATTACGGCAACACTAAGAACCAACTATTATCAGTTAGATAAACAGGGTTTGTTCAAAGACTATCTTTCTCTCAAGGTTGCACCGGAAATGATCCCGGAATTACCCCACCCCTGTCCTAAGTATGAAATATTTGTCTATTCACCCAGGGTAGAAGGTGTTCACCTCCGTGGAGGTAAAGTGGCCAGGGGTGGTCTGAGATGGTCTGACAGGCGCGAAGATTTTCGAACAGAAGTGCTGGGTTTGATGAGAGCACAAATGGTAAAAAATGCCGTGATAGTCCCAGTTGGTTCAAAGGGTGGTTTCTATGTAAAACAACCTCCAGCTAACGACAGACAAGCACTACAACAGGAAGGTATTGATTGTTACAAAACCTTTATTCGCGGATTGCTTGATATTACAGATAACCGAGTTGGGGACAAAATTGTAATTCCGGATAATGTAATTCGTTACGACGACGACGACCCATATCTGGTTGTCGCAGCAGACAAAGGTACCGCATCCTTCTCCGATATAGCTAATGAGATTTCCGCTGAATACAAATTCTGGCTTGGAGATGCATTTGCTTCTGGTGGTTCAGAAGGCTACGACCACAAAAAAATGGGGATCACAGCGCGAGGTGCCTGGGAATCCGTTAAACACAATTTCCAGGTTTTAGGGACAGACATACAAAATGCTGATTTTAGTGTTATTGGTATAGGTGACATGGCGGGAGATGTATTCGGCAACGGCATGCTTCTGTCGCCACATATCAAGTTGGTCGCTGCGTTTAATCACATGCATATTTTCATTGATCCAGATCCAGATCCAACAAAAAGTTCTATTGAACGGCAACGCTTGTTTGAACTACCACGTTCGAATTGGACAGATTATGACAACAGTCTGATTTCCAGGGGAGGAGGTGTTTTCTCAAGAACAGCTAAATCGATAAAGCTGTCGAGCGAGGTTAAGACACTACTTCAGGTAGATGTGGATCAATCTCAACCTGAAGAGTTAATTCGCATGCTATTAATGGCACCTGTTGATCTACTCTGGAACGGCGGCATTGGCACTTATGTTAAAGAGGATGGTGAATTAAATATGGATGTTGGAGATAAAGCCAATGACAACCTACGCATTAACAGTTCACAACTGAGGTGTAAGGTTATTGGTGAAGGCGGCAACCTTGGTTTTACACAGGGTTCGAGAATAGCATTCTCTCAAAACAAGGGACGCGTCAATGCAGACTGGATTGATAACTCCGGCGGTGTCGACTGTTCTGATCGCGAAGTGAATATCAAGATCCTGTTGAATAAGCTGGTTGGAGATAAACGACTTTCACAATTACAACGAAATCAATTATTACGGAAAATGACTGATAATGTTGCAAGCATGGTATTACAGGATAACTATCGTCAGGTCCGTGCAATTAATGTCATGGAAATAGAAAGCATTGTTCGGCCCGGATGGCATTCATTATTGATAAATGCACTTGAACAAACCGAAACATTCTCTCGTGAACTGGAACTCATTCCGGACCAACTAGAAATCGACAAGCGTAAAGCCCTGCTTCAAGGTTTTTGTCAGCCGGAAATAGCTGTCTTACTGGCACACACGAAATCGGCCTTGTATAACGAAATACTGGATTCGAAGCTTCCCGATGATGAGTATTTGACTGCCATGTTAGTTCGCTATTTTCCCGTTCAATTACAGAAAAAATATAGCGGTGCCATTAAAAAACATCGCTTACGACGAGAAATAATTGCGACTGTACTTATCAACAGCATGGTTAATCGAGCAGGCATTACATTTGCACATAGACTATCAGATGAAACTGGTGCAAGCCTGGCTGTCGTTAGCAAGGCCTTTCTTGTCGCACGCGACGTATTTGATATTCATGGCCTGTGGCAGGAGATAGACAAACTTGATCACGTGGTATCTTCTCAGAGTCAGGCTGAACTTGTATTTGAGACCCAACACTTACTCAGACATGCCACTCGTTGGTTTGCTCGGCATGAGGAATATCTGGATGAAGTAACCGAGACAATAAGTCAGTTTTCGTCCGGCATAAAACCATTGAAACAATTACTGCGTAAGATACTCGACCCCAGCGACCGCAAACTAATTAACGAGAAAATACGTAGTTATCGCAACCAGGGAATCCCATCTCGAATCGCTTCCAGGTTCGCTTCCTTACGCGTGATTATTATTAATCTTGAACTTAGCCAGCTTGCCAAACAACGAAAAGTAGATATACGAATTGTTATAAAACTCTTTTTTCAAATCGGCACCGTATTAAAAATTCACACTCTCCGCCATAATATAGATACACTAGCGACCGAAAATGTTTGGCAGGATCGCGCCAGGGTCGAATTCATTCAGGAACTCAACCAGCTGCAAACAGCATTGACTTCAAACGCACTCAATCATTATCAAGTTGGCGGTGATATAGAAAAAGTGTTGAAGATTTGGTTAGAAGAAAATTCGAATGCTTTTGGTCAATATATGGCTGTTTACGAAAAAATGAAGTTTACTGAAAATAGTGAATTGGCTATGTTATCAGTCGTGCTTGGTAAACTACGTAAATTTATCTAACTAAAAAAATCTAATATACAAATATAATATTTGAGAATCCTATTTATGAGCACTACATTGAAATATCATTTTGCAAGCGACAATACGGCGAGTGTTGCGCCGGAGGCGTGGGAAGCCATGGAATCTGCAAATCAGGGGTATGAACCCGGCTATGGCGAGGATAGCTGGACCGCAAAGGCTTCAGATATGATACGCGACCTCTTTGAAACTGATTGTGAAGTTTTTTTCACTTTCAACGGCACGGCGGCCAATTCTCTTGCACTGGCTTCTATGTGTCAGTCTTATCACAGTATTATTTGTCATGAAATGGCACACGTGGAAACGGACGAATGCGGCGCCCCGGAATTTTACTCGAATGGAACTAAAGTACTTCTCGCCGGTGGTGAAAATGGAAAGATTGATATTGAAGAAGTTGAATCTATTGCCAGACGACGTACTGATGTACATTTTCCAAAGTCCAAGGTCATTTCAGTAACTCAGCCGACAGAAGTGGGAAGCGTCTACCAGCCAGATGAACTACAGATCATTGGAGAGCTTGCAAAGAAATTGTCTCTGCGCCTGCACATGGATGGCGCCCGCTTTTTTAATGCTCTGGCAGCGTTGGACGTCAGCGCGAAGGAAATAAGCTGGCAATGTGGAGTGGACGTGCTTTGTTTGGGAGGTACCAAGTTGGGTATGCCGGTTGGCGATGCTGTTGTATTCTTTAATAAGGAGCTGGCCAACGAGTTTGAATATCGTTGTAAACAAGCAGGGCAATTGGCTTCAAAAATGCGCTTTCTTTCCGCACCCTGGGTTGGAATGTTGAAGAATGAATCGTATTTAAAACACGCAAATAATGCTAATAATTGCGCGAAGAGCCTGGCCTCACAACTACAACAATTCTCCGACATCCATTTGGTTGCACCTGTTGAAGCCAACGGTGTATTTGCTCATTTCCCGGATGAGCTGCACCGATCCCTAAAAGATAAAGGCTGGCGTTATTACAATTTCATCGCCAAAGGTGGTGCTCGATTGATGTGCTCATGGAACACAACTGAACAGGACATAAATAATCTCATTAATGATATTTCCGAAAGCCTCTAGTCAATATTATTTAATCGATCGATTAGTCACTACACGATAACTAAAATTTCCCCCGTCTATATAAAATATTTTTTAGATTATTCACAAACCACTCTTGCTCCTTCAATAAAACCTTCCTGGAATAATCACTACCTATGTGTTCCAGATATAATTGACCATTCGGATTAGCCTGCCAGTCGTTGGACATAAAACGAGCCTGAACCTCCGAGCTTTGAACGATTAGATTTGTACCAGTTTTTGATATATCGCTCAGATTTGTTGCAATTTTTTGTAATATTTTTTTTAGTCGCTTCTCTTTCAAATCAAAATCCAGGACCCAGAAACTATCTTTATGCTCATTGTAGGTATAACCAATCGATTCACTTTGATTCGTATAAGCAATCATCATATCGTATATCAATCGGGCAGAGTTTGAATTGATATAATCTTTCCTGCCTGTATCTCTGAGCTCGTGTATCAGTGCTGGAATCGCGCTATTAAGTTGCGATGATGAACATAATACGAGCACACTATCCTGATAGTAGATATAACCAAGTATTGAAACCAGGGAAGCAATTTCTTCACCCCTTGATGATTCACTTATAGAGATGGGCAGGCTTATGGAAACGTTAGTTAGGCCCTCGTAACCACCCTGAACAATTTGCGTATCCCCAAGACGAATATTTGTCAGGAGTGCAGGAAATTGATTGAGTACATTCTCAAGTCGAGAACTTTCATCTTGGGAAAGCTGCTTCCAATCCAGCCAGGATAATGTGGAAATATCTCCATACAATTGCTCGCCAATAATTCTGGCAGAATTTTTATGAGGAATGACTTCGTAGACGATTTCGCAATCCGCACGAGAAATAATATCGTCGTAGGCAATTATGCAATGAGATGTAAAACAGAAGCATATCAGTGTAACGAATACAAAGCCTTTCATCTGGCTATATTCGTGGGCTCGCCTGCTTATTATTTACCAGTCAAAAGATTCAGCTTTAATCACTTTTGTCGGCAACCATGTCTCATGCACATGAACCCATTTCACACCATTAGGTGCTGAACTATCTGTCACAAATACCGCTGTTGATACTCTACCATTATTAGCAGGTTTGCTGTTTTTTGCATTCTTTTGCCACTCTTCGTAATTAACCACAAAGGTCTTCCGGCCTATCTGTAGTTTACGAGCGAAATTGCGCAGGCTTATTTGAAATTTTGGATTCGATCCGTGCGCTTTTCGCATTTCAGGCCAGAACTGTTCTCCATAATAGCTTTCACCATTTGGCAAGACGATATAAAAATCAATGTCCATACGAGAAAGCAGGCGATTTTTAAAAATCCGATCGGAATTATTGCAATCCCCTCTGAACCAGTCCTCAAAAAACTTGTGTAAATCAATTATTTCCTTGGTGACTGGATCATCGTATTTTAAATCTGTGTGCATTATTCTTTCCCTTCTACTGTGCATTCTAATTTGTGTAAACTATTGTACCTTTATATGATGGCAAGCTCGACAGATATATATGATCCATTGGCCACAATAAAGCATCAATCGGATAGAACAGACCGACTCTCATTTGACACTTTTAATTGAATCTTTTGCTATAGTGAACTTCGTATCAAGCGTATGAATCGGCTTATTCCTGAGTTTGTTGTAAACCCAAATTTTGATTACCCTCCTGCCTGGAGTTTGTAGAGATATAATGATTAAAACAATAAGAATTCGACTGTGTTGCTTATCCATGGCACTATTTTTCTGGCAAGGCACAGTCATGTCATCGCCGCTTCCAAAAGTTATGGAGGTAGTTACGGAAGGGCATAAATTGCCCGATTCAACTTATAGCTTTCTGGTTCAGGAAGTAGGTAAACCAGATCCGCTGCTAGCGGTAAATACAAATACATCTCTTAACCCCGCTTCTGCTATAAAAATAGTTACCACACTGGCGGCGCTTGAGGAACTGGGTCCTGCCTACCTTTGGCCAACTGAGGTTTATGCTCTGGGCAAAGTAAAAAATGGTGTGCTAAAAGGCGACCTATTGATAAAAGGCTACGGCGACCCTTACATGGTTACGGAAAATTTCTGGAAACTTTTACAGGAAATTCGGCGAAAAGGGATCCGGCAGATTGATGGTAATCTCATTATTGATGACAGCTACTTTGATGTACCCAAAATCGATCCCGGAGAATTCGATAAAAAGCCCGAACGCGCTTATAACGTTTTACCAAATGCCTTGTTGGTAAATTTTAAAGCTGCCTATTTTCATTTCTATCCAGACAGCAATGGTAAATCCGTCGTTGTTAAATCAGATCCGGAACTACCTAACCTTTCCATACAAAATAACCTGAGACAAGGTAAAGGGCGTTGTGGAGGCTTTCAACGCGGGATAGCGATAAATATACATCAAAGCCCAAAACTGGACCGTGTCGCTTTTGATGGTCGCTTTCCTCGTAGCTGTGGTCATTACGTCATGTCACGAACCGTCCTGAATCCAGACACCTTTGCATTTGGTGTCTTTAAAAGTTTGTGGCTACAGCTGGGTGGCGATATATCTGGCTCAGTAAAAAAAGGTCTGGCACCGCTTGACAAAGATCCAATGCTTACCTGGCAATCACGCCCACTGGGTGAATTAATCAGGTTAGTTAACAAGTTCAGCAATAACGTCATGACTCGACAGATGCTGTTAACACTTGCCGCACATATCAAAGGTGAACCGGCTACTGTAGATAACGGTAAGGTCGCTATACATGAATACCTGCAGCAACGAGGAATTGATGCACGAACACTGAAACTAGTTAATGGGGCCGGCCTTTCAAGAGAGACTCGTGTATCAGCACGCTTGATGGCTGATATCCTCCTGTACGCAGATTCAATTCCATTTATGCCAGAATTTATCTCCTCCTTGTCAATTATGGGTATGGATGGCACGGCAAGAAACCGACTGCGTCGTCGTATCAAATCTGGTCATGCACATGTCAAAACAGGAACCATCGATCATGTATCTGCTATCGCCGGCTTTGTTGATGCCAGCTCCGGTAAACGCTTTGTGATTGCCGGTATGCTTAACTATCAGGATGCACACCGCGGCCCTGGTGAAGAATTGATGAATGCCCTGGTGGAATGGACTTACCATCAATAATACTTACGACAGATTGTACTTTTCTAAGTAGATTCTTTTTCTTTATTAGCAATTCGATCACAGATGTGAGCGCCGATAGGTATTGCTGATGTCGCCGCAGGCGAAGGCGCATTACATACATGCAGACTCCTGTCACTTTCTACGAAAAGAAAATCATGTACCAGAGAGCCATCTGCTAATACTGCCTGTGCACGGATACCCGTAGGATAAGGACATAAATCTTTCAGTCCAAGTTGTGGGCAATACTTTTGTACCTCTTTTAGATACACCGATTTACTCAATGATTTTTTTAATTCGTTCAAGCCGAACTTGAAATTTTTGAGCATGATTTGCCAAAATCCTGGAAACAAGAGCATATTCAAGCTGTCGCGAAAGCTAAAATTGAATTTTCTATATCCTTCTCGTTTCCAACCAAGAACGGCATTAGGACCCACAGTGACACTACCATCTATCATGCGCGTCAGGTGTACTCCCAAAAATGGGTATTTTGGATCAGGCACGGGATAAATAAGATGAGAAATAATGTCCTTGTTTGTGTTTGACAGTTGATAATACTCACCTCTAAAAGGCAGTATCCTGAAATTGATTTGCAAACCCTGCATTTGCGCAAGTCGATCTGCCATCAATCCGGCACAGGCAATCAGATAACTGCACTGGTACAAATTACCCTCAGTACTCACTGCTACGCTAACGTCATCTTCTTGCAGCCCAATTACTGATTCGTTTAGTAAATACTCCCCTCCCAGGCCTGTGTATGCATTGACCATGGCTTGACTAACTCTTGTATAGTCAACTATCCCAGTCGACTTGACGTAGATGGCGGCTAGACCAGAGATACTTGCCTCACGTTCCTTTAAGCCAGCTTCATCCAACAACTCCACATCAAGTCCATTTTGCTGGCAACGTTGATACAAAGCTTGCATCGCTTCCAACTCAGCATCATTTGTGGCCACAATTAATTTGCCGCATTGTTGAAAATCAATGTCATGCTGCTGACAAAAATCAATTGTCGCATCTAGACCTTTCTTACAAAAATCTGCCTTAAGACTTCCTGGTTCATAATATACACCGGCATGAATAACACCGCTGTTACGACCGGTTTGATGTTGTGCAAAAGCCTTTTCTTTCTCCAACAGGAGCACTTTTTTGCCTGGATTGCGCTTTTGTAATTGCCACGCAGTAGACAAGCCAATAATACCCCCACCGATAATGATAAAATCGTATTTCATAATTCGTAGAATACAGACAAAAGCCTATGACTGATAAATTGCTTTATAGGACAGCTCAGAATGTTTGAATGGAGTATTTATATATGCTACTGTTGCGGCGCAACATAATCTGGTTTTTGAATATTCTATCCAGAAATTTGAATCAGGCAATCACTTAACGCTCGATAAATTTACCAAGGTATTTTGTAACCATGAAAATTCTTGTCCCCATCAAACGTGTTATTGACGCAAATATCAGGGTCCGTGTGAAATCTGATAATTCGGGCGTTGAGACAGCCAATGTCAAAATGGCTATGAACCCCTTTTGTGAAATTGCTGTAGAAGAGGCCTTACGCATAAAAGAAGCGGGTAATGCTGAAGAAGTTATTGCTGTATCTGTCGGTGCGACCCAATGCCAGGAAACACTGAGAACGGCTTTGGCCATGGGCGCTGATCGTGCCATTTTGGTGGAGACCGATGTTGCGGTTCAACCCCTGGCGATCTCGAAACTGCTTAAGGCCGTGGTGGAAAAAGAGACTCCCGAACTGGTTATTCTTGGTAAGCAGGCCATCGATTATGATAACAATCAGACTGGCCAAATGTTGGCGGCCTTACTCGGCTGGGGTCAGGCGACTTTTGCCTCAGAAGTGGCTATCAGTGATGGCGATATAAATATCACTCGCGAAATAGATGGTGGTCTGGAAACTGTCTCCCTTAAGTTACCCGCTATCGTAACCACGGATTTGCGCCTGAATGAACCCCGTTACGTAAAACTACCAAACATTATGAAGGCAAAGAAAAAGCAACTGGATGTGCTGACGCCTGATGAACTGGGCGTGGATGTGACCCCAACCTTAACAATTCTAAAGGTCGAAGAACCACCGCAACGCAGTGCCGGTATCAAAGTCGCTGATGTTGCCGAACTTGTCGACAAACTCCACAATGAAGCAAAGGTGATTTGATATGAGTATCCTGGTAATTGCAGAACATGATAATAGTGTAATCAAGTCAGCTACTCTCAATACGGTTACAGCGGCAAGCCAACTCGGCGAGGAAATAATTTTGCTGGTCGCCGGTCATAATAGTAGTGCCGCCGCTGATGCCGCCGCCAGTATCGCCGGAGTCACCAAGGTCTTGCACGCCGACGACGCTCAATATGAGCATGTACTTGCAGAAGAGATCGCGCCTTTGGTAGTTTCAATCGCGAGTGACGCCAGTCACATTCTTGCACCTGCCTCTACCTTTGGTAAAAACATTATTCCCCGTGTTGCGGCACTATTAGACGTTGGTGCTATTACGGACATCTCCAAAATCGACTCGGCTGATACCTTTGTTCGCCCTATCTACGCTGGTAATGCCATGGCGACCGTACAAAGCAGCGATAACATTAAGGTAATGACGATACGAACTACTGCTTTTGATGCAGCCGCGACAGAAGGTGGCGCTGGCAGCATTGAAGCCGCTACCGCTGTAGCTAGTGATGGTCTGTCTTCTTTTGTCGGCCAGGAACTGACTAAATCTGAACGACCGGAATTGACTAGTGCTGGCACTATCATTTCAGGTGGTCGTGGTTTCGGTAGCGAAGAAAACTTTGCATTATTAAATGAAGTGGCTGATAAATTGGGTGCTGCTATTGGTGCCTCACGGGCTGCTGTGGATGCGGGTTATGCACCGAATGATTACCAGGTGGGTCAAACTGGCAAGATCGTCGCCCCGGACTTGTATATTGCCGTTGGAATTTCAGGCGCCATTCAGCATCTGGCAGGCATGAAAGACAGTAAGGTAATCGTTGCTGTAAACAAGGACGAAGAAGCACCTATTTTTGAAGTTGCTGATTATGGTCTTGTTGCAGATCTTTTCCAGGTACTACCAGAATTGTCCACGGCATTAGATGACTTGTCCTGAGAACAATAACAGGTGAAAGGATTTTCACCGCATTAGTAGTCAGCGTAAAATTTATATCGTAGTTTCTAGATACGCCCCGAAGTATTAAGGGCTTTGTTGTTTTTGATAAAGCCAAATATTTCCCCCCGAGTTGAAACATTTAGCTTATGAGTAACGGCACTCACGTGAAACAAAATACATTACTGGGAATCGCCTTTATGCTGGCGGGTACCGTATTTTTTTCTATTGGTGATTCAACCGGTAAGTGGCTGACTGCAGATTATCCTTTAATGCAAATTGCCTGGTTAAGGAGCATGATGGGACTGACCCTTATTGGTCTATTCGCTTTTTTTACAGGTCGCCTACAACAATTAAAGACAAAACGACCCGGCTGGCACCTGTTTCGCAGCCTCATGAGTTCAGGCACAATCATTATCATTTTTTATTCACTAAAATATATTCCCATTGCGGAATACGTATCTCTTACTTTTGCAGCACCATTTATGATTGCCCTTCTGTCGCCCCTGGTTCTTCAGGAAAAAGTGTCCATGCAGTCCTGGATAGCCATTTGCGTGGGCTTTATCGGAATTTTGATCGTCCTGCGGCCTACCCCGGACCATTTTCATCCGGGACATCTTGCTGCCCTTGGAGTTGCAATATCGATCGCCGCATTATCAATTACAGCCAGAATGCTGGCTGCGACGGAAACCAGTATTGCACTTAATTTTTATATCTACCCGGCCAATATTCTTATATCCGCTTACTGGGCTATTGATAACTGGATAGCACCCTCTGCTTTCGACTGGTTTCTGTTTGTAGTACTGGGTACGACTGCTACCGCCGCGCTCGGTTGTTTTGTTCAGTCGTTAAGATACGCGATGCCAGCAGTCGTCAGTCCAATCGATTATGCTCGTATGCTATGGATGATTACTATCGGCTATGTAGTCTGGGGAGAGGTCCCAGCGTCGATTACCTGGCTGGGTATTGTTCTGATTATCGCAAGTGGAATCTATGTCGTCAGTCACGGGAAAAAAATTCCGGAACTGGAAATGAACAAGGAGACAAATACCGGCGCGTTATAAAACCAGCTCTATCAGGTTTGGTCCTGGTTCTTTCAGATAAGCCGCCAATGTCTTTCCAAAATCTTCAAGATTCGTTATGCGCGAAGCCGGGACACCCATTCCACCCGCAAGCTTTACCCAGTCCAAAGCAGGCTGATCCAGAGAAAACATATCATGGGCAACCTTACCCTGTTCGCCGGCACCAACCCGTTCAAACTCTATATTTAGTATTTTATATTCACGGTTGGCATAAATTACCGTGGTTACATTTAAACCTTCGCGCGCCTGCGTCCACAATGCCGGCAAGGTGTACATGGCACTACCATCGGCTTGCAGACTCAATACCTTACGATCCGGGCAGGCGACAGCAGCGCCGGTAGCCATCGGTAAGCCACCGCCGATCGCGCCTCCGGGTACCATTAACCAGTCATGTGGTGGCGAATTTGCAGTCATCGGTAACAGTGGAAAACCTGAAGTAATTGCCTCCTCGGCAACAATCGCGTTTTCCGGTAATAAGGCCGCAACTGTCATCCCTATTGTCTCAAGAGTCAAATCACCCTGCGGTAGCTCAAGTTTGTTCAAAGGCAAATAAGTCACATCGCTTTTGTCTGCATCCACCGCTTGTGCCAATCGATTCAAGGCATCAATAGCATCTTGTTCTGGTGTGCTTAGCGTATGTATCTCACAGTTATCAGGTGTTAACCAACTCGGCTTATCCGGATAAGCAAAGAAACCAACCGGGGGTTTTGAACCAACAATAATAAGATGTTTTGTGCCTTTCAAGGTATCGACAATGAGTTCCGAGAAATATGGCAATCTCTCTATGCCTGCCCTACCGGCACCGCGTTCAATTCGCGAAGTGAAGGTATCGCAAAAAACCCGGACCTTTGTCTTGTTGGCAATTCGACTTGCCCATTCCAGTCCTTCTGCACTTAGCCCGCGACCGCGTATTAACATCACAGTCGCCTCACCAGAACGCAGAGCCCTCGCTGCAGCTTCAATCGAAGCATCATCCGTACATGGCACCTGTGGTTTGCGAATGTTTTCAGTCGCAGGTTCTACTGATTCAGACCACGCGCTATCGGCCGGCACAATCAAGGTCGCCACTTGTCCAGGTGGCTGCAAAGAAGCTACAACTGCGGCCTGCGTCATTGCCGGTACATCTTTGGCTTCAGTAATTTCTTCGATCCAGCCAGACACGGGTTTGGCATAGGCAGCAACATCTGAAGCCAATGGCGCATCATACTTTTTATGATAGGTGGCATGATCACCGACAATATTTACTATCGGCGTGCTGGCGCGTTGAGCGTTGTGGAAATTAGCTAAAGCATTCGCAAGACCAGGTCCGAGATGAAGTAAAGTCGCTGCAGGTTTTCCCGCCATACGTGCATAACCGTCGGCAGCACCGGAGACTATGCCTTCAAACAAACCCAATACACAACGCATCCCCGGTTCTTTATCAGCAGCTGCAACAAACTGCATTTCTGATGTCCCCGGATTCATAAAACAGACATCTACATCACTATTTACCAATGTTCGTAAAAGAGACTCAGCACCATTCATGATATTGCCTTCTTAGCATGTTGTTGACCGAGCTTAACACGTGGGCTCCAGGCCATAAATGTCCTGAAGAGAAACGGAATAACAAATAAAGTAAGCACAGTTGAGAAGGCAAGGCCCCAGACAATAGCTGTTGCAACCGGTCTCCAAATTAATGACTGACCTGCAAGACCCGCCGCGAGTGAAAACAGTCCGGCGACAGTAGTGAGAGAAGTAATAAGAATTGGAATCACTCTACGTCTTGCGGCATAGACTGTCGCATGCAAGAGACTCATGCCGCTTTCCAGGCGCGAGTTCGCTGCAGATATTAAGACAATTGCCGCATTCACGGATATACCAGCCAGAGCAACAACACCATACATCGTGTACAAGCTCAAGGGATTACCGGTGACCAATAAACCTAGCACCACACCTGTAAATGCCAGCGGCACGGTACCAAAGATTATCATCAATGGCTGGAAGTAACTTCTAAATTGTGTCCCGAGAATAATGTATATCAGACCAAGTCCAAGTAGAAACAACAATCCAATAGCATCAAGACTCTCCTGAATATCATCCAGTTCACCAGAATAATCCAGCGATATACTGGGGAACTGTGGTTGCACGCGGGCCCACTCCTGTTTGACCAGCTCATTCGCCTGCACAGTATCCAGTTTATCTTTATCGACATCACTCTCCAGTGTAATCGCCCGTCGAAAATTATAGTGACGAATATTCTGCTGCCCAAGGCCGGGTTCTGCTATCACTAACTCACTCAGTGCTATGGATTGCCCGTTTGGCAATGAGAGTGTTTGTCGTAATAGGTTTTCAATGTCTGATTGTTCGTCCTTCTTCGCCAACACACGGACAATAACTTCTTCACCCTGATCCTGATAATCGGTCACTATCTCGCCATCGACATATGCCTGCAAAGCTCTGCTAACCAATGTCGGGTTAAGCCCAGTACGTTGAATTGCTTCCCCATCAAGTTTCAGAACCAGTTCCGGGTTACCGGGTCGATAATCCAGAGAAATGTTGCTATAGGAATCATTTGCTTCCAGAAAACTACGCAAGTGACGAGCCGCTTGGAGGATAACATCATAGTCATCGCCTCTGACTTTTACACTAATCGCCTTGCGTGTCGGTGGGCCATCTTCCATGCGAAGTATATAGAGGTCGACTGGTCCGGGGATATCCTTTACGGCATCTTCAATTACATCAGCTACTTCAAAAACATGACGCCCATTTCTGGTCTGTGGGTTCAAACTAAACATCACCTGTCCGATGGTATCGCCAAACAATGGTTCAGTTTGAGTGAACTGTTGTCCTGCAAATCCGGCAGATGCACGCAGTTCGCCGGGCTCTAGTTCTTGAAGCGCCCGTTTTTCAATTTTCTCCAGCATCTTGCTGGTATCTTCCAGGCTGCTCCCCTGTGGCATTTCTACATTCACATAAAAAAGTCGTATGGCATCTGATTCAAAAAAGTTAAAACGAATGTGTCCACTTAGCATCACCCCTGATGCCACCGTCAGCACCAATGTGACAATCACTACCGAGACAATGGGATGACGTAAAGACTTCAATAACAATTGCGTGTAACGAAGACGCACCCAATGCGTCATGGCCTCCCGTTTTAATTGCACCTTGCCAGGATTTGTAAATTTCACTTTAGCGGCAAGAATATGCGAGGGTAACATCCAGTAAGCTTCAAACAAACTTACCAAAAGTGCCAGAGTCACCACCAGGGGTATTACCTTCATAAAGTCACCGAGTATTCCCGGCAATAACATAAGCGGCAGGAATGCGGCAATAGTCGTCATGACAGAAGTCGTTACCGGTGCAAACACCTCCTGCAGAGATTTAATGACTGCACTCATACTATCAAGTCCATGTTGTAGACGTTGATAAATTGATTCAACCACAACCACGGCATCATCTACCAACATACCGAGGGCAATTACTACACCCAGTAACACGGTATTGTTCAGGGTAATACCCATGGTGCTGACAATCAAAAACATACCAGAGAGAGTAAAGGGAATACCGATACTAGTTAATACTGCGATCCGCGTACCAAGAAAAACCCATGTCACCAGAAGAACAAGAAACAATCCAATGATCGCATTGGTTTGCATTAATTGTAATGCCTCTCTTGTACTTATCGTTTGGTCATCAACAAGAAAGACTTCTGCACCGGTCGTATTTTTATAGAGATTTCTCTCCTCAATATATTCATTAACCAGATCCACCAGTTCCAGTACATTAGCGTCTGACTGTTTTGTCACCGTTAACATCACTGCGGGTTGACCATTGTGTCGTACCAACTGAGAAGACTCTTCCCTGGTACGCGATAATTCTGCAATACTACCGAGAGTTACTACGCCTTTGGCTGTGACGATGGGAAAATCTCGCATTGATGATGGATCAGAGCTGGTACCCTGGATACGGACAATCCATTTTCCGTCTCTGGTTTCCAGATCACCGGCAGATTGATCACGAAAATAAGCCCGAATCGTATCAACAATATCCGCCGGCGTGACACCAAGACCTTCAAGGCGGTCAGGTAGGAAAGAAACATGTAGTTCCGGATCAGATAAACCCAGTTCATCAACGCGATCCACACCCTTAATGCGTTCTATATCTTTCTTAACATTACGCGCTCGTCGGCGTAAATTTTCATCGTCGCCAGCACTGGTAACTACTACCATAGCGCTAGGAAAAGCATTAGAAGTGCCTACTTCATAAATTACAGGATCGTCAGCATCCGTAGGCAATTCATCGGTATAAGTGTTTTGAATTTCTCGACGTAGATCAATAACCCGTTTATCAAATTCACGCTCATCAATCTGATTAAACCGGACGAGAATATTGGAAATACCATCGCGACTGGTACTAAGGACAAACTTCATATCCTTAACCGTTCGTCGCAGGGCATCTTCCAGCGGATTACTTATTCGTCGCTCAATATCAACTGCTGAGGCACCGGGAAATACGGTAATAATGTTGATCCAGTTAAAATTTATTTCCGGATCTTTGGCTCTTGGCATTTGAAAATAAGAAAGCACACCAAGGACAATAACCAGCCCAAAGGTCAAATTGGCCAGTACATGATTTGACAAAAACCGTTGCAACCAGGGCATGACTATTTTACTTCGACAACATCATTGTTATTCAATGCAAAATGCCCTTCTGTGATAATTGCCGCCGACAGAGATAAATCAACAGGGCTGGCACGTCCTGCCTGAGCATCAGGTAAAACAATAAATTGTGCAGAGCCATTCTCATAAACAAACAGACCCAGTTTGCCATCGCGTTTAACTATAAGGTTTCCCGGGATATGTGGTCGCTTTTCTTTCCAGACTAGTTTGCCTGATGCTCCCGGTAGTGCAGGGCCATTCTGAAATAACAACCTGACTTCAGTATTTCGTGTTTCAGCATTAATGCTCGGCAAGATAGCACGCAAATTTACCGGATAATGGCTACCGTCATGCTCGAACATGAGCTCCTGGCTTGTTTTAAGTTGGTCTACATCCTGCGCGTATACCTGCGCCGATATTTCAAGATGTTCCACGTCCAGGATTTTTACTAATGTCTTACCAACTTCAGCATAATTGCCAAGCGAAGATGTGCGTTCAGTAACCAATGCTCTAAAAGGGCTCTTAATAATGCAGGTGGCGACATGTACCCTGGCGAGATTAAGTGTTGCAGTCGCTGCGACATGATCTGCTCGTAGCACAGCAAGATCTGATTCCCGCTCATCCAGCAGCTCCTCAGACACAGACTGCTTCATCGTTAACTTACGAGTACGTTCCAGTCGGCGCTTGGCCAGTTCGATTCGTGCATCGAGGGATTTCAATCTTGCTCTTGCACCAGCCTCTTCTAATTCATAATCGATACACTTCAATTCAACCAGAACCTGATCCTTTTCGACAATATCTCCGACTCTGACGGGAAGAACTACAATCTTTGCCGGGATTTCTGCAGCAACACCAGTGGCATTAAGACTGACAACAGTCGCGGGTGCAGTGCGCTCTGGATAAATAGCAAGAGCTGACAAACTCGCCGTTTTAACAGGAACAGCCTCCTCAGCTATCAATAGATTGGAAGTGAACAGCAGAACGAAGAGAACTAAGTGGTATATGCGTGATTTCATTAACGATTACTTTTCTTTTGCCAAGCCCGGCAGTGGTGCCCTATTTACAAACAATGTCTATATATATGATTAAATTACCAAATTTCAAGGTATGACAGGGAAAACATAAGGTCATTTCCCCGGCTTTCGCCGGTTTGGCGGCATTATACGCAAATATCGCCTGATGTAATCCAGTTTCGACGCCAAAAACCGCGCTGTACATAGCTTTGAACCATACTTGTCAGCCTCCTTTCGTCGGAGTATGTTTGCTAGCAGTGTGGCAAAAAAAAGGAGAATCAACATGGATGTGAAAACAATACTACAACCTGGAGATAAAGGAACCAGAAGTCTATTGCGAAAATATGGTCAGAAACTCGTCGCTGTCCCTTACCGATATAACATGGCAAGTAAAAAGCGATACAAAACAGTCGAACTTATTGAAGAACAATGTGACTGGAATCCAGTACTCAATTATCTTCCAAACCGGAAAATTCCAGTAAAAATTGGCTACACGGAAACAGCATTAAGAGAAAAAGCAAAGGCACACGGTGGACACTGGGATAGTAAAAGAAAAATGTGGCTGCTTGAATATCAATTTGTTCTACAGCTAAAGCTCAAAAATCGAATGATTGTTGATTAACAAAAAGGTTAATAGCTTCTACATATAGAAACAAAGTTAACACATATGGAAACCAGGAACCTATATATAGGAAAGGTTAATACATGTATAAACGCCGTAGAATAAACTGTTATGCCGCCACCTTGACATACTAAATATAGTATATATACTATATTTAGTATGTGGCTTATCTACGAACATCGCCGGACTGCTCGGCAACTAGGTTCAATTCCTAAGGATATCCTGAAGAGATACGAAAAATGGAAGGATATTGTTAGCATCTCCGGCCCGGAAGGTTTGCGACTCATAAAAGGATTTCACGATGAATCACTACGGGGGGAATGGAAAGGTTGTCGTTCGTCCCGACTAGGGCTTAAATACAGAGTGATCTACAAAATTGAGCGAGAACAGATACTCGTGCAAGTCGTAAATATTACTGCTCATGATTACCGGAAGAAATGATATGAAAGATTATAAAATTGCCAAAAAACGAATCGAAGTCTCAGTAGGAGAGTCCGTACGAATTATTCGCGAATTACAGGAGATGAGTCAAAATGAATTGGCAGTTATCTCTGGCATACCTCAATCCACAATTTCAGCCATAGAAAATGACCGAGTGAACCTTGGCGTAGAGAGAGCCAAGCAATTAGCCAGAGTTATGAAATGTCATCCGGCAGTACTTGTATTTCCTGGTTGGGATGTCAAGCATGAGAATGCAGCATAACAAGACGTCAACCCGTCGCGCTCTCTTGTGATGTCGCTTCGCGACAGTAATTCTGGCGCGGGTTACCGCAGACGTTAGCTGGCGATCATAGAATTCGAGATGAATATGGATACACATCCGCCAGCTGTATGGGATGGACAACTATTACACTTAACATGCCTAAGTATATTGCTCGCACTAGCTACCGTTTCCTGGATCTACATTGGCAAACAATTTCCGATTGCTTTTTGGTTTGCTATCTCCATTCCTATCTTGCATCAAACATTTGTGTGGTTAAGTTGGAGGCTCGAGTTACGTTCTGCTATGACAAGCACAACTATTGGGTTTCAATCTTATCTCGTAATTTTCTTTGTTCTATTCATCGGCAGATTCATATCAATGCTAATTCTCGCATGGCTTGATCGAGGTAGCATGAATATTCCAGAGATGCTCCAAAAGACAATTGTCGTCACCTTTTTAATACTAGGTCTCTATGCGGTATATAGCGTTAAACGCTATTTTGGCATGGTAAGAGCAGCTGGTGCAGATCATTTCGATGAAAGTTATAGAACTATGCCTATAGTAAAAGAAGGCATTTTTCGATTCACAAGCAACGCAATGTATATGTATGTTTTTTTATTATTTTGGGCTATTGCACTAATTTACAACTCTATAGCGGCTATTGTCGTTGCCGCTTTTAGCCATGCTTATATATGGGTACATTACTATTCTGCAGAGAAACCAGATATGGACTTTATTTATGCCTCTGCTTCCAAGTAAATCGCCAGCTATCAAGGCCCTCCAAGCGACCGCTTACAGCGGCTCTTGAGCGCGGACGTTATGTGGCTAAAATATTTGCACTCCTCTAATGGTTGAGAGATGAATAAGTGAGTTTTGGTTTTAGAATTTGCAGGATTTTGATTTTATTGGCAGTTACAGGGTGCTCATCTACCACTATACAAAAAGCACCGCTCTGTGACGCATACGCTAATCGTTACTTGAACGTTAGCGAAGCTCGTGCTGCTGGATTACAAGATGCAGAGTTTGGCGCGACGTATTGTCCAGACTACAAGATGCATCAGAGCTGGGATATAGACAAAGATGGAGTCAACGATTGTGAATCAGAGGGGAGCTGTGGCCCACACCTTGACTACATGTCTGTGCGCCCAGGCTAGTAGCTATACATATGAATCATCTTATGCACATCCCATGAATTAACAATGTCTAGCTGCCACATAACAAGCAAATCAATTAAGGATGCCGCAAGCGGCACCCATTATTAAAAGCGTTATGTGCTCATTAAACCCTAAAACAGAAGGAGAATATCGAAATGAAGGTTAACGCAAAGTGCCTCTGCGGTTCTGTTGAACTAGAGGTTGATCTTGCTAATACAGAGGTAGCTGCTTGCCATTGCAATATGTGTAGAAAATGGTCTGGAGGCCCAATGATGGCTATAGATTGTGGTGATTCACTGAAAATCACAGGTAAATCATCAGTGTCACAATACCAATCATCAGAGTGGGCAGAGAGAGGGTTCTGTTCAAATTGTGGAACACACCTTTTTTACTTGTTAAAACCTGCTAACCAGTATCATCTTCCTGCAGGTTTATTAGCTATTGACTCAGAATATTCGTTTACCCATCAGATATTCATTGATGAAAAACCTGACTATTACAATTTTTCAGATGATACTACTAATATGACTGGTGCTGAAGTATTTGCACATTTTGAAAGTGAACAATAAGCGCTCAACAACGACGCCAAAAAGCAGCGTTTGTCAGCGCGACGTAAGGCAAAACTTTGAATGTCAGATATGGCAAAGAATCTTTTTGAAGAGTGCAAGTTTATTCGCTTCGTTGCGATATACATTAGGGGTGATATATGGAAGATATATTTTTCTACGGGCTATTTATGGATGCGATGCTTCTCAAGGAGAAAGGGATAGTTCCTTCCGATTCAACTCTAGCGCATATTGACGGTTATGGCTTGAGAATTGGTGAACGTGCAACTCTCGTTAAATCAGAAACCGAGAGAGCATATGGGCTGATTATGTCACTGGAAACCGAGGACGTAAGAAATCTTTATAGCGCTGATAGTGTCTCAGATTATATTCCAGAAAACCTGGTCGCGATTACTTCAGACAATGAATCTGTACCAGTAATTTCGTACAATCTGCCAGTAGCGAAATTGACTGGTCAAAATAAAGAATATGCTAGATCCTTAAGCCAAGTGGCAAAAAAGATCGGTCTACCATCTGAGTACATAAAAGAAATAGAGAAATGGACAGTTTGATAAAGCATAACAGCTAATCATGGGAGTGAAGTTAATGACACATAAACAGTTACTCAAGTTTTGTTTCGATCTGAGGGAAGAAGGAAAATTTCGCTCTGCTTCACCAGGCCTTATTAGAAGTGGAATTTCTGGCACATTACTAGTCGTTATGCTAATCATTATTAGTCTATTGCCATTTAAGTTGAGTGCAGAGCAAGAATTGATAAGAGAACTATGTGCCCTGGGTACATTGGAATGTTCAAAATTATCTATCGAAGAATGTAAGGTGATGGCGACTTCTTCATTAAAGCAATGTAGTAGCCAGGATGAAATATCCGAATGTGCTTATAACAAATTTGGCGAGGATATGGAAAACAGGAAACGTGGCTATACTGATTGTAAGTTAGAATTTTTATTGCAGTTGAAAAAACAAGTGGATTAAGAACGGATGCAATTAGTGAAATATTTGCACGAGAATTTGCCCAAGCAAATATGACCTGCGTTATAGAAAACATATTCGAAGATGGAGAATGGGCTATCCTCGAATGGAAAGATCCTCCTGGTCTCAGGGAATGTGGTTTCTTTCACGTAAAAAATGAAAAAATCACATTTCAACGAGGGTACTGGGATAAATTGTCATTTTTGAGAATGCACAAACTACCCATGCCGAAAGAGTAGGTACTCCTTAAGCTAGGAGATTAACTCTTTCATAGAAATATTTTCGTCAGCAAGTTGTGTCTTATCAACCTCTACTTTGCCTGTAATTAAGCGTTTGCCAACCATGAATTCCGGCGCCTTGTTGACGGCGTCAACTGATATCACGATGCCTTCTTTTAAATAAAACGCTGCAAAACTGCGACTATTTTCACGATCACCACGGATGATGACTTCATCATAACCTTGTGAGAGCCCTGCTATTTGTAACTTCAGGTCATATTGATCTGACCAGAACCAGGGTAAGGCATCGTAGGCCTTTTCTTTCCCGCATAATGTCAAAGCGGCTACCCTTGCCTGATCAGTCGCATTTTGTACTGATTCAAGTCGGATGTCTTTGTCATATGTGACATTGTGATGAAAGGTGCAGTCTCCTGCTGCAACAATATCGTGATCAGTAGTTCTCGCGAACTCATCAACAACAATACCATTATTTACTTCCAGCCCAGCGGCCTCGGCCAACTCCACATTGGGCACAATCCCAACACCCACTACTACCAGATCTGCCTCATGCACATTACCGTCATTACAGATCACCCTTTCAACATCGCCATCGCCTTCAAAAGCAGTGACGCCGACCCCACAACATATGTTCACACCTTCCTCTGAATGAACACGATCATAAAACTCCGATATTTCCGGTGCTGTTACCCTCTGTAAAACACGATCCATCATTTCCAGAACGGTCACTTCCATGCCGGACTTCCTCAGCACCGCAGCAGTTTCAAGACCAATATAACCACCACCGACAATAACGGCCTTTTTTCCTTCTCCAACTTTAGCCCTTATTTGATCTACATCATTTGCATCGCGCAGATAATATATTCCACCCAGACCCACGCCAGGCAAATCGACCTTACGTACCCTAGAACCAACGGTCAGTGCCAACTTGTCATAGTTAAGTGACTCACCATTGCTTAAACTAAGACTCTGCTTGTCTCGATCTATTGAATCTACACGCGTATTTAAAATAAATTCTATATCAGCTTTTTCATAAACCATCTGCGGACGAATATAAATATCATCCAGACTTTTCTCCCCAGATAAAAAAGTCTTTGACAGGGGTGGACGATGATAAGGGATATATTGTTCGTCACCGATAATGGTAATGCGTCCTTCCCAGCCTTCTTGTCGCAGGATTGGTCCTAGTTGTGCCGCCGCATGGCTGGCGCCGATGATGACGCAAGTTTGACTCATGTTTTTCTCCAAAAGTTACTTTGCAATAGCCTTAACTACACTATGTATTGCCTCACATAGCTGTTGTAGTTCTGCTGCCTCAATAATATAGGGTGGCATCACGTATACCAGTTTGCCGAAAGGTCGTACCCAGACTCCACGCGAAACAAATTCAGCAGGAATAGTATACATGTCAACCGGAGTATCCAGTTCGACCACACCAATTGCACCCAGTATGCGCACATCAACTACATTACTCAACTCGCGGCATGTAGCGAGTCCGCGCTCCAGCTCAGTTTCAATAAACTTTATTTTTTGCTGCCATTTACTCTCCAATAGAAGATTAATGCTGGCCAATGCCACCGAACTAGCTAAAGGATTTGCCATGAAGGTAGGGCCGTGCATAAAGACACCCTTGCCATCATCCGATATAGAATCACTCACTTCTTTTGTAGCCAAAGTCGCTGCCAGCGTCATATACCCACCTGTCAGCGCTTTTCCTACGCACATAAGGTCAGGAGAAATCCCTGCATGTTCACAAGCGAATAATTTGCCACTTCTACCAAAACCAGTGGCGATTTCATCAGCGATCAACAACACATTATATTTGTCGCATAGCGCTCGTGTCTGGCGCAAATATTCCGCAGAGTAAAACCACATACCACCGGCACCCTGTACGATCGGTTCTAGTATCAAGGCTGCGATTTCACCATGGTGTTGTTCCAATATAGATTGTAAGGACAGGATATCTTCGTTCTGCCATTCACCATCAAAACGACTAAGTGGTGCATCAGCAAAATAATGTGATGTCAGGACCTGGTTAAATAAGGTGTGCATACCAGTAACCGGGTCACAGACGGCCATCGCCCCGAGGGTGTCACCATGATAAGCCTGTCGGAGGCTTACCATCTTTTGTTTATCAGCTTGACCTTTGGATGCCCAATACTGGATTGCCATTTTCAGAGCAACCTCGACAGCTACAGATCCAGAATCACTGAAGAATACTTTTCGTAATGGTTCCGGCGAAATTTCGATTAGTTTCTCAGCCAGTTCAACTGCAGGCAGATGAGTCAAGCCACCAAACATCACATGCGACATGCTTGCCAACTGATTTTCAATTGCAGTATTCAAGAGTGGATGATTGTAACCATGTATGGCACACCACCAGGAGGCCATTCCGTCGATCAATTCAGTTCCATCGCTGAGTTTTATATGTACACCCGATGCAGAGGCGACTGGAAATACATCCGGCGCCTTTACCATTGACGAGTAGGGATGCCAAACGCTGTCCTGATCACGTTGAAGTAAGTTATCTTTATTCGTCATGGCTTATCACTGTTTAAGAAACTACGCTTTTGGGTATTATCTGAGGGTGACTGAAAATAGTGTTAGTAGCCGACGGCACATCCATCTTTACGAGATTCACTTGCGCCTAGATAACCACCCTTACTATCGCACTTAATCGCCTGGTAACCACCGAAACCAAAACCGGCAGTATCTTCATCAATCACCTTATGCCCTCGCCTCCCTAATTCCTCCATAAGTGATTCAGGAAAGTTTTTTTCAACGATTAATGTTCCGCCATCGCTCAAATTTCCTCCTACATTATCAGTAGGCTGAGTAGAGCCGTCATGGCGCCAGCGCGGTGTATCGCCTGCGGCCTGAAGATCTAAATTGAAATCAAGCAGGTTACTCATCACCTGTACTTGTCCCTGAGGTTGCATATCTCCGCCCATTACACCAAAACTCATATACGGCTTACCTTCATGCATGACAAAACCTGGCATGATAGTTTGGAAGGGACGTTTATTGGCTGCGTAAACATTTGCGTGTGTCGGGTCCATTGAAAACAGCATACCCCTGTTTTGCATAGCAAAGCCCGTCTCTGGCACTACCACACCTGAACCAAATGGGTGAAAAATACTTTGAATCAGAGATACCATATTGCCTGCAGCATCCGCTGTCGTTAAGTAGACTGTATCACCATCTTGTAAAACCTTGTCTCCGGAGCTTACGTACCTTAAAGCATTATCTGAAATCAAAGCTCTGCGAGAGTCGTTATAAGTATCCGATAATAATTCTCTTATGGGCGCCGCTTTAAAATCAGGATCTGCATAAAAGCGAGCGCGATCTTCAAAAGCCAGTTTCTTTGCCTCTATCATTAGATGAATAGCTTCGGCATTTAATTTGCCGTTTTCTCCAAGTTCAAAACCCGATAACAATTTGAACATCTGTAAAGCAGCCAAACCCTGCGTGTTCGGAGGTAACTCAAAGATATCGTAGCCGCGATAATTAACTGATACCGGGTCTATCCAATTCGATTGATGTGACTCCAGATCATCCCTGCTCAGATATCCACCATGGGCAGCCATGAATTGCTCAATACGGGCAGCTATTTCCCCCTGATAAAAAGCCTTACAGCCTTCCTCCGCAATCAATCGATAAGTTTGTGCTAGCTGTGGGTTGCAAAACAACTCGTCAGTCTTCGGCGCCAGACCTTGTGGTTTATAAACCTGCTGAAAATCGCCAAATACTGGCAATGCTTCTCTATTAGAAAACTGTTCCCACTCTTCAGCAATGACCGGCGTTAGCTTAAACCCTTGCTCCGCATAGTTGATTACAGGTTCTAACAAAGTGGCAACAGGCAGAGAGCCAAAACGTTGATGCAATGAAAACCAGCCGTCTACTGCGCCAGGTACGGAAATTGACAGCGCGCCTTCGACCGGGATCCTGTCGAGATCCATTTCTTTGAGTCGCTTTTGCAATGTGTCAAACAATAGTGACTTCGGTGAACGACCACTGGCATTTAGACCGTGTAGTTGTTTAGTTTTTGCATCCCAAACAATCGCAAACAGATCACCGCCAACGCCACACATATGCGGTTCCATTAAACCCAATGCCGCATTGGCAGTAATAGCGGCATCTACGGCCGTACCGCCTTGTTTTAATATATCGAGCGCAATTTGTGCAGCCAGAGGCTGACTACAGGCAACCATGCCGTGTTGACCTTTTTCTACAGATCGTTTCTTCATTTTTTATTAAAAGCTATTTTCAGATCGATGAAAATTACACTGTCCTTCAACGTCTTGCCAGCCTGCCATCTAATTATTCAGTCTCTTGCTAAGAGAATATGTTAATAACATTGTCAAAATGATAAATTATATTGTTGATTTTAAAAGCATTTAGTCGATTTAATGTACTCTTTATCTGTTCCTGAAATTGTTTAAAAAAAAGCTTATAGTGTCAGACCCCACTAATTCCCAACAAGAGGATAATAATAATGTCAGCCCAACTAAAAGAAACTCATCACGGAGGTTGTCCTCACGATTGCCCAGATACCTGTTCAATGGTATTCGAAGTAGAAAATGGAAAGCTTACTGGCGTTCGCGGCAACAAAGAACATCCTATGACTCGTGGTGGTTTGTGTGTCAAATTAAAAGACTACGAGAAAAGACATTATCATCCGGATCGCCTTCTCTATCCCATGCGTCGAACCGGGCCTAAAGGCAGCAAGGAATTTGAACGCATCACGTGGGACGAAGCGCTTGACGAAATTACTTCTCGTTGGAAGACCATTATCGATGAACATGGTGCACAGGCGATTGTGCCTTATAGTTATCTCGGACATCAGGGCCTTGTTCATGGTTTAAATGGTGGCGATGCATTTTTCGCAAAAATGGGTGCAACAGTTACTGAACGAACATTTTGTGGGGAAGGTTCGGCAACTGCATGGGTATTAACACATGGCCCCAGCGGGGGGGTCTGTCCGGAAAGTTTTGTCCACTCTAAATACATTATCATCTGGGGATGTAATAGCGTCAGCACCAATCTGCATCATTGGCACTTTGTCGAAGATGCCAGAAAGAAAGGTGCCAAGGTCGTTGTCATTGACCCTTACAAATCACGTACGGCCAAACAGGCTGACTGGCATGTGTCCATAAAACCGGGTACAGATGGTGCCCTGGCTATGGCAATGATAAATACAATCATCGAGGAAGGGCTCGGAGATCAGGATTATATCGATAATTATACTGTTGGATATAAGGAGCTGGCTGAACGCGCAAAGGATCGTACGCCAGAATGGGCAGAAGGTGTTACCGGTCTGCCAGCTGAAGACATTCGTACCCTTGCACGCGAATTTGCAAAGACCAATCCTGCCGCTATTCGAGTCGGTGTCGCAGTAGAGAGAAATTGGGGTGGTGGCCAGGCCATACGTGCTATCTGTTGCCTGCCTTCATTGACGGGTGCCTGGCGTGAGGTAGGTGGTGGTATTTATCAAATGACTTTCTGGGAGCACCCTTACAAACTGGATGTAATCTCACGACCAGACCTTATTCCTGAAGGTACCCGCGTGATCAATAATTTGCAGATAGGACGTGCTTTGACGGGCGAATTGAATCTGGATACGCCGATCAAATCCATGATGTGCTGGAATTCAAACCCGGTCACTCAGGCACCGGAAGGTGATAAGATTATTGCAGGGCTGGAACGCGAAGATCTGTTTCTTGTTTCCGCAGAGCATTTTATCTCTGACACTGCAGCCTATGCCGATATCGCCTTACCTGCCTCAATGGGCGCGGAGATGGAGGATATTATTCTTTCCTGGGGACACAACTATTTCACTTACAATGCCAAGTGTATTGACTCACCAGGAGAAGCACTTTCCAATAACGAAATTTTTAGACGCCTGGCAGCACGCATGGGCTTTGAAGAAGATCGATTCAAGTGGTCTGATTCTGAATGTCTGGAAAATTATATTGATTGGGATTCACCCGCATGTGAGGGTATCGATCTTGATTACCTTCGCGAGCACGGTTACGCCCGCATGAACATCGGCACGGCAGATAATCGCGCACCACATAAAGAAGGCAATTTCCCAACACCTTCTGGCAAGTGCGAGTTTCTATCTGAAACCGCATCCAATGGAAACTTTGTCGTAGCACCTTTTCGTCAAATGTATGAGGCCTTCCAACCGGGTAATGCTGAACCTTTGGATACTTTGCCTGACTATGTCGCCTCAAAAGAAAGCCCGGAAAGTAACCCGGAACTGGCAAAGAAATATCCTTTGAATATTATTGCACCAAAGAGCCATGGCTTTTTGAATTCCTGTTATGCCAATATGGATCACAAGATAAAAGGTCAGGGCGAGCAATTTGTACTAATCAACGAAACTGATGCAAAAGCGCGGGATATAGCTGATGGTGCCAATGTCCGTGTTTTTAATGACCGTGGCGCTTACGAGGCTGTGGCAAAAATCTCAGATGATGTTAATGCTGGCCTGGTTGTAACAACTCTGGGTTATTGGAGACAGTTAAATAAGGGCACTGTTAACGTTGTATCAACGGCTGACTTTGCTGACATGGGTCACGCGCCAAGAGTATTTGACAGCCTGGTAGAGGTCGCTGTTATATAAAGCCTGTAAAACCGAAAGCAGTCTACATATTGTATTCTGCTTTCGGTGAATTTCAGACATATTTAATATTATGAATATCGACAAAGTTTTTATCTACGCAGAATTTCAGGTAACTGTTCCTTTTGATCAGATTGAATGGGAACCCATTAATGAAAAGATGCAAACATTTTCAGGCCTGAAATCCAAGACATGGTTAAGCGGTATCGGCAATAATAGCGTGGGTGGTTTCTACGAATTTGATTCAGTTGAAAACGCTCAAAACTATATCGATCAACTTCTAGTGCCCGTAACCAAAGAACTTAATGGAAATCTGTCTGTAAAGTTGTTTAATGGTAACGTCGTGGAAAACGCCAGTGTTGGTATGAATTCCCCTTATTATCGATAAAACGCAGTTATTGATCTGATAAAATTTCTCCGCTAGCTTCAAGTTTTTTTGCACCTTCCCGTTCTGCTTCAGTAAGCGCTTTGTATCCTCTCAAATAGGGCCAGCCATAGGCCCAACGAAATTTGGTCGGAAAAAATGGAGAACCACCTACCCTGACACCGGCTAACATCAGCAAAGCTATTTCCGGTTCACCAACTTCGTCAACACATTGCTTGAGTTGCTCATCTGCTTGCAGACGTTGTTCACGGGTACCTCCTAGCCAATACGCCTTATCATGTTCTACGCAGCATGACATCCACAATTCATTTTCCTCCAATGTCCCATCAGGAAAAACGCTACAACCATCACTCGTAAAGGGAGATAGCTCTGCCAGAGTCGTTGTCGTCGAAAAGACCAGAATAAGCAGGGCGAATATTTGTTTAGTCATCACTGTGGATTTTACCTGTAATTTAGTTTCTCCATTAGACACTATTTTTCTAAATTCTTTGATGCCTGATTATTTATCAAATAGCGGATGAATACACATAGTCGATGTTTCACGATTTTGTCAGAATTGGCTTGTATAGAGCCAGTTTCCTCGTATACTTCCCCGCCTGTTGGAGCGATTGATGCCTCAACTTGAAAATACCGATATGCAATTGGATATCGACCCCATATTCAAAGGTAAAACCCATGAGCAACTCTGAATCCCCCCCTCTGTCGTTTGATAGTCTCTCTCTATCTGCGCCCATTGTGAAGGCCCTCAAAAAAGTAGGCTATGAAACGCCTTCACCGATTCAGGCTCAAATTATCCCATTTGTAATGGATGGCCGGGATGTCATAGGTCAGGCACAAACAGGTACCGGCAAAACGGCAGCCTTCGCCTTACCGCTGTTAACGAAAATCAATCTCAAGTTAAGCACTCCCCAAATACTGGTGTTAACGCCAACAAGAGAGCTCGCGATTCAGGTTGCCGAGGCCTTTCAGCGTTATTCAGCTTTTCTTAAAGGATTTCATGTATTACCCATCTATGGTGGACAGGAATACGGCGTACAGCTACGCCAGCTAAAAAGAGGTGTACATGTCGTTGTCGGCACACCTGGTCGAGTGATGGATCACATGCGTCGTGGAACATTAAAACTGGATAAATTAACGTGCCTGGTACTTGATGAAGCTGACGAAATGCTGCGTATGGGTTTCATAGATGATGTTGAATGGGTACTTGAACAACTACCTGAGCAGCGTCAGATCGCACTGTTCTCCGCTACTATGCCGGCACCTATTCGCAAAATTTCGAAGAAATACCTAACGCAACCTGAACAAATTACCATCAAGGCAAAAAGTATTACTGCCGACACTATTAAACAACGTTACATGTTGGTTAACCGCAGGGAAAAACTGGAAGCGCTCACCACTATCCTTGAAAGCATGACCTTTAATGCAATCCTGATATTTGTGCGCACCAAGATCGAAACTGTTGAACTATCTGAAAAACTTGCAGCAAGAGGATATGCCAGTACCGCCCTGAATGGTGACATTACACAAAAGTTACGAGAACAAACTATCAATCGACTAAAAGCCGGTAAATTGGATATGTTAATCGCAACGGATGTCGCTGCACGTGGACTTGATGTCGAACGTATCAGTCATGTTATCAATTATGATATCCCGAATGACCCGGAGGCCTATACCCACCGAATAGGTCGTACCGGACGCGCAGGTCGTGAAGGCGAAACAATTCTGTTTGTAACACCGCGCGAACAGCATCTTCTCCGTATGATCGAAAAAGTTACCAGCAAAAAGATCGAGCGCATGCACATGCCAACCGCTGAATCGATTAATCAGGAACGTATTCAGCGTTTTAAACAACGCCTCAGTGATACGCTTGAAAAGGGACATATGGACATGTTTCGCTCAATCATTGAAGATTATCAAGTTGAGACAGGCCACTCGGCAATGGATATTGCCATCGCTCTGGCAAAAATTTCTCAAGGCGAACAACCTTTCCTGGTCAAACCGCGAAGTGATAAGCGCAAGGATAAAACCGCTAAAGAAGGTCGTCGGGACAAATCACCGGGTGATAGGAAAAATGAAAAAACCTTTTCTGAAACTCGCAAGGGCAAATCCCATGGTAAAGACAAGCCAAAGGGACCGCGACTTTCCCCGCCTGATCGTGATATGGAACGTTTTCGTATTGAAGTTGGTAACAAACACGAAGTGAAAGTGAATAATATTGTTGGCGCTATTGCGAATGAAGCTGGTGTTGACAGTCAATATATCAAGAATGTAACAATCTATGATGATCATTCCATCCTGGATCTCCCAGTTGGAATGCCACGCGATTTATTTCGCGAGTTAAAAAAAGTCTGGGTAGCAGGACAAAAACTTAATATCAGTCGCCCAGGTGAGAAAAAAGTAGATTCCGGTAAGCCAAAGATTAAGAAAGAGAAAAAATCAGCCACTGCGAGAAAAAGAAAAGCGGCTAAATCTGAAAAACAAAAAATAAAAAAGCGGAAGCCTAAACCAGACTCTTAGATTAGAGCTAACAGCCAACTAAATAACTTCAATTGCTACAAAATGAAAACGGGATGATTTCTCATCCCGCTTTCCAGATTAGATCACCTTGATAATCAGTCAGTACGTTCGGTTATCTCCAATAAATGAAAACCAAACTGGGTCTTTACCGGGCCATGAACCTGGTTGATTTCGCCACTGAACACAACATCATCGAATTCTTTCACCATTTGTCCCGGACCAAATTGGCCAAGGTCACCACCACTTTTGCCAGATGGGCAGGTGGAATGTTCTTTAGCTACATCTGCAAAATCAGTTCCGTCCTGAATTTGCTGCTTCAATTCATTACATTTTTCTTCTGTATCCACCAGTATGTGTCTTGCACTCGCACTTGCCATCCTGTCTCTCCTGTGTATATTAAAATTCGATCTTGTTTGGAAAACGCATTTAACCATCTTACTCTCTCGTTGGAAACCGTTAACAATGAAATACATTAATATCCCGGAGCCCGGTGGTCCTGAAGTTCTGAAACTCGCCGAGCGCGAATCACCGTCAATTGCTTCGGGTCAGGTTCTGATAAAAGTGAAGGCTGCAGGTGTCAATCGACCAGATGTATTTCAACGCGCCGGCTTTTACCCTCCCCCTCCAGGTGCATCAGATATCCCGGGTCTTGAAATCGCGGGCGAAGTTATTGAGATTGCCGACGATGTAAACTGGCCTCAAATTGGCGATCTGGTTTGCGCGCTGGTCAGTGGTGGTGGCTATGCAGAGTTATGCCCGGCAGACGCAGGCTTATGTCTTCCATTTCCAGACGGGTTCGACTCAATTCAGGCAGCTGCGATTCCTGAAACATTCTTTACTGTCTGGAGTAATGTATTTGACAGGGGAAAATTGTTATCAGGAGAGAAATTTTTGGTACATGGAGGCAGCAGCGGTATCGGTACTACTGCCATTCAGTTGGCAAAGGCCTTTGGTGCAAGCGTTTTTGCTACTGCGGGTAGTACTGAAAAATGTAAGGTATGTCGGGAATTAGGTGCAGATCTCGCCATTAACTATAAGGAAGAGGATTTTGTCAGCGTCTGCAAACAGGCGACAGGCGAATATGGCGTGGATCTTATCCTCGATATGGTGGCCGGAACTTACATAAACAGGAACATTGAGCTTGCAGCCGCGGATGGACGTATTGTTTTTATTGCCGGTTTGCAGGGATTTAAGGCCGAAGTCGACTTTCAGCATGTGATGCGTAACCGGCTTAGCCTTAGTGGTTCAACATTACGACCGAGATCGCTTGAATTTAAGGCAAAAATCGCCCAGAACTTGAAACAACATGTCTGGCCATTGTTGTCCTCCGGTGAGGTCAAACCAGTCATAGACACGGTCTTTCCCATGGCTGAGGTGGTGTCGGCGCATCGACTAATGGAGTCAAGTACACATATTGGCAAGATTATTCTCGCTGTTTAAGCAACTCATTAGTTTAATCTGAAGCCATTTCCTTCTATAATTCGCCGCTTTGTCGGGTATGCATCAAATGCAATAAGAATGCTGGCGTCCCTGTTAATCTAAGGAGAATGTAGTAAATGGCGAAGATCAAATTTATCGAACATAACGGTACCGAACATGAAGTTGAAGCTGATAACGGCTTAAGCATTATGCAGGCGGCGGTAAACAATGGCGTTCCAGGTATAGTCGCTGAATGTGGCGGAGCATGTAGTTGCGCTACCTGTCACGTACAGATTGATTCTGAGTGGTACGAGAAAATGGAAGCACCCTCGGATATGGAAAACGAAATGCTTGAATTCGCCATGGGCTATCAGGAAAACGCCAGCCGATTGAGTTGCCAAATCAAGATTACTGATGAGCTTGATGGCGTAGTTATTCGTACCCCTGAATCACAATACTAATTCCGGTGTTATTGATGAGGTCCTTGCGCGGGATCTCATCAATTTCATTTTTGTCCCTCAATTTGTACTTGTCGTATTGAGTCGACTCCTCACTTGTATACAAGACGCGACCATCTCGATTATTTAGCTTTAGGCCTGATGTTGTTGCTGTGTTTTTTGTGGGGTTTCCAGCAAATCACAATCAAGTATGCAAGCGTCGGCGTCTCGCCAGTCTTACAGGCGGGGATCAGATCTATTATTGCCACCGTATTGTTAAGCCTGTGGATGTTTTCGCGAAAAATTCGACCCTTCCAAAAAGATGGTACCTGGTTACCCGGAATATTGGCGGGCTTACTTTTTTCGACTGAGTTTGTTTTTATCTACTGGGGACTCCAATATACTTCTGCTTCACGCGCGGTCATTTTTATCTATATCTCACCCTTTGTGGTTGCATTAGGGATGCAATACTTAATCCCAAGTGAAAAACTGAACGGTTTTCAAGTCGCCGGCATGTTTCTCGCTTTCATTGGCATACTGGTAGCGTTTGGCGAAGGTTTTACCGTATTAAATGGCAATGAATGGATAGGCGATTTAATGTGTCTCGCTGCCGCTATATTCTGGGGTGCTACCACCATCCTGGTAAGAGTCAGCAAACTTTCCAATATCGATGTCAGCCGCACGCTTTACTACCATCTTCTGGTCTCAGCAATATTGTTACCACCGCTATCATTTTTGATGGGTGAATCGGGTATCACACAATTGACACCGCTTATCATTGGCTCTCTCGCCTTTCAGGGAGTGCTTGTTGCATTCGCCAGCTACCTCGTCTGGTATTGGCTGATCGCACATTATCCCGCAGCGCGTTTAGCCACATATACTTTTTTCACGCCCTTGTTTGGTGTCATATGTGGTGTGATTTTTCTCAATGAACCTTTTACCTTTGGTCTGCTTATTGCGCTTGTACTGGTAACGACGGGTATTTACCTTGTCAATAAAAGACCTGTCAGTACAGATAACAACGTTTAGAGTAAGGCCTTGAGTTCCTCTAGATCTGCATAACGACTGGGGATATCTGCCCTGTCTTCTGCCATTCTTAAGTCACGTAATTTACCCAATGACCTCAACAAAACAGGTAGTGGAGGTCCACTGGCGGTGAGGTCATCTTTTTGAGACTCAGGTAATTTTATTGCCGGATTCTCGATATATTTTTTAACTAATTGGTCGTGGTGGTAGGCGTAAGCCTTACCGTGTATTTCACAAACCTGTATAAATATCTCAAGATTTTTCTGATATTCAGATAAAGTTTTGCTACTTTTCTTTTCAAGAAGAAATTGATCCATCAAACTGGTTCTACCAATGGAATCCTGCAAACGCAATTGTTCAGATTGTGGCATATAAGCTTTCTTATCAATCATGATATCAAGATAAAAAGGATCATCACGGGAACACAGGCCCAGCAATAAGTCGATTTCATTAACGGCCGCAAAATCACCTGCATTAGCCCCGCGATATTCCCGCCTGCCGACAAGATATGATTTGTAATAGGGGCGTACATTATAGAAAAAACGCATGACATCGAGTTTCTCGTCAAGGATTACATTGAAGTCCAGAACTTCCTGTAGAGCACTTTTTGCATCGTTTAATAAATATGCAGTAAGAGAGTGTGTTATTCCAAATCGCATAGCACGCTCCAATGCATCCGAGGCTTTTTTATATGCCAGAGTCCCAAGCGTGTTGTAGTCAATGAAAATAGTTTCATCTTCAAGATGAGTGAAAGTACGGTAGACACCTTTTTCTGCACGATTATAAATCCCCAGATGGGTTGCCATAAACCGTGGAGCCACACCCAGTGCCGACCCAAGTTGAAATGAAATAGTTGATGCCTCACTTAAGGGGGAATAACCACTTTCCAGTGGTGTATCAATCTCGTGACGACGACAGGCAGCCATATACATTCCAACATTACCCAGCAGATAAAATCGGCCTTCGTAAGTTGAGGGAATATCGTCAGCATTCTGAAGAATCGCTGCTATCAGAACGCTACCTTCTTCCAATAATGTCTTATGTATTGGTTTTGTAATCTCGTCATGGATTAGTAAGGTATTCTGGGCAAAGTAATGTTCTTCGAGCTCGGTATTGAGCTGCAAAAAGCGAGAGCGAATCCATTCATCAAATGCGTTTATTGATGCCGACATAACTAATTCTCCAGTGTAGGCCAATGAATCGGGTGATACCGATTATTACTAGTATTCTGGTATAGACTAACCTATGATAATTTAGTATATCATCCAATTGTTGGATATCAAACATTAGTTAAATGACTATTACCTGAAGTAGGGCTTAATGACAAAGAAGAAAAATAGTGAGGGAGTACGTCCTGCAGAACTGGACCTCGGTTCGCTAAATGGCATGCTTGGCGTGGAATTAAGGAACGCCCAGTCAGCGGCTGAAAGTGCCTTCGCCAGGCTCAGCGGTAAAACGATACTAGCTGGGCATTACACCATCCTTATGCTGATCCGTAATAACCCCGGCCAGAATCAAACTACCCTGGCAAAAACGGTAAAGCTCGACCGCTCCACTATGGTCCCCATTCTCGATCAGTTTGAGCGACTCGGCTGGGTACAACGACAACCCTTTGCCGGCGATCGACGAGCCTATGCACTGCACCTGACAAAGACAGGTGAGAAGAAACTGAAAGAACTCGATGTAAAGGTTAAGAAAATGGAATCTCACATCACAAAGAAACTCGGGAAAAGTGATAAAGAACAATTAGTAAAATTGCTGAAAACACTTCAGGACATCCTCTGATAGTGCCTTTGGCGCCGTCCTGAAGATTACTCTTTTATTCTCATATTGATTATCAATTGAAATCTGATTGATAAGCTCGTAGATTATAGTCATACATAAATTGCAGAATAATATTATGAAATTCAGCTGCATGGTTTGGCCTCATTCCGGCAATATTGTCGAGCCTGTCGTGCGCCTCGCACAAACCGCCGAGGCCTGTGATTTTGAAACGGTTTATGTCGGTGATTCACAGATGATCTGGAATGACGTGTGGGTAACATTGGGGGCCTGTGCAGTGGCGACCAATAAAGTCAAACTGGGTACTGGAGTCACCAATATGGTCACACGCCATCCGGCTGTGACCGCCAACGCGGTAATGACTTTAAATATGTTGAGTAATGGTCGTGCCGTATTGGGAGTGGGTGCAGGTGATTCCGCCGTTCGCACTGCCGGTCTATCACCTGCACGACTTCCAGAGATACGTAAGCGTATTGAATTTATGTATGCGCTGTTACAGGGTCAGGAAGTTGATGCTCTGCAATGGGATGTCGACAAGGAAGCAAACACCTGGGGAAGCGAGTCTCGTGTTCGTCTAGTTGGTGCAGAAGACTGGGGTAACACGCCTATTCAACTAGCTTGCATGGGTCCGAAATCAGTTAGAGCGGCTGGTGAGATTTGCGATGGCGTAATTGTTGATGGGCACATGGGTGGTAACGCGGAAGGCGTACGCAAGACTGTAGAAACAGCCATTGCGGGCGCCGAAAGTGCCAGCAAAGACCCCTCAAACTTCCGCTATATAGCGGCAATTGATGCAGCCATAGATGATGATCGCTCAAAAGCGCTAGATAAAGTCAGACCAACAGCCGCGCGTAATATTGCGAATAAACCCTGGTTACCTGACACGCTGGGTGTAGAACATGCTGACATTGTGAAAGAGGTAACAGAATCCTACCAGTTTTATCAGCATCTGGATTTAACGGCCAAGCATAAAGAAATAATTCCTGACGAAGTTGCGATGAAATGCTGTATTGCCGGCACACCTGAAGACTGCATTAACAAAGGCAAGGAACTGAAAGAAGCCGGAATTAACGAAATATCTTTATTTATTACTTCACAAGACGAAGAAGGTTCTCACAGAGTTCTGAAACGATTTGCTGAAGAAGTATTTCCACATATATAAAGATTTAAATTTCGCTTAACAACCATGCTTGAATGAAACGCTCATATGTTCTAAATACGTTCGATCACGACAGCAATTCCCTGGCCTAATCCGATACACATGGTAACCAAAGCATAGCGACCACCAGTACGTTCAAGTTGTCGCATGGCGGTTAGTGTCAGTCTTGCTCCGGATGCACCCAAAGGATGACCAATCGCAATGGCACCTCCATTAGGGTTAACGCGTTCATCATCAAATGCAATGCCCAATTGTTTGAGGCAACCCAATACCTGCGTTGCAAAAGCCTCATTAACTTCAATAACATCAAGGTCCTTTAGTGAAATACCTGCACGTTGCAAGGCTTTTTGTGTTGCCGGAACGGGTCCTAGTCCCATCACGCGAGGATCTACTCCTGCAACAGCACCTGTCAGTACTTTGGCTCTGGGTTTCATGCCAAGTTTATCGCCTATGTCTTTACTTCCTAATAACAATGCGACTGCCCCATCATTAATTCCAGAAGCATTACCTGCTGTTACAACCCCTCCCTTAAATAATGATTTTAGACTGCTCAGTTTCTCAAGAGTCGTGTCAGCTCGAGGATGTTCGTCTTCATTAACAATAATGTTGGCAGCTTTTCGATTAGCACCGGGTGTTTCAATCGCCAGAATTTCTTCTTTGTAATAATCATTCGCTTTAGCTGTGGCATATTTTTGTTGAGAAGCATAAGCGAAGCTATCACTATCTTCTCGGGAGATGTTTAGATCTTTAGCTATATTGTCCGCCGTCTCTGGCATGGTCTCATCACCGAACTCAGTGTAAAAACGCGGATTGGGAAATCGCCAACCGATGGTTGAATCCTGTATTTGCTGATCTCGCCCATAGGCTGATTCAGCTTTGGACATAATCCAGGGTGCACGACTCATGCTTTCAACACCCCCCGCTATAAACATCTGCCCTTCTTCACTTTTGATCGCGCGCGATGCATCGAGCACAGCCGCTGCACCACTACCACACAGGCGATTGATAGTAATACCACCCACAGAAAGTGGTAGGCCACCTAACAAACCAGCATTTCGCGCTATATTTCTGCAATCTTCACCAGCCTGGTTTGTGTCACCTGCAATCACATCTTCAATTATGCTGAGATCAAAGTCTGTACGCGCAACGAGTTCACGAATAGTTGTTGCGAGTAATTCATCAGGTCGTATTTTCGAAAGCGCTCCTGCATGTCTACCTACTGGTGTTCTGATCCCATCAAATATAACTGCTTCATTCATTTTCTTTTCCTCAATATTATTTCTATTTCAGCGCCCGTTATTCTTCTTCCAACAGTGACATTTTCAGTTGCGCGCGTCGACGTAACCAGGGACTTGGGCGATAACGGGGATCCCCGTACACATGTTGCAGGTTCTCAAGTATCGTCAATATATTTTCTGCACCTGTCGCATCTCCCAGCGCCAGTGGGCCTTGCGGATAGGCCAAACCAAGCTTGGCGCCGGTATCGATATCCTGGGGTTTAGCAATCCCCTGTTGCGCGATGTCACAGGCTATATTAACAATTGTGGCAATAATCCTTTGTCCGATCAGACCAGCACTGTCCCTGATAATAGAGACGGCGCGACCGGTCTTCGTGAACGCGGCCCAACTCTCTTCAATTACTTCTTTTGAAGTTGCTGGATTACTCATCAATATGATTCGTTTGTCCATATTGAATAATGCATCTACAGCCATGGTCCGTTCTGCCGGTAAACTTTCATTTATTGTCGCTGTAGTCGCATCCAGGCCAAGTGGTGTGACAATGCAGATACTATTTTCATCGGGTAATACCGAGTCATCGATTCTTAGATCTGCAGCTTGCAGGAGTTTAATAATCTTGTCGGAAAGTTCTTCATTGTTACGACTTATCCAGAATGAAGAAGTTACATCAATCTCAGGTACAGGCTGCTCTTCTAATTCAATTTTCTTTCCATCTTCATATCGATAAAAACCTTGCTTGGTTTTACGCCCAAGCAAACCAGCAACATAGCGACGTCGTTGCAGGGGAGTCGGCCTTACACGAGCTTCCTGAAAATATTGATTGTAGACTTGTTCAGATGCAGGAAAAGTGACATCAAGTCCGGTTAAGTCCATTAACTCGAATGGTCCCATTTTAAAGCCCAGGCAATCACGCATTACCGCATCAACTACTTCTACCTGTGTGATGTTCTCATGCAATATTCTTAAGCCCTCTGTAATCAACCCGCGACCAGCATGATTAACGAGAAAACCGGGAGAATCGCTGACTAGTACGGGTGTATGACCAAGACGTTTGGTTAATGCCTGCAACTGCTCAACAATATTTCTGGATGTTCGAATTGCGCTAATGACTTCTACCAGTTTCATCAATGGCACTGGATTGAAAAAATGAAACCCGGCAACTCGATCAGGCTTGCTGCAATTCGCAGCAACGGATGTTACTGACAATGACGACGTATTCGTTGCCAATATACAATCGTCAGAAACAATCGCTTCCAGTTCTTTAAAAAGAGACTGCTTAATATCAATGTTCTCAACAATTGCTTCGATGACGAGATCGACATCCGACAAATTTTTCAGCTCGGAGGATTTACTTATACAGTCTTTACTGCTGGCAAGTTCGGCTTCAGTGATTCTGCCTTTTTCTTTAGCCCGATTCAGCATCTTGTAAACAAAGTCGACGCCATCATTAACCGCCGCTTCATCAAGGTCGTGCAATATCACGCTGATACCAGCACTCGCTGCCACTTGTGCAATTCCACGCCCCATGACGCCAGCGCCGATGATGCCAATGCTCAGTGAATCCTTGGAGAAATCTTTCATTACGATACTCAATTAATATTTTGATATTTTACTATGCGAAATAGTATGTTATAAATATATGGCAATTGTGAAACTAAATTAAACAAAAGTAAAACATTTGTGAATATTCATCTTAAGAGCTACTAGAACATCATGTCAGAAACACAACCTCAACTTCCACGCGCCGCAGTCAAACCACTGGTATTGGACTTTGAATCTCATGGTATAAGCAAGCGCTCCGACAGAAAGTTTATTACCTCACTGGCGAGAGGCCTGGAAGTTTTACGTGCCTTTCAGTCTCAGACAGGAAGAATGAGCAACAAGGAAATTTCGGAATTAACTGAAATTCCCAAACCCAGTATCACTCGCCTGACCTACACACTTAGCGAAATGGGTTACCTTCAGCAAAATAAATCCGATGGAAAGTATGAATTGAGTGCGGGCATCCTCTCTCTTGGCTACCCCTTGCTCAGTAGTTTACGGATTCGTCATCTGGCTCACGACAATATGGCAGAATTGGCCAGTAGCGCCGGATGTACTGTCGCTCTGGCCTCGCGAGATCGTATGAGTATGGTCTATGTTGATGAATGTTGCGGCAATTCATCCACTACTCTACGCCTCGATATTGGCGCACGTATTGAGATTGCTCGTTCATCTATCGGTCGTGCATGGCTCGCCGGTCTTCAGGAAGACGAAAGACAGGAGATGTACCTGCAAATGGAATCCGCTTATATTGATGAATGGCCCGAACTAAAAGCACGAGCGGACGATGCGATGGCTCAAATTGAAGAGCGCGGATTTTGCCTGGTTGATCAAGAATGGCGCAAGGACACACGAACGGTTTCCGTGCCGCTGGTATCGCAAGATGGTGATACTGTTATGGCGATAAGCTGTGGTGGCCCGACCTTTGCCGTTTCGGTAAATACACTTGAGCAGGAATTAGGTCCTCGTCTGCGACACATCGGTGAGAACATCTCACTCTATCTTGGGAAATAACTTATGCCAGGCCCTCTTAAAGGAATTCGTGTTCTCGATTTAAGTCGTGTACTTGCAGGTCCCTGGTGCACACAAATTCTGGCCGACCTCGGTGCCGAGGTAATCAAGATTGAAAGACCAGGAGCGGGTGATGACACACGCCAGTGGGGGCCACCCTGGCTGAAAGATGAGAATGATACAGATACGAGTGAAGCCGCATATTACTTAAGCACTAACAGAGGTAAGCATTCACTAACAGTTGATATTTCGCAAGTAGAAGGCTGTGCTTTGATCCATGAGCTAGCTGCATGTTCCGACGTCTTTATTGAGAATTTCAAGACCGGTGGCCTGGCCAAAAAGGGCCTCGGCTACGAAGATATTAAGGCAACAAAAGAAGACATTATTTATTGTTCTATCACTGGATTCGGACAGACTGGACCGCTCGCAGAAAATGCCGGTTACGACTATCTCATTCAGGCCATGGGTGGACTCATGAGTATAACCGGGGCTGCTGATGACGAACCGGGTGCCGGTCCACAGCGAGTCGGAGTTGCCGTTGGTGATTTAACCACTGGCATGTATTCCGTCATCGCTATTCAGGCAGCACTGCATCATCGAACTGCAAGCGGAGAAGGACAGCATATTGATATGTCGTTGCTTGATTCACAAGTGAGTTGGCTTGTGAACCAGGCCTCAAACTATTTCGTCAGTGGTGAATGTCCGCAGAGAAGTGGCGCACAACATCCAAACCTTACACCCTATCAACCTTTCAAAACCAAAGATGGTTATGTGATTATCGCCATCGGTAATGACGGGCAATTCAAACGCTTTTGTGAAGAAGCAGCATGTCTTCAGCTAGCCAGTGATGCTCGATACTTAACAAACCCTGAGCGGAATGCCAATCGCAAAACACTGATTCCGGAGATGGAAAAAATTGCTCTGACACGCACAAGTCAGGAATGGATTAGCTCATTACAAAAAGTAGCCGTACCTTGTGGCCCAATCAATAGCATTGATGAGGTATTTAAAGACCCACAGGTACAACATCGCGGCATGAAAGTTGAAATGGACCATCCACTGAGTGGCACTGTGACTACCGTCGCCAACCCTATCAAGTTTTCCAAAACACCTGTTGAATACAAGAAGGCACCACCCTTACTGGGTGAAGATACAAACAAAGTGCTTGAGGATATATTGGGAAAGTCAGGTTCTGAAATTCAGGAATTGATAAAGAAAAAGATCATTTGAGTAAACGAAATAATCTAGAGATACATAAAAAACTCCTCGATTAGAAACCCTTATTTTAAATAGAGAATTAGTAGATGAATAATTATTTAGCGACTAGAAAGATTATATTAAACAGCATAATTTGGATGAACCTCATGTTGATGGGTAGTGTATGCGCTGCCGAAACCCAGCTTTCTGGAAAAGACATTGAGATAAACACTTCAATGAATTTGGAACACAAAGTCCGAATAGAAGTTGAGGAAATGCATCAATTCTTTGTCGACTGGTTTAACGGGACAGCAGATCAGTTAGTATTTGATAAATTTACCTCTCGCTTTGATAGCAAGGTTAATTACATAGGTCCTGGTGGCTCTTTGCTTGATCGGAATGCCTTAGTAGGTTTTCTAGGCGGGGCTCGAGGTATTAGCTCTGATTTCCGAATTGCGATTCGCGATGTCAAAATCCAACATCTATCCGATTCTCATATTATCGCCACATATACGGAATGGCAGCGTCAGGCAATTTTCTCTGACCGCCCTGAAAATGGTCGAGTCACTACAGTGATTTTATCAAAATCGGAACCATTCCGTTGGCTACACATCCATGAAACCTGGTTGCCTGAAGAGATATTCAGAAAAGAATTATTTGATTTTTAAATTTACCTTCAACATCAAGTATTTGATTTGTTGATACAGCTTTTTTAATGCTACGCGAATTTTAGACCCATGATTTAGATGACATCAGCCGGAACACGAACATGCGGAACACGAACATGACCTTCCATCAATATCCGTGCACTGCGACTCATAATCACTTTACTGGCGTTCCACACACCATCGACAAGCGTCGCCTCTGCGCCAACTTTTAGAGTACCGGAGGGATGGCCAAAACGGACGGCATCACGTTCACCGCCGCCAGCAGCCTGATTGACCAAGGTACCGGGAATAGCTGCCGCTGTACCAATAGCCACCGCTGCCGTCCCCATCATGGCA
>WLWI01000375.1_pt1 | contig 44464 bp, 42 predicted proteins | sample 6701501 | NCBI WGS metagenome assembly WLWI01 (sample SAMN12718690, study PRJNA515312) | sponge metagenome | isolation source: marine sponge | host: Mycale hentscheli | place: New Zealand: South Island, Marlborough, Capsize Point | collected 2014-11-01 | reverse complement strand
ACCCACAAAGCTATGGCGGCGTTGGAACGGCGATGGGTCCGGTGTCCGGCCTTACCCAAGTGGTTTGTCCACATGGAACCCACGCCGACTTGATGCGGAGTGCTTATTTTTCTGGAAACGCCTTAGTTGGGTTACTAGCCTATACCGCCTTTTGCATTATGCGCTCGCTCAAATGAGGCTTGAGCTCAGACTTTCACGGCCTATACCCTTTACAAGAGAAGCTCTTCACACGCCCAATCCCGGTAAGCCGCCATGGTCGATCTCATATAAGACGGATCGCCCCATACCAAGACATGGGCTATATTGGCCAGAATACAAAGACGGTAATCACTACGGCACATCTCAAGACTGTATCCTGCAATGCCCGCCGCATCGACGCGCCGATAATATTGGCGCAGTAATACCTCTTCAAAATGGCGCCGCGTCTCAACCGCCAGGGAAAAACAGAGCAGGAAGCGGGAGAGATCCCAAACCCCCAGCCCGCGCGTCAGCCCCTCCCAATCGATGATAGCCGCCCGACCGCTTTGCCGCGGAATGAGGACATTCTCCAGATGCGCATCCCCCTGAATTAGGGTCAACGCTTTCTCGGCGGTCGTCCGCTGTTGGTACAAACGTGCCCAGGCGACAACGGCTTTCTCCCAAACGCCTTGCCAGGCCTGCGGAAACTGGTCGCCCTGCGCATCGACCCATCGCGGCAAGGCTTGCGTCAAGAAAAATCGCTCGTTGGCCTGAATGGCCTCGGCCCCCTTGGCCTCGTGGGATACGCCGAGCCCGCCGGGCTTGACCATATCTGCACAGCTTATCCTAGGATGGTCCCACCAGTGCGTGTGGAAATCGAGGTACGCGTCGAGGGCCCGCCGAAAAGTAGCTTCCGTCGCGTATTCTCTATCTTCCGCTTTAACGGGCAAATGGGTCGCCGAAAGATCAGCCAGCAGAACGTGCGTTTGCCCGAATTCGCCCTCGACGACAGCATCGTAACAGGGGACGATAGGTGGGTCCTCCATGGCGGGCGCAATATCGCGGTAGAATACACCTTCGTGCCAACCATGCGGATGCTCGCGCTCGTACCATTTCAGGATCAGGTCGGCGGGCACCCTCTCCGCGCCCTTGCCCAAATAGACCGCTCTAAGTTTGAGATGGTGCTTGTGACGGGCAATTATCTGCAGCGCAACGATCTCGCTCTGGAGCAGATAACCATTGGCGCGCAAGCGCTCTGTGAGCCAGGCAGGGGTAATGCAGTCTGTGGTATCCATTGCCAATGGCGGACTCCCTAATTTTACCGGGTTCAGACCGATTCATCATACAACCAAGCGCTCTCTTCTAAAATCCAGTCGCCAGCCAAGGATCTGCGGGCGGCAGGCGGCCTTATGTGGGGGCGGGGCAGCGGGGAAGCTGAAGGCCAGGGGGCGGCGCAGCCGGGTAGGGCAGGGAAGGCCGCAAGCGGGCCTCACATAAGGCCAGAAGCCGCCGCCCACAGATCCGCCCCCAGGCGGGACTCCACATCCCCCTACCACCCCGCTTCCTCCTTGCGGTGCGACGGACAGATACCGTAGCCGTCGAGAGATGGTGTTTTGACGACTGGTCTTTCTATCATACCCTCAGTGCCTCAACCGCAACACTCGGACGCGGTTATTATAGTGATCGCATACCAGCAAGATATCCCGCCCCCAAAAACACAGCCCGTGCGGCTCATTCAAGCGCGCCCGCACAGCCGCGCCGCCATCGCCAGCGTCACCGCCCTCCCCGCCGGCCACCGTCTGCAAGGTGCCGTCAACGGCAATACGACGCACCCGATTGTTGCGCCCATCGGAAAAATACACCGCTCCATCGGGCCCCACAGCCAAGCCCAATGGCCGATGCAATTGCGCCGCGCGCGCCGACGTGCCATCGTGCGAAAAGCCCGCCTGTCCGCAACCGGCCAGGGTCTCAATGCGTCCATTGGCACCAATGCGCCGTATCACATGCTGGGTCAAATCGGCAAAGAACAACCCGCCCTCCCCGTCAAAACACAGCGCCGATGGCGTACCGATACGCGCCTCCGTGGCCAAACCACCGTCGCCACTCCACCCCTGAATACCCGTACCCGCCACCGTGCGGATAATACCGTCGCCGCCAATGCGGCGAATGCGTCCAGCCGCATCGCCGATATAAATTAACCCGTCCGGCCCGCAGACCACCGCATGAGGCGCCACCAAAGACGCATTGCGGGCCGGCCCGCCGTCGCCCCGATCGGCCCCTTGACCGGTACCCGCAATAGTCTGAATGGTACCGTCCTCCTCCACCCGCCGTATACGCCCGTTGAGCGAATCGGCCACCACCAACCGCCCCGCCCCATCCACCGTCATATCGTAGGGGTGCACCAGATAGGCGCCCGTCGCCGGACCGCCATCGCCGCCGTAGCCCCGCCCGCACGTGCCGGCCACTGTGCCAATCACACCCGATTCAGGCTCGATGACGCGGATGCGGTCGTGCTGCATATCGGCCACATAAATGCGCCCATCCGGCCCCGTGCAGATACCCCAAGGGCAATTGAGAAACGCCTTGTTCGCCGGACCACCGTCGTGAATACTGGTCCCCCCAGCCAACGTGCGGACCCGCCCCGTCGCCCCGTCCACCTGACGCAAACGCCCCGACGAATCGCTGTAGACCACGGTGCCGTCGGCATCGGCCCAGACCCCGGCCTCCAGCGCATTGCACGGGCTTTCCACCACCGGCTCGTCCTCGCCGCCAAAGCCCGGCACCCCGGTGCCCGCCACCGTCGATATCAGCCCCGTATTCCCATCTACTTTGCGCAGCCGATAACCCCAGACTTCGCTCACATAGAGATGCCCGTGCACATCGACAAAAATGGCATCGGGGACATTGACACTGGCCTCCGATGCCGGACCGCCATCGCCGCTAGAAGCCGCCGCCCCGGTGCCCAGGACCGTCGTTACAAGACCGCTGCGCATATCTATTTTGCGAATCCGATTATTGCCGTTGTCGCAGACATACAGATCGCCCTGGGGCCCAAAAGCCAAATGCTCGGGAAACCCAAAGGCGGCCTCATTAGCCGGGCCACCGTCGCCATGGAAACCGGCCAGTGAATAAGCGCCGCCGCTATAGGGCCGCCTGCATCCTTCTTCCAACAGATAATGCCGCGTCGTCTGCCCGGCAAAAAGACTCATTAGACCCGTCTGCGCATCGACCTTGCGGATGGTGCTATCCCATTTTCCGCAGATATAAAGATGGCCAGCTCCATCCACCGCAATCCCGGTAGTTGTATCGAATTCGGCTTCCAAGGCCGGTAACCCCTCGCCACCGCGCCCAGTACGCCCCGAGCCGGCCACCGTTGTTATCAGACCCGTAACCGCATCGATACGACGAATAATATTGGGCCCTTCGTCCGGCCCCCGGGCGCCCAATTGGGAAAAGAACAGATTGCCCTGGCTGTCGAGGCACAAATCGTGCGGGGAGTGCAGCCGCGCCTCTCTGGCCGGCACCCCATCGCCTTGCGTAGCGGCCACTCCGTCGCCGGCAAACGTATGCAAAATCCCCTCGCCGTCGAGACGCCAGATGCGCTGGGCGCGGATATCGGCAAAAAGCAAATCGCCGTCGGCCCGGCGTACCACACCCATGGGCCAGCCAATATCGGCCTCCTTGCCCGGCACCCCGTCGCTATAGCCGACTCCGGCAATGGTGGCGATATGGCCGGGGGCCAGGTCGTTAAAAATGCGCACGGTACTCATGGCGACTCGCTTGTTGGAGGAGTGGCTCTTGGCCGATTCACTTCCCGGCCCGTAAAAGTTTCAGTATAATACCATCGCCGTCACACACCATCAAACGATGCCTAAGTATTTCCAGGAGGAAACAATGATCCGCAAAGCTTTCGTCATGAATGTCAACCCCGACCAGCACGAGGAATACGAAAAACGCCACACCCCTATCTGGGCCGATCTGGAGCAGACCCTCAAGGACCACGGTGTGCACAATTACTCCATTTTCCTCGAACCCGATACGCACCAACTATTCGCCTACGTCGAAATTGAGGACGAGGAACGCTGGAACGCCATTGCCCAGACCGACCCGTGCAAGCGCTGGTGGGCCTATATGAAGGATATCATGGCCTCCAACCCAGACAATAGCCCGCAGTCCAAGGAAATCCGCGAGGTCTTCCACATAGACTGATAACTGATGCCCAGAAATATAAAACAAAACCGCCGGCGCTTGCGAGAAGCGCCGGCGGTTTGTGTTGCCCACAACATATGACAGGTGACCTCTATGTCCATTAAGTCCCGATTTGCACAAGGCTGCACGGTTGCAGCCTAGCAAGGGCCGTTTCCAGGTCTGGCACAAGCGGCAACAGGAACGGTAATTCGTTCGATTGGGCCCGTAAAACTACGACCGCTATGGGCAGGGCAGATAGGTTCTGTTGGTATGGAAGATTCTTATCGACAGTGATGAAGACGTCAAAATCAGCGGCCGCAAGACGGAGCAATTCGCCGTTCTTGATCCCGCTCCATCCCATTTCAACCACCGTCCGCACATTATGTTTGGGTAGAGATCGCCGCAAGCGGCGGGGAACCGACTCGTCAAGAAGTAGATGCATCGGCGAACAGGCGGATTTTGGCCGTTTCGAGTACCGCTACCGCCGTCTCGCGGGAGACAGAAGGGAAGTCCTCAAGGAAGTCCCCAAGCGATGAAGTGCCCTCCAGATAATCGAATAAAGTCTGTACCGGTACCCGAGTTCCCGCGAAGCACGGAGCCCCACTCATGACCTCCGGATCGAGACTGATATACACGACTTCCATAAACACCCCCAAAGCTAAAGCTGCAGTATGTCTGGCAATATCCGTTGCCCAAGAAAATAAACCATCCGAACCAGGACAACGCAACCGAACTGAAACGATATGCGTTAGAGAATGTTGAACCGCCCCTCGTTGCCCCGACTACTGTACCACCGTATCATTAGGCCCTGCGGCGATGCGCCCATTCCAACAGCCCCAACCCAACGAGGCCCCATGTCCCACCCCACCCTCAAGACCCAACCCACACCGGAAGAATTGGAGGCGATGGACCGCGACCTGTCCTTCCACCCCAGCACCGTCGCCAACCCCCAAAGTCTGAGCCCGGCGCAAATAGAAGCCTACAACCGCGACGGCTATATCAAGGGCATCCCCTTATTTTCACAGGAAGAAATAGCCGACCACCGGGCCTTTTTCGACGACCTGATGGAACGGGTCCTGGCCGCCGGGGGCAATAGTTATTCGGTGCGCTCGGCGCACGTGCAATTCCAGCGCACCTACGATACCCTGACCCATCCGCGCATTGTCGCCTGCGTCCAGGATATCCTCGGCGACCAGGTGGTGGGCATCGCCGCCCAGTACTTCTGCAAAATGCCCGGCGACCTGAAGACCATCGCCTGGCACCAGGATGCCAGCTACTGGCCCCTGTCCCCGTCAAAGACCGTAACCGTCTGGCTGGCTATAGACGACGCCGATGTCGACAACGCCTGCATGCGCTTTATGGCCGGCTCGCACCACCACGGCCACCTCACCTACCGGATGAGTGAAGAAGCCGAGCAAAACGTCCTCAACCAGACCGTCATCGACGCCCAACAATTCGGCACCGAAGTCGCCGTCGAATTGCCCGCCGGGCAAATTTCCATGCACTCGGATCTGCTGCTGCACAGCTCGCACGGCAACCACTCCAACCGCCGCCGCTGCGGCCTCACCCTGCGCTATTGCACCCCAGACGTGCGCGCCCTGCCCGGCTACGGCTGGGAGCGCGAAGGCGTGCTCATCAGCGGCACCGACCCCCAGGGCAATTGGACCAATCCGCCGCGCCCTGAACGCGACGTCGAGATAACGCCCGAGAGCCTGGTGCAAATGCCGGGCTTCGCTAAAAAGGATTGAGCACCCATTCAGATAACGGCTCTTGACCGTAGCCCTCTGGATGCCCTTTTATAAATCCAGACCTACACTATTTCAGCCGGAGGAAATCGATGCCCAAGGGCCAGATCTATAGCGACCCCCAATTTGCCTATACCGACAATTACAGCGGCCGCAAAATACAACGCCTCACCGACTATCTGGGCCATTCCAACCACTTCTATTTTACCGACCCGTGCTGGTTCAACAACGATCGCTCGATGGTTTTCACCTCGCAGCGCGAAAACGCCGGCAACCTGTTCCGCTACGACCTGGACGGCGGCCAGATCACCCAACTGACCGACTTGCAAAGCCAGGGGCGTCCCGGCGGCTGTGTTAGCAGCGCCAATAACGCGGTCTACTTTTGGCACGGCCGCCAACTCCTCGAAGTCGACTTGGCTACCCTCGACCAGCGCGTCGTCCACCAACGGGAGGACGACATGCTGCCCCGGGGCCGGGCCAACCCCACCGCCGACGGCCGCTATATCTGTACCCAACTGCAACAGGATATCCCCGAGGATGGGCCTAAAATCTCGTTCGCCTATTCGCGCTTTGTGGAATTTTTCGAAAAAAAGCCGCTATCGCAAATCGTCCGCATCGACGTTGCAAGCGGCCAACCAGAAGTCGTTTACGAGGACCGGCGTTACTTAGGCCACGTCAATACCTCGCCCACCCGATCCGAGATTCTCACCTATTGCCACGAAGGCCCCTGGGACCGCGTCGAGCAACGCATCTGGGGCCTCGACATCAACACCGGCAACACTTGGAAAATCCGCGACCAGGAAGGCGAGAATATTCGCGTTGGGCACGAGTATTGGTTCGCCGATGGCGAGCATATCGGCTACCACGGCAGCCCTCGCAAAGGCAAAGGGAATCACGTCTTCGGCTTAATAAAATACGACAACAGCGGCCACCGCGAAGTCGATTTCCCCTTCCATTCGACTCATTTTCACAGCCTCGACCAGCATATGATGGTGGGCGACGGCAACCGCGTCGGAGGCCCCAGAGCCCAACCCTTCATCCAACTTTTCAAATGGGACGGCGAGCGCTATCTGGGTCCCAAAATACTGGCCTATCACCGCAGCACCTTCAACGACCAGCACGCCCACTGCCACCCGCGCTTCACCCCCGACGGCAAGGCCGTGCTCTATTCCTCGGACCTGACCTCGTACGCCAATATGTATCTGGTGGAAATCGGCGATTTCAACGACCTGCCCGATCTCGACGAAAATACCAAGGGCTAGCCTTTTACGCCCGCAGCCGGATATAGGGTTGGCCCTGCCACCTACCCTATATCCGGCTGCCCCAGCCGCCCCGCCTTGACCAAGCCGTTCTGCACCACGGCGACGAAATTGCCCCTGTCTTCTAACAGCGCGATATCATCCACCACGTCGCCGCCCACCACCAGCACATCGCCCAACTTGCCGACCTCAAGCGTACCCAACTCATCGCCACGCCCGGCGATTTCGGCCCCCGTCTTAGTCGCGCAGGTAATGGTCTCCAAGGGCGTAAAGCCGACGTGGTCGACGAAAAAACTCAGTTCCTTGGCGTAATCGCCGTGGGGGTTCCAGGCAAAGCCGTAATCGCCGCCCATGCCAATGCGGCCGCCAGCACGCAAAATGCGCCGGGCACTTTCAATGCCCCCTTCCAAGGTCTCCTGATGCCCGTCAATCACCGCCTGCGGCATATTGATATCGGGGCCCTTGACGACGCTGGCGTATTCAAACTGCAACGCCGGGATCACCGGCACGTCGCGCTTTAACAACAATTCCATGGCTTCATCATCCATAAATGTGCCGTGCTCAATGGTATCGTAGCCAGCGCGCAGGGCATTTTTAATGCCCTCAGTGGCGCGGCAGTGGCCGGTCACTTTAATGCCGTGGTTGTGCGCCGTCTGCACCACCGCGTGCATTTCCTCAAACGTCATGCACAAGGTGTGGTGGTCGTTGCTATCGGGGGCGGCGGCATCGCCGGTGGGATAGGTCTTGACCCACTCGACGCCGTCCTTGACCAGCTTGCGCACCGCCGCCCGGGCCTCGTCGGCGCCGTTGACCAGCAATACCAGCCCCTCCATGCCAATCTTGCGAAAATCGGGGTTCCAGTCCATTAGCCCGCCGACGCCGCAAATCTCGCGCCCGGAGGCAGCCAGACGCGGCCCTGCCACAACATCTTCCTCAATCGCCTTTTTCAACCAGACATCGATATTGAACAGACTGCCGCCGCTGCGCGCCGCCGTATAGCCGCATTCCAGGGCTAATCGGGTATTGCCTGCGGCCAGCAAGGTGACGTATTCCACCGGATATTTGATATCGAGATCTTCCAGGGCGGCGACGTTGAAATAGGTCGGGTGGTAGTGGGCCTCGACCAGGCCGGGCATAATGGTGCCCCCACCGGCGTCTATGCGGCGCGCCTGGTCCGGCAGTTGGGGAGCGGCTACCGCTGGCCCGGCAAAAGTGATCTGGCCCTCTTCGACGACCAGGGCGGCGTCTTTGACTGGCGCGCCGCCCAGCCCGTCGACGAGCTGGCCGTTGGCGATGACGAGGGGACTGGCATTTTGGTCCATGGCTTGCCTCCTTTGCTGGTCAATGGGCGTGCGTCAGCAGAATGTAGAGTACTGAACCCGGCTCGACCAACAGCCGGCTACAGCAGCGCTTAGGACAGCCTCTGCCAAGCAGCACTATATCCCAACCCGATGGAGCCCAAAATGCGAATTATGGTCTAACTCACTGGCCCGCCCCGGCATCAGCCTTTACTTTGGAAAGACTTCTACCCGCAATCCACAACCAACAGGAACCACCATGCTCATCACCTGTATTGAATTAGACGCAGTCCACGTCAACCACCGCGGCGATTGGCTTTTCGTCCGCCTGCAGACAGACGCGGGCCTGGAGGGCTTGGGAGAAATGAAGGCCGGACGCAATTACGGCCAATCGGTCGCCGCCCTGCGCCGTCTGGGGCAACAACTACAGGGTCTCGATCCCGCCCCTATCGAAGCCCTTATCCACCGCTTCAAAGCCGGCGACGCCGACCATATCAACGCCCTATGTGCCATTGAACAGGCCCTGTGGGACCTGGCCGGAAAAAAATATCAGGTCCCCCTCCACGTCCTGTTGGGCGGTCCCTGCCGCGGCGATATCCGTCTCTACGCCAATATCAACCGGGCCACCACCGACCGCACGCCCGAGGGCTTTGCCCGCAACGCCCAAGCCGCTGTGGCCGAGGGTTTCGACGCAGTCAAACTGGCCCCTTTTGACGGGCTCCCGGCCCAAACCGATAGCGCCCAACAGGCCCGTCAAGGTATCGCCTGCATGGAAGCCGTGCGCCAGGCCATTGGCCCCGATATCGACTTGCTGGTCGACTGCCATTCTCGCTTTTCCCTGAAAGGCGCCCTGGAAGTGGCCCAGGCCCTGCGGCCATTGGACCTGTATTGGTTTGAACAACCCGTACCTGAATCCGACCGCGAGGCCTGCTTAGCCGTCAAAGACCAATGCGGCATGACCATTGCCGGGGGAGAGAGCCGCCGCTGGCGCAGCGATTTCGCCGAAGTCTGCCAGTACGGCACCATGGACGTGATCATGCCCGACGTCAAATTGGTGGGGGGTATAGGCGAATTGAAGAAAGTCGGTGAGATGGCCGCCGCCTGGGATATCCCGACCGCCCCGCACGGGCCCTCCGGTCCGGTGAGCCAAGCCGCCGGCGTCGAGGCCATGCTCGCCCTGCCGCAATTCCTCATTCTCGAATACGGCTGGGGCGAAGTGCCCTGGCGGCCGCAATTGGTGGAACCGGCCGAGACCATTGTCAAAGGGCGCTTGAAAAGCAGCGGCCGGCCCGGATTGGGTCTGGAACTCAACCCGGATATGGTCGAGGCCCACCGGGTCGCGCTCGACTGAAGCCGGCGCTTTGTCCTAGCTTATAAGTGCAATCACACCTATATCCAGCACCAGCCTGCGACAGGCCTTTATTGGAGGAATTATGACCGAGCAAAACGAACGCGCCCCCATCGGCATCCAATTATTCTCGCTTAGGGGAGAAGTCAAGAACAGCCTCTCCGGGGCCATTGAAGGGGCCGCCCAAATCGGCTATCAGGCCGTTGAGCCGTGGGGCTTTAGCGGCGAGGAGAGCCAGTGGATGGGCGCCTCCGCCGCGCAGATCCGCCGGCTCCTCGACGACAACAGCCTGGCCTGCTGCGGCTTCCACATCCGCACCGAGGCGCTAATGGGCGACAATCTGGCCCGCACCATCGAATTTAACCAGGCCCTGGGCAACCGCTACCTAATTATCGCCGCCGATAAAAACCGCATGTCATCGCGCCCCGGCATTGACGAATTGGCCGGCATCCTCGATGCAGCCTCCCAGCAGCTGGAAGAGATCGACATGCACGCCGGCTACCACGCCCACGGTTTTGACTTTGCCCAAATCGACGGCAAAACGGCCTGGGAGCGACTATTCGGCAGTACCAAACCCGCTGTGGTCATGCAGATAGACATTGGCAATTGCGCCGGCGGCGGCGGCGACCCCATCGCCATGCTGCGGCAATTCCCCGGCCGCGCCACCTCGGTCCACCTGAAGGATTTCGGCGGTCCAGAAGACGCCGTCATAGGCGAGGGCGACGCCGATTGGGAGACCGTCTTCGAGCTCTGCGACACCCTGCACAAACCCGAGTGGTATGTGGTAGAGGAAGGCGGCGCCGATGGCCTTGGCTTTGACGTATCGCGGCGCAGCCTCGAAGCCCTGCGGCAAATGGGCCGTTAGCTACCTCGTATCTGGCCCCGACCACAGCCCCAGCCGCACCAGACAATCGACCAATTCCTGGCTGCGCTGCTGCCGCACCTTTTCCGGATCGCGGTCCTGCCAATCGATAAAACCCCGGCCTGCATCCAACCCCGTCTCGCCGCGCTGCACCTGGTCGACGACAAAGGGATGCGGACCGGGGCTGGTATTCAAATGCGGCCACATCTGCCCGGCCAGGGCCACATGCAATTCCAAGCCGCCTAGATCGCGCTGTTCCAACGGCCCCGAAACTAAATAGCGCAGCCCAAACCCCAGCCGCACCGCCTTGTCGATATCCTCGGCGCTAGCCAGCCCCTGCCCCAGCAAACTGGTGGCCTCGCGCACCAGGGCCCCCTGCATGCGGTTGGCAATATAACCCGGTATATCCCCTTCTATACGAATGGGGTCCTTGCCGCAGGCGCGCCAATGCGCCAGGACGCGCTCGACCACCTCGGCGCTGGTTTCGGCCCCGCGCGACACCTCGACCAGGGGCACCAACTGGGCCGGCAAAAAGAAGTGCGAGCCGACCACGCGCTGCCGCTGCTGCATCCCCTCGCCAATTTGGGCCAAGGTCAGACCCGACGAATTAATCGCCACAATAGCCTCGGGCGGGGCCCATTTCTCTACCTGAGCCATCAAGCGGCGCTTGAGCGCCAAATCTTCGGGGGCCGCCTCGGCCACCAGCCAGGCTTTTTCCAGAGCCGGCGCGAGATCGGTCGTCGGCTGAATGCGACCGAGGACAACGGCGGGCCATTCCTCATCAATCAAGCCGTAGTCGGCCAGTTGCCCCAGACTGGCTTCAATACGGGCCAAAGCCCGCTCGAGCACCGGCTGAGCGATATCGTAGAGCCAGACCCGGCCCGGCCGCTGCGCCAGCACTTGGGCAATACCGTGCCCCATCAGACCGGCGCCCAACACCGCGCAATCGCCCGAATCCTCCGCCCTCATAAGTCGACCGAGCGGCCCGTGGCCATCGACTCGTAGATCGCGTCGATGGTGTGCATCTGCCCCAGACTGTCGGCCGCGGATATGCGGTGCGGCTGACCCGTGGCCAGACACTGACACATATGCTCTAATTGCAGGGCAAACTGAAAATTAGCTGCAAATTCGATAACCTCGGTGCCCGCCGGCGTCGTCTGCTCAATGCTCACCGGGCTATTCTCGTTATTCCACACCCGATCCAGACGCAGCATGCCGCCGCGGCCGCTAATTTCGGCGTATTGGCCTCCGGCCTGGTTAAAGCCCACGGTGATCTGCGCCGTGCCACCGCCGGGGAATTCCATCAGCATAAAGGCGCCGTCGTCCACTTCCAAGCCCGGCTGCCCGGTGGCGAAAAGCCGCACCGGATCGGCGCCAAAAATAAACCGGGCGTGATGGATATTGTAGCAGGCCAAATCGTAGATGCTGCCGCCGCCTTTGGCCTTGTTAAAACGCCAATTCGATGCCGGCGCCCGGTCTTGAGGCCCGGCGCCGCTGCCCCCGGTGCAAAAGGTGCTGCGGACATTGAGGACCTCGCCGATAACACCGGCCTCAATCAGCTCCTTGGCCTTGAGGTGCATGGGGTGATGGCGAAATTTAAACGCCTCGGCCAATAGTACGCCCTGTTCCTGGGCCGCCGCCGCCATCGGCCTGTATTCGGCCGCCGTCAGGGTGATGGGCTTTTCGCAGAGAATGCCCCGCACCTTGCCCGAATTGGCCAGCTGGATGCCGTTGGCAGCGTGGTGCGCCCCCCAGGTGCAGATGACGGCGATATCCAATTGCTCCTGCTCCAGCATCTGGTCCAAGTCTAGATAGTGCCGCTCGACGCCAAATTGCTGTCCGAAAGCCTCCATGGCTTTTGCCGATACATCGTGCACGGCGCACAAGTCCACCTGCTCCAATTGGGCACAGGCCTGTCCGTGGGCCCGGGCGATGCCACCGGTGCCCACCAGGCCAACGCGAAAACGCTGCCGGTTATCGCTCATTTTTTCCTCGCTTTTACTGGATGAAAACCTGAGAATTAGGTAAAGAATTTTACTCGTGCCATCAACATCGGTCTGGCTCAGGAGCTATTCAGTCTTCATGAAAACGACCACACCTCCCCGTAGATTGGGTCTAAAAGCATTCACCGCCATAACCTTGCTATGCTGCGGATGTGCCCAACAAGGCACCGGCCGTACCAGCACTACCACCCCTGGAAATATCCCGCCGACCGGGTGGGAACTGGTCTGGTACGATGAATTTAGCGGTGCAGTGGTTGATACGGCCAAATGGGCCTTCCAACCGGGCGATGGCTGCGCCCTTGGCCTGTGCGGCTGGGGCAATGACGAATTGCAATGGTATCAAGCCGCCAATACCCGCCTGGAAGCAGGCGACCTGGTCATCACCGCCAAGCAGGAATCGCACTCGGGGTATCAATACACTTCGTCGCGCCTGCGGACCCGGGGCAAAGGCGATTGGACTTACGGCCGCTTCGATATCCGCGCCCGACTGCCGACAGGCCGCGGCATCTGGCCAGCCCTGTGGATGCTGCCCACCGACGAGGAGTACGGCGGCTGGGCGGCCAGCGGCGAAATCGATATCGCCGAATTGCTCGGCCACGAGCCCAATATTGTTCATGGCACGACGCATTACGGTGGTCCCTGGCCCCGCAATACCTCTACCGCCGGCAAATACACGTTGGACGAGGGCCTATTCGCCGACGACTACCACTTGTTCACGCTCGAATGGGAAGAGACTGAATTGCGTTGGTATATAGACGGTACCCTCTACCACCGGCAAAACAAATGGCATTCGGACCAAGGCGCCTATCCAGCCCCTTTCGACCGCCGCTTTCACCTGCTGATCAATATTGCGGTAGGCGGCAATTGGCCCGGTGCCCCCGATGCCAGCACTGTTTTTCCTCAGGAAATGCGCATCGATTACGTACGCGTCTACAAAAAAGACACTAAATAGATCCAGCGGCAATAATAAACAGCACTGAACAGGGACAATAATAAACAGCACTGAACACGCCTTCTTAACGAGGGATTTCCTATGGAACACCACTTTCGACAACTCGACGAACAAGGCTATACAATCCTGGAAGATCTGCTGACCCCGGAACAGGTGGCCGAAGCTATTGAGGCACTGGCCCTGACCTATCGCGAAGAAGGCGTCTCCGACCACGAACCGGGCTCCCTGCGCACCCACAATCTGACCGCCCGGGCCGAAATCTTCCGGCAGATCATCCAACTACCTCGACTGGTCGCCTGTATGGAATATCTATTGGGCGACGATTATATCCTCTCGGATATGGGTGCCCGTTCGCCCCAGCCCGGCATGCAGCCCCAGGCCCTGCACCGCGACGGCGGCGCTTTTGTCCCCAACCCGCCCCAATACGCCCACCGCATCCTGCCGACCCAGGCCCAATCGATGTTCGCCCTGTCTCAATTCACCCGGGAAAACGGCGCCTCGCGCATTGTCCCGGGCTCCCACTTGCGCGATATTGACGGGGCCTCTGTGCCCGCTGCCGAGGAACGCCTGCTGCTGTGCCGACCCGGCACCGTGACCGTATTCGACAACCGCCTGCTGCACGGGGGGGACGCCAATACCACCGACCAGATACGCTACGCCATCCAGGGCTTTTGCTGCCGCCGCATCATCCGCCCATTCTGCGACCACACCCGCTCTACCCCAGCCGACCTGGTCGAACGGGCCAGTCCCCTCCTGCGCCGTCTGTGGGGCTTTGAAGTACAGTCGGCCTGGGAACAATCGCAGCGCGACTTCCGCATTGTCAAAGCTCCCGACGCCCGCCCGATATTCGACTACAACCGAAGCTGACCCTCCCCTTCTCATAGAGACGCCAAACCGCAGGGTTTGAAGGGGTGGCGGCGTTCAGTGGAGTGCCCCGTAGTAGCGCTTCACTGAACACCAGAGATCACCCCTCAAACCCGCCCTTAGCGCCCCCCATACCTACTGCCACAACGGTTCGCCGTCCTCCATCTGGCTCTGTAAAAATTCCTCGTTCAATTCCACCCCCAAACCCGGTTTTTCACTGAGCACCACGTGCCCCTGCTGAATCACCGGCTCGTCGCTGTTAAGCACATCGTTCCAGGTCGGATCGCCGTAGCGATGGAATTCGAGGGCGAGAAAATTGGGCACGCTAGCGCAGACATGAGCATCACCCACCGTGCTCAAGGCGCTGGAATTATTGTGCGGCGCAAAGGGGATATAGTAGGTCTCGGCCATATTGGCGATTTTGCGGCATTCGGACAGACCGCCGCATTTGGAGATATCGGGCATGATGATATCGACCGCCTGCTTTTCCATAATTTCGCGGAAGCCATAGCGCAAATAGGCGTTTTCGCCGGCGCAAATAGGCGTTTTGGTCGACTGCGTAATACGCGCGATGGCGTCGATATTTTCCGGCGGCACCGGCTCTTCCAACCACATTAAATTGAGATCCTCCACCGCCAGGGCCACCTTCATGCCGGCGGTGGCGTCGTAGCGGCCGTGCAAATCGATGGCCAGGTCGATATCCGGCCCCACCGCCTCGCGAATTTTGTGCGCCTCGTCGACCATAATCTCCAATTCCCCCGGTGATACCGACCAATTCCAGCGGTCGAGCTTGTGGGGGTTATTGGCGTCGTCGAGGTCAAATTTAATGGCCGTGAAGCCATCGGCCTTGACCTGTGCGGCCTGCTTTTCGTAATCGGACATAGCGCTGTCGACATAGAGCCGCACCCGGTCGCGGAATTTGCCGCCCAACAGACGGTAAATGGGCACCCCCTGAGCCTTGCCGGCCAAATCCCACAACGCTACTTCCAACCCCGTCAGCGCCGAAATGCCCAGCCCCGACATGCCGCCGCGGAAAATATAGCTGCGACGAATGCCCTCAAAGCAGGCGTCGACATCGCGCGGATCTTTGCCAATGAGCTGCTGCGCCATGGTCTGAGTGGACCCACGCCAGCCGCCATCGACATGGCTGGCCTCGCCAGTGCCGTATACCCCCTCGTCGGTATGTATCCGTACATAATGGTAGAGGTAGCTGCGCCGCTCGTTGATTTTGACGCGGACCTCGGCCGTTTTGATCTCAGTGATTTTCATGGTGCTCCTTTCAATCAGGTTATCGTTATGCAAATCTCTATTTCAACACGTCTCAATTCCATTTCGTCCTCTCGCCGCCCACTATTGCCCGCCGCTGCCAGCCCACTCTTCACCCCTTCTTCTCGCCGCCTCCCAGTGCACACAGTAGCCAACCAATTCCCCAACCCTTTCCAGTGGCCTCCAAGGGTCAGTGGGGTGTCGGCCGGCGGCGGGCAGTGGGGGTTGGGCGGCGGGCAGCTGGAGGCCGGGCAGGCGGCGCAGCCGGGTGGGGCTGGGAAGGCCGCAAGCGGGTCTCACTGCCCGCCAGAGGCCGACACCCCACTGACCCGCCCTGGCCTACTCACCCGTACACCATCTGAATCAGCGCCCGAATATACCCAATGGCATACGCCTTACCCGCCAAATTGTCGTACCCATGCGGCGAAACTGCTCCAGCGTCGAGCAAATTTGCGCCACCCCGCCCAGCGGCTCGGGCACCGGCGGGTCGTCTGGGTGCAGCGCCATCCGCACCCCGGCCCGCTCGGCCGCCGGAATAACCGCCCGCAGGAATTTCTCCATCCGCGCCCATATCTGTATCCTCGTCAATAGGGGGCTCGTGCTGAGGCGGCAGTTCGCGGTCGAAGACGGCCCGATCAAAGGTACTGTATTTGGCCCCGCCACGGCCCACATCCGAAGGCGTGCGAAAATTGCCCTTGGACTTGAAATTCCACCCCAGACAGGGAATACCGGCCCGCCCGAGACTGTCGAGCATGCGGCACCAATGCTCAATCTTCTCGTCCATATCCGGGGCCGCCAGGGTGATCTCCTCCCAACAGGCCATAAAAATATTGTTGAGCTTAAGCCCGGCGGCTTCCACCTGACTGCGGGCTTGCTCGAAATCGGCCGTGCAATCCTCCCCGGCCCGCAGCCTTTGCGCCAACGGCGTCCGCGCCGAGCCGGTGCCACCACCGCCGCCGCGCAACTCCAAATGGATGGTATCGACGCCAATGGCGCCAAGAAAATCTAGATAGCCACTGGTTAAATCATCAATCTTGACCGTTTCCTGGATATACATTTCGCCTATTCCTCTTGCACCGGGATCCGCTTGCGCTGGTTTTGCCCGCCGTAGCGGAAGCCGGTGACATTATTGGCGCAGTGGACCCCGCGGAACAGCGTCTGCCGCTGGGCCGGCATGGTCTCGACCAGGGCTTCCGGCGGATCCCAAGTACCCCAGCGCGAGCCGACGCTATTGTAGAGATTGAAAATACCCAGCCGCTCGTTGTCGGTATTGGTCCAGGGGCACGTGCTATGGGCCAGCGCCTCGGTAAAGAACAGCACAGAGCCGGCCGGACATTCGTAGGTATCCCAAACCGCCGAATGAGGATCCTGGACGGACTCGGGCGCGGTATAGGCGGCTTTGTGACTGCCGGTGGCCAGCAGCGTGCCGCCCTGCATATACTTGACCGGGTTCAATTCCCATACCACCCGCGTCAAGCCGCTGAAAGCCTTGCCCGGGATGCACTGGTAGTGGTGCGAGTCGCAGGCAAAGCGAAAAAAACCACTGCCATTATGCGGGGTAAATTTCCCCTCTTTACCCGGCTCGGCCGAAGGGCTGCGCAGGCCCGTTCCCTCCATGCGAAAACCGTAGCATTCGGGGCTAGACAGATGCGGGTGGGTGAGGAATTCATGGAGAAAGCCCACCACCACCGGATGGTCGGTTAGTTGTTCCAGCGGCCCAGAAACGTAATTGCGCTGGTGCTCGGGCAACGACTCGGGCTCATCGCGCACCTGGCGGGCGAAATCCTGCATGGCCTTGAGATTGGCCGCCTCGATCAAGCCCGGCACCAATAACCAGCCCCGAGTATCGAATAAGTATTTCTGCTCCTGGGTCAATTCCACCACCGGCTCGCCATCGGCGTTGGTGGTGGGCAGGTCGCCCGGTTCCAGGTGCAATTTTTCGCCGAGATTCTTATCTACGACAAACGGTTCGTGGTCGATTGTGCTCATTGGCTCTCTCCTCGGTATTGCGCGCCGGGGTGGCGCGACCGCCTCAGAAGAACTAAAAAAGCAGAAGCCCCATCAAGAGCATCGAGCCGGAAATGCCTTAGAAGCCGCTGCCAATCTCGCGGTGAGCCCAAGCGCGGGCCAGTTCCGCCAGGGAAGGTAAACGGTTTCGCATCCCCGCCCCCTCAACGCATGCGCCCCGGCGCCATCCACATATCCGCATTGTCGCCCAGCGCCGCCTTCACCGCCGCTCCAGCCCGATCCAGCGCCGCCACTGTATCCGCGTCCAATTGCAAATCCAAAGCCGGCAGATTGAGCGCCAGCTCCTCTTCGCTGCGCGCCCCCACCAGCAATGCGGCCACCCCTGCTTGCTGCCGCACCCAGGCCAGGGCCACCTGCGCCAGCGGCTTTGCCAGACCCGCCGCAATGCGGCCAAAATCGTCCAATGCGGCGAATACCTCTTGCTCGCAGCCAGCCTCGCCGTGATTGGCCCGGGGTCGGTGACCGGCATAATGCCGGGTACGGGCGATCCCTTCGGGCACTTCGTCGGCCTTGGCATAACGCCCGCTCAACAAACCCTGCGCCAGGGGACTGTAGCAAACCAGACCGATATTGCTGTCCAAGCAGGCCGGCTGAATGGCCCGTTCAACGACGCGCCACAGTAAATTGTAGGGGATCTGATCGACTTCCACACGCCCCACCGCCAGCAAATCGCGCAAATCGAGCGGCCCGAAATTGCACACCCCTACAGCGCGGATCTTTCCTTGGTCGCGCAGCCGTTCCATAGCCGTTAGGGTCTCGTCGATGGGCACCGAGCCATTGGGCCAGTGGATATAATACAAATCGATATAGTCGGTTTGCAGACGCTGTAGCGAGCCATCGCAAGCAGCGGCCAAACGATCTGCCGTCAACTTGTCGGGTCCGGCCTTGGTAGCGATGACGGCTTCCCCGCGCCGGGCCCCCAGCGCCTGGCCCAAGCTTTCTTCCGAACGCCCTTGGTTATAGCCCTCGGCGGTATCGAAAAAATTGATCCCCGCCGCCAGGGCCCCTTGCACCACCTGCTCGGTGGCCGCCTCGTCCTGGGGCCCCCAAACATCGCCGCCACCAAAGGCCCAGCAACCCAGGGCCCATTCGGAAACGGCGATATCGGTCTGGCCCAATTTCGCGTAGCGCATTTGTCCTCCCTATCCTCTAGCAGATTTTTGGCCCGACGACTACCCCGGCGTCAAATGTGGAAATAACTCATCGTGAATAGCCGCGGCCTGGCGCAAATGCACCCGGCGGCCCTGGCCGGCCGTCTCCAGCATAGTGGGGAAAAACATACCGCCACCGGTATTGACATCATACCCCCCCGGCGAATGCACTTTGATATATTGCCGCGCCGTCTCCTGGTCGGCAGGGCCAGCCACTTGGCGGGTGCAATTCATGGTGAACATACGCCGCCTTGCACTACCGCCAAAAGAGGCGTGATACAGATCGTGGTTGAAAATGACCACGTCGCCCGGATCCGATTCGAGCGCCACATGGCCGGGAAATTCGCGCGGCGGCACCCCAAATAGCTCTTCCGATTCATTCGGATTAATGCCCTGCTGCCTTATAAAATGCTCGGGTTTATGGCTGCCGGGAATGACCCTCAGACAGCCCGTATCGCGCCGCACCGGATCGAGATAGAACGCCGTCTTGGTGGCCCACAGCTGGCCCCAATTGCCGTCGGGATGCCAGCCGGTATCGCCGCTATAATAATTGCCGTCGCCGCTGCAATAGCTGAATTCCTCTCCCGTAACCCCGGCAATAAGACCGTTGACACCCGGATGGTCGAGCAGGGCGCACATATCGGCCCGATGCTCGATGGGGCCGCCAAACATGGTCCGCTTTGAGCCGTCGTGTTCTTTACCCCCGCCGCAGTTCTGAATGGACCATTCGAAGCCCTCGATAACCTGAGCTACCTCCTCGGGCCTGAGCAATTGACGTACGACCAGATAGCCGAAAGTCTCGAAAAAGTTGAGTTGTTGCCGCGTCAGCTGCATGGTTATCCTCCCCTGCATTAGCCAGAGATCGAGCCAGCAGCTATTTCGCCGCCGCTGAGTTATTTTTAAGTTAGAGAGCGAAAGCCTATTGAAAACAGCCTATTTAATGAGCCCCCGTTTATCGAGCTCTTTGGATGGGTTGGCTGGAAGGCGGGCAGTGATGTCTGAGGGGCCGCAGGCCCCGAGTTTACTGCCCGCCTGGAAGCCGACCCATCCAAAGAGCGTGCAAACACCTCGTGGACCAACTCTTTGGGCGGCCAGACGGCTTCCAAACACCCAAGCTAAAAATGCCTCTCTATCTAGACAAGCCCCTCCGCACCCCCGCCGCCTGGCGCGGCCCCGACTGGGCCACCAATAACGACTGGATCACCGCCGTGCCCAAAGAGCTGGCGGCCGATCTCCAGGTCACCGCCCAAGACCTGGCCCGCCGCGGCTGCAGTCCGCAGGCCACTACTGCCGCCGATTGGGCCCTACCCACCCTGGCGGAATTAGGCGCTCAAGTGCAGCAAAACCTGGAAGGCGGCCCCGGCTTCGCCCTTTTGCGCGGCCTACCAGTGGACACCTGCGACGAAGAGATGGCAACACTTATGTTCTGGGGCCTGGGCACCCATATCGGCGCCGCCGAGCCCCAAGACGCCGCCGGCAATTTACTGCACCACGTCCGGGATACCGGCCAGTCGCTGGAAAAAAAGGACGATCTGCGCGCCTACCAGACCAACCGCGCAATCAATTACCACAACGACGGAGCCGATCTCTTTGCCTTACTGTGCCTGCAACAGGCCAGCCAGGGCGGCGGCTCCAAACTGGTCAGCGCTGTCGCCGTCTTCAACGAAATCCTGCAACGCCAGCCCTACCTGGCGCGCATCTTACAGGAGCCCTTTTACTTTGACGCCCGCGGCCAACAGGTGCCCGGCACCCCGCCCTACCAGCACGTCCCCATTTTCAATTACCATCTGGGCCATCTCAACGTGCTCTACAAACGCGAGTATATCGACCTGGCCCGACGCTTTGACCATTTGCCGCCCCTCACTCGCCCCCAGATCGAAGCCCTAGACTTGATGGACGCGGTTTGCGACGAATTAGCCGTTGAATTTGAAATGCACCCCGGCGATATCCTGATGGCCAATAATTACGACCTGCTGCACGCCCGCTCGGCCTTTGCCGACGACCAGGGCACCCCACAAGGCCGCCATCTGCTGCGTTTGTGGCTGACCCTGCCCCAGGGCCGGCCGCTGCCGCCGGTCTTTGCCCGGACGCGGGAATTTTGCCACAGCTACCGTCGCCGCCACGCCCGCGCCGCGCACCTGCAGGACCAGCCCCTCGCCGCCCGTACGGGAAAGTCCACTTCATGAGCCAAGCCCGCCAAACCCGCAACATCGACTGGTACCGCACACCGCTGGGCCGCGACACCCTGCGCGCCCTCAACAAGCGCAGCGATTGGAAAGCCTTCTTGCAGGCCGGCGGCCACCTGGCCCTCCTTGGCGCCATTGGCACCCTGGCCTGGCACGTGCAAGACCGGATTTATTTGCTGCTGCCGGTCCTCCTGCTCTACGGCACCTGTTACGTCTTTTTGCTCAACGCCACCCACGAGCTATCGCATAGCTCGGTCTTTAAAACGCGTTGGCTCAACGATTTTTTCCTCCGCACCTTCTGCTTTTTGGGCTGGCGCAGCCATATCATGTTTTGGACCAGCCACGCCGAGCACCACAAATATACCCTGCACCGACCCGATGATTTGGAAGTGGTCTTGCCGCGCCACCCCAAGGCCAAAGAGCTGATCCAGGTGACTCTCTTCGACCCGTGGACCCTGTACGCCACCATCCGCAAACATATCCTGCACAGCCTTGGCCGCCTCGAAGGCGAATGGGAAAATCACTTATTCCCCGCCGACCAGCCCGACAAGCACCGCCGCCTGATCCGCTGGGCCCGCTTCCTACTGCTGGGCCACGCCGCCCTGGTGGGCACCTCATTATATTTTGGTCTTTGGCTGTTGCCCGTGCTCACCACCTGCGGCGTGTTCTACGGCGGCTGGCTGCGCTATTTATGCAATAATACGCAGCACACCGGCCTCCAGGACGACGTGGCCGATTTCCGCCTCTGCACCCGCACCGTCATCCTCAGCCCACTGCCGCGCTTCCTCTACTGGCATATGAATTTCCATATCGAGCACCATATGTACGCCGCCGTGCCGTGCTACAACCTGGGCAAGCTGCACCAGCTTATCAAACACGAGTTGCCGCCCAGCCCAAAAGGCCTGTGGGCCACCTGGCGAGAAATTCGCGCCATTGGCAAAAAGCAGCAAAGCCAACCCGATTACCAGTATATTCCCGCTTTACCTACCGCTTGAAATAACGCGTATTGCCAAGACGCCTGTAGGCTTATTGGACAGATACAGCAAAGCCCTCATTCGTCGTGCGAATGAGGGCTTTGGCATGCCCTTAGAGAGCAAAAGAGATTTCTCTTGGTGCCTATAACATAGGCAAACGGACGCACCATGTCAAGTTTTTTATTTTTCCTAAATATAATAAAAATAATAATTTACATATTGACCAGATCGATCTTTTTAGTTATTCTTTAATTCGTCTATCCGCAAAAAGAACTCGCCGCCCGCCTTTAGTACGTCCAATCCACGCGCCTGTCGAGAGCCCAATTTGCAGATACCTTTTAAACAGTACCAGACCCTGTGGGTCGGCTATATGCGGCCCCACAAGCGCCTCCTGATCGCCCTTTCCATCCTGTTGTACGGCAGCATCGGCCTGCAGCTGGTCAACCCCCAAATACTGCGCTATTTCATCGATACCGCCCGCCAGGGCGGTACCCTGCAAACCCTCTCCCTGGCCGCCGCCCTGTTCATCGGCATCGCTGTATCCCAACAACTCCTTCAAGTGGTGGCCAATTACACCAGCGAAAAATTGGCCTGGTTGGCCACCAACGCCCTGCGCGAAGATCTAGCCCTGCACTGCCTGCGGCTCGACATGCGCTTCCACAACCGCACCACCCCGGGCGAATTGATCGAGCGGATCGACGGGGATATCGCCAATCTGGCCAATTTCTTCTCCCAATTCGCCATTCGGGTAGTAGGCAACTTCTTCTTATTAATCGGCGTCCTGGTCGTTCTTTCCTGGGAAGATTGGCGCCTCGGAGTGGCCTTGGGCATCTACAGCATCATAGCCTTGGTGACTCTGTTCAGTCTCAAGGATATCGCCGTGCCGCATTGGAAAAAAGCGCGCCAGGCCAGCGCCGATTTCTACGGCTTCGTCGAAGAACACTTGGGCGGCTGCGAAGATATCAAAGCCAACGGCGCCACCCAATACGCCCTCAACGGGCTGTTTCGCTTTGCCGGCCAGCGACTGCACTGGGAACGACGGGCCGGGGTGATGAATATCTGGCTGCGGATTGCCGTGCGCGGCTTCCGGGTATTGGGTCTGAGCCTGGCCCTGGGGGCTGGCTATTATCTGTTTAAGCAGGATGCACTCAGCGTCGGGGCCATCTTCATGGTGGTCACCTATACCAATACCCTGTTCAGGCCCCTCGAACATATAACCTCGCAACTGGAGGATCTGCAGGCGGCCAGCGCCAGCATCGAACGCCTCGACGAGCTCTACCACACCCCCACCGGCCTGGCCGACGGCGAGGGGCCCGATCTGCCGGACGGCCCCTTGGAAGTGGTATTCGACCGGGTCGACTTCGCCTACAACGCCGACGATCCGGTATTGCAGGATATATCCTTCACTCTGCAACCGGGCCAAGTCCTGGGCCTGTTGGGACGCACCGGCAGCGGCAAGTCGACCCTGGGCCGGCTGCTCTTCAGACTGTACGATATCGACCGGGGACGGATTGGTCTGGCCGGGACCGATATTGGCCAACTCCGCCTTGAAAACCTGCGCCAACGAGTGGGCATGGTGAGCCAGACGGTGCAACTGTTCCGCGGCAGTCTGCGCGACAATCTGCGGTTCTTCAACGACCGCATCCCCGACGAGGAAATCCACCGCGTCATCGACTTGATGGGCCTGGACAAATGGTACCGCTCCCTCCCCTACGGCCTCGACACCGAATTGGACAGCGGCCATAAAGGCCTATCCGCCGGCGAGGCGCAGTTACTCACCTTTACCCGCGTCTTTCTGCAAAATCCGGGCTTAGTCATTCTCGACGAAGCCTCGTCGCGCCTCGATCCGGCCACCCAAAGTCTTATAGAACGCGCCGTCGACGGGCTACTGGCCGAGCGCACCGGCATTATCATTGCCCACCGACTGGCCACCGTACAGCGCGCCGACCATATCCTCATTTTAGAAGAAGGGCGCACCGCCGAATACGGCCCCCGCGCCGACCTAGAGCAAGACCCGGGCTCGCGCTTTAGCGCCCTGCTCAAGACCGGATCGGAGGCGCTGGCATGAATACCTGGCATTATATCTGGGGCATTATGCGCTACCTGCCCGGGCTCCTGGCGGTCAATTGCCTGGCCGTCCTGCTCAGCTTCCTGAGCAACCAAGTGCCGGGTCTTATGACCCGCGAATTCTTCAATCTCATCACCGAAGAAGCCCCGGCCCGCTTTGGCTTCTGGACCATTCTGGCTTTAGTGCTGGCCAGCGGCTTGGGCCGGGCCACCGCCAGCCTGGGCCTGGTCCTCTCGAACGTGCCCTACCGCTATACCGCTGCGCCGCTTTTGCAAAAGAATATGCTGCGGCAGATCCTACGCCGCCCCGGAGCCGCCGCCCTGCCCGAATCGTCGGGCCAGGCGGTCAGCCGCTTCCGCGGCGATACGCATACGCTGTGTTCCTACCCGTTGGGCCTCAACGACCTGGTCGGCGGTCTGGTCAACGGCGCCATCGCCGTGGCCGTAATGCTGAGCATCAACGCCTATATAACCTTGTTCGCCCTAGGCCCCGTATTTCTGGTGGTGTTTCTGGTCTACGCCGTCCGCAACCGCATTGAACGCTACCGCCGCGCCAGCCGCGAGGCCACCGGTCAGGTGACCGGTTTTATCGCCGAAATATTTGGCGCCGTGCAGTCGATAAAAGTGGCGGCAGCCGAGCGCAACGTCATTGGTCATTTCCGCCATATGAACCGACGGCGCTCGGAGACCGCCCTGCGCGATCATTTATTCGACCGCCTATTGGTCTCGGTATTCTACAACGCGGTCAATTTGAGCACCGGCGCCATTCTCCTGGTAGCCGGCCAGGCCATGCGCGAAGGGCACTTTACGGTAGGCGATTTCGCCCTCTTCGTCTTTTATCTGCCGGCCCTGGCCGAGATGACCTGGATGATGGGTTCGCGGCTGGCCCGCTACAAACAGACCGGCGTCTCTGTCGAGCGCATGAACAAGCTCATGGAGGGGGCCCCGGCGGGCAGCCTGGTGGAACACGGCCCAGTGCACTTGCACGGCGACGAGCCCCCGATAGACAAGCCGGCGCGGCACCCGCAAGACCTGCTGGAAACATTGGCCGTCCAGGACCTAACCCATATATATCCGTCCTCGGGGCGGGGCATAGAAGCCGTCGATCTGCGCCTGGAAAGAGGTTCCTTTACCGTGATAACCGGCCGCATCGGCTCGGGCAAAACCACCCTTTTACGCGCTTTGTTGGGCTTATTGCCTATAGATCGCGGCTCTATTCATTGGAATGGGGAGGCCGTACACGACCCGGCGACCTTTTTCGTCCCTCCCAGGGCCGCCTATACACCGCAAGTGCCGTGGTTGTTCAGCGGCCCTCTGCGCGACAATCTATTGATGGGTCTGCCCTTGACCGACGACGAGTTGGACGGCGCCTTAAACGCAGCGGTATTAGAAGACGACCTGAAAAACCTGCAGGATGGACTCAATACGGTGGTGGGCCCCAAGGGCGTGCGCCTTTCCGGCGGCCAGATGCAGCGAGTGGCCACGGCGCGGATGTTCGTGCGCAACCCCGAGCTAATGGTCTTTGACGATCTGTCCAGCGCCCTCGACGTGGAGACCGAGCAAGTCCTGTGGCAACGGCTTTTCGCCCGCCGCGACACCACCTGTTTAGTGGTAACACACCGCCGCGCCGCTCTGCGCCGGGCCGACCGTATCATTGTCTTCCAGGAGGGCAAGGTGGAGGATAGCGGCTCTCTCGACGAACTATTAGAGCGGTCCCCGGAAATGCGCCGCTTGTGGCGCGGCGAAGTCGAATAGCATTACAAGCCCGCCCACGGTCCCCACAGATCGTCGGGCAAATCAAACATAATCTCGCGCAAATTCCTAAAATTGAAGCGGCTGACAAAAGCCATGCGGATATCACCCCGACAATTGACCCCGGCCCGGTGCAGCATATAGTGGTGCCAAAAAACCACCGTCCCCGGCGGCCCGACACATTCTACCGGCTCAGGTAAATCGGCCAGTTCGGGTACCTTGCCCCGGTTGATCTCCCAGCCGTTGAGCAGGGAATGGCGCTGGAAATAGTCGGCCACCCGCAGATGCGTCCCCGGCCACACCGTAAAACCGCCGCCTTTGGGCTGGATATCGCTGATATTGACCGTGGCCCCCACGGTGAAAGTGCCGGCCACCCCCTCCACCGTATAGCCGTCCAAATGGCCCCGCCCCGGCGCCCGCCAGTCCGCCAGCGAGTCGCCGCTGGGATAGATCATCTTGCACAGCGGCTTGCCCGGCGGCGTCAACCGATCCTTACCGGCCAACTCTTCTACATGGTCGTAAATGGGCGTATCGTGCAAGGTGGCGACAATATCGGGGTGGTCGCTGCAGGGTAAATTGCCCTTGGGCCCGGCGTTGACCCAAGTGGACGGATCGTTGCGGTCAGCGTCTATATGACGCCAGAGCACGTCGACGGCCCGGTCAATAAGTTCGGGCTGCAGCAAATTAGGTTTGACGAGAAATCCTTGTTCTTTGAATTGGACCTTTTCTGCTTCTGAAAAAAGCGCCATTGCGGTCTCCTTTTCGCCCTTGGGATGCTGTATATTACTCTGCCGTCTTTACTCTGACAACCGCTTGAGGCCCCTATGCAACTAGACGTAGAACAAATTACCTTTGGTCCAAACAACCATATCTTCGGCTATATAGGCCACGCCGGCACCATTCCATGGAACGGCACCAACCGCTATATCCTGGCCCTGGAGGTCCCCTTCCAGGACCATATGCCCGGCCCCGGTGAAGCCGCCACGATCTGTCTCCTCGACACCCACAAAGGCTACGCCGTAGAACCGCTGGACAGCACCTGCGGCTGGAACCCCCAACAGGGCACCATGTTCTATTGGAACCCAGAGCAACCCGATAGCCAATTCTTTTTCAACGACCGCGATCCCGACACCCAGAAAATCTTCACCGTCCTCTACGATATCGCTCAGCGCCGGCGGATTCGCCAATACCGCTACGACGACACGCCCTGCGGCAATAGCGGCGTGGCCCAGCGGGGCGGCCAATTTCTCGGCCTCAATTACGCCCGTATGGCGCGCCTGCGCCGGGTAACCGGCTACGTCGGTGCCTGGGATTGGACCGAGGGCGTAGCCCATCCCACCGACGACGGCATTCACCGCGTCGACGTGGCCACTGGCCAGCGCGACCTAATCGTCAGCTTTGCCGACCTGGCTGCAATCCTGCGCCAGGAACAAGGCCCCGAAATACCGCCGCTGTTCATCAACCACACCCTGTGGAACCGCGACGATGACCGGATCTATTTCTACGCCCGGGGCGGCTGGGGCGGCCAGCCGGGCCAACGTATCAACCAACCCTTTACCGTAGCCCCCAACGGCACTGGCCTTACCCCCCAATCCGTCTTTATCGGCGGCCACCCCGAATGGGCCGAGGGACGCCATGCCCTGGGGGGCCACGACGGCCGCCTCGCCGTCTACGATACCGACGCCCAGCAAATCGTCGATTATATCGCCGATCCGACAATTATCCCCGATCCGGGCGGCGATTCAGCCCTATCACCCAACGGCGACCTGCTGGTCACCGGCTACGGCGTGGCAGAGGGCAACCAGTGGGTCGTGTACAGTCGTAAAGACGGCACCTGGGTTCGCACCGACCCTTATTCGCGCGGTCAGTACACCCGCGGCGACCTACGTTGCGATTCGGCCCCTTGTTGGAACCGCGACAGCAGCCAGATCCTGGTCCCGGCGATAGCTGCCGACGGCACCAGACAGCTGTATCTCATTCACTTGAGAGGCTGTTGACAGGAGCCGACCCACTACCTACTAATATGCTCTGTCCAAATAAGATTTGGCTGCTTTTCTGCCACCAAATTCCCTAGCTATCAAGGTCATCTACATGTCCAGTGACACCCCCAATACCGACCCGATCGAAGACCGCTACCGCTACCGCACCGGCCGCTCCCTCTCCCTCTTTGAAGCCGGCCGCAGCGTCCACGCCGGAGCGCCCAAAGGCGCCTATTATTACCCGCCCTATCCCCTCTTTATGGAACGCGGCGAGGGCTGCCACCTGTGGTGCGCCGACGGCCATCAATACCTCGACTGCGCCAACCATCATACCACCCAGATTCTGGGTCACAACCACCCCGCCGTACTGCAGGCCACCCGTGACCAGATTGACCGTGGCATCGCCCTGGGCGCGGCCACCGGCATCGAGACCGAAACCGCCCGGGAAATAGTCCAGCGGGTGCCCTCACTGGAACGCATCCGCTTTACCAATTCGGGCACCGAAGCCACTCTCCACGCGGTGCGCTTGGCCCGCGGTTTCAGCAAAAAGCCCAAGATCGCCAAATTCGAAGGCGGCTACCACGGCACCCACGACGGGGTCGAAGTCAGCGTCGCCCCGCCGCTAGACTTGGCCGGTGCCAGCCAGGCCCCACGCTCGGTGGCCAGTGCCGGCGGCCAATCGCCCGGGGCCCCCGGAGAAGTCGTGGTATTGCCCTACGACGATGCGGCCGCCGTCGAGCGCCTCATAGAAAGCTATCGCGACGAATTGGCCTGCCTAATCTACGACCCCAAGGCCGGCATTTTGCCGCAGCGCCGCGAATTCGCCCGCGCCGTACGCCAAATAACCCGCAAGCACAATATCCTCCTCATCTTTGACGAGATCGTCGGCTACCGCATGGGCCCCGGCGGCCTGCAGGAATATCTCGGGATTGAGCCCGACCTGAGCTGCTTCGGCAAAATTGTCGGCGGCGGCTTCCCCGTGGGCGCCTTTGGCGGTCGCGCCGATATTATGGACCTATTCGACAATTCCCAGGGTCCTACCGGCTTTTTCCAGAGCGGCACCTTCAGCGCCCACCCCGTTACCATGGCCGCCGGCCTGGCCACCTTGCAACAGCTAACCCCAGAAGCCTATGCCCACCTCAACAGTTTGGGCACACGGCTGGGCCTGGGGCTGACCGCCCTCTTTGCGCGCAAGCAAATCGCCGCCCGCGCCGTGATCACCGGCTCGGTCTTTAGCATCCATTTCACCGACCAGCCCCTCACCGATTACCGCAGCCTGGCCCAGACCGATACAGAGCGCGCCCACCGGGTCTTTCTGGCCCTGTTAAACCAGGGTTATTTCCTCAGTCAGGGCCTGGGCATGTGCGCCCTGTCCACTCCCATGCAAGCCGACGATATCGACGCTTTAGTCGAAGCCGTCGAGCAGGCCCTCGACCAAACCGGTTAAAGGGCCCCTAACCCGCCCCGTCCCTTTTGCCAGGACTGCTATGAGCACACTCAACTTCCGCCCCCGCGTCCCCGTCTTCGACGCCAATATCGGCGTCGGCCACCGGCACGACCGCCCCGCCCCTTTTGCCGGGCCGGAGCAATTGCTTAAAGAAATGACGCGCCATGGCGTCGAACGGGCCGTTATCTACCAGGTCCAGGGCGAGCAGATAAGCGCCCTCGACGGCAACGCCCTTCTGCGCGATTGGGCCGCCGACCACAGCGCCTTCAGCCTGCAATGGGTCGCCAGCGCCGGCCCCAACAGCCTGGCGCAATTACAGCAACTAGACGCGGCCGCCCCCATTGCCAGCGTCCGCCTACACGATACCCAGGCGGCCAACGCCCCCTTCACCGACTGGCTCTACGGCGATCTGCTGACCTGGTTGTCGCAACAGCGTATCCCGTTGTGGATCTCGCTGGCCGATACCCCGGCCGCCGAAATCATCACCACTCTGGCCCGCTTCCCCGATTTGACCACCGTGCTGCTAGGGGCCCATTACACCCACTCGCTCTTCGTCGAACCACTGTTGCAAAACCTGCCCAACGCCCACCTCGAATTGAGTCGCTTTGAAAACCTGGACGGCATTACCCGACTGATCCACGCCTTTGGCAACCAGCGCTTCCTCTACGGCTCCTACTATCCGCGCTACGCCATGGGAGCCATGCTGTTCTATCTGCACCATATCGGCCTGGACGACGACCAGCTGGCCGCCGTTTGCGCCGGCAACCTGACGCGCCTATTGGAAAGGCAAGCCCCATGATTGAAGGCACCCACGTCATCGACTTCCACGGCCATACCGGCCTGTGGGATAATTTGCAAATGGTCGACGACCCGCAGACTATGCTCGGGGCCATGGACGCGGTGGGCATCGACCAGAGCTGCCTATTCAATATATTCCACCCCGACGGCACCACCGCCAACGACCACGCCGCCGCCTTTGTCGCCCAGCACCCGGCCCGCTTTCTGGCCTTTGCCTACGTCTCTCCGACCATGCCCGAGGGACTAGAGGAAGAATTGGCCCGGGCTGTCGACCAGCTGGGCATGCGCGCCATTAAAGTCTACCCGCCCTATACCCCCTATCCCCTCGACCACCCGGCCTGGGACCCCATTTACCAATTCGCCCACGACCGCGGCCTGGCCCTTATCGCCCACACCGGCTCCGAAGCGACCGCCGAGCCGCGCTTTCTGGCCACTGCGGCGGCGCGCTTCCCCCGGGCCCATTTCGTCGCCGGTCATTCGGGCAATATCGAACCCTACCGATCCCAGGCCATAGACGCGGCCCAACGCCACGCCAATTTCTATCTGGAGACCTGCTCTACCTTTCGGACACCCGGCGTTATTGAAGAGCTGGTGCAAAAAGCCGGCGCCGACCGAGTCCTCTTTGGCTCGGATACGCCGCTGATGGACCCGCGCCCGCAACTGGGCAAAATTGTCACCGCCGCCATTTCCGACGAGGCCAAGCGCCTGGTCCTGGGCGGCAATGCCCAACGCCTCCTAGGACTATGACCATGGCCGAGAGACCCAATCTCCTCGTCATCCACACCGACCAACAGAGCTGGTGGACCTTGGGCGCTTACGGCGGCACCTTGGTGTCCACCCCGCATATCGACTGCCTAGCCAGTGAGGGCGTCCGCTTTGCCAATTTCTTTGCCAATAGCGCTGTCTGCACCCCTTCGCGCGGCTGCCTGCTGACGGGTCGCTACCCCCATTGCCACGGCGCCTATACCAATAATATTCCCCTCAATCGCGACGAAATCACCTTTGCCCACAGCCTCCGGGACAACGGCTACGATACCGGCTACGCCGGCAAATGGCACCTCGACGGCGACCGCCGCCCCGGTTGGGTCCACCCCGATCGCGCCATGGGGTTCACTGATTGCACCTATATGTTCAACCGCGGGCATTGGAAAAAAATGGACGACGGCCCCATGGCCGATATGGAACCGGCGGTCTGGCCCTACGTGGTCTTCACCTCAGACCACGGCGAATACTTGGGCGAGCACGGCCTGATGTACAAAAACCAGCTCTACGAAACCGCCCATCGGGTCCCCCTTATCATGCGCTGGCCAGCCGGCATAGCCGGGGGCACCCTCTGCGACCGGGTCGTCGGCATGGTCGACTTCGCGCCCACGGTGCTGGGTCTTTTGGGCCTGTCCGCCAACCAACGGACCCAGGGCCGGGATGCCTCACCCCTGTTGGCCGAGCCGACCGCAGCCTGGCCCGACCAGGCCTTTATCCATCACGCCGGTTTCACCCGGGCCGGCCTCTTTACCCCCGACTACCAATTGGCCTATGTCAAAGACCACCAGGCTATTCTCTTCGACCGGCGCAACGACCCCGACCAGGTGCGCAATCTATTTGGCGAGCCGGCCCTGGCCGACACCCTCGCCGCCCTGACCCAACAGATTGTCGCCCACAATCGAACTGTGGAGTCGCCCGCAGCGGCCTGGCTCCCAGACCCGACGGGCAGCAATAATTGACGCTTTGTAACGGGATTTTTACACCGACTGGCTATATATAAGAGGTTATCTTTAAGCCAGATTGAAGTACCAATAGCCGGATTTATAGCGGCCGTCCCCAATCCCTTAACCTCTTCGAGCAGGATGCCGCCATGTCGAAATATATCCTAAGCCTGTTATCCTGCGCCCTATTCCTGACCCCAGCCGGCGCCCAAATGGTACCTATCGCGCCCCTTAAAGACGCCGCCCTATACGAATCCCTCGGCACCCAAAAAAGCAACGGCGCCGGGGCCTTTCTCTTTGCCGGCACCACCAAAACAGGCGCCATCCGCCGCGCTTTGCTGGCCTTTGACGTAAGCGCCCATATTCCCGCCGGCGCCCTTATCACCAGCGTCGAGCTAACCCTCCATATGGACCGCACCATCGCCGCGGCCCACCCCCTGGCGCTGCAACCCGTCCTGGCCCCCTGGAGCGAAGGCCTGGCCGATGCCGCCGGGGCCGAGGGCGACGGATCTCTGGCGGCCCAAGACGATGTAACCTGGGCCCACCGCTCTTTTGCCGATACTTCCTGGAATACCCCCGGCGGCGATTTCAACCCCGCCGCCAGCGCCACCCAAGCAGTGGATGGCAACGGCTTTTACACCTGGGGCTCAACCCCGGCTCTGGTCGCCGACGTGCAGGCCTGGCTCGACGAGCCCAAAGCCAATTTCGGCTGGATACTCATAGGCAATGAAAACCAGGCCCCCACCGCCAAGCGCTTTGCCAGCCGCCAGCACCCAGTCCCCGACCAGCGGCCCGTTTTGACGGTGTCCTACACGACCGTGCAGGACAATCAGCCCCCGGTGCTGGCCCCGGCGGGCCCCTTCACCACAATCGAAGGGAATGCCCTGGCCATTTCGCTGTCGGCCACCGACCCCGACGGCGACCCGTTGACCCTGACAGGGGACCTGCCCCCCGGAGCCACCCTCGCCGACGGCACCATTACCTGGGAACCCGCCCAGGCCGGCCAATACCTGGTGTTCCTTACCGCGACCGACGACCGCGGTGGCACGACCAGCGGCCAATTGCGCATCCGGGTGCTATTGCCCGGCGACTTCAACCAGGACGATGTGGTCGACAACGCCGACTTCGCGCTTTTCCTGAAGAGCTTCGGCGACCTCAACGACACCTTTGACCTGGACCTAAACGGTCGCGTCGGACTGGGCGACTTCCTCTTATTCGTCGACCATTTCGGCCGCGCCGTCACCCCCTAAGCCAAGTCCCATCCACGCTGGACCTGGCCCCGGTAATTCAGCCAACTGTTGGCGTCAAAATCGTACAGTTTACACCGCCTGGTCGTGCGCACATAATCCCACATTTTAAAAGACCGCTCGTGCACCAAATCTCGATACGATTGCTTAATCGCCTCGGCGGCGGCGGGCAAATGGTAAAAGGGTATGCGCGGATCGACGTGGTGGGGGATATGGATGAAGATATTGTGAAAGAACATATTGAGCAGGGCCGGCATCCGGATATTGGTCGTGCCTTCTACCTGGCCCTTGAATTTGCTCCACATACTATCGTCGTGCCAGGGGATATCTGGATGGATATGGTGGATATACACCGTGGCGCCGATTATATAGCTAAAGATAAGCCACGGCACGACGATCAGTTTGGCCCAAACCCACAGCGAATACAAAGGAGCCACCCCCAATAGTTGCCCCCCGCCCAGGGCTAAAACGACAGAACCCAGCAAAAAATAACCGACAAAGCGCCGATCCTCCTCAATGGCCCGGGCCAGCTTATTGGCCGGTCTCAGGACGGCCATCTTCTTCCACCAGATCTCGATCAGATAATAAAGCCCGGCCCCCAGCACCGACCACTCCAGCCGATGCACCAGCTTTTGCCAGCGGGAAAGTCCCTGATATTTCTGCGCCGAAAGAGGATGCCAGACAAAATCCTTCTGTTGTTTTACCGTCAGCGAATGGTGGATCCGATTGTGCCCCATCTCCCAAGCCGAATAGATATGCAGGGCCGGCAACATGAGGAAACGCCCCCAGCGGCGGCACGATTTGCGACTGGGGAACAAAGCCCCGTGGCAGGCATCGTGCCCCAAGACGAATAAACCGCTGACGCTCAACCCGGCCAGCAACCACAAGGGCAGTAGCAAAATCGGCTGGTCCGTGCTGACCAGAGCGACCAGAAAAACACCGTAGAGCAAAACGGCCCGAATCAGATAAGGCAGCGCTTTGCGGGCGGAATTGCGGTAACAAGATTCGGGTATAATCGCAATGACTTCTTTCAGGGTGTGCCGAGGCGGCTCAGTTGCTGGATCTGTCATTTTCTTTCCTCATCGATAGCACTGCATTTAACGGCTTTCAAAGCAAAATAGAGCAAATTGCATACCGGTTAAATTTTCCCATTTCCACCAGGACAAAATTATCCCTCTACCCCACCCAGCAATTTATCGCGCCGTCGCTCCAGTCCGGTCAATTTACTACATTTATATAGGAATCTTCACCTGTTTCCCTATACGGATAATCCATGCTCTTCTCACAACCCAGTAAATACGCCCTGCGCGCCCTATTGCACCTGGCCCAGAAAGGCCCCGAACCCCACCTGAGCCGGGAAATCGCCCGGGCGTTAGACGTCCCCGAACCTTTCCTGGCCAAAATCCTGCAGAATCTGGTGCGCCATAAACTGCTCCAGTCCTTTAAAGGACGCGGCGGCGGCTTCAAGCTGGCCAAACCGGCCAAACGCATTTCCCTGCTGGCCGTGGTCCAGGCCGTGGAAGGCCCCGATTTCGGCCACAACTGCCTGTTGGGACTACCCGAATGCTCGGAGACCAACCCCTGCCCGCTGCACGACCATTGGTCGACGCATAAAGCCCGGCTTTTCGATATGCTGGAAAACCAGACTCTGGCCCAGGCTCTGCGACACGAAAAAAAATAAATAACCCGAGTTACCCCTTGTTTGATCAGTGTTTTTTTTGCTTTCTTATAATAAGACTTTTTTATCTTAAAATAAATACCCCTGTGAGCCATGACAAAAAAACTGCTCTTCCTAGCCCTGACCGCTCTCCCCGTATTCAACCCGCTAAACGCCACCGAAATAGAATGGGGCGGTCAGATCCGCCCCCGCTTTGAATTTCGCGATCCGGCCGCAGGAGGCGGCGACGATTCCTGGACTTCCATGCGCGTGCGAACCCATCTCAAAGCCCGCCTCGAGCGGGGTGTCCAGACTTTTATCCAGTGGCAAGACGTCCGTCTATGGGGCGAAGAGGCCAATACGCTGGGTGATTTCAGCGCCGACCACCTCGACTTGCACCAGGGCTATATCGACCTTCAGGGGCTCTACGATTTGCCTCTGGACCTGCGCCTGGGCCGCCAGGAAATCGCCCTGGGCGGCCAGCGCCTGGTCGGCGCGGTGGGTTGGACCCCGCAGGCCCGCGCCTTTGACGGGGTACGCCTGCAAACCGGCACGGGCGCAATCGAGTTGGACCTCCTCGGGCTGCGCTTGGCCGATTCGTCGGCCCCGGCCCATCTCCACAACGCCTATTTGGCCGGCAGTTACGCCACCCTGCCCGATATCGGCGGTCTCGAAATCTACCTGCTCTACAATTCGGCCGGCGCGGCCACCGACCAACTGACATTGGGTCTGCGCCAGGCCGGTAAAACCGACCGCTTCCCCTACCGCCTCGAGGCCGCCTACCAGACCGGCCAGCGCCAGGGCGAGGATGTAGCCGCCTATATGCTGGGCTTGCGCGCCGGGGTCCCAGCAGGCAAAGGCTCCCTTACCCTGTGGTACGACTATCTCTCCGGCGACGACAACCTGGCCGACGGCGAGACCAAGGTCTTTGACACGCTCTTTGCCACCAACCACAAATTTTACGGCTTCGCCGATTATTTTCTCAATATCCCGCTCCACACGCAGGGCGGCGGCCTCCAGGATTTGGCCCTCAAGCTGACCTGGCCATTGGCCAAAGGACAATTACAGGCCCATTTGCACCACTTTTCCTTGGCCGTAAAAAGACAGCTCGACTCCGCCACCCTAGGCCGCGAACTCGACCTTATTTTGAGCCACCCCTACAGTCCCCAAGTCCGCTGTACGATAGGCGTTTCTTTTGTCCAGGCCGACGATTCCTGGGCCGCTATTGGCCGTCTTGACAAAGACGCAAAATTCACCTTTTTCATGCTAGATACCCAGTTTTAACCAGGGTTATTCCATACCGCAAGAAGTCAATTTCGCTATGCCCAGTCATCTAACAAGCGACTACAACCGCTTCTTGCGCCCTGCCACTCGGTATTTCCGCAGCTGGCTATATCAACCACGACGTCCCAAAGCCGCCATCCCTGAGCATACCGCGCTAGTGATTATTTGCAGAATTGTCGCACCGCGAAGGGCTCCGCGCCCGCCACAGCGCCGTTTTTTTGGGACATGAGTAGCCCATCTGAGACATCCATGTCTCTTTTTGCTGCATAAAAATCCCCCGTTCCCACGCCTGAATCAGTCTGCGCCCAACCCGGCACGGAGTTTGCGTACGCCTCGGGAATATACTATCCCTCTATCGCGCCCTGTAATAGCTACGCCGCCGCCGGTGCGATTGCCCCCCGCCAGACGCTTTCCTACCTGCGGAGACTTATGAACGACGTCGATTCAAGCCTGATGAATTTATTGGACCACCTCCCCGGCATGGTCTATCGCTGCCGCAACGACCGGGACTGGACCATGAAATTTGTCAGCCAGGGCAGCGTCGAGCTGACCGGCTACAGCCCAACCGAGTTATTGGACAACGGCAAAATAGCCTACGGTCAACTCATCCATCCGGAAGACCGGGATACTGTATGGGATACCGTGCAACAGGCCCTGGCCGACCAAGCCGCCTTCCAGGTAGGCTACCGCCTGCGCACCCCGGAAACGGAGAAATGGGTCTGGGAACAGGGGCGGGGAATTTTTTCTCCCGAAGGGGAATTATTGCATCTGGAGGGTTTTATCAGCGATATCACCGAGCGCAAACGGGCCGAACAATCCCTGCGCGAAAGCGAAGAGCAATTGCGCTCGGTGGTCAACAATGTCATCGACGGTATTATCACCATCGACGAGGAGGGCCGCATCAATTCTTTCAACCAGGCCGCCGAAGAGATATTCGGCTATCTCGAAAGCGACTTGCTCGGCCAGAACGTAAGACTCCTCATGCCCCAACCCTACCGCCAGGAACACGACGGCTACCTGGCCCAATACCGCCAGACCGGCGCCAAAAAAATAATCGGTCACGGCCGCCAGGTCATGGGCCAGCGCAAGGACGGCGAAGTCTTTCCTATAGACCTGGCCGTCTGTGAGTTCTGGACCAAGGACAAGCGCTATTTCACCGGCATTATCCGCGATATAACGGGCCGCAAATTGCTCGAAGACCAGCTCTTGCAGGCGCAGAAAATGGAGAGCGTCGGGCGCCTGGCCGGCAGCATCGCGCACGATTTCAACAACCAGTTGGGCATTATCCTCTTCGACGTCGATATGATGCTCGACCTGCTCACCGAGCAGGACCCGCTCTACGAGGACCTGCTCAAAATCCGCAAAGTAATTTTGCGCTCGGCGGGCCTGACCCGGCAGTTGCTGTTGTTCAGCCGCCGCCAACCCATGGAGATGCAGCCGCTGGTACTCAACCACCAGATTGGCGAATTGCAGCGAATGCTCGACCGACTCCTGGGCGAGGCGATCACCGTGGAGATTGACCTGCCCCCAAATCTGGCCACCGTGCGGGCCGACGGCGGCAATCTCGACCAGTTGATGATTAACCTGGCCATCAACGCCCGCGACGCCATGCCCGAAGGCGGCACCCTGGCCATTCAAACGCGCAATGTAGAGATCGACGCAACCTACTGCAAAGGCCATTCGCAGGCGCGACCGGGGCCCTTCGTCCGCCTCTCTATCACCGATTCAGGCACCGGCATGGACGAGGCAACCGCGAAACAGATTTTCGAGCCCTTCTTCACCACCAAAGAAGTGGGCAAGGGCACCGGTCTAGGGCTGTCGGTGGTCTACGGCATTGTCCAGGCCCACGAGGGCTGGATCACCGTTTCCAGCCAGCCCGACCAGGGCACTACCTTTGAGATTTACCTGCCGGCCCTGGTAACCGCCGGCGACCGCGACGCCTTTGCCAGCCCCCAGCGCGATGCCGCCCAACTCACCGGCAATAAGGAGCGCGTCCTGCTGGCCGAAGACGAAGACGAGCTGCGCGAGCGATTGGAAAAATTGCTGGTCAAACAAGGCTACCTAGTCACAGCCTGCGGCACCGCCACCCAGGTAAGGGAGGCCTTTGCCGCCCGCCAGAGCAATTTCGACTTGTTTATCAGCGACGCCGTGCTGCCCGACGGCCGCGGCCCCGAGTTAATCACCGAATTTTTGGCCGCCGAGCCCGCTATGCCGGCCTTGCTCATCACCGGTTATGTGGAAGATTGGGAGAGCCAATTGGAAAAACTGAAACTCCCCATCCTGCAAAAGCCCTTCGCCGTAGCGGTCCTGCTGGAAAAAGTAAAACAGCTTCTGGGCAGCCGCTGACCAACCCCCTTCAAGGCAGGACAAATTCGTGTTCGGGGTGTTTGACCGTCAGCGTCGGGCAGGGCGCCATCTGCACCACTTTTTCGGCGACGCTGCCGATTAAAGCGTGGGACAATCCGGTGCGGCCGTGCGTAGCCAAGACGATCAGATCGATCTCGTGGTCGCGAGCATAGCGCACAATCTGGACGAGCGGCGGCCCAGCCAGCACCCGCGTCTGCACCGCTACGTCCTTGATTTCTGCGGCCAGCTCCGCCACCGCCTTGGCCTGATCAGCTTTGACTTGGTCGAGGTTATCTGCCACCGGACCGGGGAATTCCGCATACAGCGCATAACTGGCCCCCCAGACCGGTTCGACGACATGGACCAGGTGTAACTCGGCCCCATACATCCGCGCCAATTCCACCGCATAGGGCAGGGCGTAGCGGGCGTGTTCGGAGAGATCGGTGGGGACGAGAATTTTCTCAAGGCGTATCATCTCACCCTCCTTGGCTAAAGGTCGATTCCGCACCTAAGACTCACCTAATCCCACGCAATTGGCGTGCCAATAGACGGTTGACAGCGGCCATATCGGCCTTTGCCCTCTTTTTATATCAACCTCGCCCCAGCACTCCGTTTGCACCCGCCTCAGTACCTGTCCCTGTAGAGGCACTCCGGCCCCATACAGACGGCAAATCGGGACATCAACTGTATAGTGTGGCCCTTAATTGGCCCGATCTTTCCCGCCAAACGAGGGGAATCTGGATGGCACGTATTTTGTTTGCAACATGCAAAGCGCACAGATAATACTAGATTGATTTCACGTTGTCCGGATGTTTCTGCTGTTTCTCCGGGGAAATACCGTTAAACATCCGGCCACCAGTATTTCTAATTGGTATAATGCCCGTTTGCAGGCGAAATATCCGGCTCGACCAATCCATAGAACCAAGCGTTATAAAACCGGATATCAGCCCTTTAAATCAGTGCTTGCTACAATTGACGACAAAAGGCGAGGAGGCCGGTCATGCCAGCCCTAGAAGAAACCATCCCACAGAAGATTCCCTCCCAGGGATTGGTCCTGATCTATTTTTGGGCGCCGTGGAATAATTTATCCCAGGTCGAATGCCTATTTATCGACGAATTGGCCCAGCACCATCGCGACAAAGTGAAAATTATGTGGTTCAATATCGACGAAAGACCCGACCTGGCGGCCAAGTACAATGTCCACACAGTGCCAACTCTATTATTGTTGGAAGACAATCGGGTCGTAGAGGAATTCGTCGGTTTGGCCTACAGGCACCAGATCCGCCAGGCCATCGCCCGGGCGGCCAATCGTTAGCCCACGGGGCTATCGTCCACCGGCGCGCCCACTCAGGAACTGGCCAAAAGTCCCGGCCCTGCGGTCCACATGCAGCTCTTCTATCTATTACCCTGCAGCACGGATGTGGGCCTAACTACTGTCAGAGGTCGCCAGCCCCCTTGACCTGGCCTTAGGCGACCCCAAATAACCGGGCCGCGTTATTCCAGAAAATATCCTCCACGGCACCGTCGCCCAGCCGTTCGGACCAGCAGGCCCACTTGATCGAGCGCAGATGCTCCAGGCCGATGAGCACCGGTTTGACCGGTAGATGCTTGGCGTCCCAGACCGGCGTCTCTTCGTCCAACCAGATAAACGCGTCGGCCACCCCCACCTGCATGCCGCGCCCGTGGCAAACGGGCAAATCGGTCCCGTACATCAACCGCTCGTGTCCCAGGTAGCGGATAATCGCCTGGTGGGCAATGGGCTGACAATTGGCGCTGGTATCAAAGTAGAGATTGTCCAGTCCGGTCAATTGCGGCACCCCTTCCATATTGTGGGCCGCCTGGAAACCGCGGGCCGAATGGGCCAGGATAAGCCGCATCTGCGGATAGGTCTGGCAATAATGGCGGATCCAGTGGATATTGCCCGCATCGGCCGCCGCCCGCGAGCGCACCATATGCAGAGTTATCACCCACCCCTCCTCGTGCGCCAGCCGGACCAATTCTTCGGGCAGGTAATCGGGTATCCGCGCTTCCCAAGTAGGCTCGACCGCCGCCATGGTATGGTAGCATTTGAGCCCGTGCAGCCCCAGCCGCCGCACCTCTTGCCGCACCCATTCGGGATCGTCTCCAGGACGGACAAAGAATAGGCCCCTGCAGGCCGGATCGGCCGCCGCGCTGGTGGCGACCCATTCGTTTTGGGCCGCAAAGGAACCATCGCTGGGCTGCACCGCCGGAATAAATAGCGCCCCGGCGCGCCGGCCCGGATGCAGGTCCTCCATTAATTGCCGGTACTCAGTATAGCCGATATCGGCCGGAGCCCCCGGAATTTGCCAACCAATAAAATCCTTGCGCCACAAATGGGTATGGGCGTCAAAAACCCGGTCGGGCACGAACGAGGCCAGTTCACGGTCGAAAAATTCCCGGTCCTGAGGCTGCCAAAGGCCCGCAGTCCCATCTGTTTGAGATGTCGTCATTTACGCACTCCTCTACTCCTCTGCCGCACTGATTTGGGCCTGGCCGAGCACCCGGCGAAAATCGTCCATAGGCATCCCCACGGCGCGGATCCAGCACCAGATGCACTCCTGCAATAACATACTATAGGGCCGCACGGCCTCCACCACGCCCTTTTCCCAGGGCGTTTTCGGCCAGATCGTATGCCCTTGTTTGGTGCAAACCTGCAGCCGCCGGTCGTCCAATTGCAATTCAATCCGGCGCCGGTCGATCCACTGCGCCGTCTGCCGCGCCTGGAACATAGCCGCCCCGGTGCCGTCGTAACATTCGAAAATCCATGCTTCGACGTCGGACCCGGCAATGGGCACTACCTCCCAGATCTTTGCCCCGGCCAAAAAGCGCGAATCGTAGACCGTCATCTCAAAACGCATTTTGGGCGCCAAGGCCAATCCCAAGTACTGCGCCAAGGCCCCGCCGTAACCTGGCACGCAGCCCTCAAAGGACTCGCCCCACAATTCGGAGGTAATGGTGGCCGGATTAAACGACAAGCCGTGCGCGGCGATATGGACGTGAAAATCAACCGTCAGGCGACGGTAGTACTCGGCCAGGTCGGCATTGTCGGGGAAAGACGTCTGCGGATAAAATACGGCCGCTTGCCCCAGATATTCCACCGCCTGGTCACACAATTCCTCCGGGCCGCCTAATTGCAGCAGCAGGGTATTCGGCGGTCTTTCCGCCAGGGCCTGGAACCAGCGCCCTTTGATCTCTTTTTCAAGATCGACATAGAGCTGCAGGTTGTCGCGCCGGACATCCTCGGCGCTGAGCGGCTCGTAGCAACAAGGGTGGATGAGAAAGATAATATGCTCGATTTGCATAGCGTCCTTGGGAAGTGGACAATAAAATAGCGCACGGCCAAAAGAGGGGACCAAATTATACTATGCCGTGAGTATATGGAGATGTCTAAAATATGAGTATCATCGAAAAACAGCTACAAAAATCCTGGTCCCGGATTAGCCTTTTATTCAATATCCAGGGCGAGTCAGAATACTATTTGGCAGTCGAGCGCCTCAATGGCCTGATCGATGAGGTCGGCACGGATGAACAATATCCCCTCTACTCTCTACTCGACACTCTTGAGATCGCCCTCCATGCCTACGAAGAAAAATATCATCCAAGGCCCGAGTGCGATGGGGCCGATTTACTCCGCCTACTTATGGAGGAACATGGCCTGACCCAATCGGATCTGCCGGAAATTAACTCCCCAAGGGATACACCTGAATTGGTCGTGTACTGCTGATTCGACCAATCCGGAAGCACTGCCCACAACACCGTGTGCCGCCTCCGCTTCGCTCCGGGGAACCCGGCTGCGCAGGTTCGGGCACTCTTGGTCATTAACCGACATGGAAAAAGACTATTGGACATTGTTTTGATCTATCTCCAGAATAGATGGATCGACATCGAAATCTATGTGGCCGAATTCTTTCTTTCGCTTCCCGACACTAAGGCCTCTGCAATGGACACACATTCATCCGTACCTCACGTAGGTGTCAGTGAGATCGTCGCAGGTCTGCGTCGCTTGGGTATTGGACCTGGGGCAGGGCTGATCGTACACTCTTCCCTGAGCAGCTTCGGTCATGTGGAAGGCGGTGTGAAAACGGTAATCGACGCTTTGAAAGGGGTGGTCACCAGTCAGGGTACGCTGATAATGCCCTCGTTCAATCATGGCGCCGCCTTCGGAGACGAAGGTGAAGGGTACTATGATCCATCTACAACTCCGACAAAGAACGGCGCAGTTGCGGACGCATTCTGGCGCCTGCCGGACACATGCCGAAGTTTGGACCCGACGCATGCCTTCGCGGTCTGGGGAAAGCACGCGAAGCGATATACCAAAGACCATCATCGAACGTTGACGATGGGCCCCGGGTCACCTGTCGGTCTATTACACGCAGATGGCGGATCTTGTCTGTTGCTTGGCGTTGACTACACATCCAACACCTTCCATCATGCCGTGGAGACGACATTGGGGGTGCCGTGTCTCGGTCAGCGCACGGAGTCTCTACCTATGGTCCTGTTCGGCGGTCGACGCGTGGAGGGCAGGACCTGGTCCTGGCGCAACGCTGCCTGCCCCTTCACTGACGAAGACCGGTACGGTGGCCGAATGGCGGCGCGCAGACTACAGTGCGAGACAACTATCGGAAGCTGCCGAGCTGTGTTGTTTTCATTGGAGGATTGTTTCCAGGTCGTGGCGCAGATGCTACGAGATGGTACTGATGGCTTTCCTCCTTGTAGCGGCTGCACGATCCGACCTCTTCGAGGGAAGGATACGGTTCCCTCCGACTGGGATAAGGTGGGCGATGTGCTACGCGCGGATTCTGTAGCATGGTCTTATTGAAGGGTGCATGGCGCCAGAGCCGAGTCCGCATCTTCATCGTTCGGTTGTTCAGGGCAATCGATGAATCTGTCCACGGCTAAACACGGCGTTAATATGAATGCCAAGTGATGTATATATAACCTGAAGTATCGATAAAATTCCACGTCGCCTAACAGCGTTTTGCGCGGCGGCCTATACGCGCCTTGGCCCTGACGGGCAACCCCTTCGGGGTTCGCAAATCGTGCGCTCGATATCTGAAATGGGAAAAGGCCATATGAGAGATGGACAGGCGGCTCGGCAGTCGGTGGTTGTTACCTTGGGAGGCCTTCCGATCAGCGGGAAGTCTACGGTCGCGAAACTGCTGGCCGAGACACGCCCGAAAACCGTCAGGATCGAGCTTGATGGCACAGGCATCGGGCATGTCTGCCAAACTCTGTCGAAAGCGGAGCGGACCGATCTCGAATCACGCGACATCAATCTCGAGGTTGAGGACTCGGCGAGCGTTGCTGCCAACTGGATTGAACGTAACTTCGACGTGGTGTTGGTTGGTTTGTTCAATAAGGATGCTGTGGATAGCATCGCCGCCCAGTTGGATAAACGCGTCGCCGGCATACGGTACTACAGCTTTGCCCTTGTGCCTCCACTGTCTGTCAGTTTGCAACCGCGAGGCTCGCGCAGGCCAGACGAGAAGGAAAAAACCTTCATCAAGTCTCTGTCAAAGTGGTTCGAGCCACACGGATACAGGATTGACAATCAGAATCAGACGCCCCAGGCCACCGCAGAGGAAATTCTCAGGCAACTTCCGCCGAAGTACGAGGAGCGCTAACATGACCTATTCTTTACCGGTTACTCAACCCGTTAGTATCTATTCGCTACAAAAGTGAAGAATCCCAGATCAGATATCATCAAGTGCCCGCCTCCGCTTCGCTCCGGAGAAACCGGCTGTGAAGGTTCGGACACTCTTCAACGTTAGACGGCATGGAGATCGTTATAAGACAGATGGATATAGACCAGATTAAAAATGAATTCCGTACGCCTGCGGCAAAGGATTATCCTGAGTTACAGGGCTACTCTCGATCGGCCATTTATGAAGGTAAGATGGGCCCTGGCGGGCTATACCTTGCCGCCCAGATGACTCGACGTATGCATCTCTCACCGGGACAAAGGGTTCTTGATCTTGGGTGTGGCGGGGGTGCGACATCCGTCTTTCTTGCCAAGCAGTTCGGTGTTTCTGTGGTCGCTTTGGAGTTGTATCTCAGCGCCACGGATAAGTTCAGACGCTT
>WLWI01000371.1_pt1 | contig 45122 bp, 26 predicted proteins | sample 6701501 | NCBI WGS metagenome assembly WLWI01 (sample SAMN12718690, study PRJNA515312) | sponge metagenome | isolation source: marine sponge | host: Mycale hentscheli | place: New Zealand: South Island, Marlborough, Capsize Point | collected 2014-11-01 | reverse complement strand
ATAGACCTAACCGTTCCCTTCCGTAGGCTTGAAACAATACATTTTTAAGAAATCGATCGATCTTTTCTCGATATTACGCACGCCGCGTTGTGCCCGGTTTTCCCGTAGACGGTCACATATGTATACAGAGGTAACAGAGATTAAACATGAAAGGTAAACTTGTAAATAAAGTTAGCATAACTAAAATAAGAGTTCAGTTTTAACAATGTAGTGATTATTTCACAACTCGGTGATGAACAGATATAGAGGATAGGTATTGTGATGGTCACGCTAAGATGTATGTAGACAGTATTATGCTATGCTATGATTAACTGATAGACACTTTATTCAAAACCACTGCATTCGTGTCCATTATATTTAAAGTATATTCTTTCTTCTACAGGTTATTGTGATATTGGGATGTCAAAGTACAGTACTCTCATAGCTGCATCAGTATTTTCATTTCTACTGCCTGTACTATCAATTGTTTCTTTGGGAGGTTTCATACTATCCGTGGATAGAAGCAAACACGAAACTTATGGAGTTACCAATAAGGTACGATCAACCAAACTATGCTATGTTGGAAGTTTAACTGCCCTTTAGATGCCAATTTTTCAAGTTTATATTGTTTACTGAAAATGTCTAGGCATTGTACTTGACATCCCACTTAATTATACAGAGCGCTATAATTACTTTCGGACTTATGCATATTTTGTATGTCACAGAGAATGTAAAGGAAGTAAGGATTTTTATCAATGCAGTGTTACCTCTGCATAATCTAACAAACTAATTCAAACCCCACTTTGATTGTTTGCACTAAAACTAAATTAAACTGCATTAGAACAAAGCATGATTGAACATTATATTGTAGTGTGCCGCATAAGCACCCACCCTGTCCGTTTCTCTGTTGAATTTAAGCGCCCACTTCCCGGTTAGTACCTAAGTATAAAATTACATGCCAAAAAAGATAATGATAGCCAATTAATGGCTGACATTAAGGTAAACATGATACCTAATAATTGTCTATTACATAAGGCAGAATCTGGATACCGGTATTTTAGCAATGGCTTGTCGTAAAGGAACCAAAATACGGAGTTGAATTTAAAACATATGTGGTGGAGGTGGAGAGGTACGAAATTAGAAGGGGATACAGAATTTTCTAAAAACAGCTAACAAATTTGGGGTAGACAGAAAAAAGGTGAGAGAATGGAATGAGCAATTAATCTTATTGATGCTAAAGTTGGCAATTTGAAAAATGGAGAATTTGGTCCCAGAGTGAAAGCTAGACTAAGAATACCAGCCAATGTTGTTGTAGCTGTTCCACAAATGAGTGGATGACTAGTTCAAGGCTTCTCAGTTGGTTCCGTAGAGTGTGGGGTGCATTGTATGGTGAGAGATGCCTTTTGGTGCTTGACAGCTATTGCCTCATAAGGAAACCAAAGATAAAGCAGTTACGTATAACACAGATTGTGTAATTATACCAGGTCAGTAGCTACTGATAATACATATCTTGCTTTCTTTATACTAAAATTTACTTAGGTAGGTGCACTTCAATAATAATTACTTAATTCTCGTCCACGTTTTCCTTTCATATTCCCCAAGCTGAACACCATGGTTCGCCCAGTCCGGATGAGCAGTCACCCTTGCACAACAGACATACAGGATACTGACTGAAATGATATTTAAAAACTCAAGACTCGTGCGTGTACCGCCCTTTATAGGAAGGCCGGGACACACCCACAATTCTAATACACGCACACTAACTCATAGCCTCATGCTATCTATGTCATGCGCATGCACTATGCACACACATACATACATACAACACGAATCAACAGTTCCATCGTTCGGGACTTGCTGTCAGGCATGCCCATCTTGGCTGGCATGCCAGTCAATTTTATTTACTTTCTCACCTACTTTTCTTTTCATACAACCAAAATTTGATATTAACACTTCATGATAATAGTAGTAGGGTATTTCCAACATGAGTTGGTTGTGATGCGTTGTTTCAAGAATATTTTTTGTATAAATTCTAGTTCTAGTCTCCTCAGTTTATAATTGCACCTATATTGGTCAATTCATTATTAGGCAAGTGAAGTGATCCCCTGGTCCATAGTACGGCCGTAAAACGGTAGTCTTTTTACCGTAGATTTTACCATTGCGTTCCATACTATTTTGACTAAACGGCCAGCACCATTTACTGAAGAAAAAAAAGAACAGTGAAGCTTTTCCATCGATTCACAGGTATTTTCTAGCTAGAAACTCTTCCATAGCTATATCAGCAAGCTAAGGCCTTGTATCGCACGTTAAACACTATGGAGATAGTGCAAGGAGATAGTGCAAAAAAGCTTGTACAAATTTTAAATAAAGATGCACACTGAAGTTTCGACGGGCACACAGCTATAACGAGGTCCACACTTCATAGGTCTTCTGTTAGCTACTGATGGACTCTCAGTAGTAAAAATCTAAGCCCGATAAGGTCCTAACATCGAGAAAACATCGATACTGTGCGGTAGTCAAGCTAACTACTCTCCGTGAGACAACTTTGAATAGGACGGCTTCCGTTTTTTACCGGACAAGTTTCACCTATTTGGAGCCTGTAAACAAAAATCAGAACGTTTTATTGGATCTACGATTTTTATACTTCTTTGGAGTGAGGCATGCGGTGAACGAGAAAGATTAACACAGTAACAGCCTTTTTTTACCAAACAGCGTACCATTTTTCCCCCATTTTTTAATCGTGCGATGGCCGTTGTACACAACGGAATTCGGAACTTTATTTTATCTCCTACTGTACATGCTAAACGCAGCACCCGCACCTCAAAAAGGACACTAGATACAGTAAACTGCACCTGCACATTGTTTTTTGTTTTGTTTTTCATCAAGCTCTTTCTGTTGTATATTATTATTTGAATAAATAAAGCTATCAATTAAATTGTTATTTTTTCTGAAATGACTCTACATTATTATATTAATTTTTTTTTCTTAATTTTTTTAGTCATTGCCACCAATTTATTCCTTCAAATTTTATATGGACGATATGAAACGACAAGTCTCTGATATTTGTGGTACTTGTAAAAAAACAAAGTTATTTAATGTATGTTCTGAACATTGCCCAAACTGTGGAGTGGTAAGTTTCTCTACTAATGAACTAGAAATTCAAAATACTTAATGGTATTCCCCATTTGTAGAGGTTATGTGGAGATTGCAAAAAAGATAATGAAAGACAAATTTACATCTGGCGGGCCTTAGATCCAGTTACAGTATGCAATGATTGCTACCAAGAATATTGGGAAGAGAATAACCGTGAGTATAAATCTTTCTGTTGTGTTATATATTTATTTATATCATGATTGTGATGTATATATATTTAGAATTTTCTCAAGAAGGCAGTGTCAAAGAAATATCAGACCACATACGACTAGACAAGCCACAGGTTTGTGAAATGTGTGACAGCAGTACAAAAAATGAAGAAAATGGCAAGCCCAATGAAGATAATTCTCAATTTGTGGAAAATAAGGATTCAACATGTGGAATTTGTGAAACTGTGAGTTGATAACTAATGTTGATGTTGTAGACATGTCAATAAATTGGTGTTAGAATTCTAACCAGTGGTATGAAGTATGTTTATTAAAACAAGTGAAACATTTTTACGAGCTTTTTTTGCACTATTCCCGTAGCGTTTAATGGGCTATACTTGCTTGCTGATATAGCTATGGAAGAGTTTCCAGCTAGAAAATTTCAGTGAATTGGCGGAAATGCTTTTAAGCTTTTCCGCCGATTCACCAAATTTTTTTCTTTTTACCGTTTTAGTAAACGGTGTCGGCAGTTTAGTCAAAACAGTAAGGAACACAACGGTAAAAACTACAGTAAAATGACTAACGTTTTACGGCCATACTACGGAACAGAATTTGGAACTTATTTTGTCTCCTGCTGTACATGTATATATATAAAGTAGGAGACAAAAAAGGTTTCGAATTCCGTTCCGTAGTACGGCTGTAAAACGGTAGTTTTTATCGTTGAGTTCCGTACCATTTTGACTAAACGGCCGACACCGTTTACTAAAACGGTAAAGAAACGGATTAGCATTTCCGTCAATCACAGATATTTTCTAGCTGGAAACTCTTCCATAGCTATATCAGCAAACTAAGGCCTTGTATCGACCATTAAACGCTACGGGGATAGTGCAAAAAAAGCTCATACAAAATTTTAACTTGCTTCAATAAAACTGCACACCGAAGTTCTAATGGGCACTGAGCTATAATGAGGTCCGCACTTCGTAGGTCTTCTGTTAGCTACTGATGGACCTCCAGTAGTAAATAATCTAAGCCCAAGAAGGCCCTAACATCGAGAAATAATCGATACTGTGCGGTGGACAAACTAATAATTCTCTGCAAGACAACTTCGAATAGGACGGCTTCATTTTTTTTTTACCCGAAAAGCTCCTCCTCAGGAGCCTGTAAACAAAAAAATCGGAACGTTTTATTGGATAAGCGATTTTTTATATTTCTTTGAGCGAGACATACGGTGAACAAGAAAGATTAAAATTGTAACGCGGTCGAACAGAACGGCCGTTTTTTATTAAATGGTGTACCGTTTTCTCCCCGTTTTTTTTTTAATCGTGCAACGGCCGTTCTACTGAACGGAATTCAGAACTTTATTTTGTCTTCTACTCTACATATTATTACACTCATCATACAATATGGGGATGACATTTTACTCTCACACTTGTATTTTCATGAGCTTTTAAAATATCTCCCCATATTGTACACTGACTCGTGCTATAAGTATATATATATATAGTATTCTTTAATTCCTCAGAACCTTTCCACCCTCAATTAGTGTCCCCACCACTCCAGTGATCGCCATTGATTTATATCCACACACTCAGGCATCAGCTTTATATAATAAGACCCGTACCTACTCCCTTTATTAGGCAGTGCACATGCTGACTGAACTTCTTGGTTTAGTCAGAAAGGGAAGAAGAAAAGTAAAAAGAGTGAATGCTTTATCATTCTTCTCTAGTAATTTGGTGATACATCTGCCTGCTTACGTTTATCAAGAATGAGAGTATTGTGATTGTGGTCACCCTCATTTTGTGCCTGCCCTGGTATGGCAGTCACAGCAAGAATTTGTCTAAAATACATAGTTTCCACAGAACATTTCAAGGAAACATGGTATATACAGTGTATGAATTTTTGGTGATTACTTGAAAATACTAATGCACTGAGCAGAACTGGTTAGCTATGGGTATTAAAATTTTGAAGTCTAGCATTGTATATTTTTAAATGTTCATATTCAATTATACTAGTTGCTAATAAGTATCCTAATATAAGCCATTGCAGTCGAGTACTCTTTTCAGTGACACAAACATAACAAAAAATTTACCTACCAATAAATTACGAGTTTATAAATCCCAACTTTTTGGAGGGCGAGGTAAAATTGTAACTCAATTGTCTGCTTGTAGTGTAAATAAAAAATTGATATTTTCGAAAAAATTGATTGCTTACCCTTAGAAAGTCAATTGACCAATAGTCAAGCAGCAAAGAGAACACGATGTAAGTCTTGTGCTGGTATATTTAGTGATCAAGTGTATATAGGTGTGTACAAATGTTGTGTGTTGCTAATGAATAGCACAATAAATTAAACAATAACATTTAATTAACAAAGAACTATAACCACTAGCATTCAAATTTCAATTTCAATCAGACCAGCTCGGTCGTCATTTGTGATGTAGCACATCACTAGTAACAATTAACAATAATTATAATAATAATAATAATAATTTGGCGAGCAAGTGTTTTTTATATATGTATTTGGACATACATACGTCATTGCATTTTTGTGTGTCAACCATTTAAGATTGCATTGATCAATTTAGTGTTAAAAAAATAAGAGAAGCCTATAGTCACAAGTTTGTTTTTGTTACTAGAGCAAGTGCTCTAATTCTTTTGGTATATCTTTTTGAATAACAATGCTTGATGTTTCTGCCAGTCAGCTGAATTTTTCAAGACAATATTGCTGATGCCAAAAAAATTTCACTCAGCAATAGAGGACATCCTATGTTCTGAGTTAACATGCACTGTCGTAGTTGGTAGTGCACTAGGAAACAAGATAGCAACAGATAAGTGTATATTACAAACTGACCGATTCCGTCACAAGTACAGTGCTTCCAACTTAAAGAGTGGATTTTTTGAAAGTACTGTATAAACCCTCACTACAGTCATTTAACATACACATACCTTTTCTTCATCATCCCAATAATGTTTACAATAGTAAAACTGCCTGTTTAGACAATGGAAAATGGAGAACGGCACTTTTCTCATTCATTCTAATACATTTTACGCCATTTTTGTTGACGTCAAGATTTTGCGGTAGTTCGTCATTAAACGTAGCTAGTTAACGAGCTAAGGTATAATGGTTATTTCCCTGAGTGGTAAGACGGGACTTTCCCTAACTGCAAGCGGCTGTATGGATTCTCATCGTTCTACTAGCAGCAGTAAGCGAAGTTGAAATCAGTCAGAATTGTTGGCTGGTATTACTAACTTGGAGCCCAGCCTATCCAAGAGGTCCTCTTTTTCAAGAGCTGAAGGAGTTTAATACTCCTAAGGTTCCCAGCATTCGGTATTCTGACAACATCAGGGCGATGCAGTTGGAGTCCTACGGGTTGTGCAGCTCTAGAAGGCAGCTGAAATGCTGGCCGTGATTGGCAGTAGCGCCGTAAAACTTGATACCTAGGGCCTGAGATACAACCATACCCGTGCAACAATTAGCGGTAAACTGGCACCCTCGTGCCTTTATGACATAAATGCACATGCGCGTTTTGTGACATCACGTTTACATGTACTTAAGGCCCACAACCCACTCTAAACGTCATCATTTTATGATCCTTACCGTACGTTGTTGTTTTTTTGGAAAAACAGCCACAACTCACTTAATTTTCAATGTATAGCTACCAAAGTTGTACATAATAATTTTAAGGTAATTTTACATCATGTATCAATTTTTTAGAGATATAACTCAATAAATTCAAAAATCCTGGCTTAAACACTTTTTTTTTTTTTTAATATTTCGAGATTCAAATTTCGTGTGCCCACAAAATCAGGCTCATATGACACTTCAGGTATTAAAGTATCAGTATACCAAGTTATAGGAAAAATAATTTCTCTTTTCCAGCTTAAACACTTCCAAATTCACTGTCTTGAAGCTCCCAGTTCCATCACCTATAACCACAACAATAACCACAAACCCACTAAATTGTTTTGTCTGCTTTTAAATTTATATAAGTTCCTATTACTAGTGCAGGTTCATGACCACATTTAAGACACTCTAAAATGAGAATACAAACAATCTTTAAACATCATCTGATAAAGAGCCTTTGTATTCAGACCTTAAGTGTTATGTTGATGTGATAATAGGCAAATGAGTAAAATTAGTGTGACAGCGATACACATGGGGCATGTAGTAATTCAAACCAATAAGTATGTGTTGAGACTATGTGTGTGAATATGATGAATTACTTAGAAAAGCTGTCATGCTTAGTGAAATATTCAAGTCAACTTTATCAACAACTCATATTACAAACATTATAGTGGCCAATAAGTATTCTAAAAGGTAGCATATATTTTAGTATAAAAATCGTTGATCCTTTAGGTTTCTACAATAAAAGACTTGTAAATCCCATTTTTTTAATTGTTGGGTTTTTGTGTTGTTGTTTAAAAAAACAATCAAAAAGAGAAGTGCAGGTGATAATACTCACTATCAATGCATACAAAAAGGTATCCTAGTGGACATGAAAATAGTGATAGAATTATCTCTCTCAATAACTTGTGTATGATGCAGTTAAGCATTAAGTACACAGCATGGAATTAAGATCCCACCATCCATAGCCTGTGTTTATCATCATTATATTTCATGTGAATTTCACGTTCTGTGTAATGATGCGACAAATCAGTGCTACAATAAAATATATGTCCGCCAATATGAAGGTAAGGACTGTTGTTCAAAATTCTACTTTCTTACCTCAATTTTACCAAGTAGTAGTGGCTTCATCTAAATAACCTATGTTCCTGACAAACAGTATTCCGGCTACTAACGGCGGAGATTTTAAATGACATACAGTAAGGGGTTCAATGTCATAGTAAGTGTTACACTATAAAATGCTAAGAGTTTTAACAGTAGCATTCAGTTCCAATGTCACCATGCATAGCATGTGTTTATCATCTTTGTATTTAATGTGAATTACAGGTTCTGTGTAATGATTGGGCGGCAAGTCAGTGCTACAATAGAAAATGTAACCGCCATTATGGAGGAAAGGACTGTTGTTCACTGTGCTATGTACTCTGTAATAGAAAGAATCATAACAAACCAACAGAAACAGAAGCACACATGTAGCAGCGCATCTATGTATTTATCGTGTAACTCTGTGTCATCAATTTTTTATTTTAAAAAAATTACGAGATTATCAAGTTCTGACCCTTCATAAAAACTAGATTGACACTTTCAAGATTTTTTCACATTTTTCCTTTGCTTTTTTCCAGACCCCGTTAGGTGAGAAAGTGTCAATCTAATTACGAGATTGTTTTTATTTTCTATCCATTTATTGTTTGTTAAATATCATAGTGAGCTATTTTTACAGTAAACTTCACCACAACATGTTAATATTGGTAGAGTTCACACGGAATTCTTGAGCAAACTATTAGGAACATATTGAGCCAATGATGCTATTATTATATATAATATTTATTTATTCAAGCTAGAGCTAGATATCTTCACAATGTTATAGCAAGCTCATTACCCTAGTAGTAATAACAACTTGCCTGGCTTACCAGTTTTCAGGGCTTTTACAGCTAACTTACTCTAGTGGAGCCTACCCAACTAGGTTAGAGCAGCTAGCTAAAATATCAGCTGGGGTGTGAGGAGCCCCTAGAGAGTTTTACTGCCAACTTTACACAAAGAATTACCAAAAAACTACTTCAGTGAAGATATCTAGTGTAATAATAGACATAAATACACAACATTCAGTGTGAATCAATGAACCGTGACAAGTGTTAATTAGTGGTAATATAATCGTGAATGGTTGACAAGGTAACTAATGGCTTGTTGTGACAACGTCTAGGAGACTTTCTGATCATGCCACATCTAGCATGGAATAAACCACTTATTACACTCATCAAAGTGATATAGCTAGATATTTCACTCAGGCTTTTTTTTCACTCTCCTTTGGCTCTTGAAAATAAATTAGCCTGCTCATGAAATATTTCTCCATATCACACTTTGACTCATGTAATAATTAAGTAGTATATATTATACATTGGATGTTTTCCTTGAGTATTTCTACATTATGCATGTGAACATTCAATAAATTTCCCTTATTGAAAGCTCCACCACACCCATGCACAGTGAACAACTGAAGTTAGAAGTATGGCAGAGTTACCTCTAAGTGTTTATTATTTGGGGAAAATATCAAATGCATAAACATTTTATTATACTCATCATACAATAATATGGGATGGCATTTCACTTTCATGCTTATATTTTCACTTACCTATACTTCTTGTGTACATATTCTATATCCTATTAACTTTCTTCCTCTTTAGCACAAGGAGGCTCAGAATAGTTGGCATTTGTAACTGTCTGTATTAGCTTTACTCTTATAACAAATAAGTTTTGAATTTTTATCTACAAAAATAACATACCAATAATAAAATGATGCATCCTCAGATGTTTTACATAAATTAAACTAAATCACATTGCTATTAGCTGATTAATTTTTCATTACATAAGAAAAGTAATGTTGTTCACTGTGCTAGTACTCAGTAATAGAACGAATCATCAGAAACAAGTATAGTCATGTATATACATTTAACTTACAACATAATATGTCCATATGCTCTATTTCTAATACAAGATTTTTACTTGCTATCGGATTTACTGCTGGTTATATCACAATGAAAAATTTCACGAAATAATACAAGAACAAACATTTTCATATTATACATGTTTGTAAAGACAGTTCACACAATAAGTTCTGGGTTAAATATTGTATATATAATTAGTTCTAAATTTTTAAAATATAGAAACTAAAGAAGTTTTTTTTGTTCATTTTTCATGCTTAGCTGTATATTGTGTAGTTATCTTGTTCATCTGACCAAATAGTGGATTAAGATAAAAAAGCGATATTTAAATTTCAATCTTAACTTCTAAATTTATATACTATAATATTAATTTACTAGTACCTCTCCTGGCTAGTAGTATGGAGGGAGTAAGTTATGGCACTCCTAAACAATTGATGTTTACATCTAAGGATATGCAATTGTAAGTTGTAACAGAACAAGTGTGTTGGACCAACCCATGCCATACAGTTCAAAATGTCATTAAATGTCAAAATGTCATGTGGCAAAGTTGATGATGGTTCCGGGTTTAAAGTGTGTGTTGCTATAAATGATGTCGACAAGTATTGAGTCCGTGTATGTAACCTTTATGTGTATGTTGTTTACTAAAATGGAACTGAAAATTATTTTGTGGGGTTTTTGGACAAGAGTAGTGGATCAGTGTCACAGCCCTGCTCTTGCCTGGATTAGGCCACATGTGAGGAAATGTAAGGGTACATTATAGCTATACACTTGAAGCAGGGTACACTGGAAACCCTGTCACCATGGCATGAATCTCATAGCAACCAGTAGGAGGTGGAATACTAACAATCAGAGTTGTGATATACCAGCCAAACACAATATGCAGTATCTGATGAGTTGGTTTCATCATCCGATGCAGTGATAAAACATTGTCACTAACATAATTATTTGGTGCAGATTTGTGAAAAAAATGAACGTCATACATAATATTATGGCAGAATATTCACGGCCAAAAAAGCATGCAAAATGCACAAGTTATAACCAATTCAAATGTCAATCTTTGACATAGCAACTTAAATTTACCGAATAATAGAGAAGTAAACACCAGAAAAATATACATCATATATAAGAGTCAATATTCATAAATGGAAGACACTTTTTTTTTCTAAATAGCTATCAACACAGCCATTTCTAGAGTTGCCCAAATTTGCATTTTGAACACCAGAATTTGCTCTATTACCCATGGAAATACAAATTAACAAAAAAAAATTACACAGAAAAGAAATTTAGGTTGATACACATAATCTACTGAAATGGCATTCACATAATTTTGTTGCTCTTATTTCATATTTGTGTTCTTACTCTGTGTGTGAGTAAAAGAACACAAATATATGCAGTAAGAACAAGAGATATGCTGCAAAAATATTAGCATATGTATGAGGAACAAATTACAAGGAGAAAAATATTAACCAAGAAAACACCATCAACTTGATGGAGGACTTAATTCAGTGTGGAATATTGTTTTGGATTGAGTTTGAAATTTCTATTCTGATTTTATTGTAGTATTTAACAAAAAATTTAGTTTTTTCATCACTTATTCCTCAATTTGTTTTTGTTTTGTTTTTTCATTCATTTTTCAAGCTTTTCTACAACATCACAATTGCCCTTTAGCATTTTTCTGTAATTTAACTTTAAATATAATGGCTAAGCACCTTCAACACTTATCCTCTAGGTGTCAGCATCACATAAATAATATTGTTTTCATAGTGTAGCATTATTTATGTATCTTTTTGCATTACAACTGAAAAAGGCTCCACGGAGCAGAAATGCCAGGATTAAATTAACACCAGAATCTCTGAATACTATGGAAAAAGTTGTCACTAAGTGTAAATTCTATATATATCTCTTATTGATTTTTGGTAATACATAGAAGGGAGGAGTCTTTCCAGCTGAGCTTCCAGATTTTTTGAGGGGGACAATAGTAATTTGTTCACTATTCTCTCTAAAGTCAATGCTGGGTCTTTAGTTAACTTTTTGTAAGTTGATTGGTCACACAACATTAGCCTAACTTAACTTTCATAATCACTTTTATCCAAAACAACTTGTCAGCTGGAAGTATCATAATAGATTCATCTGTTCTTAAATCATTCAAATCTTTTGACTCACTTAAACTTAAATTTTGCTTTGGTTTTCTTGCTTTCTTTATCATTCCAATTATGTCAATATGAACTTCATCCTTTACTGAAGACTTTACTTTCCTCAAACCATCCTCCATAGCCAAAATCATTTCATGTTTTGATATGTTAATAGTTGTTGGAGCAAAATTTTAAATTTTTTACAGAGCTATAACTAACATACATGTTTCTATGACAACAGCTACAACATACAACTATAGCTGAAGGCTACATTTTGGTTTATTGCCTTCAGTCTATATACCTGATGGTCACCGAAGATTATTCATAAACTAGTTATTAAAAATAGTGTTTCTAAATTTACTTCCTGTAAGTCTTGTTGACACAGAATGCAGTTCAGATCTCACCATAGAACATGTTTATTACATTTATTATCATTTTGTTTCATGTAAATCACAGGTTCTATGTAAACATGAGTGCTGTCACTGTTACACTTGTAAAAATAAGCACCAAATTGAAGGAAAAGACTATTGTAAATTATGTTATGTACTTAGTAAAAGAAAGGAGCATAAAAAACTGAAATATGTTTAACCATTAGGTGCATTCTGTTTGTTATAATCACAGTTTAATATTTTTAACACAAATTTTGATCCTACAAGTTTATAAGGGTAGAGTTGTAAAGACAGTATAGTTACCAAAGACAATCTTTTAAGCATACATACTGAGCGAATAGTGTATGTGTAATATATAAAAAAATTTAAAATCAATAATTCGGTGCACAAAACTTTTACTATATCTTTTATTAAATTAACGAGAACACAAAGAAAATTCCTTTTACGTTTAAAAAGTTTAATGGGTGAAAAAGGTACTAATTACTGAGATAAAGAGAAGACATACATTCAAAAGTAATTTTAATCTGTGCAACTTTTTAAATGTGGGATATAGCTATGAAACTATAGCAGAGATATTGGAATATCAGCGCAAGATTAGTTAACTTTAATAAATATAGTGCGTACTTAACTTTATATTTCAGGTTAATCATAGCCTCTTTGCAAAGCAAATTATATTAATTGTTAAAGTGTTAAACGTGCTGCAAATATTAAAAAAATGTTTTTGTCTGTGATAGATAAATGTATTTAACCAATCTTTTGACAAATCAAACTTAACATTGTAATTTTGATAGAGTGACATTACACATAATTGCTCTAAATCTATGTGTATATCAGAAGCATAAGCAGAATTTTTAAAAGGGAATATTTTACTGCACCTACAAAACACAGATGAAACTTATTGAATCAATAAGCTAGAACCCTCAATTCTATATGAATATTTCTCTAAGAAAAATATACATATGGGGTCTGTATTGACATCAATTTCATAGTTTGTGAATAAGTGCTAATGCACTTTATTTCCTCACAGTTCATCAAAAATTTTGATTACATAGTGTTGATAACTTAGCAAGTGATAGCTAAATGTAATTCACTCATATAATAAAAAGATATTTCAACACGAGCTATAGCTAGTTATATTATGCAACTACTGTTAACAGTTCTACCATAATGTTACTCCATTGGCCAAGGGTTTTGCTTGTTCTAACTATTTCTTACCCCTTTCAACGTATCATAGAATCATCCCCTAAAATGGAATGGAATGTAGCTACTCCAGTGAGCCCTATTTTACAGTTAAATGTCGTTCCACTCACAACATTTTCTAACTGTTAAAAGAGATCACCCATAGTTTTATGATATTATATTTCAGGAAAGTAACTTCATAAAATTATAGTTTTGAGGAGAAATTGTTGATCTTACTATAGGATAAAATTGTCTTCTGGATATTGTATTTGATCTTTAACACTAAAAGAAGCTGAGAAAATACCAAAATAATTATGCAGAGCCTAGATTAGCACGAGACCTATTAATTATATCTCTGCTAAAGTGAATGTTGTCTTTATTGGACACTGTGCACACTGAGGATTAACTATGAGCTGGCATTGAAGGTATTGTTCGTAGCATCTACAAATTTGAATTATATTGAGACTATTCAACTGGTAGGTAAGGTGATTCCCTTTTATGGTCAAATGTTTCAAGCTTAGATAAAGAGTATTAACTAGAGTGACTCTCATAAAGAAACTACAAATTTTAAGATTAATATGAAACATGTACGCCCATTCCTGTCACCTGATTTATATTGGAAGTAAGCTAAGGATGTACAATCTAAACAAGTTATTCCCAAAAATAATAAAAACATATGTACGTATCGATTTCTCTGACTGTCTGGATCTGTTTCACTAATAAAAAAGATAAATAAGCTAGTTTAAAATCATAATTTACATTTAATTTACCGAAACAAAATAAGTGAATTTGTAGTTAATCTCTAAATTGTATTAGCAGCATATTAAGGATAGGGAGATCATTTGACTGTAGTAGTGACATCAAATAGAATGTATGTAGATTCAATCTTTTTTTCTATATAGAACTTTCATATAGAGCTAGTTGTTGAAGTTAAAAAATTAACAAAATAATTACCAGACATTATTACATTTGTTATTGAGATCAGCATGTATGAGTTAGCATAGGAGTTACTAGTCTGTTTAGGCATGATCAGCAAAACAATTATCATACATTATTACTAACAGGAAGATTGCATGGATCAGTTAATTTATCCAAGAAAGTAATAATGAGACTAATTGTCACACAAGTTAAATTATTGATGGTCAACCTTTAGCCCTATTACATCATAGAATGGTTTGTAACACTCCACTAACATTTTTAATCATGCAAAAGATGTATAGTATATTCATGAAGAACACTGTTAACTATAGCTACACTGATGAAAAACAATTTTATCATTTATACAATTACTATCATTAAACTCAGTCCTGGAGTAAAGTGGATTGTGGGATTATCAGGATCACAATGCCCTTGTTAAGTTACCTTTCGTGTAATGCTCTGTAATTCATTTGTCCGGGATTTAGTTGGTTAAGTGAATGCTCTGTGTCCTTGCTACCTAAATCTATATTGTGACATAAATTATAATATATAGCTATAATATATATATATATATATATATACAATACATTATATATATATATATATATTTATAATTATATATATCCATATGTCCAGTAAAATTATCTGAGTTTATAAATGCTACTGCACAAATCACATGCTCATTTTGGTACTTCATTCTAATATTTCAACTTTACCATATCAGTCAACATTACTGAACCTATTCCATTTCAAAAGCAGAATATATTCTGTTGGACACTACCAATGAGTAATGATGGGTCGTTTTGAAGCTTAAAACAAGTTAGACACATTACCAGTGAGTTATTATATTTGTTCATTCTAAATGTGTAGTTGTGCATGTACCTAGGAAACACCTTAGGTGCCTGGGTTAATAACTTGACAAAAAATATTGTTTCATGTGATTCTTATTACTAATAGCAAAATAATTATTTTCCTGTGAAGTTAAATTATCTATCCTGTTCTTTTTTAACACAATTATAAAACTTCAGTCATTCTCGGCTGAAATAATTGCAATAATAGTAAATTATTATTCTCATTCTAACGGCCAATATTACAAAAAATGACGAGAATAAGTAAGTCGTTCAATAAAATATTCAACTGAAGAAGTATTAGATATAATAGTATCACCTAGAAATGATCTACTCAATTGTTATGATTTTAGCTACAGTTGAGGTTTGAACAGCAAAATTCATTTAAAATTTTTTTTAAATTTTATAATACTTTCTGTTAAAATTATGACCAATTTATTAAATCAGTGCATGTCTTACTACTATAGCAGGGAGTTGAATGGGCTTACTGGCACTTGGTTGCATCAGCTACAAGGTCATTCTGGACATAGACAATTGGACTGTACACAATAATTAGTTCACTTACTCTTTGTAGCAATGTCTACACAAACTTATACTTTATTGAAATGGGTGTGGTTGTAAATCTGGGTATGGTTAGTAACCTAATAATTGTTTGCCTACCTTCTTCTTCATTTCTAGTTATGGTCCTGTAGAGGGAAACGTGAGAACAATAATTTATATAGCTAATTGCCATAACCTTGCCTAGTCCTTGCTAGTTCAACACTTTAAAGGTTCACAACACATCAATAATTTGTAGCAGAAACAATACAATAAAAATGTAGTCACAAACACTACACGAGAGGAGGTGTCAAAAATTTGGACGGAATATATGGAACACAATCAAAATGACACAAACAATAATAATGATAATGGTGCATGCACAAATCACAGTTACAACACTAATATTAAAATGCTTGCAGATTTACAAATGTGGACTTACAATGTATTTCACAATAGATCTAAGAAACTTGAACAATTAATGACTACCTTCTTTTCGCTTGCTACTTTCTTTCCCCCTCCTCTTCCAAGCGTCAAGCATTACCTTTTAATCATTAATCATTCTTGTTTGAAAATTTTATTGGTTTTAACAGCCAATATAAGTATAACTTTTATTCAGTTATGTTTCAGTCATGACTAGATAACATATCCACTCCCATTTATTGACAAATTTCAAAGAAGAAAAAGCCGAGTAATATACATTAAAAATATGTATAGGTTAGAAATAGGTAGAAAATTAAGGATAGTACATTACCAGATACTTACTGATGTGAGATGCATATCATTTTTCTTCATTAGGAAGAAGCACTATAGTTGTGATAGAACAATATACAGTAAATTCTTGCAATTTCATAATGCAAAGAAAAATTAAAAATTAATAACAATAATAACTTCCTGGCTAGCCACCAAGAGCCAACCAGAAATTTCAACCCTCTAGCTATTTGGATAGTTATAAACATTTATTTCAATAGCAGACTCAGTAACTGTGCCACACATAACAAGTCCCTGAAGCTTCTATCATTCAGGCAGAGCTATGAACACCGTTTCATCATCACTTGAAAATCTGTCAAAAAGCACCAATTGCCGAATACATGCAATTTCATGAAGAATGCCCACTGGTATTAAAGATAACTATGCTGGCATACGTATCTAATTTGACCTCTAATTTCTGGTGGAGCTATGCAACTTTAATAAGTGTGATGAGCATCACCTGTGTATACCAACAGAATTTGACAGTTTTTTTGTTTTTGTTTTTGTTTTTTGTTGTTGTTTTTTTGTTTTTTGTTTTGTTTTGTTTATTGGCATATGGGACAGGGCCAACTAACCAACTAGCTAGGGCTGTTACAAAGGCCTTCCAACACATACGAGTCAAATTAACATAGACAGAAAACAGACTATAAAGTTTAGTTTGGTAGCCCTAAAATAATGCGCACTTCCAAACAATGTTTGATAGGCGGGGCGAGTCTGTGTAGTCGTTTTATTTTGGCTACAGTTTTGATGAGCTAGCTAGCGTTTGGCCAGAGAAAAGTAACGAGTAGTACGATGAATTCTATTATGCTGCCATATTTAACGGTGCTAACAATTTCTACATCTGAAGTGATGGGTGAGAATAAATATAGCTATCTTAGCATATAGTCGGAGGTTTTAGCTACATTGCTAGTATCGATTAGTTTGTATCCAGCACTATAGTCATGGAACGTGTTTCTAGTGACTGTTGGCAATATTGAAAGAGACCCAAAACCAATTTCTCGTGATAGTGACTATTATAATGACTAGATCATATGTTTTGGTTCTGCAGAGCCTTTAAGAGTGAGGATGTTGAATACGAGGTTGAGAAAAACAAAAAAAAGAGGTGGCTTATTGACTCCCATAGTCAACATCATCACTAATGAAAGCTCTTCTGAGCCAAAACATTTAAATGATTGTATAATAGTTACTATGAGAAGTTACAATTTAGTTGATAAATGCATGTATGACTGGATATTGTTATATAATATTTCACATAGCTGACATTCAAGTAATAGCAGCATCTGAAATCCAAGAAATTCAAGGAAACTGTCTTCAACTCTTCACATGTACAACAGGCCCTATACAAGGAAACTTATTTTGGTATGCTCAGTTTGTTAATGGATCAGAAATAAGATTTGCGAGAAATGATGGAGGAAATGCTGAACCTAATCCACCATACAATGAGATTACATTAGACGGTGCAACTGATTATTACACAAGTGTAACTCGGGAGGTAATGAATGGAGATCTATTTACTAACTTTAATAGTACTCTAGCATTTGATGGAATATTCTCAATACGATCAAAAATAGCGTTTGTAATATGTGGATCAGTTAATTCGAATAGTAGCAAAATTCCTATTCAGCTGCCACAAATAAAAGGTAAGTTAATCATGTTTTACTTTATACTTAAAAAAAAGCACTATTATTGCATGTTTGTATTTTTACTGCTAATAAGCAAGAACTACCACCTATATGACCAAGTTACTTTAGCCTTCATATTGTAACTGAAAGTTGTATTTTTGAGTAATTTATAGTTTGTGCAGAGTATACTTTGAAAACTGTAACTAAAAGTATAGTAACTAAGTTAAAATTGAAATCAATAACAAAACATGCATGAATAGGTGATTATTATTCAATTGGCAAGCGAGCTATGACAAAGCAAAATGGAACCGTTAGATGATTACATAAACAGTTGGCCATTTATTTAACTAGACACCCAGTTCACACTAAAATAGTTCGTTCACTCACACTTTGGTTTTTCTTTTGCAAGAATGAGTGCTAAGTGAAAGTTTTTTAATACCTGGACACCATTTTCGCAAATAGTGTGAAACAGGTATGAAGTGCGGTTCATAATCAGGAATATGATGAACACTGAATAATATAAAACAGCAAGTATGTTTCAGTTTACTTGCTGTTAGGCAAACTCTTTGTTTGCTTAAGGCTCTTCTATATGTTAATACCATTGCAGAAAATGGTTAATCATTTCCCTTTTTAGTTATTGGAAGGAGCTTGTAATCAGATAGAATTTTAAAAAGACTTACGTGGTTAGAAGCTGATGGTGTAGGCACTACTATCTTATGGAAGATGTAGGTATAAAATAACAGTTAGCTAGAATTAATTGTCAACCATTCCACTTCATCCCATTATCTCCTAAATTGCCTTAGCCACATATCATTCAGCAAAGCAGCTTGCCCCCTCAAAGGACAATTGGATTTGCACATCAAGAACTCTGCTCACTTTGTGGAGAAGCAGAATGATGTGCAATTGCAGGAAATGAATATCATAGTCAGCTTTGATGTGAAAAGCTAAAAAGAACAGGACCACAGTGAGACCATCAACTATCACCATCCTCTTGCTGTTGTTTTTCTGTGTCTAGATATGGCTCATACAGGGAAGCTTTGCTTGGGAAATAGTCTATATTCCATCAATGCAGACCTGGATGTGTAGCTATTTCAGACATCAACTATATAGCACATTTTCTCAGTTCTAACAGCCCATATATGTTAATTACAACTGAATCTTATTATTATAATTACTTCAGCTGAGATGACTGGATCAATAAATAGCTTATTATTATTCACATGGCATTAGTTATATAATATGAGCTCAACTTTTCTTGTTTGTCCAATGAAGATTGAAGGAATGTTGACAGCCCTTCTACACCTAATATTATGTATAAGCAGTTGCCTTGTCTTGACTGGATTTCTACAATTCACACACAATGCATGAACTTACAACTGTAGCTAGCCGTGCAAAATTACATGGTTTGGCCACCAGTTATTATCTGTATGCAGATATAAGGCCTGCTCACTACCTTACAACTTCATGGTTTTGAGGTTTAATAGTTAATTAAGCCTCATGTGAGCATGGTTAAGTGCAAGCACCCTTAATCAACAGCGCACATGCATGCACAAGAGAGTTATAAGATGTACTGTCAGTTTGTTTATTGTGTCACACTCTAATTTTGAATATAACTGACAAGTAACAATTGAAAAATGAATGAAATTACTCCACGTGAAGTTGTAAATCTTTTAATTGTACTACTTTTATGGCGCCGTGGAGGACCGGAGTTTAACATCGCTGGCTCCACGGGTGCCGAGTGGTGACGAGAAAAGTCTCTCGCTCGGTCGTACCAAGTCTCCTAAGGGTTATAGGCTTAGCAAGTCAAAGCAGGGTAGCTAATCCTCCTCCAAACTCCCCCACCAACAGGTCAAGAATTAAGTATTAAGTTAAAACTGACTGTGAACAAAGGCAACTTCAGACATGCGGCGGTTCAGTTATATATCAGTTAGCTAGTTCTTTTGATTCTTCCAAATGATATTGATATTTCCTTTTCTGAGTCATATTCATGTACCATATTTAAGTGCAAGACTCAGCCTAAAAATTATCAAAATGCTATGTCATCATTTTATTGTATCGTTACTTTCTGCATTTTTTTTAAAAAAATTTCTATCCCTGCTATTTTTTGAAATCGTAGCAATATCTTAAATCTCTTTTCTTTATGGTCCTGTACACAGCACATGATTTCAGATGATTGGCACTTAACCTTAAGCAGAATCAGATATCAAGATTTATATAGCTACCATATTCGCTCAATCAGATGCCGCTCTTGTTTAGTTGCCACTCTTGAATATAGCTTCCCTAGCTACCTCAATGATACTGTAGCCGCTCTAGGATAGTAACCGCAGATGATTTTTACCCACTTTGCGTAGACTTATATTATTTCCTATGGCTTCTAATCAAGGAAAAAAGAGAAGTTTTGATGTGGGGTTCAAATTGAAAGTGGTACGATATGCTGAAAAAGAATTAGTAGGGGAGCAGGGAAACGAAGTAGTGGGCCTCCCTCTTCAGTAAAACAAAAATAATCGTAGCCACGGCGTCCAATTGAGGGGATACGGTATTTATGCCATTAACTTAACTATTTTTGGTATTAATGTTGTCTCTATTTCCAATCTCTCTTCATTGTACATTGCATGGAGGCCACACCTATTTAACTACTTTGGTTTACTTTTATAGAAGATAGTTATCAATTGAAGAAATCCATTCACCTGAAAGACACTTATGTGTGTACTGGAAACAATATTCCACTGAAACTGAATGTGGGAAGTTGCTCCCTAAATACTAGTAACGATGTACTTCAATGGTCTATTGATGGAACCACAGTGCTCCATTATTCATATAATATGGGTAGTCTAATAGAAGTTTATCAAAATCTCAGCAACTATACTGTCATTACAAAAAGTTTACAATTAGTTGGAGATCACTTAAATGTAACATCAAATCTACAATTTGATTTAAGCTTACCAATTGGCTCCTCAATATATTGTGGATCAAATTTTGTTCGCAGCAACGAAATACAATTTTCTTCCAGTAAGTTTATGGTTATTATACTTTCATAAGTACATAATTGTTAAATATACATATAAATTTAATTATGTATTAAAATAATTCTCATGAGCAATTTTAAAGCAACAAAATTATCAATGTTAATTACAGTTGCTATTTTGATTCACCACTAACTTGTGGCTTTAAGTTACCTTTTAGAAATTGCATGTCTAATTTCAACAATGTTGTAAATACTTTTATTTTGTCGCCACCTAGCTGCCAATTTAATTGCTCATTGACACTATTCACGTGAATGGTGAAAAACAAAAATTTGTAATTTTTATCGCATAACTGATGAAACTTTGGGCATAATAACTAGGTACTTTATTTGGTAAAGCTGCCAGTAAAATGAAACACCAAGGGTGCAAACCCTAAGCACTACATTACACTAGCTAGCTATTAGATCATTTCTCAGACCAATCAGGTATCAATATAGCTATGCAGCGAAAACAGTATAATGATGCTGTTTTCATATGAGAAGCTTAAAGCAAAACTATACCATACAGCAAAAAATAACAGCTCCCATAATTACTACGTGTCGATAGGGGTTTTTACCCCGATGCTAGTACCTATGTAGAACTAATAGCATCTTCTTTTTTTTCTAAAAAATCCGCCCAAAATAAAAAAAAAGTAGCACAATAGAAAAATATTAAATCGTAGTTTTTAAGTAATATCCAAAATCCGACCATGACAGAAAACCATACCAACAGATGGACAGTCAAACATACTAATAGATGGACAGACAGACACACAAGACGACTACTATTCCCCTCTCACACATGTAATGAACTACAAGCTTTCAAAATAGTATGCCAATGTTAAACATACATTGTTTGTAGTGTAGTCAAGTTATGTACACCTGAGTTGTAGTAGTACTGCCATTAACACCTTATGTACTCACTCCGAACAGAATAACACTTACATGATAGGTAAAGTGTAAATTATTTAGGTAAGCAAAACTTTTTTTATCATAATGATGACTCATTCTATAATTCTTATAGTTGTGCATAAAGTCAACTCTTCTCTAGAATGTAGACTTATCTTCACAGTGTTGTAACTCAAATTTACCACAAAATTCTAGGCAGATACAAATGAACAGACTAATTGTTGAACAATGACATATCTGAACATTATCAAGATAGATCATTACAAATATAGACTTCCACAAAAACCAAAAAAAGGCCTTTGAATTGATCCTTGCAAGAAAAACTTTAATATTTGAGAGAATGGCTTCATTGTGATACAGAAAAATACTTGCATAGTAGGTAAATTCTAATAAAAAAAGCTTATAGCTGAATTACAGCATAATAAATAAGTAATGCAATCCTCTAAGGTCTTTATCAATTGTTAAAAGTGTGCTGAATTTTTTTAATTTAATGTAAGTTCATTCTTTCATTATATGTATTTCATTGAACACAAATGCAACAATGATATTGTAATTTAGAATTTGAAGTGGAATCAAATTTTACATTAATCTATACTGGTGATGAGTTAGATCATATTATTGCTGAATGGAATAATGTGGTAAGTAATTTATTTCTTGACATTAACACATTCGCTGGCTATTTTTCTAACCATACTCTATACAAACAATGTTATTTAAAATACAGGGACAAGAATTTAGAAAACATGCACACACATATACACCTGTACCTTGATTTAAAAGTGTAAATTGTTAGCAAATAACACTTAAACATTTTATTAATGTAAACTGATTTGTAGATAATTTATTATTTATAATATTTAGCAGGTCAACAATGAAAATATGACTGTATTTACGATTGTATTAAGAGGAGACACAAATCAGGTACTAAATGAAATTAAATATCAATGTTACATGCAAAAGTGTGTTGAAGTCATTCCTGTGGCCAATTATACAAGTAAATTCTATGAAGTTATGATATCAGTATTGGATATTGGCAGTTCATCTAATATTAGTAAGTAGCAGCATTTATGAATATTGTGACGATGATTATTATGTTGTATTTAGGCTCGTCTCTTAGTAATTACATGAATTATTCTCTAAATGAAGAAAAGTGTATGCTAAATGTGTGCTGTTCTGCAATGATTAATGAAACATGCTCTATTTACTTTACTTCTGATACTTCCAACATAATGAGAAATGAAACGATTGAGAACTCAGATTATATAACATTGGATTTAAATCAAGTAGAAATATACTGGTTTGAACTTAATGCAACTTATAAGGATTTAAAGATTTCCATAAAAACAAACCATTCTTTCAAATGTAAGATATTCGAATTGGGAGTTACTTGATTAAATTTAAATTTAAAATAATATAAACAATTAATTAGAACATATTAACTTGTGTACTCTTCAACTGTCAAGCAGTAGTTCCTGTATTAAAATCTGTATATATACAGACTTCCTGCCATTATAGACCCAATTTGAAGCAAATGTTGAGTTATTTTTATACTCACACGACATTGTGATAAATTTCTTGTATTTTTAACACTTGTTATTTTCAATAAAATTATGGCTAAGTTTTAGTATGCTACTAAATTATTTTCTAATTTGTGCAAAACTGCAATAGCAAACTTCATTTTTTTTAACAAAGATAGAAAGAATGTTGGATTATTTCGGTGTTCATGCCAAAATTGCGTACTTATTAAACTCAGACAACTTGTACAAGTATGCATGTATTCAATAATTTCTTTTAACTGTTTAATTTGTTTATTTGTCATTAACTCATAGCTATTCTGAAATTGTGAAGCATTAATAGCCAATTTCCTAATTTTTTGAAGCTCCAAATGGTCATCTAGTTAAGCTCATGCTTTTAAGAAGCAATTTAATCTTTAAATGACAATTTTGTGGCTAATTTTAAATGTCACCTTTTCTTTATCATCTCATATTGACAAAAAAATAGCAACAACTGTTTCACTCCTTCCTTAATTAAGGCATCTCAATATTAATTTTTTATCCTTCTTAAATAAGCGTACTGCTATTAATCTTAAGTAACATGTTTGTTTTTACACTCACTTGCTATTGTCTAATATCTACACGAACTCATGAAAGTATTCTCAATCCCATCAAAAAGGTGCAGACTTGTCTGTTTTTGATTTTGATAGAAATGTGTAACTTAAAGCCTGCTCAATTAATTACTATAGCTTGAAGTATCCTGCAAATCTTGTTTACTTTCTCATTGCCCTTATTGCTTCAAGCGTTAATCAAGCATCTTTAAATTAATTGTGAGATCTAACTTGAACATACAAGTATATATACTTCATGTTTTTCATTGAACAACTAGGTTATCCCTTTTTGTCTAGCCATTTTGACTTTATCTGATTAAGGTATGTAATGTGTGTAAATTTTGGTTCAAGAAGAATCAACCATATATAGGTGCTCTATAACGCATTATTTTGATTAAAATTGTATGGTAGTTGTTGTTGTTGTTGTAAATGTAATGACGTCTAAAAACTTTAACAGATTCAATAAACAGTCATAGCTAGCCTGTTACTAATGATGTACAAATTGCTATACTAACTTTACCAACACCATCAAACTCATTCTTAATTTAAATTTATATGTTTTTTAAGCAATGAACCGCAACATACTTATTGGAACTGCAGTTACTTTTTTCATATTCGGAATAGTATTTCTACTGACTGGATATGGAGTATTCATCATGTGCTTCCTATGCAACCACCACAGTAAGTTGCTCGATTATATAGCACCGATAATTCTTATGAAAACATTCTCAGTTTCTCTCTTCAGGGAAACAATTTCATGCAGCCTAATACCATTACTGTTTACTATAATTGCACTGGTGTTATGGATTTCGTATGCCACATTATCTAATGGTAAGTTAAATACAATAGTATGATAATGTCTATCATCTGTATTTACTCAGCCAAATTTGACTAACGTTTCTAAGGAGCAGAAAATTATGGAGCAGGAAATTCCGATTTCTCAATGGTATCATTGAGTGCTAGTCAAATTTAATTTTCAGTGCCTGTCATTGTTAGCATACAGAGTGAGAGACAAACATTCAGCATGATTACTATAAAAAGTCCATCTTATCAGTCATTTTTAGTGTGAAGATTAATGTAAATCAGAAAGACATCTTGTTCACAACCACAGAATGTCCCTGATAAATAAGCATGTCAATTCTTTAAGTTTGCTGTTGTTGTTTTTCTCCTCTTCATAGAGCAATCATTAATAACTATAGTTTGTCCAACTTGAGTTGACACAACCACAAGTGCAGTAGAATGAACGTAGTATAAACCGGAAACAATTTAGTCTTGTGAATCTAAGGCAATATTAAAGAGAATACCAACACATTGCAGTTCAATTTTATCCTACATGAGTGTCTGAAGAATTCTTTCGAAGTTAACAATCTTTAGCTCTATACTGAATTATAACGCAGTTACCTCGTAATTAAAGTTTGTTCCCATTTCTTATATGATTATCATCAAGCTTAATGTGAATAAGATTACATTCATTGTTCTGAATATCTGTATGTGATATAAAAATATTTAACAGAAATATAAATATATTTATATCAACAAAAATTGTTAACAAATAACAAAGGTAAAAGGTTAATCAGCGCAGAAATTGCTCTGATAATTATTTAATTAAAATGTTTGATAGAGCCTACAGTAGCCTGTTTCTGAAGTGTAGTAGCTCACAGCTCACACTAGTGCAGATAAAGGGCTTAAAAGAGTACACTCTAGAAGAAACAAGCTCATTGTTTATGAGAGCATATAGATACCTTTCATGTGTAAACTTGGTCACGTGAGGATCAGGAAAACTGTGGGCTTTTTTTATTCCCATAGACTAATGCAATAAGTAATAGTTATCTAATTGCTTTAGCACGAGCATTTGAGTTGTGCTAAACCGGATATCTAGCTGATTCCATTCAAAAGTTAGTTGAGATTTTTTATTGCAGCAAGCAAGAAAATAATATATGAACAACTTGTACTGCAACCTAGCTACATGTAATGTAATATTATATATAATATTTACAGGAGATTGTGATATTGGGAGTTCAAAGTACAATATTCTATTAGCTGCATCAGTATTTTCATTTCTTCTGCCTCTACTATCAATTGTTTCATTGGGAGGCTTCATATTGTCTGTGGGTAGAAAAAAGGATGAAGGTGTCATGAGTATTGATGTAAGACTAATAAAACTATGTTCTAATATTTTAACTTTAACAGTATCGTAGAGGTCACATTTATAATCAATGTTATTCTCCATACTCAGAATATGTAGCCTTGTTTACCACATTCAAACTCTGTCTGGAGGTCTGGGTATAAATGGAGAATCCTGGCATTCCCTCCTTGATTTGAATTCAATAATGTAGCTGCACAAAAAAAAAACCTCCAGAATAGCTCACTATTCGTTCAATTCGATCCATACCATGTTTAAAATGAATGTACCAGCACACAAACCACTATATTCATTTTTCAAGGGATATAGTAGAATAATGAAGTCTAGCTCCTATCATGTCATGTGTGTGTGCCGAAGTACTCAGGATAATATCTATTGGTACTCCAACAGTACTCTCCTGTGCAGTTGGATTATGATAAACAGTACTCGTTTTCTTTCCCTTTTTATAGCCTACCATTTTTCTTACTTTTTTGTTGGTTTGTTTGTTTGCTTGTTGTTGTTTTTCCTTCATTAGGGTGCTCTTGACCAAGTTCTTATTTATGTGACATTGTTTCCCAGTTTTTTCATGCGCTAAGTTGTTGTAATGCAAATGGTCTCTAGGAAGTTAGTGACACAACTGACAAATTCTATTTTCCACAAGAACAGTTCCTGGCTTTGCATTTTCTGCACAAACTCTACATTAAAAGACTTCAGCATAAGTATAAAAAAAACTTTTTTCATTTTAAAGTGCCAATACAATGTCTCTTTTATACCATTTAGACAAAACACTTTAATCACTGCAATTTGATTACAAACGAAATTAAATTTCATGCATAGTTTAAGATATTCAGGATTTTATATTGATTGTATTTTATTAAAAATATCTAATGGTGAGAAAATGTTAAGTTAATTTTAAGAAAAATAGTAACATAGTAACATATCAATGTTTTCACAAGATATGTTTTCGTGATCAGTAGGAATGCTGGTGAATATATCTCCACACAAATGATTAATTTGTAATTTTAGTTTTTAAAGACACTGTGGCACAAAATATATTATTCTATAAAAAATTTGAATTAATAAAATCAAATTGTTCTTTATTGATTTGCTTTAGTCATCATGTTCTTTATGGTCTTTAGATAATCCCAGAACAATTCACTCATAAGATCAAGCATCATATGTGCCATAAAAATGAGTGTTGTAAATTGGGAGCAAATATAGATTTAGCGCATCATGTTGAAGTAATAGTTTAGAACACTTAAAGAAATTCATCCTACAATAATCTTACAGTAATGTTAGTGCCACATTTAGTTGATTGTTACAAAATTGATGATATATATTTATAAAGTTCATTTAATATAAACAAATTATTTGTATTACACTGGAAAGACACAACAATATTTGACATGTGCGAAAATGCTAATTTATGATTCCTAAAACAACTATAAAATTACTTCAGTTTTAAAAGATTAAACTAATCAGATGTTAAAATGACTACATAATATTGAAGACAAAATATTTTAATTTTGTGACTTGAGTTGTTCTTTCTTGTAATGATCATCACCCAACACAGCGTACACTAGCCTTAATATTTTTGATTATTTTTCATCCACAGTTGCCATCTGAATTTTCACCAAATATTTTTATTTCTTGTAAATATTGTTAGTTACCACTGATTATTCCGTAATACTTTCACTGCCAAGTCTGCACCGCATACAGAGAGCAATATTTTTTACTGGTCTATAGTGACAAAACTTAGCTTGTAATTCACTCAAGCAAAGCTATAAATAGATTTTTTTAAATGGCTGCCAATTTTATACTGTATATAATAATTATATATATATATATATATATTTAGTCATCATTACCAATATATGACTTCAAATTTTATATGGAACCTATGAAGCCACAAGACTCTCATAACTTTTGTTCAAATTGTAAAAAATTTATATTATATAAAAGACCCTCTCATTATTGCCCAAACTGTGGTGTGGTAAGTTTAAAATATGAAATTATTTGTAATACTTGTGGTAGCTATTTCTAATTTATAGAAAATGTGTAGGAATTGCCGCAGTAATAAAGAAAATAATATTTACATATGGCGGAATTTATATCCAAGTCCAGTTTGCCGTACTTGTTACCAAGAATACCAGAAAGAGAATGAAGGTGAGTGAAAATTTGTTGAAATATTAATTTATTTCATGATTATGATGTATTTAGAATTTTCTCAAGGGGATACTGTCAAAGAAATATCAGACTACTTACGACTAAAAATGCCGCATTTTTGCAATGAGTGCGAGAACAACAGTACTAGTATGGAAAAAGAAGGCAATGACATACTCACTGCATATTATAATGCAATTTATGGGGAATTTATAGCTTCTAAATGTGGAATTTGTGAAGCTGTAAGTTGGCAATGAATATTTTCCTTATTGATTTCGAACTTTGCAAATGATCAAAACTAGTGAGAAATATCAGAGGTGGAGGATTACAAACAAATAGTAAATGTCTTATATTATTATATATATATAATATATATAATATATAATATTATAAATTTAATAACTAGTGAGAAAAGTTGCCTTGTAAATGATTGAAGTAAAACATTTTAATGATGTTTTTGACAGATTAGTGGCCAACAAGTGTCTTAAACCTTCATTAAGATATTATATGCTCCTTTATCAGCAAATCATATATGCTTTAAGATGCAACATTCAAAAACTAGTATCTCCCTAGAGTTAATAAATGTAAATTGAAAAATATTTTAGACATGACCTATAGTTTGAAGCAACAAATGAATATTTTTCTGTCAACTGTAGTTTATTGCCCTGATTCAATAAATTCATCACTGGTTGCTGTATTAGGCTAGGTACAAGTTACTTTTATTATAGTGTATGACTATTTCAACCTTAATATCAAGAAAAACTTATAATTATGGTACATTTTTTATCGATCAAAGATTAAATTGTTGATAAATGTAAGTTATTAAATTTTCAGCGATTGTAGTTCTATTGAAATGTTTGGTTTTTTGTTGTTGTTGTTTTTTTTAATTGTTAACAAAATATTCACATAGGAGAAAGTATAGATAATGACGTATAAAAATAATGAAGAACCCAAAAGTATGAACCCTCAGCACTACTACACTAGCTATTACCAAATCATTTCTATGACCAAAAAATAATTTATTTGGGTATACCTTATCAGCTTGGTATCAAAATAGCATATGCAATGAAACTGGTACATTGGCTTTATATGAGAAGAGAAACATGTAAGGGACACAACCCAGTAGTGTTTGTGCAAGACTCAAATTCCAAACTATTCTGCTTATAATGAAACTACACCAGGCAACAAGAAATTATTTCACAATTTCTTTCTCAGCCTTCTTTTACTCATTAGAGGTATTCTCTCTCTTTCACAGGCTTTTTTTCAAACAATACAGAAATAAAAATATTTGGTCGCCACCGGGAGTCGAACCGCTATACAAGCGGTCCTGGGTTCGATTCCCAGTGGCGACCAAATATTTTTTATTCTGTATTGTTTAAAAAAGCCTGTGAAAGAGAGAGAATACATCTTATAAATTATTTGTTCACTTGATTATGGCATGATGGTAAATGGTGTTACAAAAAAAAACAAAGAACAGCTTCTATAACTCCCCAGCACATGCACATTGAGGGTAAGTAGTCGTGCTAAATATGCAGCATGTATGTAGTGTATTCAGCATAATGATGTGAGGGTAGCAGTGTATGCATTTTCAGGTAATATGACATACAATGCTAATGAAAACAAGTACCAATGTGGACTGACTAATAGCTAAAAGGATTTGGATCACTATCAATGAATAGGCTTGGTAGAAACGGTTCATAGTTGGCATTGAGAATATTTAACCTCAACCTATGATGCAGTTTTAAGTGCTAAGGGCTAAGACATGGCATGCAATTCAAATCTCATTGCAGCCCATATTTCTCATCATTGTGTTTCATGTGAATTACAGGTTCTGTGTAACGATCCAAAGAATCAGTGTTACAATAGAAAATGTGTCATCCAAATTGAAGAAATGGATTGTTGTTCACTATGTTATATACTCAGTAAACGAATGGATCACCACAAACAAAAACAAGCATAGTCATGCATTAAAGTTTTAGCATCTACCACTGTGTCAACAAATACGCTATTTTAATTCTAGATTACAATATTTTTTCAGCTCTTTAATGTTGTAAGCCTATTGTTGGTTATTATCACAGTGAACAATTTTATAAAGTGAAAGTTCAAAATCACACATTTTAATGTTATAGCTCATTCTTAGGGAAGATAGAAACTATTGGAGCATACAATATTGAGCCAATTATTGTACCACGGTACATTCAATCTGTTCAATCAAATTACTCAATTCAAGGTCAATACATTTCATATTGACCTCTTGCAGTAAACAAGTGAACCTCCAATCAAAAATAGTTTCTTTGTGTTGGCCTAGAGCCATGGTACAAGTCAGTTGCTTCCCTTCGTTAAGCCGGTATGATATTTACACTATCCCCGGCCTTTCTTAAATCCAATTTAGCTCCATAAATCATGTGGAAAGGGCACTTCAGTGCATTAATTTGCTGAGACTAATAAAAGCTGTATTGTTGTTGTTCCAACATCTTATTCTATTTTCTCAAGCATTGATAAATCAAAGAAAATGAAGAATGACATAATTGCAAGGTTATTGAATAATTATTTAATTAATTTAAATATTCAAATTAATACACCTATAACAATTAGCTACAGTTAATAGTTGCTGATGAGAACAATAATGTAAAACTATAGCTGTAAAATTGAAAGAAAAATGAATACAAATTGAATAATAGAGTTGTATTAAAAGTACCCTAAATTGAAGGAGAATTGCCGCAATATAGATGTAGCTATGTAGTGGAGCAATGTTGGAAAGAGAAAGACTCTGTGCAATAATTGCTCCAATAATCCCATTAAAATGGATGTTGGTTTAGAAATAGGTCTCAGATAACTAGTTAATTTATGTACTAGATTTGAAGAAGATATCCAAAATCAATCAATCTTCACATTCTATAATTTTATCACTTGCCACACTTCATAAAAATTTTCATAGCATTTAAATGATAATGATTGAAGGAGTCTAATGGTATCCATAGTTTGTTGAAACGATGGAAAATTATGAGCATTTCATTGCATTCAAGAATATTCATAAATATGTAATCCACCATTAAAAATACTTTTCCATTGATCTTCAGAATTTTCCATGCTTTTAGTATGTTGCAAGTCATGCCAATTTGTACCATAAACCATCACAGGATGTTGTTTGGCTTAAATTATTTTCTTGTAACAGTTGTTAACGTTGTTTTCAATAATTTTAATGCCCAAAACATTTCACCTGTGGTCAGCTTCTACCCCAAAATTAAATGTTATTGTCTAATGAATGAACAAAAAATTGCTTTTATATCCGCTATGTCCCCATGTGGCCAAAATTAGGACTTAAGCACCTGACAACTAGTGATTATAGCATGTAACTATGTGTGAGGAGTTGTAGATCATTTCCCTACCTATCATATTTTTTTTATTCCAGGATGATAATACTTTACCAGATAGAACATCAATCCCACCTAGTGAAGTGTGTTCTTTAACAGAACTATGAATAACATCCACATATTGTATTTTTGAAAATGAATTATATTAATAAAGAACTAGGGGCTATCCTCTTTCCCCTTAACCAACCTATTTATAGAGTATTTGAAGAGAAAACATTAAAAATCCTTTCATACTCAACCAATACGTAGACGATACATTTATATCATAGTAAGACAATCTCTCTGACATTAAAGAAAATTCATGACTACCTAAATACTCACAAAGATTGTATTCAATGTCCTAGAGGAGATGAAGATAACAAAATATATTTCCTGGATGTTTGAGTTTTAGACCAGCTTGGAGCAACATCATGATTGATGGAGTCTTTGTTCATATTCTTATATGTGTTCTTTTTATATCCTGTTAAAATTATGACTTTTCACTTCATTTCAACTGTGTAATCATCTTTATCACAGGACAACAGCTTCCAAAGGGAACAGTTTTAGTTTCCCTTGATGTGAAATCTCTGTTCACAAGTATCCCTGTTGCAATGGCAACAAACATTGCAAGGAGGAAACTACTGGATGATACAACTCTGGAGGAGCGCACAATGCTGTCACCAAATGAAGTTACTAATTTGCTCAGTTTTTGCTTGAATGCAACTTACTTGTCCTATAAAGGTCACTTTTGCCAACAGACATTTGGTACTGCGATGGGCTCACCAGTTTCAGTTACTGTTGCAAACTTAGTGATGGAAGATATAGAGGAGAGAGCCATTGCTACATATCACACACCACCTGTATTTTGGAAGCGATACATACAGTAGATGATGTTTGAGCGATAATGTTATGGGATTTAAAGGCCACTTAAATTCAGTGGAGCCATCAATTGAGTTTACTGTTGAACTGGAAACCAATCATGAGTTGTCTTTCCTGGACACACTAATCTATCATCATGAAAATGGCACAATAACAACCAAAGTGTACAGGAAACAAACACATACCAATCAGTACCTGCAATTTGACTCACACCATCCAATGGCTCACAAACAAGTAGTCATTAAAACACTTCAACAGAGCCAAAGAAGTCTGCAGCAATGCTCTGGATAGAATGAAGGAAGAGTTGTACATCACAAATGCACCGAAGGACAATGGCTATCCATTGACTGTGATTAAGAAATACAACTACAACAATATACAATGTACTGCAAACAACACTGCTACAAGCCAGTGTTTGCTTAACATACCAGTAAATAAGCCTGTAGATGACCAAATCACTCCAGTGAATGTAGACCAAGGAGATATCAGAGGACCAAAGTATTATTCTCCAAGAATTAGTGAGAATTTAAAACAATTAAAAAAATTGTAATAATATTATAAGCGGAGTTCACACACAACTATTCATATTTTTATTATTGTTATCTATCCACAAAACAGTATTTGAATTAAATAATAATCCATGATCATAAGCACACATGAATTTTGAGAAGCTTTATTGTTTTATATAAATAAACTAGTCTATGAAGCTATATTTGAATTCGCAGGTTAAGCCAATATAAATGCTAATGTTTGTTGCTGAATAATTGTCATACTTGTGGGGATCATTGTAATCAGACAAGCTTACTGCTAGAGCTAAAATAGGTCTAGTTACAAATGAGATATTATCTCTTCTGAAAAAAGTGTTATAATGAAACTGTGAAATTGTCAAGTTGTACAAAATTAATGTTGCATAACAGATGCACAACCATTAGATGGTTACTTACTCTGTTGGTTATATAACCGGTTATCCAGTCACGCAACATCATATTCCCAAATGAAGGGAAACAGACTCAGATCAAAATGGAGTGTGTCCTAACAGGAGACTCAGAGTAACATAAACACTCTTATTGTTTCTTTGGTAAAATTTTCTTGTTAAAATTTCAGTTGTAACTACAGTTTTTGTACCACTTCAGCTAGCTAATGACTAAATGTTGAGAAATGAAAACTTAAATTTAATTATATAGCTTTCATTTAAGTGTGTATTTACATTTTACAATAGAGTTATTTTTTTGTTATTTTGTATTCCAATATTATTATGATAATTGGGCATCCATACAAAACAGTAATAAATATTCACCTTATGAGATGATTAACAATCGACACCCAATATTTAATCTTGATATGTAGATGGATCTATGGTATCGAATTCTAGGCCATTAATTTCCATTAGGCCTCTAGATGTCATCAATCTATTACATGTGTATCAGATGTCTATGGACATTGTGAGCTTTTTATAACAGATAGTAACTTCACTGTTACTGTAACCAATCCTGTTGCTGGTGTCACTAATACATCATTGAAATTTATAAACTTAAAGAACAATTCGTACTACAAAGCAATTTTTATCATCAACAGCAAGTAAGTAAAAAATGTACTATAGTGAGCCAGTTTATTTTTTATATACTTTCATTATTTACATTAGTGAAGCTAATATATTGACTAAGATAGATCTAATGAAAAAAAATTCTCAAGTTCTTACTTACATATGTCATTATCTTGCCATGTCCAATTTGCATCAGCTTGCTACAGCTTCAGGAGTAGTTGTTTCAAAAGTGAGCAATGAGAATGTTCTCCCATTTTGTGTTCCTGTGGTGGCAATAACATAGTAGCACTTTGTGTCCTTAGGCAGTGATTTTTCTCAGACTGAACTCTGCTTTAGCCTGTATACATCCTAATTTTCCAGTTCTGAAATCTAATTATAGGCAGGTAGCTTGAGTGTTAAAACATGACATTGACCAGCCTTAAGAATTGCTCCATGACTCGGTGTTTCATGACTGCTCAAGCCAATCTCCCCACACTTTGCCCTCTGTAACCATTACTGGAATAATGCACATGAGCCTCTCTTCCAACCAATATAAAGTACCAGGTCCTGCACCCTACCTGCTAGCACATCCTCGCTAGCCCCTGCCAGTACATCCCTTACCGATCCCTACTACCACATTCTCACTCTCTCCTGCCAGTACATCCCTTACCGATCCCTACTACCACATTCTCACTCTCTCCTGCCAGTACATCCCTTACCGATCCCTACTACCACATTCTCACTCTCTCCTGCTAGCAGCTACTGCTTCTCTCCATACTTCATCCATAACCTCACCTGCAGTTTGCTCCTTCGATTATTACCTTCCTGATTGCTTAGTTATTTTAGGGTGTGTATGTTTACAATATCCCCAAACTCAACTTGACAATCTCTTCAAGATACCCAAGTAGGACCTGGCCCTTACTACACAATGCATGTAATTGGAAGAGAAGTGCAATGGCCCCTGCGCTATCACACTCTGAAGAGTGGAATTGATGTCGTGTATGCATATTAAAGCTATCAGTATCTATTTACACATCCGTACAGATTGATAATTACCAACAATATTTATGCTACACATATGACCACAAGTTTAAGTTATGTTTGCATGTTGAAATCCCAGTTTCTATTGACACCTCAATACTGTTAGATAATCTCCAATTATCACACATACAACCACAAGAACACGTCATGTAGGCATTTTAGAAAAACCCAGTGTCTATTAACAAATCCATAATATTGTCCGGTAATAACCAATAACACAGTTGCTATACATTATGGCCAACTAATAGCCTCAGGAGTGGGTGGGAGGGGTAAACATTGCAGCACAGGCCTACCACTCTCATAGACATACCCTTTTTGACTCACCTCATGGAACCCAGTAGTATAACATGAATATAGTAGCAGTTTTCTCATTTTTACAGCTATTATAATATATACATAGTGCAATTTAACCTGAGTGCTGATTCATCTGGGAGAGCTGGGGTCAATAAAAATATAGCCCACTAGATTTTAAAACTCTATTGAAGCTTTAAAGCCTACATCGTTAAATTAATAACTAATTATTTCAATACCAAAATGGTGTCCTAAATTCATAGACAGAATAGATCCCGCCCATAATAACGAGAGGTTGAAGTTCTTGTACTTATGTGTGGTAAACTGTTAACTAGCTACAGTTTGTTTCCTGTTGTGGTCACTCTGTTCATATCTAATACTTGATGTAAATTATTACAATACTTTCCTGTTCTTTCTCACGTCTGAATATTGAGTGTTTAATTAATGATATTTTAATTATGCAAAGTACCAGATAAATATATTTTCTGTACAATTCAGTACAAAGTGGCTAAGTTAACTCCCCTATGTTTTTTCCTAGTACATATCACTGGCTCTAATGGTTGACCTCATCTTCATAATAGAGCAAAAGGTTAAAAAATTACTTGGTTAAGTGTATTTTTAAATAACTTCTCCTATTGGTTAATGGAATAATGTCCCTTGATAAAAAAAGAAACTACAAATATTGAAAAGAAAAGCTGTAATCTATGAACAGCTAGAATTTATTTGTGTACTAAGGTTAGTCACCTATTATTATCTTATTTCATGTTATTACAGCCTCAAATTCCACAAGTTATTCTGATGCTTTTGTTTGTCATGGCCACCTCAAGACAATTAAAACTGCATAGCTAATAACATTGTGAACTCAGCATTAGTGCCGGGGCCTGGAAGTTATGTGTTGACAATAGCATGAAGCTTGTCCTAGAGGGCACCATTTTTATCATGGGGGATCTTTTTTTTTTCTTCAAAAACAGTCTCACCAGTGGGCTGTTTTTGTCAGCTAATTGTCCACAGGATCATTTTAGACGACAAAATGGTCCCTATGGAGCGAGACCAATTTTGACGTGGACCATTCACTAGGACGTAGCTGGAGAGATCAATTCCAGAATGGGTCTGGGGACAATTATACACCTTGGCAGTTCTCCAAGAATGTGGTAGTGGTTATCTAATTACATTTACGGCGCCCACAGTTCGCAGTATGTTATACCCTAACACAACCGCAGAGTATTTATGTACGGGCGCAGCAATTGATAGATTGGGAGCGTGGGCATTATTATATACACTCGTGGTAGGATACCCACTCATTTATCTAGGGCTGACTAAGGAGAAATATGTTAACTAATCACATCCCAAAACCTGGGCTCTAGAACACCCAAGGTGCGTGACTGTCCCCAGACCCTTTCTCCGCGTAGCGGTTAGGTAAAGGGTTGGGACGCCACACACTACCTAAATTAGTAGTGTGTGGCGTCCCAAACCCTTTACAACCGCTGCCTTGATTGGGCGGAGACCGACTACGCCCACTAATGGATTGGGAAATTATCACCCGCTTCACGCGTTGTCACCATGGAATTACTTGGACGTTGTCAAGTGTTGTCATCAAATATTAGCCGGGACTTAACTATTGCTGACTTAGCACAATTGTAATCCAGCAATTCCAGCCAATCGCCATAGTAACCAGGGTACGCCACGTGTAGTCCGGAGCGCGAATTACGAATTCAGTGGAGAACTATAATCTGAACTCAAGTCTGACAGGTTGCTGAATGCATAGGCAGAAGAAAAAACCAGATTCAGTGAAGCTCAATTTTGTTCGATCCAGGGAAGGCCGAAGAAGAGGAATTACGATAGAATCTGTAAGGTACCCTTTATGCCAAACTCCATCTGTACAGCAAACTGGTTCTATTGAACCAAGTCATGATAGAACTGATGATCTATATGCTGAATGTGAAAGTGAAGTTCATGAACAATCAGTTTTTCACAAGCATAGAAAGGAAAGGGCAGCTGAAGCTTGGGCAGAAGTTCGCACTAAAGTATTTACAGGTCTGGTATTGGGATCTGGTTTTTTGAAAGGCGCAGTTAGTGTTTTCTGTACTTCTCCATCTGCACATGTCTGGTGTCCGGATTGTGGTGCAAATGCATATTTTTGCGAACAGTGTGCTACGAAACTGCATTCCTCATTCAACATATTTCACTCTCCTCTCTTATGGATGGTAAGGGTTACATTTAATTCAGTTTTGGGGTACTAGTAAAGGAAAAGTAGAATATTTTGGTTCAACAAGAGAGGATAGTATAGTATGCAGATAAAGCACATAATTGCTGAAAAAATTAACCCTGGAAAGAATTCTTATATCTCTACCGGAACAAAAGGTTCCCATAACTTTGAAAAATAGTTTTATTGTCTTCATATTATCATTAATATTTGTGGTTTGCTATTTTGTAGGAGGAAAATGGTATGTATATTCCATTTAGACAGAACATTTCTATTGAGGGGGCATGTACGTGCATTACAAAGTATACACGAGAGATTACTTGTGTTGATATAAATGGTAGTTTAAATTCAAGTTTTTAAAAATGTATTATCGCAATGACAATTTTTAATAGGATCTTTTCTATGGTGTTTTGTGCTTGTGAGAGTGAAGTTGAGACACTTCTGAAGGCACACCTCTTTCCAGCAACTCCAAAGCAGCCACAATTAGCTTTCACATTCCAATTATTTGACTGGTTGGAAGTTCTAATGTTGGAGTGTCAAATTGCAGTGCAGGACTTTGTGGCTGCTTTTGAAATCCTGACTAGTTCAAAACTTCATCAGGTAAATTTTGTATATTCTGTTTTAGTTATTGACCTTACATTACTTGTATGGATTAGACAAAAGAGCGCAACCTTTATCCAGTCATCATTGATAGTTTTGAAGAGTATAGGTATGGTTTTTTACTACACTTATGCTGTCAATAAAATTATAGTATGTGCAGATATGCTAAAAGTAGGATTCGTCGTCTTGATATTCTGATGCCGAATAGACTCAATAATGGGATGAAATGTCCTTGCTGCTCTGAGGTACGCGATAATTTATGAAACTCAATTATACTGACTCACTGTGTGTTTTTATGTTTCGCAGACTGATACCATCTTTTTATCCATTGATGGTAATTTTGGACTCTGCCGGAAAAAAGCTGCTGGTAGTAGTGTATGCCCACCTCTCCATGAGCAAACCATGTTTGTTGACCAAGACAAAGTAGATGAACATGTCAGTGGCTATGGTTCCATAAAAGCATCAGTAAACAAGGTACACGTATCTATATATTATATATATATATAATGTAATAGTACACAGCGTACATTGCCCATTGAAAAATATATTGGGAAAGTTGCGATTCAAATGAAATAAGTCTGGGGGACAATAAAATAGCACGGGAAGCTGTAGTGTTATCACTTAAATAGTACTCGGCTTTGCCTCGTACTATTTCAATTCCATTCCTCATGTTATTAATCCCGAATACCATGGTTATCCATGCTATGAACAACTGATATGACATGAGCTATTATTTCAGGAATGCAGTCAATTTCTAGCTGGGGATTCTTTGAGATCAAGAAATCGATACAGTCGGCTTGATGAAACTGGTGTTGTGGGGCAGTTTGTCGACATGAAATTCCATTCAAAATGATGTCCCTTCGTCATGGAGAACGGTTAGAAATCCATTACATTATTCTTTATTCTACAGTTGAAACTCGCAAATAGGATTTGGTGTTTTTCCTGGTTAGTCTAGAGTGTGGGGTTGTTTTTTTTGTTTTTTTTTGGGATTTAGAATGCTTGTGCCCAGCTGTCAGTCACTCTTTACTGATCTCTTCAAAATGTCACTCATTTCAGTCATGGGGAAGCACTTTAATAGTGTGCTCAAGTAAGTACAGCACAAGCATTTTATCAAATGGTCAATCATAACATAAGCACAAGCACTGAAATTTTCAAAATGCTTTTAAGCACCAGCACAAAGCACTAATGAGCATTTTTAATAATTCACAATTTAGACCTTCTCAATATTAAGATTATTTCAGGTAGTCCCATGGTGTGCTTTGGTCATTTGCTAAATTGGCAGCGGTTCATAAGTTGGCAAGCACACAATATAAAATATTCATCAATTATCACGCAGAAACAGTTTTTGATTATGGTAATCACAGATGTATTATTGCTTTAAATATTCTTTTCAGATTTTCTTACATTGTTTTTATGCTGGAAAAAATATTGGAGAACTTTGGGCAACGTCAAAAAGTGTACTTGCTCTATGATGTTGCTTGCACTTTGTCTAAGCATCTGAAGGTAAAATTGTTATAACATGATAGTCTTAATTTGGAATTATTAGGGATTTAGCCTTTAGCATGTATTTGTTATTCTGTTGGTTGAATTGGACGTCAAATTTACCTCATTTCAAAGACAAAAATTATTTGAACTTACAACTGAAGTCCTTAATAATGGCTGTTATGCTACAAAAGCAGCACTTGCTATGTCCAGCAAGCCCCTTTTTCAGTTGTTTACACATAATTGTATGATAATTCATTAGGCTCAGAATGAATGATTCAAATTCTATCAAACACTAGTGGGTACTGATGGGGTGTGCAGTATCAAAGTTTCGTTTAACATTTTCATTTGTTATACAGTAGGACTTCAATTATCCGAACACGTTGGGACCGAGGGGTGTTCAGATAAATGAAATGTTGGATAACTGAACACCATTGAAAAATGTATTGTAGAGTACTAGTAACAGGGCATGGTCTAGCAATTCTTCTTGTCTGCACGTGCTACTATTAGATTTTGGGTGTTCAGATAACTGAAGTTTGGATAACTGAAGTTCTACTGTATGTACGAGTGTTTAATAATAATAGTGAAACTTTCACAGTGACTCCAAGTGTAGTTGCTAATAACGAATTTTACTAATTACGAAACTTTATTGCAATGCTAAATAAAAAGCTTTGTTTTGTTTATCTTTTGGGTACCTAGAATCGCAGTCGTAAAGATCTCACTGATTTTTTTGAGTTTGCTGTTCCAGTGTTTCATTCGTACGGCCATAAACTGGAATGCCAGGTACTATACTTACTACTATATGATACTTACTACTATATATGGCTGTACATAATTTTTATAATTATTTGACAGTTTCAATACAGTCCTCGTCATAAGGATTGCTTTGGGCTGACTGACGGAGAAGTAGTTGAGAGGCTCTGGGCATATCTTAGAAAGTATGCCAAAGCAACCAAGGAGATGCGGCCATCTCATCGTATTGATGTCCTGACTGATGCCCTTTTGCACTACTCAAAAAAGTCAGCCCAAAGGCTTGGTAAGTTTTTGTATCATTAAAAATGTTCTACTCGACTCTATTCATATATTGCTTCCATTGCACGCACGCATACACACACACACAAACACACACACACGCACACACACATAGTAACCTTGCTCCCAGAAAGGAGGAAGAGAGCTATTAAGACACAACAGGAGTCTATGGAAGCCTTACACAAAATAATGACTTCCTCTCCAGGTAATAATTGCCACAACATATTTTAATATTGTAGTATTGTTTTAAATGGATCATAATTCTTAAATAGTTCAATTCAGCACAGCTGACATTGAACGATGGCACCAAGCAGAACTTATGAAACAGTCGTTGCGTTCAGGTTGGTTGGGAAGATGGTATCTAGTATGCTTGACCATGAAATGTGTGTGTGTGTGTTTGTTTGTGTGTGTGTAGAACTTGATGAAGCACCGTGGGAAAGAAAATATGCTGCTCTTTTGGATGACTACTATACTTTGAAGTTAGTTTGTCCATGTTAAACTAAAACCTGATATTTTATGTTGATGAATGCTTATTAGCAAGGCAGTCACAGACTGTAGCCATGAACTTCCAGCTTTTACTCAAAAAATTAAGAAGTGAGCTTATTATTATTATTATATTACAAGTGTGATGTTATGAATACAACACATTTTAGAGTTGAGGCCAAGCTGCAGGAGTATGAATCGAAACATGAAATGGAAAGGTGGACTGCTGACTGTGATATCTTTAAAGACATGAAGAGAATGATGGAAGAAGAGGAGAAAGAAAAGATTGTTGTTGCCATTGATGAATGTTCCCGTGACAGATGGTTTCTACTGAATCTGAAGGCAAAATATGTTTTCTTCACGCACGGGATGAAAAGTATTTGCTTATGTTATGCAGATGGTCAGTATTTGGCATCCAGGTTGTCTAAGAATTTAAATAAGTTATCGTCAAGACTTAAACAATTAATTGAAGACTACAACAGCCTCCCTGGTGTTTGCGCAGCTGATTGTTTGAGCTGGAAAGACATAACTAATCTTGGGTTCATTCATTGGTATACAAACAGCTTTGGTTCATCGGAGGCGTATGTACCCAAGAAGATTCAGTTTGATGCTATTAAGCATCATCATCTGGTTCTTCGTTCTGAAGAAGAAATACAGTTACTGGAAACTGAAATGAAGGCAGCTGTATCCTTTTATTTGAAGGATTGGCATGAACTAGTCAGTGCTGTAAAAAAAATTAGAGCAATGCCTTCTTCTTTATATAACAATGGTGCTCTGCAAGTCGTACAGATGACAAGGCTAAGGTGTGAGGAAATGTTACATGGCTTAGTGGCATCCTATAGTCAGTATGTGGAAATAGAACAACTTCCCAACGATGAATTCATCATTGTTCCAAGTCACATATACCACCACTCATCAGGCAGCAATGGTAGGAAAATTTGATTTCCATAATCTATTCAAATACATGTGATTTTGTGACAAGATTTTCGTGATCCTGAGCTCAATGTTCACGAGGAGGAGATCAGTGATGATAGTGATTGTGATGAAGGTACAGTAGATAGATCCACCTTTGCTCTAAAGTTTCTTGAAAACTAACCGACTCTCTTATGTGTATTTCATACTTTGATCTTTTTTTTCCAGAGTTTTCTGTGTGGTCTACACCTTCCATGTCTGAACCATCCCATGACCCCAATCGTCGAAGATTATCCTCTGTGTCTGGATTGCACTCAGAATCTGGATCCATTCGTCCTGGCTCATCCTCAGGAGCGTATACTTCAGATTTTATTCATCCTGGGTCATCCTCAGGCTTGTGCCGATCAGTTCATCCTGGATCATCCTCAGGAGCTTATACTTCAGGTACAGGATGAGTTTGTCCAAAGTTGTCCTCTATGTCAGTTTGTACTGATTTACAACATGAGTGTTATGAGTAACAATTTTCTGGTTAGGATATCATGAATCAAGTGAAGAGGAGGAGGAAGGATCCATTCATCCTGGATTGTCCTCAGGGGCTTGTGCCTCAGGATCAGTTCATCCTGGATCATCCTCAGGAGGTTGTACCTCAGGATCCGTTCGTCCTCGAGCATCCTCAGGGGCTTGTGCCTCAGGATCAGTTCATCCTGGATCATCCTCACGAGCTTATACTTCAGGTACAGGATGAGTTTGTCCAAAATTGTTAATACATGAGTGTTAAATTTATCTGGTTAGCATATCATGAATCAAGTGAGGAGGAGGAAGATATCTTTCCCAGTGAAGATGAAGTAAGGCGAAGAATTTTACGTCGTGAAAAGGAGGAGTTCTTTGAGGTTGGTGCGCGACCCTCAATTTTGAAATTTAGGTTGTTGTTGTTTTTGAAATTTTGTTGTTAACAATAGAATATGAAACAAGCCAGGAGTTATACCTTCGGTAATGAAGTTAAAGAAAATCTTACACGCTTGAGCTTGAAAAAGTCATCAGGTAAGATAGCTTAGATGGGTAGGTACTTGTACTGACCAATATTAATGAAATATGCAAATTCTCTGAAAAGAAAACCTTCAAAGGGTTACTTGGATTGGAAGAAGGAAGACATCGGCAGAGCTCTTCGAAGTTCAAAAAGAACATTTTCACTTTCCATTAAACCTTATTTTGTCAAACGTTTGTAAATGTATTATGATTATTATGACCATCCCCTCTTTGGCGACTTCAATGTTGTATATTATATATAATAGTATTCCTTTAATTCTGAATAATAAGGAGTTCCCTACACTGGAACATTACTAATGCATGTTACTCAAGCCTAACAGAATATTTTGCGCAAGCCAGCCATTACAATTAACAAAACACGTGGAACAAGAATGTTTTATGTAGCATACAGTAGAAATTTTACGTGCATGTAATGACTGTTTTTGGTGACATGCATCTTATTCATGAATTTCTTTACCTCCAGCTATGTGTTCAGCAAACAAACATTATTGTATATGCGAGGTCAAGCAAATTAATTTTAAGTATAAGCACAAGTAATAAAAAAAATCCATTGATTGTGTTTCACCTAGCATCAGTCGTTGCTGTCTTACAGTAGTATGGTGCATGTGCAATGCTGGAATTACGTGCAAAGGATGATTATCTGCATGTTGCCATCAAGGGTAACAATGCTGTCAGAACAAACATAACCATTATTATTTGACATGTAGCAATCAAGGTTTTAATGTTGTCACAACAGTGATATGCAATGCATTGACAGGGAAAGCATAATATAAATTTTTATTAGGTACTGAAGAACCTGATAACTGTTGCCACATAGAAAATACATTAAAGTAAACAAGGGCAATATTTTCCCATAGCACCTGTGTTCATAGTTATTACGTTGGGTTATTACGTCCCCCTAGGATATAAACTTGTTTATTGTGTTTAGAGTGTCATAGCAAGTAACTATGGTACCCACACACGAGCAGTACATAATAAATCTATTATCCATTTGATACTGAAGAATATCACTAATCTGATTGGCTGTATTTACAACTCGTGCCTGCATAGCAACCTTGCTATAATCTAAATAAGTTACACAAATTCGACCAATGGGATCTCAGGTCCTTAGTCTTTAGTAGCACCCTTGCTTTGCTTGGGACACAGCAGCCAGGACCTTCATGTCTCTTAGACCCTTGTTCTCAATGTATATTTGAGTGTAGTATCAGGCATATTTGGAGGAGATGGGGCATGTGAACCTGACCACAAAAAAACCTATTCTCATTTACCAAGCTAGTTTGAACTCATCATCTTGTAACTGGTGGCTCAATAATAATAATAATAATAATAACAATAGTAATCATTACAAAAAAAAATCAAATCCAGTGAATCATCTAGTCTCCTCCTGACAGTAATGCCACTGACTGTCCCATAGGAGGAGAGTGCAGCAGCAGCTGGAGTTGAGGATTCAGTTGAGGCTGGAATCAAAATATCCTTATCTCGTCCAGCCACTGACAAAGTGCTGTAGCCTACACTGACCCTTCTTCTTTTAATACAACTCATAGAAGCATGCTCGGTGACACAAGGCACTTCTTCAGGAGGTACTCCTGCAGACAGACAGTGGAGACATCCACGTCAGGTATTATCATACTAGACTAGCATAACCCTTTCGTTCCCAATCCCGCTTTGAAGCGGGTGAAGACCGATTGACTTCTCCGAATTTTTAAAAATAGTTACTTTATAGCTAGAACCTTCAGATTGCATACACAGGTGCCCAATGCATTGGAG
>WLWI01000370.1_pt1 | contig 45182 bp, 57 predicted proteins | sample 6701501 | NCBI WGS metagenome assembly WLWI01 (sample SAMN12718690, study PRJNA515312) | sponge metagenome | isolation source: marine sponge | host: Mycale hentscheli | place: New Zealand: South Island, Marlborough, Capsize Point | collected 2014-11-01 | reverse complement strand
CCTTCTCATGGTTTGAGAAAAACCGCCGGTTGTGGAAAAACTGTGAGCGGCTAATCGAAAGCTCGTTGGGCATGATGCTACTTGCAAATATTGCGCTGTTGCTTCGGAGATCTTGAACAGGCTCTTAGAAAAACTTCATAAGGATTCCGGTCTACGCGCTCATAGCCGCCATCGAAAAGCGCCTCCCAGGCCGGATCGAAACGCTGCGCCAGAGCGCCGTCAAACCCTAGCTCCACGAACAGGCGCTGATTCAGTTCGACCAGTTCTCGATTCTCGTAGGTATCGTAGCGATCATAAGCCGTTTCCTTAGGCACGGTACCCGCACCCGTCCAGTAACCAGCCCGGGCGATCAAGGCCGTTGTCACCGAACTACCGCTCAGACCGGAAGTGAGTACTACTACGTTCTTTTTTCGGGGTGGCATGGGACAAAGTGCCAGCGTTGGCTGTCAATCCTGTGCGTAGAAGGCCCGGCATTATCGGTCACGCCAAATGATTGATCGAATGTGCATGAGTGCCTAAACGAAAGCACGGTCATCTGAAAGACACCTCTAAAAATGCACTTTTTCCGCGATTGCGGCGCCAGCTCCGTGCTCGAATCATCAGGTATCACCTAGACACTGCGGTTGCGCGCGCGGTGCTTCCTTGCACTCACGAAAAAATGACTATTCTTAGAGGCGCCCTAAATTAGGTGATGCCTTAGCTGATAGAAAATAGCCAAAAGACTCATTAAGTCATTGCCGGGGACAAACAGGCAATCTATTATGGAAGGCTTGCTCTGGAGAGGTGTCCGAGAGGCTGAAGGAGCACGCCTGGAAAGTGTGTGTACGTTAACGCGTATCGAGGGTTCGAATCCCTCCCTCTCCGCCAGTTTTTGGTTCTCGAAAAATTTAGCGTTATTTTTGGGTTTGCGAAAGTGCCCTAAAACCCCAGTATTCATGGGTTTTGTCATATTTTAGCTAAACAACACATGCGTACTCAGAGAATCCCAAAATCACCAACCCCCCAACCCCTCATTTTTGCTCTCCGTTTCTCCGTTAGATGCGGACCTCCCTTCGCTCAATATGTATCACTGTAGTGCTTCCCCGAAATCAAGCCACGTGAGCCAATTGTCATGAGCGGTATTCGTGCGGGGTGAGATTCGGGTGCCTATCGATGGGGTGGAGCGCAAGGTCTACTTTGTCGTCAACCCCCTGGGTGACTCACGCCGTTTCCACGTGGTGGCCAGCTTTAGCTTCGATGCCGAGCACACCTACGAATCGCTGGTGCAAGGTTTCACCTCCTTCGCCGGTGTGCCTAGAGTGGTGCTCATCGACAACCAGAAGGCCGCTGTGCTCGAACATCGGGCCAGCGCTGAGGTGCGCTTCAATCGGCGGTTTGCGGACCTTGCGGGCCACTACGGTTTCGTGCCCAAGGTCTGCCGGCCTTATCGGGCGCGTACCCAAGGCAAAACCGATCCGATGGTGCACTAGGTGAAAGATAACTTTTTCACCCGCTCCCGCAGTTTCGACAGCCTCGCCCCTCTCAACGCTTTGTTGCTCGCCGGGTTGGCCGATGAAGCGGACACCCGGGTTCATGGCACTCACGGTGAAAGAGTCATTGAGCGATTCTGGCGCGATGAGGCTAACGCTCTAGGCGCACGAGAACAGCGTAGCGTCGGCTGGGATGGTGGCTACATCGACGTGCGCGGCAATCGCTACAGCGTACCGGGGGGTGTGGACCACTCATGGCCATTCGTATTGGCCAGGACGCCCCAGTGTTGGCCAAGACGTCCCAGTGCGCGTGACGACGCGGTGGTAGCCTTTCATCGGCTTCGTCCAGTGGCAGTGGGCTGGCAGACGGTGCCTGAGCATCATGTCCATCTGTGAGCTGCCGCCACCGAGCACCGCGCACTGCGCGTCTATGAGGAGGCGGCACAATGGAACGGAATCAGGTGATGGCGACACTCAAGTTCACCTATCTCCCCGGCGCTCTGGATGCTGTGTGCGCGCAGGCTGCGAAGCGTGAACTCGATTGGCGCAACTTCCTCACTGAGGCACTCAATACCGAGTGGCGTGGGCGCCACCTCAGTGGTGTCGAGTCGCGACTGAAGATAGCACGCCTGCCATGGGTCAAGACGTTGGAGCAGTTCGACTTCTCCTTCCAGCCCACTATCGAGCGCAAGCGAGTACGACAACTGTCCACCTTGGCTTGTGTCGAACGCGCCGAGAATCTCATCTTGCTAGGGCCGCCGGGGGTAGGGAAAACCCACCTCGCTGTCGCCCTGGGCATCAAGGCGGTCGAGGCCGGTCATCGGGTGTTATTCCTGTCCCTCGACGCCCTGCTCAATAAGCTCAAGAAGGCACGCGATGAGAACCGACTGGAGCGTCAACTCCAGCAGTGGGTCTACCCCAAGCTTTTAACCCTAGATGAAATCGGATATTTGCCGTGGGCCCGTGAAGATGCCTCACTGTTGTTCCGACTCATCCAACGCCGATATGAGCGTGGCGCCATGCTCCTGACCTCCAACAAGGGCTTCGTCGATTGTGGGGAGAGGTGTTTGGCGACCCCGTGCTGGCGACTGCCATCTTGAACCGGTTGCACCCCACGCCACTACCATCAACATCAAGGGCGAAAGCTATCGGCTGCGCGAAAAGAAACGTGCTGGGTTACTGACCCGTGCTCACGTGAAATCTGAAGACAACAAGAAAGGTGACCAACCCGAAATCGAACTGAACTTCGAAACCAGACATACTTCAATCACACGGGACTTCTTAGCCCGATCTTTAGCGGACAAATCAAGGGCACCTCTAATAATTCACATTCTGAAATATGATGATCAATAAAATCAGTAATTTACGCTCTGGTAAAATGTCAAAATCGTAATTTTTAGAGGTGCCCTTAAGCTGATCCTGACACACCTAACTAAGCGAGTATTGCTCGCTTTGCAGGTGCCTGATGGCAGATACGAGCAAGACTCAAACGAAAGTGGCGGCAGTCACGCGAAAACCTCATTCACCAGAATGCAAACGCGAGGCGTTGCTCTTGGCTGAACGTATCGGCGTCAATGATGCGGGCCAAGGGAACTGGGTCTGTACCGCCCGCAGCGGTACCACTGGCCTCAGCAAGCCCAACTGGAGATAAGGTCGGGGGCCAATTGACCAACCGCAGGCGCCGGCAATGGCCAAACTCAAATGCCCGCTCGCCGAGCCGGCAGAGGCGTTGGCCCTATTAAAAAAAGCCGCCGCGTCCTTTGCTCGCAGCCTGAAGTGAAGCACGCGTTCATGCCAGTGCACTCAGGCGAGTTTCACGTGACCGTGAGGGCGCGGGTACTGGGCGGGTCACGCAGCGGTTGCTACCGGTGGCGCGCTCGCCGGGGCTCTGGCCAAGCAGGCGCTCGAGGCCCAGGTGGGCGAAGCCTTCGAGTCGTTCAATCACCGCGCGGGCACGCCGCGGCTCACACGTCACCGGAATGCGCATGGTCACGGCGACGACCACAAGACGGTGGCCGCGAGCCTGCGTAGGCAGGGTTTACCGGCGAAAGAGGCTAAACGATGGAAGGCCCCCACCGATTCTAGCCACACTCGCCCGGTGGCCGAAAACCCGCTTGAGCAGGACTTTAGCGCCCAGGCGCCGAACCACAAGGGGGTTGGCCATCTGACCTACCTTTGAACCGGCGCGGGCCGGGTTTATCGGGCGGTGATTCTGGACTTGTATTCACGCCAGGCCGTCGGCTGGGCGATGGACAAAACGATGACAGCACCGTGGGTGTGCAAGGCACTGCAAATGGCGCGGTGGCGACGCACGATGTCCACGGGCGTCATCATGCCCACCGACCGAAGGCGTCAATATGGTTCGAAACAGCATCAGCGCATGTTACGAAAACACCGGTTCATCAGTTCGATGAGTGCCAAAGGCAACTGCTTCGACAATGCCTGTGCCGAGGCCTTCTGCCACGCCCTGAAAGTCGAAACTATCTACGGTAACCGAGATCCGACCCGTCACGCGGTGCGACAGGAGGTATTCCAATACATCGAAACGTTCTACCACACGACCCGACTTCATGCCACGCTCAGCTGCGTCAGTCCAACGGCATTTGAAGCCGCTGCTGTAGCTTAACCCTCTGTCCACATATCGCGGGTAGGACCATTAATCCTAGATTCCTCAGTTGAAGGCTGTAGTAATTTTGTAAATAGTTGAAACAGTGAGGGAAAGTGATGCCTTCAGGGTCTGGTCCCGCTCACCCACAGGGTGAGAGCGATGAGCAGGTAAACGCTCTGGCACTAGCCCCCGCGCAAGTCGATACCTTCGCCGGCCCAGTGTACGTGCAATGGGACCCCACGGCGGCAGTGACGCCGATGGGTCAATTGGCGTTTTTCATTCAATTCTTGAAGCTGGGTAGCCGTTTTGACCCGTGGGTTGAGCAGTGCCCGCTGTATTACACGAGCCATAACGCGCCGAAGAAAACGGATGTGTTGGGCTCATTGTTTTTGTCCATTTTGTCGGGTCATAAACGCTATGCTCATATGACCTGTCTGATCAATGACTAGGTCAATTGCAAGCGGTTGGGGATGAGCAAAGTGGTCAGCGATGACTCAGCGCGTAGAGCGTTGCATCACATGGATGAAGCGGCCGGTGTCGAGTGGTTACAACGTCACTGACACGCGTGCTACGAGCCGTTGTTAACGACGCCATGGATAATGGATGTAGACGTGACAGTGAAACCGCTTGATGGGCATCAGGAGGGCGCCGAGGCGGGTTACAACCGGCATAAACCGGGTCGCCCCTCACACACGTCACATACCTACATGATGGCCAATTTGCGCTTGGTATTGGATGTTGAGGTCAGAGCGGGCAATGAATCGCATTCCAATTATTCGATGCCGGGTCTGGTCTGGCTGTTAGGTAGTGTCGTCACAAGATACAAGCCCATAGGGCAATGCACCTGATCTGCACTGCAGCGAGGAACGAAGCGGTATTCTTCGCATATCGGGTGGCAATGCCGCGCCATTTCTTCAGATGCAGAAAAGCATTTTCAACGAGATGACGCACCTTATACAATTCTTTGTCATAGGACCTCTGTATCGTGCGATTCTTCTTCGGCGCAATTACCACTTCCATCCCTTGAGCTTGAGCCTGGGTGACAATGGCATCACTGTCGTAGCCTCGGTCGGCGAGTCAATACTGCGCATCAATGCCTTCTATCAAGGGCTCAGCTTGTGTACAATCTGCACGGGTAGCTGCTGTAATAAGGATTCGGATCGGCATACCAGGCGCATCCACGGCCAGATGTATCTTGGGGGTGAGCCCCCTTGTGTGACACTCCTGTCTTGATGACCTCCTTGAGCACCGGCAGCATGAGGAGGGACCTTGCAATGGCTCGCATCGAGCATCAACCATCTAGGTGTTTAACGAGCTTTGCTGTTTCATTCTCGTTTAAATCACTTTTGCTGCCCCCGTTTTCGGGCTTCAACTTAGCTTTAGAAAAGTAATCATCGATAGGGCGTCCAATGGTCTCATCATCTAGAAGTAAGAGTCTAGAAATTTCTGAATAACTACAACCCTCATCAAAAGCTAAAACCGCTTCTATTCGGTCTCGAATACGCCCATCTCTTTCTTTACGATGAAATTTTATGAGTTCATCGCGCTCGCTCGGTGTTGAATGATTGTTCATAAGCTTATTTTGACCATAATCAGCTAGCTCATGCAAGTATTCTAGATTCGCACTTTCAATGGCGATGGGTATATACGTTCCGCGGATACGAATTTATTCCTATACACGGTCAATCCCGATAGTCCCCACCAGCAAGCAGCGAGCCGTTTTTTTGCGACCATGCATGTGCAGGCCAAGCCTTCGTGCTGTGCGAATTGGTGCTGGTTGAAATCTATATGCAACCGCGCAATCCAGCTGTATTACGTGAACCATTAACCGCGGCGGCGGCAGCGGATTTTTGTGACGCATTGAAGGTGAATCCTGCTTGGCAGTGGGTTAACTACGAACCTCGGGTGGCCACGAAACTGTGGCGTTGGGCACGCACTACGACGAACAGTTCACCGTGTTCGTTAAATATGCGCGCTGCCCCACCATCTGCCACCTCCCGCTCGGCCGCATCATCCGGTAACATCCACAACTCTGGCCGGCCACCGCGGGCGCGCAAGGACGGCATTGCGTCCATGTAAACAAGCCAGTAGGACACCTCTAAAAATAGTCATTTTTTCGTGAGTGCAAGGAAGCACCGCGCGCAGAACCGCAGTGTATAGGTGATACCTGAGGATTCGAGCACGGCGCTGACGCCGCAATCGCGGAAAAAGTGCATTGTTAGAGGTGCCCAGTAATAAGTTTGCGCTGGCTTATCCGATAACCAGTCATGGATCTCAGCCAATCATAGATCTCAAGAATAGATTGAGTTTCACTGGCTAGCCTATCGAGCAACTATTGGCAGCCACTGCGATTTGATCTTACCCTCGGCAACGAACCACAAACCTGTCAAAGAGCGGAAGGAGTACCGGAACCCATGGAGTACCGGAGAATTTCAGCCGACTGTCATCTAGATATGCCCTGGATGCCACCTGCACTGTTCACCTCGGAGGCATCCGCAGCCCTCAAAGATCGTATGCCTTACGTGGACGATGGGCCTGACGGCCCCCAATGGGTAACCAAACAAGGGGCTAATTTTGGCCTGTTGAACGGTGTCGGCCCAGGCGGTGCGAAGCTAGTTCCCGGGCAAAACCGCCGCGTCGATATCATGGCCACCACCGGCCTGTTCGAGGACGGTCAAAAAGGCATTCAGCGCCCCTCCGATCCACACCTTCGGCGCAAAGAAATGGAGCGCGACGGTGTTGATGCCGAAGTCATTTTCGGCATCCTAGGCTCAGCCTCGAAGATGCAAGATGCCGAAGCCGCCAATGAGATGCTCAAGATCTACAATGACTGGCTGAAAGACTTTTGCAGTCATTACCCAGGACACCATATCGGCCTCGCCTGCATTCCCTATGGCGACATTGAGGCCGCCGCCAAAGAGATCTACCGCTGCGCCAAAATCGGCCTGCGGGGCATAGAACTGTCGTGTTCCTGGGACATGGAACCGATGTGGCACCCGTGTTGGGAGCCGGTCTGGAAAGCGGTAGACGAGGTGCAGCTGCCGCTACACTTCCATACCTTTCCCACCACCGATCCCAAAGCCCGCGAGACGGCCTCCGGCCAGGTGCGCCGGGCAGCCATGTTCACCGGCGTAGCCGCTTTTCAGATGGGCCTTATACACATCTTGGCGGCCATGATCGGCGCTGGCGTATTCGACCGCTACCCGCGGCTCAAGGTCTCTTTCGGCGAGAGCGGCATCGGCTGGATCCCGTATGCACTGGACCGCATGGATTTTGAGTTCGAGGATCGTTTCAGGGATCTGATGAAGCTAAAGCCGTCCGAGTATTGGCAGCGCCATTGTAAAGCGACTTTTCAGTACGATCCCATCGGCCCCATGTTGCTGAACGCTAAGAACTTGATGACGGAAGATACGCTGATGTGGGGCTCGGACTATCCTCACACGGACGGTATTTGGCCAGAGTCCAGCAAGTACATAGACGAGCAGTTCGCGGACCTCACGCCAGAGCAGGTGAAAAAGATTACCTGCGACAATGCGCGAGAATTCTACGGTCTCAACTAACTTGTCTTGACTCCCACGGCACCGGATGGCGGGAGCTTGCCTATCTCAAGTCAGGTGTTTGCACGCGTCTGCTTTCACACGTCGAACACATAAGCATCCATCGACGCTTGCGCCGCTTTGCGCAGCTCGTGCCATTTCTGTGCGCCGCCATAGTACGCCAAGGCGCCAGGTTGTCCCTCACCGTGGCCGTTGTAATAAGAAATACAATCTCGTAGTGGCTGGGTCCTGATATCCGCCTCGCGGCAATGGGCGGCATACTCATCTTCAGGCCCTTTTTTTACATCGACACGGCGGGCGCCCCGCTCGCGCATGGTACTGAGCATCCATACGGCATACTCCGCGTGCGCTTCGATGACCCGGGTAAAATTGAATTGACCGCCACCGCCTTGCGGGCCGGACATGATCAATAGATTCGGGAAGCCGTGACTGTGGATGCCAAGATAGGTGCGGGTGCCTTGCGCTTGCCACTTCTCTTGCAAAGTACGCCCGCCACATCCGGCAATCATATTAAACGTAGCCGTACCCATCCATTGAAATCCGGTGGCATAGATAAGCACATCCAGCGGATATTCCTTGCCATCGTGTACCACACCGCGTTCATTGATTTCCCTGACTCCGTGGGGCGCCGTGTCCACCAGCGTGACATGGGGCCGGTTAAATACCGGCAAGAACTCGTCGTGGAAAGCGGGACGTTTGCAGCCATACGGGTAATAAGGTTTTAACGCGGCAGCCGTCGCTGAATGGCCGACGACGGTATCCACCCTAGCCCTGATCTGCTCCATGATCCTGAAATTGGTATTCAACTGCTTTTGAATCAGCTCTTCAGGACTCAGCACACCGTTGTGTTTCTTGCGCACTTTGTAGTCGGCCACTTTGCCGGAGAGGTAGTCATCGTTACCTTTCAACGCCGTGCGGCCAGCGGAGATTTTCGCCAGCCGTTCGCGCCTGGCTCTGGCCCACCCCGGTTCCTTAGCCCACTGCTCGATCTCCTCTCGAGTAGTGGCCCGTTGGTCGCGTACGTCTATAGAAGAAGGCGTACGTTGAAACACATAAAGCTCTTTCACCACTTTGGCGATCGCGGGAATGACCTGCACCGCCGTGGCGCCAGTGCCGATGATGCCTACACGCTTATCTTGCAGATCGATGTTGTAGTTCCAGCGTGAGGTGTGGAAGGCCTCTCCCTTAAAGGTTTGCATGCCTTTAATGCGGGCCAGCTTGGGTGTCGTCAAGATGCCATTGGCGAGGATAACGAACCTGGCCCGCATACGGTCGCCCCGATCGGTGAGCACCGTCCACCGCCCCGCGTCCTCATCCCAGAGCGTCTCCTCCACCGTCGTGTGGAACAAGCACCGATCGTAGAAGCCGAACTTCTGCGCCATGTTCTGGCAGTACTCCAGGATCTCGAAGCCAGAGGCGAACTTCATCGTCGGGTAGTAGCCCATCTCCTCCAGTAATGGCAAGTAGCTATACGACTCCACATCGCAGGCGATCCCCGGATAGCGGTTCCAATACCAGGTGCCGCCCACGTCGCCGCCTTTTTCACAAAACCGCACATCAGTGAACCCGGCCTGACTCAGTCTGTACCAGAGCAATAAGCCCGCAAAACCGGCGCCCACCACCAGAATTTCGCACTCATCGGTCAGTGCCTCGCGCACTACTGGCGGTGCGGAATAAACGTCTTGTAAGTACTTGCTGAATTCTCCCTCCATGGCCATATAGTCGGCCGCACCACGCCTGGCCTCCTTGAACTGCCGGTATTTGGCCTGCTCCTCGGCATCGAAGACCGCCCCAGCGGGCGGTGGCGGCAGGGTGGTCAATGCTTCATCGGTGACGATGGAATAACCCTTGCCGGCAATTTTGTCGGTGGCTTTAGCGGCGCGGGTGTTGAAGCTCTTATTCCCGGTCGCGGGATCTGTCCAAACTGCCAAGCTCATACCCGAAGGTCCTCGATAAGCGGCGGTACGGTATAAAATAGCTAAGGGTATGCGGCCAGAGAATGTGCACACAACCGCTCAGCTCATATCGAATCGGCCTTGTAGATCAAACCTTAGGCGATCAAGCGCTCCCCTCATCGGCCGCCCAGACCTATTTTTGAAAATCTATTTAAGTGCTAGAGTCATTGCTTATGGCCGTACCTAGCCCACCTCTGTTTAAGGAAGCTGAGCAGGCCCGATACCGTCACTTCTCCCACCACTGATAACCGCACCCTCAAACAGAAAGTCATCGACGGCATCAAGTCGGTGGTGGTCTTGGATATAAGAACCGAAGTCACCAAGGACGATGCGCCTACCCGTAGCATCAAAACCCAGATCAACCTCATCGACGGTGATATCAGCAACGCCTTTGACGAAGGCTTTGTCACCGGCGACTTGACCAAACTGGTGGACTTTCATCAAACCCAGGTGGATAAAGGACAACAGATCATCAAGGACAATTTAGAAGCCTTAAAGTCCCTCTACGAACTCATTACCGCCAACGAAAAAGACTTGGATTCTTAAATCTTTGTTCGGTTTCGGCAAAAAACATGAGCCTAGTGAACGCAAAAAGCGTGTTCGCTCGCTGCTCCATGATTTTACTCATCTACAGATCGACACCATCGTGGTGGAGGCCATTGCTGGCATAGGCGCGCCCGCACCACGGGTGGCAACCGTTGAGATCATCGAGGCCTACGAAAGAAAGCTACTAACACTAAAGCGCCTAGGCACACACGAGCGCTTAAGCGCTGGCAGCGATTTCGCCGATACCGTGGCTCATCTACAGCTCATTGCTGAGCGCGCCGAGGATACATCCGCCCCTCCACCGGCGCGCAACAAGGATAAACATTTACTTCGCCGTATCGCTGTGAATGCTAGAAATCTCGTCGATATGCTGCAAGAGATGGGGGCGTGGCCGCAGGCTGGAGACGATTCGTTTGGCCGCGCTAACGTAAAAATTAGCCGCATGTGGGAGATAAGGACCAACCCGATCGTCATGCAGACCGTTATCGGACTCGATGGCGATGTAGTCAACCGTATCGACTCGGACTATGTGGGCGCGGACTTCGCGCCGCTACACGAGGTCCACCAACGGGCCGTCAGAACCGGGCTTGAAACATGGAATACTCTGATCGAAACGGTAGTCAAGTTGGTCGATGCTTTCACCGATAGGCGCTAGTCTTGGCGACTATCGTCTTGGGACTTATCAAAGAGTGTCTGTACGTGGTATTGCGGCCGTGGTGGTTCGTTTTGGCGGGCAGCGGCCAATTGCTACTGCCCAGTACCTATAAAGCGCTGTGGTGTTTACCGCGCAATTGGCGCAACGCCCAAGCCTTCCTGCGCCATGAGTTGGTGGTGGCTACACCGCCTGGTACTCCACTCATCGTGACATACATACGCTTGGGACAAAGCGTGACATCCCAGGCAACGGCGGCGGCCCTACGGCAACCTGCCCTGTTGACCGAGCACGCGCTCGCGTTGCAGCGCATCGACTCGCCTCTGCATGAATTGAATCGCATAGCGCAAAGCGTTAGCGCGCTAGCCGTGCTACTCACCACCGGGAGCGCTTATGCCCTTGATGTGGAGGTATTCGGCGCTCACTTCGTGCGCGATGCGCTCGTGCTGTTGGCGGCAACGCTGCTGTTTGACGCAGCGCGGCGAATAATGCGCTACGTCATTCGGCGCAGGCTAAATTTGGCCTAAGTTTGCGGTGTAAGTCTATGTTGAAATTTAAGCTGCCACCGGCGCCTGCGCGTCCTCGGAACCTGGCAGCACCAGGGTGGCGAGGAAAATCGCAAACGCGGTTACCGCCAACACACTGAATAACATCGCGAACCCCCAACTCCCGTGGATCCAGGCGATAAGCGGTACGGCAGTAGCACTCACTGTGAATGTGACGATGTAGCGTACCGCGTACGCGCGCGAGCGCCATTCGCTGCGCGCCATACGCCCGACCAATACGTCGTTGATCGGGATCTGGCCGAAGACTACCAGCATAAAAGCGATCGCGACGAGCAACGCGGCGATCCCCTCAAGCTGGGTCATGACGAAAAAGAATACCGCCTGCGATAGGGCAACTACGGCAAAAACCGTGCGTACGGAGTGGCTATCGACCAGATATCCGACCACCAACTGCGCCAGCGCCGCGATCGAAAATACGATGAATGCGTAGATACCCACCCAGGTGGCGGTGCCAGCAATATCCGTCAAACGCTCATCGAAGATCTTAGGCAAAGCGAAAGTGGTGCTCTGAAACACCAAGCCCCCCAACGCCGTGGTGAACAGTACGACGCCGAATACCCGAACCAAGGTGCGCCTGGAAAGTTGTAACGCCGCCGCTTTTTTGCTGGTAACCGCCGCCAGCCCATCGGCCCCCGAACGTATGAAGACCAGATACATGAGACCGATAACCACCGACAGCACACCCGGTAGAAAAAACGCACTGCGCCATCCCGCGTGGTCCACTATCAGCCCCGTCAACAACACGGCACTGGCCACTCCCATGTTGCCGAAGATGCCGTTGATGGCCAGCGGCACACCAGTTTTCTCCAAGCCCTGCACCACCATGGCCAGTCCCACCGGATGGTAGATGGCGGCGAACATGCCAACCAAGGTCAAGCAAATGCCCATTTGCAGGGGTGAATTAGCGAATCCGGCCATGATCGAGCAAAGGCCGATGCCGATAAAAAACACCACCATCATGCCTTCCCTGCTCCACTTGTCCGCCAGCCAACCTGCCGGGATTGCACATAAACCGAAAGCCACAAAACCGGGCGTCGCGTAGGGGATGAGTTCAGCGTAGCCAAGCCCCCAGTCCGTGGTCAGCTTGAGAGCGGCGGTGGCAAAAATCAGAACAAACAGATGATCTAGAAAATGTCCGACGTTCAAAAACAAAAAACGTAACTTGGTGCGTGACACTTACTGACCCTCCTAACCGCGAGGTCTTCGCCAACCGCTAGAGCGCACCACATAAGAGCGAGCTTGGTTGGCGTGCCGATGGCAAAGGCCGGATGATACCGCGAACATGTCCCCCTATCAGTAATATGATCGGGAATACGGCAACAACCAACTATTTTCGCTATGGCAGCGGACTTATGTAGGTCCAAAAAGTTGCACCTCTTCGTCTTCACAGGTACAACTACGTTAGAGCCGTTTGGCCGCCACTACTTCCTGCTAAATGGCGGATAGCAGCGTATCAACAGCCCAAATACGGGCGAGAAAACGACGTTCAGGAGGGAGATATAACATGAAAGACGATTACACCAGCGATACCAAGACACCAGCGGGCGTAGAAAATGCAGATGTGAAAAACCGGAGCCGCCGCCAGTTCTTGGGCCAAACCGCCGCACTAGGTGGTGGCATGGCCGCCATTCTCGCCACTGGGCAGATGCCGGCCATCGCCCAAGAACGCAAACTGCGCATGCTTGTATGGTCGCACTTCGTGCCGGCCTCCGACGATGAGCTAGAGCGTCAGTTCAAAGAGTTCGGCACGCAAAACGGCGTCGAAGTCCGTATGGACCGTGTGGCTCACTTGCAATTGCCCGCGGTACTCGCCGGTGAGGTGCAAGGCCAAAAAGGCCACGATATCGTCAACGTCTCCAACTCCAATCCACATCTGTATTCAAACCACTTAGAGAATATCGACGACGTCTACGAGCGCATCGGCAACGCAGGCGGCGGCTGGACCACGCAGACCATGGGTAAGGGCGACGATGGCCATCAAAAAGCCCTGCCGTGGTACTTCATCTCATTCCCGTTGGTTTACCGCAAGGATCTGCTAGCCCAAGTCGATGAAGCCGTGCCGGATACCTGGGAAGACGTGCACCGCGCCGGTGCCAAGCTGAAAAAGATCGGACACCCACTCGGTATTCAGCTCGGTCACTCCGCCGACGCCAACTGGATCAACCGCGGCATCCTGTGGTCCCACGGCGCCAAACTGGTGGAAGATGACAACAAAACCGTTGCCGTCAATTCCAAGGAAACGGTCGAAGCGTTCAAGTTCGTCCGCGCCCTATACAAAGACTGCATGGAGACAGAAGTGCTGGCGTGGGACGACCGCAACAACAACGTGTGCATGATATCCGGCAAGTGCGCCATGCATCTTCAACCCGATCAGCGCCTATCGGGCGGCGGTGCGCAACGATGCGCTTATTCCCGGCACGCAAAACCTGGTGCATGAGCAGATCAATCACGTCATACCGCCTCAAGGACCGGGGGGCCGGCACATGGCAGCCTCTTTCGTGGGCGTTGGTGTGTGGAAGTTCGCCAGGGAAAAACAGTTGGCCAAAGAATTCCTCGAATATCACTTCCAGAAAGACAATCAAGAGAAGTTGTTGGTGGCCAGTAAGGGGTATAACCAACCGGTGCTCGAGCAGTTCGCCAACCACGAAATCTATCAGTCGGAAGCGGTGTATCACTTCGCCACCAAGATCGGTCTGTACACCCACTCCTTGGGTTGGCCGGGCGTACCCACGGCGGCGGCGCAGACGGTATACGACCAATACCTGCTGCCTGACACCCTGGCTGAATGCGCCACCGATCGCTTGTCTCCCGAGGACGCGGTGAAGAAGCTAGCGAGCCAGATGGGGCGTATTTACCGGCGCTTCAACCGCAAAGCGAAAGCGTAAGTTCACTAGAAGCTGAATCTTGAGCGACAGGCCCGGTCATCTGATCGGGCCACCTAATCCGCGTGCCTGTTATCGAAGCCTACTGTCGAAGCGGAGGACAAAACGGTGGCAGCTACTTCTTCAATAGATCAGGCCCCGGCTCCTTCTACAGGGGGCCGGGAACTGATCCGGCCCCCGGAACGGCCCATGATCCGGGCCATTACCAAGATGGCAGGCCCGGATATAGACGGCTATGGTTTCATCTTCCCGGCGGCTTTCATCATGGTCGCCCTCATCGTTTATCCGTTTTGCTTGGCTGTTTATTTCAGTCTGAGCGATGCCTTCATCGGTCATCCATCGGAGTTCATCGGCTTTGAGAACTTCATCTACATACTGACCGAAGACGATATCTTCTGGATCACGATCAAGAACACACTGCTCTTCGCCTTTTATTCGGTATTGTTCAAAATCGTCTTTGGCATGCTAGCGGCGTTATTGCTGCTAAAAGCGCTGCGCCTCAAAAAATTCTGGCGCGGCTCCTTGCTCATCCCCTTTGTTGCTCCCACCGCCCTCACAACCCTCGGCTGGTGGCTGATATTCGATCCCACTTATAGTCACATCAACTGGATATTGGAGAACGTGTGGCCGTTTGACGCCTTGGGGATCGGGCCCTATCAATGGCTGGGCGATCCGGACATCGCGCTCTACGCCTGCATATTCGTGAACATCTGGCGCGGGTTACCGTTTTTTATCATCACCATACTCGCTGGCCTAGTCTCCATTCCCGAGCATCTCTACGAAGCGGCGGAGATTGACGGCGCTACCGCGTGGGATAAATTCTGGAAAATAACCTTGCCGCTACTGCGCCCGATCTTGGCCATCGTCATCTTGTTCTCGACCATCTTCACCCTGGCGGATTTCAATATCGTATTCGTGCTCACCCGCGGTGGTCCGATCAACTCCACCCATCTGTTTGCCACCTACTCCTACGTCACCGGCATAGCTAACCACGAGATTGGTCTAGGTGCGGCGATTTCGCTGTTCTTGTTCCCCATGCTGGTCGCCATCGTTATCTTCTTATTGCGCCTGGTGCGCCGGGACAGTTCCTATGAACTCTAGCACTGCAAACAATGAGGCCGCCGTGGCGCACACGGAGAGCGCACCCAAAATACGCAATGCGCCGCCGGCGTGGCGCCGGCGCAAAGCCACGTACAACTATCTGGCCCTAGTGCCTTTCGTCGCTTTCGCCTTGTTCCCGCTCTACATCATCCTGATCACCTCCGTCAAATCCGATCAGGAGATCAGCAATCTCGGGATATCGCCATTCTGGGCGACGGGAATGACGCTCGACAACTATGTATACCTAGCAGAAAACACCGCTTTCTTCGAAAGTTGGTTGCTCAACACTATTATTGTCTCGGTGGTCTCGACCATCATTGCCGTATCCATCGGCATCCTCGCCGCCTACGCCTTGGCCAGACTCAAATTCCGCGGCGTTGAAATATTCGGTATCGCGGTATTCGTCACCTACCTGGTGCCGCAACCCCTGTTGTTTATTCCACTCATAGACGTGGTCAACTTTATCGACGACATCATTCCTATTCGGGATACCTACTGGTCTTTGATTTTGACCTACCCGACATTTCTGACGCCGTTCGTCATCTGGCTACTGCTCGGTTACTTCAAAACCATTCCCGTGGAAGTAGAGGAATGTGCATACCTGGACGGTTGTTCCAGGTTGGGTGCGTTGTTCAAAGTAGTCTTACCCATGGCTATGCCGGGCATTATCTGCGCCGTATTATTCGCCTTCACGCTGTCGTGGAACGAATTCCTTTATTCGCTGGTATTCATCCAAGCGGCGGAGGCTAAAACTATCGGCGTAGGGGTGTTCACCGAACTCATACGCGGCGATGTTTATTATTGGGGTTCACTGATGGCGGCCTGCTTCGCTGGCACCATTCCGATCGTCGTTCTTTATTCATTCTTTATGGACTACTACGTCTCCGGCCTAACGTCGGGCGCAATCAAGTGATGACGGGTACGGAGGGATAGAACCATGGCTGATATTCAGTTAAACGAACTGTGGAAACTTTATGCCGGGGATGTAACGGCCGTGCGCGGTATTGATTTGTATATCAACGACGGCGAATTCATCGCTTTGGTGGGGCCCTCGGGCTGCGGCAAGACCACCACTTTGCGCATGATCGCAGGACTTGAGGACATCACGGGCGGAGACATCGCTATAGACGCCCACGTGGTCAACAACGTGCCGCCTAAAGATCGCGACATCGCCATGGTGTTCCAGAACTACGCACTTTACCCGCACATGAGCGTGTACGACAACATGGCCTTCGGCCTTAAGCTGCGCAAAATGCCTAAAGCGCAAATCGACAAGCGGGTCGAAGAGGCGGCCGATATTTTGAATATCGGCGAATTGCTAGAGCGCCGTCCACGGCAACTGTCTGGTGGTCAACGCCAGCGGGTGGCGATGGGACGCGCCATCGTACGTCAGCCCCGGGTGTTTTTGTTCGATGAACCGCTGTCCAATCTGGACGCCAAACTACGGGTGCAAATGCGCACCGAAATCAAGAAGATCCACCAACGCTTGCAAACCACTGTTGTCTACGTGACCCACGACCAAGTGGAAGCGATGACCCTGGCCGATCGCATCGTGGTTATGAACCACGGTGTTATAGAGCAGGTGGGAACGCCCGATGAGATGTATAACTCGCCCAAGACCCACTTCGTCGCCAGCTTCATAGGCTCGCCCTCCATGAACTTCGTGCCATGTCACGTCGATCAGGCGACCGATGGTGTCAACATCCGCATCGGTGGCGATGAGTTGGTTCTTTCAGTACCAAAGGAACGCAACGAGCGCTACGGCGCTTATGTTGGCCGTGATATGGTGCTAGGGATCCGGCCCGAACACATGACCCATAAGCGGGCCCATACCCACGGCGATTTCCAAGACTTCGAAGCACAGGTAAAAGTGCTGGAGCCTATGGGTATGGATACGATGGTGTTCCTGGATCTAGGGCAGCAAGAAATCTGCTCACGCTCCGATCCCAAAGCCATTGCCCCGGTGAGCGCAGACATGGGATTCACCATCGATAAGAGCCAAATGCACCTCATCGACCCGCAGAGTAATGCGATTGTTTAGTTCCATTCGAGTCATGGCCATTCGGATAACGGGCTGATCTCATCACCCACCGTATGCACACGGTGGCCACCGCCACGCTTGCAAGTGCTACGATCGCATTTTTTCCTATTTTTGAGGCACGACGGTGAGCGTTAGAGTAGCTATTAACGGCTTTGGAAGAATGGGGCGGCTGGCACTGCGGGCTGCAGTGAACCATCCGGAACTACGGTTTGTTGCGATCAACGAGCCAGCATGTGCGGCCGAAATGTCAGCACACTTGTTGGAATTCGATTCCGTGCATGGCCGATGGGACCGCAGCGTAGAATCTAATGAACACGGGATCGTGGTTGACGGTAAGCCGATCGCCTATTCAATGATAGATTCCCCCATGGATGTTCCCTGGGGCAACGACAATGTCGATATTGTGTTGGAGTGTAGCGGCAAGTTCCGTACTGCTAAGGGATTGGCGGCCTTTATAGAGCATGGTATCCAGAAGGTGATCGTGGCTGCACCAGTAAAAGAAGGCGCGCTCAACGTGGTAATGGGCATCAACCATGACCGCTATGAGCCGAATCGCCACCGGCTGTTAACCGCCGCTTCGTGTACCACCAACTGCCTGGCCCCCGTGGTGAAAGTGATTCACGAAGGGCTAGGCATCCGTCACGGCATGATGACTACCATTCATGACGTTACCAACACGCAAACAGTAGTGGACGCACCACATCGAGATTTCCGGCGCGCGCGCTCCTCGCTAATGTCGTTGATTCCCACCACTACCGGATCGGCCACGGCGATTTCTATGATCTATCCGGAACTCGCTGGTAAACTCAACGGTGTTGCTGTTCGCGTGCCTCTGCTCAACGCCTCGCTAACCGACTGTGTATTCGAGGTAGAGCGACCCACCTCTATCGAGGAGGTCAACGAGCTTTTGCGCAATGCCGCGAAAGGCCCTCTAGCCGGCATTCTAGGCTTTGAGCAGCGGCCGCTTGTGTCGGTGGACTATGTTAATGACACAAGATCTAGCATCGTGGATGCGCCGTCAACGATGGTGGTGGACGGAACCCAGGTGAAAATACTTGCCTGGTACGACAATGAGATCGGCTACGTTAATCGCATGGTCGAACTCGCATCCATGGTGGCTCGAAGCCTGCACTAGCGCCGTGCAGCCGTACTAAAAAGCAATTATCTCTCAACACCACGCTACGCAAACTGTGGTCACGGCCCGGCGCGAGGTTTACAATTGTATACCTGTTGCCGTCGTGGCACCCGCGCTGGGAGCGCTCTACGGCTTAAAGCTGGTTGTAGCAAGAGGTATGGTCATGAATTCCAACGATTTAAATGAGAGTATGATGAACTTGCATAAACCCGGGGACAACATCCTAGGAACCGTGAAGCGGGCATCTAGAGCGCTCGCTTATTCATCGGCATACTACGTGGCCTACGGCACCGTGTACGGAGCGGCAGTGATTACCGATCTGTTTCCCAAGGACAATGTATTCGCATACGGGTTTGCTGATGGTGCCAACGCTGCGCGCCGAGCCAACGCCGCGCGGCAGGAGGAAGCTAAGCATGACACTACAGGCCAAGACCTAGAAATGGTTCCAAGTAGTGATTAGCCGACCGATGAACTCCATACCACCCGCAGGCGCCGCTGATGAATTGCGCGATGATGAGGACAGCTCGGCGGGCGTTGCTGGCGCTATCGGACCAAGGATGAGACAGAATCGGGCCGCCGCCCGTGCACTAATCCTCTCCGGCGGGGTGTTAGGCGTGGCGTTACCAATGATTCCAGGTTGGCCGCTGCTCGTCGTAGGCACTGCGCTTATGGCACAACCCAAATCGCGGGCTGGCCGGCTTAACTCATGGATGCAGCGGCGTTTCCCGAAGGCCCACGACGAGGCGGTGGTGTTTATGCATCAATTTCTGGATGACTTCGAACAGCGTTTCCCTCCCCCTGATGCAGAGGACGGCTCGCGCGGCTAACGAGGCTGCTAACTAGGAAAAGGGTATGGGACCGTATGGACCCAACCCTATTCCTACAGCCTCGACATACACACTAAGCTCCACCCCGTCAGCCGTGGCTTGCAGAACACCTGTAGGGAGACCCAACCGAAGTCGAAGAAGTACTTAGCGACTCTAAACACTTAGTGCAGATTATTGACGAACGTGTAAATGGGTTTTTCGTTCAAAGCCCCCAACTCGATTTATTTACCCTGCTGACGGAATATGTGATTAGCTATAGATCAAGCTGTCTGAATTGTCACACTGAACTCCGGGACTTGAGGTCTTTAAGAAGCCGTCGTGGCCGCAACCCATTGTATAGGGCTCCGATGGCAGCGCCGTTATTGGCTACCACCGATGAAAGCACACCGAATCCGAATAGGAAGGTTCCGGCTATGCAAAATAGGTTTAGAGCCAAAATGAGCTGCCAACTGAACCCAACGTTTCGTTCCAAGTTCTTGGCGATGTCGCTTAGCTCGCAGATCCGCCGCAGATTTTCTTCCATGAACACGATCTGCGCAGTATCCGTGGCAATGGCGCTGGCGCCCCGTAAAGATACGGAGACGTGCGCTTTTTGCAGTGCGATGGAATCGTTAATGCCGTCCCCCAGGAAGCATACTGTATGCCCTTGGGAGCGGAGTAAATCCACATAGGCGCCTTTGTCCTGTGGTAATACTTCAGCGAAGCAGATGTCGATCCCCAATTGCTCTGCTAGGCGGCGCGTGGGTTTTTCGTGATCACCCGAGATGATCGCGATGTGCTTGACCCCTCGTTGGCGCAGTCCCGCGATAACATCCGGTATCTCCGGCCGAAGTGCCGCTTGAATCTCAAGGGCACCGCCCAACGCGTCATCAATGGCGACAAACACCAGCGAGTGTCCCTCGTCATGAGCATAGGCGAGAGCCTCGGAAAGTAACGCAGGCATCTCGAGTCCGGCCATCTCAATGAAACGGCCACTGCCGACCCGAATGCGGTGTCCATCGACAACCACCTCGATGCCATATCCGACGTGATACTGAGAGTCATCAATCGCTGGTAACGACTGTCTGCTGACCTCGAAGCGTTCCGAAATCGCGCGGGCGATAGGATGAGAAAATTTCTGCTCAGCAGCGGCAGCATAACGGAGGACCTGATCCTCGCTGAAACCATTGACGGCGATAATCCGCCCGATTTCCGGAATCTCTCTGGTAAGCGTGCCGGTCTTATCGAAAAGAAAAGTGTCTACCTTCGAGAGTGTTTCCAGAGCATCACCGTCTTTGACCAGGATGCCGCGCTCCGCGCATACGGAAAGCGACGACAACAGCGCCAGCGGCGCTGCCATACGAATTCCCGTACCGAAGTCACAGTTTGCTATAGACGTTGCTCCCAGAGGGCCGGTGACCAGATAACCCGCACCAGCAAGAGCCAGCGTAGGCAGCACCATCTGGTCGGCCAGCGCTTCGCCCCTAGACTGCGATCGTAATGTGAATCCCGCACTCTCCTCGAGAATTCGGCTGATCTGAGCCGATGTGGTATCCGATCCCGCCCGTTCAACCCGGACATACATTTTACCGGCCACAACAACAGTGGATGCGAACACATCATCGCCAACTGTTTTGTCTACGGGTGCGGATTCTCCGGTAAGCACGTGCTGGTCGATGATCGCAGCGCCTTCATCAATACGTCCATCTACAGGCACGGTCTCGCCTGTATTGACCACAATAACGTCGCCAGCGACCAGATCGGCCATAGGAATTTCCAATTCTACGCCACCGCGCAGCACCCAAACTGAACGCGGCTGCTTACCGAATACATTAAGCAACTGCTTTTTAGAATCGTCTCGTGTGCGCTCCAACAACTTGCGGCCGAAGCACAGGCACCAAGCTAATACGGCACCAACGAACGCTTGCCGCGTGACCACACACATCACAGCGACTATCGCGTCCAAGACGTCAACCCCCAGCCGGCGCTCATGCCTGATTACATGATAGGCCTCGCGGAAAGAGGGAATGACGCACAATGCAAACAGCACAAGAGAAGGTGTCATCAGAGCGGGCATGCCGAACTGGGCGAGCGTGGACAAACCAAGCATGCCTGTACACAATGCCAGCTCATATTCGACCGGATCCGGCGAGCCTGCATCGGCTGCCGACAAGGCATCATCCAGCGCATCGACAATGTACTCTTCGCTGATCTGTGATGGTTCGAAAAATATGCGCACGGAGCCGGACAGGGAGCGAGTTTCATATCTACTCACTCCAAGTGCTCCCACCAACGCTCTTTCCACTTCGTGGCAAAGATCTTTACGCCGAATTAACAAAGAGTTGGTGAGGCGAATGCATCCATGGTGCCGGTGACGAACATCCCATGTACTAAAGCTGTTCCCTCTGCGATGAATGGTGAGGCTTTTGCGTCCTGATGCATGAATGCTTTGTCTAAGGCAACGCTGCAAAGAGGCGTCGGCGTCCGGTAATGGGTAACTTTCTTCCAGATTGTCGGCCAAACGCATGGCGACTTCGTGTGGACTGGAAGAGGATAAAGTAAATACTGCTGCGCGCCGCCACCATGCAATTTCCAGCGATTTCACCTCTGGTGTACGCATCGCTCTCAATACGAAGGGTTCGAGCTGACTAGCCTTAGGATCGCTAAACAGCCTGGCGCTACGCAACTGAATACGATCAGATGAAATTTTGACGCGTTCGATGCTCTCCATGACGTTTACACCTCCATACACAATCGTGCAGTTATCAAAAGCTGCGCATTAGCCGGGTAAGCTATCGTGGTGCTGCAGATGACTATCGGCACTGGGGGAAGCATGCGCGGCGGCGGTACCCGTTCCCCAATCCTCGGTAACTGCCTTGGCAGCAGGCGGCACCTTTGCACCGGCATCCGCCCCAATATCATCCACCGCTTTAGAGTCTTCCCCTTGGGCATTATCTGCCTGGGCATTATCTGCTTGAGGATCATCCACTTCGGGGTCATCGCCAGATGCCGCCGCCGCGCCAGTATCCCCGGTGCTGTTCTCAGTATCCCGCATGCTGGCTACGGTCGCTTCGTGTGCATCCGCAAACTCCTCCAGCTTCCCAACAATCGCAGCCTGTGCCGCCGTATACACATCACCCGCTTTCTCGCCTACATCCTTCAGCGCCGGAGCATAGATCCCAAGCTGTGCGCTGATTTTTTTCCAGTTGGCGCCAATCGCTATCCCGATGGCCAACGCAGTCAGTATCCGCATGTCTCACCGAACAATGTCTGTAGATAACTGCTGAGCGACATCTCACAGCGAGATGAGCTGCCAAGTCACAGGTAGCCTACCAACCGTAGCAACATAAGAGGCGTCTCCCGCCAGTATCACAACTTGGCAAGAGCTGGTTCTTTACGCCTACAGCGCTTCGGCAGCGATTTCCAACCCCGTCGTCTCTGCGCCTTCCAGCAAAGCCTCCTTGTGCACAACGCGGGCACTTCGCGCCGCCCGGGCACCATCAGCAAGACCATCAACAATCGGGTTGTTCTTGGGAAATACTTCACATAGCACGGTCGCGCTATAGACCACACCGTACGACACGTAGTAACACGATGAATAGGCCACGAGTGATGTAGCACGGCTCAGCGTCGGCCAAAATTTTCGGGCCGCCGTTCGCGCGTCACTGGCGCCTTCGCGCATGGCGGCTGCGGCGGATTCAAGCGGTGGTGGTGCTTGCTCGTCCGTTATCACTTGCTCATCCGCTGGCGCCTGCTCATCCGCCGCCGATACAACGCTCTCGGCGGCTGCCGCTTCCTCGCTCACCGGTTCCGTAGTGCGGCTAGTAACATTACTGCTAGACATCGTGGATTTGCGTTTTGTCCGCGATACAGAGGTACGGGCACGCATAGTCTTGGACTCGCCGTTGGTATCAGTGGTATCAGTGGTGTCAGTTTCGTCAATCATACTTCCATTACCTGTTGGTGCAACTAAAAAAAGCCTATGCGAGAAACTCGGTGGACTGGGCCTAGAGCTACCATCATCCAGTTCTAGTCATGAGCACGTCTCGACGGCACCTTCGTCAAGGTCCTGTATGCAAGGTATCTGTATATCTCGAGCTTTGCCAGGATCAGCTCTGATTCCGACAGTCTGTCAGTTCCTGAGAGCCTGGTAAAACTTAGTGTAACTGAATTGATCATACCACGCTATTGTAGTCATAGCTGGGGATGCCATAGGCAGGGCGAATTTGCCCTAGCAAAATTCATAAGCGAGATTAGCAAGTTAACCCCGATACTGAACATCCTCACCCCAAGCCGGTATCCATCGCCCCAGACAGACAACCCGGCGAGTTGAGTACTTGAATCTTCGTGAAGTCACGGTGCGCCCGGTGACGGCGAGCGAGCAGACACGGTTTCAGTCGCTGCTCGACGCCCATCACTACCTCGGGGCCATGCCCAAGATTGGCCATACCCTATGGTAGGTGGCCACCTACGCCGAGCTCGGCAAGGTCTCCTGGGAAATCCTCTACGGGCTGACCGCCCATGACCCATCAAGCGCTGATGCCCAGTGCTTGATGGACTTGAACCGCGGTCACTGAAGCATTGAGGCTTGCCACTCCAGGCGCGACTGGAACGGAGATGAAGACCGCTGTACCGTGCGCACCGGACACGGATCTGAAAACCTCACCCGCCTGCGCCGCTTTGCAATAGGCCTCATCAGAGCTGAGAGCGAACGAGAGTGTTGCCGCCACCATACGCAGACTCGCTCGAAACATCAGAATCGTGTTTGATTACCTACGCCTGACGAGCAATTGCAAACCGCGACCCCAGTGCGGCCCGGTACACGACGGTTAGAACTGTCTTGCCATGGTGCCATAGGCTTGCACAGTTGATAAAGGAACACCATACGTTCCACAATTGCGCTACTATGCGGTAGTATTACCGATACATTAAATTAGAACTCCTCCTCCTAACCGCGTGACTATTTCAGAAACAGATAATCTTGACGCCGTAATAAGCGCCAGTGCCGCTTTGCGAGCTGCGGCGGTGCGACCGCCGAGCCGTGATGGGCTAAGTCTGGTGCGCTCCGCATGCTACGCGATGGCATTCGGCGCAACGTTCGCCAAGGAAGTGCTAAGAGATGTAATCCCGCGCCGCGATACGCAATCGAAGGCAGATGAGGAAGACGACCTATCGGCGGCAACCAAATCCGCGCCAGCCTCACAATACGATACGCCGTCGTCAGACGGCGAGGCTTGTAGGAGCGGCGAAGGTACTGGTGAGTCCCCGTCACCAAGCGCCCGGAACACGGGCGGCGGCGCGCCGCTGGGGGCAAGGTTATCTGCCGTTTTTACCAAAGGTCTGACACGGCTGAATAAAGGATTCTGGGACAAACTCTGGCGAAAGCTTGGGGCGATTTCTGCCACTGCTTTGCTGGCTTACTACACCTGGGCGTTTATCAGGTGGGTCGTTACCGCGTTGTTCAGGCCGGTGCGGCTGGCCGCCGCGTTCATAGCTCGGGTTTACTCAGCACGCTGGTTGTCAAAACGTTGGCGTGACATGGCAGCGTTGCGTGCTGTATTGAAAAAACAACCCGATGGCAGCTATGGAGCGCGGGAGTATGTGCTAGTTACGTCGGCGTATTGGGCCCTGATGCTGACCGATGGCGCCATCCGAATGCTAGTGCTGTTTTTCTTCCTGAGTCTAGGATTCAGCCCCATCGCGATCGCTTTTCTGTTTCTGTTTTACGAAATTTTCGGGGTAGTGACCAACTTAGTCGGAGGATGGTTAGGCGCAAAGCTGGGACTGCGTTTCACGTTATTCGCTGGGCTGGCATTCCAGATCGTAGCGCTGGCGATGATGACGGTGGTTACGCCGGGGTGGTCGTTGGCGATCGCCGTTCCCTTTGTAATGTTTGCCCAAGCATTAGCCGGCATCGCCAAAGACTTGACGAAGATGAGTTCAAAAAGCTCGCTCAAGCTCATCTTACCCGAGAGGGCTGACAACGAACTCTATAAGTGGGTTGCAGTTCTGACCGGATCTAAAAACGCATTGAAGGGCCTAGGCTTCTTCCTAGGTGGTGCATTACTGCTTGTGTTCGGATTCAATCTTGCCATGTTGCTGATGGCCATCGGCCTAGCTGCCACATTGGCAGTATCGGTTAAAGCGCTACCGAACGACTTCGGCAAAGCAAAAAGTAAGGTCAAGTTCACATCAATGTTCTCGATGAGCAGGCGGATCAATATCCTGTCGGCCGCGCGTTTTTTCCTTTTCGGTTCGAGAGATGTGTGGTTTGTAGTTGCGCTACCGATCTATATGGCTTCGGTTATGGGTTGGACGCCTATGGGCGTAGGCGCTTTCCTAGCGTTATGGGTAATCGGGTACGGCTACATACAAGCCCAGGCGCCAAAGTACATCCGGTCGGAGAAAGGATCAGTCCCCAAAGCATACACCGCACAGTTCTGGACGTTTTTACTCGCTACCATTCCAGCAGGGATCGCACTTGGGCTCAGCGCCGGTATTGCACCTGGTCTGGTGCTGCTCGGTGGACTTGCACTATTCGCAGCAGTATTTGCAGCCACATCCGCAGTGCATTCGTATCTGATCGTCGCGTACTCTGAAGCAGATCATGTGTCAATGAATGTGGGGTTCTACTATATGGCCAACGCAGGCGGACGGTTGGTGGGGACAGTGCTGTCAGGTTGGATCTTTCAAAGCCTTGGGATGATTGGCTGCTTATGGTTGTCGGCGCTATTTCTACTCGCCGCCGGTACGGTAACGATGGGATTGACGCTTCCGGAGCGAGGGACTACGCAACTCTGCCAAGATGAGAAAGAGCAGCTAAAACTGACGGCGGATGATGCCGTGCCAATGCCAGCTTAACCTAGCGGGTGAAGCATCTAGTTCCTCACGATCTCGGTATCGAAGATGCCAAGCAAAGCGCCAATAAAGCTTGGAAGTCGTTTTGTCGCAACTATCCGCAGTACGAACCAACATTACGCTGGCTGGACGATTCAAGTGCCTCTGTACAATTAGTCGCCAATGGGATAGTGGTAAAAGCGCATGTTTTCGTACGGGCGAAAGCTATCGAGTTTGATATCAAAGTCCCGCTTTTGCTATGGCCGTTCAAGGCGAAAATTGTATCGTTATTGGATGCTGAGATGAGGACGTGGATCGTACGGTGTACCGTAAACAGTGATATGAAGTAGCGCTCCCCGTGTCCACACCTCAAGTAGACTAGCCCGCTCTTCCCGTCACGTAATCCGCGGTCACAGCTTCCGTAGGTGAGTCAAATATCTGTTCAGTGCGCCCTTGTTCGACAATGCGGCCAGCACCCTCAGACACCCAAAACACAATAGTCTCATCGGCGATCCGTTTTGCCTGGCCGAGATTATGCGTGACTATGAGTACCGTGTAATGCTCACCCAATGAGGCGATGTGTTGTTCGACTTTTTCACTCGCAATTGGATCTAGCGCGCTGCACGGCTCGTCCATCAGCAGCAGTTCGGGCTCAAGCGCTAACGCCCTGGCTAAACACAGACGCTGGGCTTGCCCGCCAGATAAGTCGCGCGCCGATCCATCCAAACGGCCGCTGACCTCGCCCCACAGCCCCACGTCGGTCAATACCCGTTGGGTAATCGTCTCCAGTTGTTCTTGCTCGGTGGTCCCGTGTTCCCGGAGTGCCAACTGAATGTTTTGGCGTATAGACAAGGGAAACGGATTCGGCCGTTGGAAGATCATCCCGACGCGGCGGCGAAGGCGCTGAAGATCCGTACTGGGATCGGTAACCGATTCACCGCCGATACTGATGCGGCCACTCACTTCGCAACCCGGAATGAGATCCGTCATGCGGTTAAGACAATTTAGAAAGCTGGTCTTACCGCAACCGCTAGGACCGACCAACGCTGTAATTCGCCCTTTTTTAAAGCGCGCACTGACGTCGCGTAGTGCATATCCACTTGAGTACCGGACACTTAGATTCCTAACATCCACGAGCAGTCCATCTGCCATGTCCTCAGTTTGGTCCAGAAAATTTCGAGCTAGATCATACGATTCAATTAATTCAAGTGTCATCGCGCCAAGACTCTTGTGGTAACGGAAGCTGTTGTTAAATTAACCGCTATGAGTAACACGATCAAAACCAGCGCCGAGGCATACGCACTTTCGTCGCCGTTCGGAACGTTCATAGCCAAATCAAAAATATGCACGGACAGCGCTCGGCCTGAGTCCATCAAAGACTCCGGCATTCGGGAGACATATCCACTAGTGAAAATTAGTGCTGCTGTTTCGGCGATTGCACGGCCTAGCCCCAGCACAGTTCCGGCAATTATCGCGGGAGCGGCGACGGGCAGAATAATCCACCGCAACGTCGTGGTTTTGCTGAGTGCCAATGCGGCGGCCCCGAGCCGATCACCAGCCGAAACTGATCTCAACCCCAGTTCAGTAGTGCGAATCAGTAAAGGCAAAATCATACACGCCAAAGTCAGACCGCCACTTAGGATAGAAAACCCTAATCCCAGAACTTCGCAAAAGAGCACGGTGCCAAACAACCCGAAGACAATGGATGGGACACCCGCCAACACATCCAGGCTTGACCTGACGAAGTGGCCAGATGCCCGATCACCTCGCGTGAACTCAGAGAGAAAGATTGCCGCACCGAGCCCAATTGGCAACGCGGCACATAGACAGACCACGAGAATCAATATGGTGGAAACAACAATCGGTCCAATGCCGCCGGCGCGTCCTGCATCAAGCGGTTCTGAAACCAAAAAAGTGAAGCTAAACGAGCCGGCTCCGCGGAGCACCACGTCAGCGATAATCCATACGAGCACGGCGAACACGGTAAGTGCGCACAAATACACTAACGCTGTCATCACCGCGTCGCGCATTGAAATGAGTCGTTCTGTACGCAACGAAAACACCTATTTTAGTAAGACCGGACCTACTTCAAAGGACCTGAGCTAATCGTACCAATATGCGAAGCGCAAGTTAAGCAAGTGTGAACATCCGCTTAGCCTATCCGGCTTGAGTCTGCTCATTCACCGTTGATTCTTGGGCAATCAGAACCAAAGCCCCCACCAGCAACATCAGAACTAGACCGCACACGAACAGAGCAGAGCGGTGAAATGCGGTTGCGTAGCCCATTTCCAGGGCGATGTTGGCAGTCAGTGTGCGCACTGGATCCAACAGCTCAAAGGGCATTTGAATCACATTGCCGCAAACCATGAGCACCGCCATAGTCTCGCCCAGTGCGCGCCCGGTCGCCAGCAATACGCCTGTAGCGATGCCGGCTCTAGCGGTGGGCAACACAATCCTCATCATCGTGGTGAACTTCCCCACTCCGAGTGCAGCAACCCCCCGGATGTAGGTCACGGGCACTGCGCCAATGGCCGTATCGGCTAGCAGTGCGACGGTCGGCAGGATCATCACGGCGAGCACCAAAATACCTGCGAGTAAGCTTGACCCTGGTGAGCGAAACTCTGCCAGTAGAGGAACGAGCACCACCAGACCCCACAGACCGTACACGACTGAAGGAATACCAGCCAGCAGCTCTACTAGTCTGCGAAACCACATGGCTACGCCCGGTGTTGCCCAGTGGCGCGAGAATAGGGCGCAACCGATCCCAAGCGGCGTCGCAATGATAATTGCGCCTATGGTGCTGACGATTGTCGCCGCGAGCATGGACAATAGGTAGAATTTATCCGCCGTTGGCAGCCACATATCGTCCGTAACGAACTGACTCCAACCAATTGCGCCCAGCGCAGAAACCGCTTCGAGGCAGACGAATCCGAATACAAGAAAAACGACGATTCCCGCCAGGTAAGCGAGTATTTTCGCTATTTGAGCTGTCAGGTAATCAGCGTTCGAGCGCAACATAGCCTTGCGCTTCCACCAGGTCGTTAACTTCGGCGGAGACCGCGTACTTTAGAAAATCCGCGGCCAAGCCCTTCGGTTCACCCTTGGTCAACAAGTTGAGGGGCCGAACAATCGGGAATTCGCGCTGTTGCACCGCAGCGATCGTCGGTGCTATCCCGTCGACTGGAATCATTCGTACAGCGACCCCGGCCTCTGCCCCTAACTTAGCAGCACCTAGCGACATGTAAACAATGCACTCTTCGCTGGCAGCGCAGGATTTCAACGCATGCTGGTTCTCGCCAACGATGAGATCCGCCTGTATAGATGATGCCGGTACCCCTAGATATTTTGAGAGCAGGCTGACCTCAGAGCGACCGTCGGCCCGGTGGATCACGGCAATCGGACGATCCTCACCACCAAACGCTTTCCAATTGTCTGTGGTGCCGGTATAGATGGCCACGAGGTCGGCACGGGTCAGGGATTTGACCGGATTTGATGCATGCAACAGAACGGCAACGCCGTCAACCGCGATCAAATGCTGATTGAGTTGCGCGCTCTCGTCTGCCGTCAGGGCGCGGCTTGCCATACCGATATCAGCGGAGCCGCTAGCTGTGTCAGCGATGCCGCGGCTGGACCCGCCGGTTTGCACGTCTATCCGAACGCCCGGATTAGCGGCCTCAAATCGGCGGGCTATCTCCGCGACGAGGGGTGCTATTGTGCTTGATCCGGTGAGTACAAGCTTGCCACTCGATGAACTGTCCGAACTACAGCCGGAAGCGCCGATGAAGGCCACAGTCGCTAGCAGTGTTGCGCTGAGCCATCCCCGAGATAACAGGTTCGAATCTGGTCCGAGATAGTACATTGGGCATCCTTTGCTTTGAGAATCAAATTAGTTTTTCTAATATAATCTACATCTTTTCCATAAGTGGTGAAAAGAGAAGATGTAGCAAGACAACCGAATGATACTTAATTCCTGCTGAAATACCACTTTCTCCCTGAAGTCATCGTCCACTGCGGCTTAAAAGCGATGTGCTTTGATGCTGAGGCACGATTTCACCCTTCGCAGCAAGTCAGTTGGTCATTCTCCCTAGGCCGCTCATGATGAGTGAGTGTATCACCGACACGGATGCGTCTATCGTGACCAACGACCTCGCGGATTTCCAGCAAGTCCAGTAATGCCGGAATGGCCGTTATCTCATTGGACTTGTGTCACCAACTGGCCCAACGACAACGGCTGCCCACACGCCCACAACATGCAGTGCTCCATGTCCAGTGCGCCGATTATTGGGAGCGCCGAGCCGCCTTACCGTCCGAGGCTATCACCTCGCTTTGGCTACCCTCACCGTCACTGACCAAGCTGGCAGCCCACGGTGCAAAGCACTGGCTGAAGGCTTTCGCGTGGATGCGACCCATCAATCCCATCCAGGCCAGCGTAGCCTTGTTGAGGATACCGTTTTCAAAGGCCAGAAACCACTGTGGCCACTCCAACTCGGCGTGTCCGAACTAGGCGATGGCCTTCCAGCCATTGGCCCCGCTGATAATGGCACAAGCGCATAACAGCAATATCTCATTTGAGGAGTAGAGACGATTTTTGTCCGAGCGCGGGTCCTTGAGCAAGGCAACGACATCAGTGAGACTTGTGAGCATCGGCATTAATTCCAGCAAAATAGCAATGTCACTTGTGCCCCACAACTCTTTGTTTATAAATTACTTATCACTCGCTTGCCCTGACTTCTGCAGCCATTCGGTTGATGTAGTGCACGTTTTCTGCCACCGTTAGAGGTTCGCCTACGGGCACAACCTGCGATTTCCGCGACTCACCTTCGAGTTGACGGAATGGGGCATAGCCGGTGCAATCCGTAGACCTCAACCCGTTTCATGAGGCCCGTTCATATCGGCGCCACCCGCTGATGAGCCACCCGCCGATGAGAAGAGTGGGCGACAAGGAGCGACCCGATGTCGGAACTAAAACAAGAACTCACGCTTGGACTGCCCGCGGCCCGCGGCCTATACCATCCTAGCCAAGAGAAAGACTCCTGCGGCGTCGGCTTCGTATGCGATATCCTCGGCCGTGCCAGCAACGAGATCATTCGTCATGCGGCCCACATGAACTGCCGCATGACCCACCGCGGCGGCGTCGGCTACGAAGTCACCACCGGCGACGGTGCCGGTATTTTAACCACCCTGCCCCACCGCCTCATGGCCCGGGTTGCCCAAGAGATCTTCGCCAGCGCCCTGCCACCAGCCGGCGCCTATGGCGCAGGGAATATATTCCTTCCTCGAGACGAAGAAGAACGCGCCCACTGCAAAGTGGTACTCGAGGGTGCCATCGCCGAAAGCGGCTTGCGTCTCATAGGCTGGCGCCCCCTGCCCGTGGAGCCGGACCTCGCTAACATCGGTAAAGCAGCGCGTGCCGCCATGCCACACATGGAGCAGCTCTTCGTCACCGCCGATGACATCACCGATGACATCACTGGCAAAGCGCTGGAACGGCGCCTCTATGTGGTACGTAAAGCGGCCACGCACCGCCTGCGGGGCGACCCCTCACTGCGTCAACGCAAACTCTTCTATGTCTGCTCGCTGTCCACCGCCGTCATCGTCTATAAAGGCATGTTGACGCCGGAGCAAGTATTCCCCTTCTTCCCCGATCTCGATGCCAGCGATTATGAATCGCACCTCGCCATGGTGCATTCGCGTTTCTCCACCAACACCTTCCCCTCCTGGGACCGGGCGCAACCAAACCGGTTCATGAGCCACAACGGTGAGATCAACACCCTCCTTGGCAACAAAAATGCCATGGTCGCCCGCCAAGGCACGCTGGCCACGGATGTCTTTGGCGACGGCTTGCAGCAACTGATGCCTATTGTCGAGGAAGACTGCTCGGACTCGGGCACCTTCGACAACGTCCTCGAATTCCTGCTGATGAGCGGGCGCACCTTGCAAGAAGCCGTGCTCATGATGATCCCGGAAGCCTGGCAACAGCATTCCACCATGGATCCGGACAAGCGCGCGTTCTACGAGTATCACTCGTGCCTGATGGAACCCTGGGATGGCCCGGCCTCCATCGCTTTCACCGATGGCCACTACATAGGCGCGGTCCTCGATCGCAACGGCCTGCGTCCATCACGTTATTACATCACCGATGATCACAAGTGCATCATGGCCTCGGAAGTGGGCGTGGTGCCGGTGGATCCGGCCAAGGTGACCGCCAAGGGCCGGCTGCAACCGGGCCGCATCTTTCTTATCGACTTCGAAGCGGGACGCATGATCCCCGATGAGGAGATCAAATCCGAGTTGGCCACCCGCAAACCGTACCGCGAGTGGCTGGCGAAACAACGCATAGAGATAACCGATCTGCCGGCGCCCAACGACGCCGGAGGGTTTGAGCCGGCAACCCTGCTGCCACGCATGCAGTCGCTGGGCTACACCACGGAGACCATGCAGTTCATGCTGCTGCCACTGGTAGCGGAGTTGCGCGATCCGCTCGGCTCCATGGGCAATGATTCGGCCTTGGCGGTAATGTCATCCAAACCACGCATGCTGTACGACTACTTCAAACAGCGTTTCGCCCAGGTCACCAACCCGGCCATAGACTCCATCCGCGAAGAAGTCGTCATGGCGTTGGAGTGCTACATCGGGCCTGAGCGCAATTTGCTCAAAGCCACCCAGGCGCACGCACACCGGCTGCGGCTGCCGCACCCTATCCTCTCCAACGAGGAGTTAGCGGCGCTCAAGAACATGGATCACCGGGGCTGGAAGAGCCAAGTCCTGGACATCACTTTTCCCAGTGGTGCGGGTGAAAAGGGCTTGCGCGAAGCGCTGGATCGGCTGTGCCGCGAAGCCAGCGCCGCCATCGAGGATGGCTACAGCTTGGTGATTTTGAGCGACCGGGCGCTCAGTAAAGAACGGGTGGCCATCAGTGCCTTGATGGCGGTGGGCGCGGTACATCATCACCTGGTGGAAACCTACGCCAGGACCCGCATTGGCCTTATCGTGGAAACGGGTGAGGCGCGCGAGGTTCACCATCATTGCCTACTGGTGGGTTACGGCGCCGATGGCATCAATCCCTATCTCGCCTTCGAGTCCTTATGGGATGCGCGCCGTAACGGGTATCTGGACACTGCGGCCCACATCCACTCCGACGAGGACATCGTCACGGCCTATCGCAAAGGCGTCGCCAAGGGCATGATGAAGGTGATGGCCAAGATGGGCATCTCCACGTTGCAATCATACAAAAGTGCCCAGATCTTCGAGGCGGTGGGATTGGCCTGCGATGTGGTCGATCGCTGCTTCAACGGTACCGCTAGCCGCATTCAGGGCGCCGGCTTCGAGGTACTCGCCGATGAGCTGCAAAGACGCCACGAAATCGGCTTCCCACCCGGTGCAGCCACTGCCTTGCCGGTGTTGCCCAATCCTGGCGATTTCCATTGGCGCCGGGGCGGCGACACCCACATGTGGGATCCGAACTCGGTAGCCAGCTTACAGGTGGCGGCGCGGGCCAACAGCGAAGACGCTTACTGGCGCTTCTCCGCGCATGCCAACGGGGAGAACGCGCGCACCAGCAATCTGCGTGGATTACTGCAATTCAAGCCGCAAGCGGGGATCAGTGCCGATGAGGTAGAGCCGGCGGCGGACATCGTCAAACGTTTTGCCACCGGCGCCATGAGCTTCGGCTCCATCTCGAAGGAAGCCCACGAATCCCTCGCCATCGCCATGAACCGCATTGGCGGTAAATCCAATACCGGCGAAGGCGGCGAAGATCCGGAACGCTTCAAACCATTGCCCAATGGCGATTCCAAACGCTCCGCCATCAAACAGGTGGCCAGCGGCCGGTTTGGTGTCACCATCAACTATCTCAGCAACGCCGATGAGTTGCAGATCAAAATCATCCAGGGCGCCAAACCTGGCGAAGGGGGCGAGTTGCCGGGCGGCAAAGTCGATGAATTCATCGCCTCGATCCGTCACTCCACGCCGGGTGTCGGTTTGATCTCACCGCCGCCCCATCACGATATCTACTCCATTGAGGACATCGCTCAGCTCATCCACGACTTAAAGAACGCTAATCCCGACGCGCGCATTAGCGTCAAGTTGGGCGCCGCTATAGGTGTGGGCACCGTCGCTGCGGGGGTAACCAAAGCGCGGGCCGATCATTTGGTCATCGCTGGCGACACCGGCGGTACCGGTGCGTCACCGCTCACGTCCATCAAACATGCCGGCGTGCCGTGGGAGCTGGGTATCGCCGAGACGCACCAAACCCTGGTGATGAACAATCTGCGCTCAAGGGTGGTGTTGCAAACGGACGGCCAGATCAAAACCGGCCGCGATGTGGCTATCGCCGCGTTGTTGGGCGCCGAGGAATTCGGCTTCGCCACCGCGCCGCTCATCGCTCTTGGCTGCATTATGATGCGCAAATGCCACCTGAATACCTGCCCAGTCGGCATCGCCACGCAGGATGCGGATCTACGCAAGAAATTCACCGGCGCGCCGGAACACGTGGTCAACTATTTCTTCATGGTGGCCGAGGAACTGCGCCAGATCATGGCCGAGCTTGGCGTGCGCACGGTCAACGACATTATAGGCCGGGTGGACCTCCTGGATGTGGAGCCGGCGCTAGCACACTGGAAGGCACGGGGGCTCGATTTATCCAATATTCTCGCCCCCGCCGAAGAGCCGGAGAATTGCCTTGGCGTTTATGCGCGGCACCCACAAGATCATGCACTGGAGCACGCCTTAGACAACCGGCTCATCGAGCTAGCGGAGCCAGCGTTGAGCCATAGCAGCAATGTTTACGCGGCACTTGATATCGTCAATATCAACCGCGTCGTCGGCGGCATGTTGTCCCATCAGATCATTCGCCGCGTTGGGCCGCAAATGCTCGACGACGATACGATCCACTTCAAGTTCACCGGCAACGCCGGACAGAGTTTCGGGGCTTGGCTAGCCAAGGGGATTACACTGGAAGTCGAAGGTGATGCCAACGACTACGTGGGCAAGGGCCTTTCCGGCGGCAAAGTCATCGTCTACCCACCCAAAGCGAGTCGGTTAAAAGCCGAGGAGCAGATCATTGTCGGCAACGTGGTGCTCTACGGTGCCACTAGCGGCGAAGCTTATTTCCGCGGCCTGGCGGCGGAGCGTTTTTGCGTGCGCAACAGTGGCGCCAAGGCGGTCATCGAAGGCGTCGGCGATCACGGTTGCGAATACATGACCGGCGGCATAGCCGTCATTTTAGGCCCCACCGGGCGTAATTTCGCCGCCGGCATGAGTGGCGGTATCGCTTACGTGCTGGATCCCCACAGCCGTTTTGAAGACCAGTGCAACATGGAAACTATCGGTCTTGAACGTATGGGCGAAGCGGACGAAGCGGAACTCGAACGCCTGCTCAACAACCACGCCCGCTTGACCGGCTCTCCCATCGCCGATCATGTATTGGCCAGTTGGGAAAGCGTTAAAGCGCAGTTCATCAAAGTGATGCCTACGGACTATAAGCGCGTGTTGGAGCAGCGGGCGCAAGCCGCGCGCATGAGCGTCGCCGCCACCGCCACGGGTTAGTGGGGCTTAGCGGCGCCTAGCCGCGTCCGTACACTACCGCACATAGGTTCAAATCACACAGATCAAGGTAACGAATGGGTAAGCCCACAGGTTTCAAAGAGTTCGAACGCGAGGCGGCGCCGTACCGGGACGCCACTCTTCGCATCGGCGATTTTCACGAGATATATACCGCCCATGACACACCGCGCCTCATCACTCAAGGAGCGCGGTGCATGGACTGCGGCGTACCGTTTTGCCAATCGGACGATGGCTGCCCGATCCATAATCTCATTCCCGAATGGAACGATCTGGCGTACCGCGGCCATTGGCGCGATGCCCTAGATCGCCTACACAAAACCAACAATTTTCCCGAGTTCACTGGCCGCGTATGCCCAGCGCCCTGCGAAGGCGCCTGCGTACTCGGTATCACCAGCCCCGCCGTCACCATTAAAAATATCGAAATGGCGATCATCGATCGGGGTTTTGAAGAAGGCTGGGTAGTACCACAGCCGCCGGCCCACCGCACTGGATTGAAAGTTGCCGTAGTCGGCTCCGGACCTGCCGGTTTATCAGCGGCCGCGCAGCTCAACCAAGCCGGCCATACCGTCACCGTGTATGAACGCGAAGATCGCATCGGTGGTTTGTTGATGTACGGCATTCCGAACATGAAGTTGGACAAAAGGATCGTTCAACGCCGGTTGGATTTGATGCAGGCGGAAGGCGTGGAATTCGCCAGCAACGCGCACGTTACCGACGGCAACAATAGCGCCTTGAGCGTGACGCAGTTGCGCGATGAACACGACGCTCTACTGCTGACCACCGGCGCCACCGTTCCGCGCGATTTGCCGATCCCGGGACGCGAGTTGGATGGCGTGCACTTCGCTATGGACTTTCTGCGAGCCAATACCCGCAGCCTGTTAGATTCGAATCTTGAAGACGGCAAATATCTCTGCGCCAAGGGTAAAAAAGTCATCGTCATCGGTGGCGGCGATACGGGAGCTGACTGTATCGGCACGTCATTGCGCCACGGCTGCGAATCGCTCACCAACTTCGAACTGTTTCCGAAGCCACCCAGCGAACGGGCACCGAATAATCCATGGCCCACCTGGCCCATCATCTTCAGAGTCGATTACGCCCATCAGGAATCGGCCGCCAAATACGGTAGCGATCCACGCGTGTACGGTATCTCCACGCTCGAGTTTCAAGGCGATGACAATGGCCGTCTGCGGGCACTGAAGACGATTGACGTGGCCCTCGAAGGCGGCAAGATTCAGCCCATCGAAGGCACTGAGCAAGTCTGGGAGGTGGACCTGGTATTTCTCTCGATGGGTTATCTAGGGCCGGAACACGCTGTCTCCGAGCCGCTAAACCTTGAATACGATGAGCGATCCAACTACAAAGCAGACTATGGCAAATACCAAACCAGCGTCGAAAAAGTATTCGCTGCCGGTGACTGCCGCCGTGGCCAATCGCTGGTGGTACGGGCGATCAACGAGGGACGCGAGGCGGCCCGGGAAATCGACCGATATCTGACCGGCAGTACTTTGTTACCGTAGATAGGCACTACCGCTCGCGGATAGTTTCCATGCAGACCCGGCCGCCAATGCGAGGCCGCTCGCAATACGACAGAATCAAGTAACCAAAAGGGGGGATAGATGAAACGACGAACATTGCTCCAACATTTGGCCATCTCCCCCGGTGCAGTCCTGTTAACTCAGGCAGTACAGACGACCCAAGCGAAAACCGGCGGGACCAACGTGGAAAACTTGCAGAAGAATTGGAAATCGTATTTAGCGGAAGATGCGGATGTCGCACTAGTAACCGAGCCGCTCAATTACTCGGAAGAAAAATGGAAAGAAATGCTCACGCCGCAACAGTACGAGATTTTACGGCGTGAAGGAACGGAGCGTCCCTTCCACAGCCCGCTAAACGGCGAAAAGCGGCCGGGTGTATACGTGTGCACTGGCTGTAGCTTGCCACTCTTTACCTCAGCCATGAAATTTGACAGTGGTACCGGCTGGCCGAGCTTCTTTACCACCATACCTGGTGCGTTCGAGACCAAGAAGGATTTCAAACTGATCTGGCCACGGACAGAGTATCACTGCGCGCGCTGCAAAGGCCATCATGGCCATGTCTTCAACGATGGACCGCCTCCCACAGGAGAACGCTGGTGCAACAACGGTGCCGCCTTACGGTTTATCCACAAAGCCTAAGCACTCGGGCCTATACGACCGCGACCGTACTGGCAACTCGTAGGATAGCTAGCACTTTTCCGCCCCGCCCTGGTGATGATATCAGGCGGGAAGTCAGTATTCCTAGGCACTACCGCTCGGCAAACGCTAGCTTCAATCCAAGCGCGGCAAACGCGCCGGCAAATCCGCGCCGTAACCATGTCATCACCCGCGGCTTGGAAATCACATACCGCCGAGCCGCGGCGGCAAACGCGCCATAGCCCACAAGGTCATCAGCATGAAGATGGCGGCGAGAACGAGCATATGAGCGGTAGGATTAGCCGCATCAGCGGCAATGATCTGCGGTAAGAACGCTAAGAAAACAGGGATAGCTTTGGATTCAGGATGTTCAACAAAAACCCCTGTAGCACGATTCTTCCCTTCGATACGGCATCCCTGCTCTCCTCTACCTGAAGAGCGCCAGAGTCACGGAGGATGCCCCATGCCATACTAAAAGAGATAGGCAACACCGAGATACTTGATGATCCGAAACGCGAGCGCACTTGCATGTAATAGCGCGGCTAGACCGATGATGCTCGCCGTCACATGGAGCACGATACCGAACGTGCAACCTAAAGCGGCGTAAAGACTCGCCCGCCACCCTCGTCCCAATCCGTAGGCCAACATATAAAAGCCTCCTCAGCAAAAGCGGCCTTTTTTGGAAGTTCTAAAAGCTCTGGTTTGCTTAAGGAGCAGCTTTATGAATGGGCGGAGCTGAGATGAGGCTTTTTCCATCAGGCTAGTTACGTCAGCCTCCGTTCGAGCGAGTGTAACCAAAAGATCATCTTGGCTTTCCAGATAGTTGCGCGCCAGTTCGGAGACGGACGAGGCTCGGTCGCGCAGGTTCTTTGTGATCTGCGGAAGCCGTGCACGCAGAATGTACTCTCGCCGAATATTATCGACTCGAAAAAACACCGCAACGGTCAAGATCAATCCGATAACTGATGAGAGCGTCCCTATATACGTGGCGAACTCCTGTGTAGTTAACTCAGATAGTACCTGCAACATCGTTGGTCAGTACTCTGCACCCTCACAGATGTGTCATGTATTCCCGCTCTTGAGAACTTATACCGCTATTTCCTTTAACAGTCAACAACTTAGCGGACGCATGGTAACTTTCGACGCTGGCTGTGCAAGACGCTGGATCAATCGGCATAGGCGGTCCTGGGAGCTATCCCACTCAGGTTATACTCATCGCCATCCAAGGTATGAGGACTCCCCATAGTCGATGTTGAAGAACTAAAAGAACGCTTCCTAAACCTCGAATTCGACACCATCCAATTCGAATTCGCTCCCCAGCAAGTGGCACAAGCAGCCCGCCTCGCCGGTGAAGAACTCCTCCAATTGACCGCTCCGGCGCACCCCGACTTCCAAGTCATGCCAGCCTTCTAGCGAGCTTCGCCTCGGGCCGCCGGCTACCCATAGACTTCCCAAGCCTTGGCGGTATCTCAATGGACGGCGGTAAAGCCGTAGCCTCGCACAAGCCGGTCGGCCCCGACGTCAAACTAACCGGAAAAACTCATCTACACGATATCTACGATAAAAGTGGCCGCTCCGGGCGCATGATTTTTATCGTCGCCCGCACCGAGCTTTACGATGAAGCCGGCGAACACTACGCTACCTGTGATTCACGCCAAGTTATCCGCGAGAAGCCCGCCCAATGAGCGCCATCCAGACCATCAAAGCCATCCAGACCATCAAAGATGCCGAGTTCGGACAAGAATTGGAACCGTTCGTGCCGGACAGCTACCTTGCCAATACCCGTGCATTCGCGAAAGCCGTGAAATACGACGGCAACGGACGCTTCGATGATCACCAGAAAGCCGAAGCGCAAGGCTTACCCGGTGCGCTAGTGCCGGGCATTATGGGCATGGCGTTTCTCACCAGTATGATCCACCGCTGGAACCCCGCCGCCAAGGTGGAGAAAATCGACACGGTATTCCGCGCCCCCATGATGGCTGACACACCGCTGCAGATAAGCGCGGTGGTCACCGACATGGACGAAGATTCAGGCTTAGTGGAACTCGACTTGCAGATCAAGAACGAAGCCAACGAAACCCGCGTCTTCGGCACCGCCAACGTGCGCCTGCCGCTCGCTTAAAACACCCGGTAAAACTATTGGACCGCGCTGATGATCTCCACGGCGCGCTCCAACCTGCGAATACGTTCATCCACATCAGCGCCCCGAATGCGTAAGTTGAGGCAGGTGATGCCAGCGTCTCTATAAAGCGCGATCCTTTGCTTAATCATTGCATCATCGCCGATAAGACCGTATTTCAACACCAAGTCCTGCGGCACCCGTTTAGCCGCATCATCCCGTCTACCTGCCCGCCAAAGCCCCTGCACCGCCAGCGCGTCATCCTGATAGCCAGCCCGTTGGAAGGCTTCATTGTAGAAATTCGTCGTCGATGAGCCCATGGCGCCAAGCTGAAATGCGACCCCTGGCCGCAGACTATCCACTAAGGCGTCAACATCTTCTCCGATGGCAACGGTGACCGCGGTTTGGGTTTCGATGTGCTCCATAGACCGGCCCGCACTGGCCGCCCCTGCGCGAAGATGTTCGAAGTGCGCACCGGGAAAATCGGGAGAAAACGAAGTGCCTAACCAACCATCGGCTACTTCGCCGGTATAGCGCAATGATCTCGGCGCCAAGGTGGCGAAAAATATCGGCAGATCCGGGCGCGCCACATGATCTAAACGCAAGGACTTGCCTTCTCCGCCCGCCCGTGGCAACTCATAAACTTTGCCCTGATGGTGGATTTTCTCGCCGTTGAAAGCCTGCCGCACGATGGCCACGGTCTCTTTAAGCCGCGTCAATGCCGGTTGGAATGGCACCCCGTGCAGACCTTCCACGACCTGCGGCCCGCTGACGCCTAAGCCGAGCACGAACCGGTCATTGGACAGATTGGCTAAAGTCAACGCTGTCATAGCGGTCATCACCGGCACCCTGGCCGTCACTTGCATGATGCCGGTGCCTAGCTTGATGCGGTTGGTGACGGCGGCCAAGTAGGCGATCGGGCTCACCGCATCGCGGCCCCAGGCTTCCGCCGACCAGGCGTAGTCGATGCCAAGTGCCTCCCCCGCCTGCACATAACGCACGTCATCGTGGATATCCGGGCACCCGCTCCCTACGCTGCCGATGCCGATTGCCAGTCTCATCGCCGACTATTCCCACTCTATGGATTGGTAAACGCACACAACAACAATCCAACGCCATTTGCAAGATACTGGCCCAAGGGCACCTTAAAAAAATGCACTTTTCCGCGATTGCGGCGTCAGCGCCGTGCTCGAATCCTCAGGTATCACCTATACACTGCGGTTGTGCGCGCGGTGCTTCCTTGCACTCACGAAACAATGACTATTTTTAGCAGGTGTCCCCAAGCGTCACGCTAGTGACGGCCGAACACGCAAACACCACTCGACATGATCAAAGTCCATTTCATCCACGGCTTGAACAGTAGTCCCCAGGGCAACAAGGCGCGCCTCTTGGCCGCCCATTTCGATGCCACTACCCCCGCCATGGATACAAGCGACTTCGAGGGCTGTATAGACACACACATACAAGCTCTGCGCAAAGCGCCGCCGCACGTTGCCGTTGGCTCTTCTTTTGGCGGCGCGGTTCTTTGCGCACTCATACAACGGTGCGCCTGGACTGGCCCCAGTTTGTTTTTGGCGCAGGCGGCTGTGCGCCGTGGTATGCCCTTGCAACTGCCGATTAAAAGCCCCGTTTACATCGTCCACGGTCTACGCGACGAAGTGGTGAACATTGATGACAGCCGCAAGCTCTACGCCGCCAATGCCGGCAGTCATGTGCGTCTTATCGAGGTCGATGATGACCACAGCCTGCATGCATCCGCCACTAACGGCGCATTGATCACCTGGATTGAAGAACTGGCGGCGGTATCTACACACTGTCCCTGAGCAGCCTCCACGGCAACTTCCACGCCCGCGCCGTTCAGCGCACAAACGATCGCTTGCATGGCCGATTGAGCAACGCCGGTCTCAATACTTATGCCAAACACTGGACTTATGCCAAACACTGGCCGCCCAGCCGCAACACGCAACTCAACGTACGTCACCGTACCGTCAAGGCCCTTCGCACTCATCTCCTGACCGCTCACATCGAAGCCGATGGCCACCAGGACATCGAACAAACGCCGCTTGCGCGCGCTATCCATCGGTTCTATGAGCGCTTGGTTACCATCGCGCAAATCCACGCTGCACCCAATAGGTGGCGCTGTCAGAGCACGCTCGGGCCAACGCCGATCGGAGACTTGGATACGTTGAAACCGGAAGTATTTAGCGCACGGATCGGTGAGCATAGTCATGGCGGTGACCTTTGTAGCGGGACGCATGGAAGCGCGGTTCTAGGGTTAGAAGCGGTGAGTGGGTGGCACGGTGTGCGGCCCCGTGCGGCCTTGCGTGATATCTGCCCGCTAGGACAGCAATAGAAGCAGGTAAGGCGGTAGAGTGCAGGAGGAACGTGGCGCACTCGCGCGTAAACCAAAGCGCGGTGAGTCGAATGAATGTTCAGGGCGGGTGCACATGGCCAACCTATAACCAGCTAGCACGCCCCTTTGCCAAGCAAGGCTTCATATGCGCCGCAATAGCGTGCCGTACCAGACCCCATTCATTAAACACAGCAAGGCGAAGCCGTAACCGTCAAAGGTTGAGATGGCCCACAGCACACTGGCACAAGCGCACAACAGCGCCGCTTTGACCGCGTCCTCGATCAATGAATCAGCCATCAGGGTGAACGCGGTCGAGCAGACGAGGGCGCAGACGTACGCGATCCCCATTCCTTCTCTAAATGCGCCGCGTGACAACGGTGAACCGGTGACCCACTCGACCAGAAAAGCGAGCACAAAAACGATAACCGCAAGTCCGGTGAGTTTGGCGCTTGGAACGACCATGGCCCAGAACTACATAGTGGTTGCCGGGCGGCCCGGGATAGCGGACGATGAGCCTATCTGATGCAGATCTCAGGAGCAAACCATGCAGAGTCCCGGAACCCCGAAGGGCATCAATCATCTGGTCCTAAACGTATGCGATATCGATGCATCCCATCAATTCTGGACCGAGGTCATAGGTTTTCGTCAAGTCGGCGAATTAGAGCCCACACCGGGCCGCCGCGAAGGCGTCAAGATGCGCTTCTACAGCGGTGACAACGACGGGCAGACGCACCATCACGATCTGGCGCTAGTCGAGAAAAATACCCTGCCACCGCCCGATAAGGGCGAATGGGGACCGTTCGCCAGCACCTCCGCGATCAACCACATCGCCATCACTTTTCCCGATCGCGAAGCCTGGCTGGCACGGTTGGAGCACGTACGGACCATGGGCGTCAAATTCGACTCACGGGTTAACCACGGCATGACCCATAGCTTGTACATACGCGATCCGAATGGCTACGGCGTGGAGTTGGTTTACGATCTACCGCGGGAAGTGTGGCAGGGCGATATCGATGCCGCCCTCAACTATGTGGAGATCTTGCCGACCGAAGGCGCCGAGGCCCTAGAAGACAAAAAGGACGTCCCGGTCTTCGGCCAAAGGGTTTAGATCTAAGGGGCCTAAAATCTAAAGGGCTTAGATCTAAGCGAGTACCGCCGGGCGCACCTCTCCCATGAACCGATCCATGGAAGCCTCCAGTTGCGCGAGGCTTCCACAACCGTTGAAGTTCACCTGAAACTCGCGCAACCCTGCTTCGTCCCGGTAGCGCTTGATATCGTCCGCTACCTCGCTCGCGGTGCCGTGTCCGGTGACGCGCTCGCCGCCGCTATCGCGCGCCGGCTTACCGGTTATCTCACTGAAATTGACCCGCAAACTCATCCGCATCCGCGGCATCGCCTCGCGGCCAGCGCGCTCGCAGGCATTACGCAGGTACGCCGTTCTCTCCTGTAACGCGGCCAGCGCCATGGGCACCGGCTGCCACACCTGCGCGATACGCGCCGCACGGCGAAGCGCCGGGTTACTGGAGCCACCCACCCAAAACGGCGGATGGGGCTGTTGCACCGGCTTGGGTGAGCAATACATCTCTTCGAACTGATGCGAGCGGCCCTGGTAGGCGATCGGATCGGGTGACCAACAAGCTTTGAAGATATCCAGGTATTCATCGGTGATGGCGCCACGGTTGGCGTGCTCGGCACCGAGGGCGGCGAATTCCGGTTCGCTCCATCCGGCACCCACCCCTACAATGACCCGTCCTCCTGAAAACTGGTCCAGCGTGGCGATCATCTTGGCAGTGATGACGGGGTTTCTAAGCGGCACGATGAGTACCGAAGTCACCAAGCGCACCTTCTCGGTACAAGCCGCCAAGTACGAGAGTGTCACCAGCGGATCAAAGGTGTTGCCCCACGAAGCCGCCAGCGCCTCTTTGACGATGACATGGTCGTTCACCAAGATAGCGTCAAAACCTAGAGACTCGGCCCGCTTCGCGGTGGCAACGATACCTTCCGGGGTGGCGGGGAAACCCAGATAATCCGCGTTGGGCGGTCTAAACGAAAACAGCATGGCAGCGACTGAACCCTTGGATAACGTGATGCTAGTGTACTGTCCTGAATCCCGGGTGATCACCGGTGCCCGATAACCTCATCCCCGCCAAATTCGCGGGCTCACCCAACTATAAGTGGCTCGCCACCGCCACCGTCATCCTCGGCATGATGGGCAGTGTGCTGTCATCGACCATGGTCAACGTGGCGGTACCCGACATCATGGGCACCTACGGCATCGGCCAGGACCAGGTGCACTGGATGTCGACGGCCAATTTGGCCGCCATGCCGGTGATGATGTTGATGAACGGCTGGTTCGTGAACAACTTCGGCACCCGTAACACCTACGTGGGCGCCTGCGTCATATTCTGTCTCGCCTCCTTGGCCGGGCAATTCACTCCCAACTACTACGGGCTGGTGGCCATACGGTGCATCCAAGGCGGCTGCGCCGGGCTTTTGCAGCCGCTGACCATGACCGTGATGTTCCCGTTATTTGCCATCGAGCAGCGCGGTAAAGCCATGGGTGTTTACGGCATGGGCTTCATCCTGGGCCCGGCCCTGGGACCCATGCTCGGCGGCCTCATCGTCGATCACTGGCATTGGCGCGACATCTTCGGCGCGTCCATACCGGCGATGCTCGTAGCCACCGCCATGGGTCTTAGAGCCTGTTCAAGATCTCCGAAGCAACAGCGCAATATTTGCAAGTAGCATCATGCCCAACGAGCTTTCGATTAGCCGCTCACAGTTTTTCCACAACCGGCGGTTTTTCTCAAACCATGAGAA
>WLWI01000363.1_pt1 | contig 45604 bp, 30 predicted proteins | sample 6701501 | NCBI WGS metagenome assembly WLWI01 (sample SAMN12718690, study PRJNA515312) | sponge metagenome | isolation source: marine sponge | host: Mycale hentscheli | place: New Zealand: South Island, Marlborough, Capsize Point | collected 2014-11-01 | reverse complement strand
ATAGGAACTTTTAACAGCAAACTTTCATTGTTTTAAGTTTAGTTACATAAAAATAAGTGTAGTTGGTGATATAAACAAAAGTTGTAACTCATGAATAATTAATGAGCAAACTGTATCCCGTAACCTTAAGGCAGAACAGAAGGTTCGCCAGAGTTAAGTGTAACGTAAGACTCATGAACTGACACTGGAAGGTGCATGTGTCCAGCAGGCTATTTATATAGTAAACCCACTGAGCAGGCGCAGGAAATAATGAGGTAATGGTGGTGTGGGTTAATTGGAGTGCATGAAATTCGCTATATAGAAATAATAGATTAATAATGCATGCCGATAAAGGCTCATATCCAAGTAAACCATTAATTGTCAGCAATCTCCAAAATCAAAGCATGACAGACAGACGGGACAACTACTAAAACGGCTTGCGCAAGCACACTGAGAGTTAAAAAGTTCAACCATACCGTATGCAACAATTCCACTAATCAGAATTTGTGGTAGAACCTCCCACATGACAGACCACACCCTTAGCCACTCCCACTTGAACCCTGAACATCTATCACTGACTCATAACTATAATCTAAGACCTTTTATTGTGCTTTTTTTTTGGGGGGGGGGGCTGATTTTTGAGAAAACATGGAGCTGACAGCTTAGTGTAGAGTATCAGCTTTTGTGACATAATCACGTGAGGATATACTTGCTGCCTGCAGTAATTTAGGTATGTATATATGCTGAAAAGTTAACCTGGTGCTACAATTGTAGTTTTTGCAGTGAAACTATATACCAATGAGTGTCTTGCATATTGACTTGACTTACGGAGACAGCTATTTACATATATGTTTTTATTACATGAGATATGTTGATACCTGATCAGGAATAGCCAAATATATTGTTTTTGTCTGATAAATGATTTTGTAATAGCTCTCTAGTGTATACGTAGTAACGCTGAGAGTTCACACCTTTGGTGTTTCATGTCGGTTGGATTCTATTTAATAATATTTCTTACTAATCTTTCTCTTTTACTTCATGATCGTTTAGCTCTCTTTTAAGAAAGCTGCTATTATCTTATTGTCTTTTCGCCTACTGTATGGCTCACCAAAAAAATTTAATTGCTACACCATTGATATTGTAAGGGTGAGAGAGAATACAGAGTCAGTGACTGATATGGGTTACTGAGTAGACTACCCTTTAGTGTTGGTCTTAAAGTTGTGTATAATGTGTATGCGTGTTCAGGATACCAGAGTGCCTGAAAGAATTTAAAGTCTAGATTGCGAATGATTTTTTTCACAGTTAAAATAACTTGTTTGGGCAATTCTGGTACATAGCAGACTTACTACAATGCTAACTTTGTTATGGTGTTATACATTTGAGGAATTATCGCTGATAACCATTCTGAAGCCCAAATGAGATGGCAGTATTTAATTTAATAATATTTGAAATGTTTCATTGTCGTAGTCAAGTGAGGTTATTACTTATATTTGTGTAGCCTCAAATGGTTGAGAAGCAACAAGCTTGGACTTTGTCTCGCGGTCGTCACTTGTATGAAATTAGTAGTAGAAGATGTCGATGTACACCTGTGTATGGCAAAGATTTAATTCATGCAGTCAGAAAAATTGGTCACATGATGCCTCAACAAGATAGGCAAGTGCATTTTCTGTGTTGAAAAATAAATGCTGAAAAGGTTATGTTGCAATAATACTGTGTTATTTTTACCTTAATGAATAGTCATAATTAAGAAGTATTAATTTACTACTGTTCTGGTTATTTTGTTGTTGTTGTCATTATAATTATCGCTTTTGAATTTATGCTAAATTTATGATGTTATTTGTAGTGATTTGTCTGCTAATATTTCATCTCCTGGCTACTGGTTGTGGGTTGGTTATGTTACTTGTGCACGCCATCAACACAAGCAACTATTTTGTGAACAAACTGGTACTCTGCTTGAGAACTTTTTACCTTCAGAGCTCTCCAGACTCATTGAATTGGGGGAAGTTATCAAAAGGTATATAGAATTAGTGATTGCATATTTCATTCAGATGTAATTTATAAGTGTGTTTATGTACGTGTGTATATGCACTGAATTCTGTAATACTCTTAGCTCTATTTTTCATGTAATTTGTACTGAACATTCAAGCCATAGTTCAGATTTAAAGAACATGTACATATGTAGATCAGAGTCAAGTAATCAATTGTTAAATTTTCTTTGTTTGTTTAGGTTTCTCATGGTGATTCCTGCAGCAATGGCTCACTCAGTGTCTATGCCATGTCATCATCCTCATCCTTCAGACCTTCTAAACTCAGTGGAACAAGAAAGTTGTGTGAAGTCTGCTTTAGCAAAATGCACTAGGCACTATCATCCGGTGGTTATTGGGACCTCATTTCATTTTCCAGAAAGAAGATTAATCCAATATGACTGTGGTATGTATGGCTAAAATTTTAATGGGAACCCCATGGGTTTTTTTGGTTTCAAACATGCACCCCTAATATTAAAATTTCTTTCATTGAAATGTTTGTTGTTAGTGAATTTTAATTATAGTGAACTTTTCTATGTATTTTAGGCAAACTTCAAATATTGGATCTTCTATTAAGAAGACTTAAATTGGAAGGTCACAGGTAAACCCATAATCATTTCCTTCTCTCATTTTCTGTGATTCTTTAATAATTGCTTGTGTAAAATCTGCATTAATGATTTACGGGTAGTAGCTCACCTTATCTAGATAGCTGTGCTTTGATACACGAGTTAAAAAATATGTTTGTCATGTGTAATTTGTTGGAGACATTACTCTTGCGTATTATTTTCATTTCAGAGTTCTGATTTTTACACAAATGTCCAGAATGCTGGATGTACTGGAAATATTTCTTAATTATCATGGGCTGACTTACCTTAGATTAGATGGTGCTACTCCTGTCCAGAAACGACAAGTAGGCTGTAACCATGAAATTGGACTGTATTTTTAAAAAGTACTGTTGTATTTATGCAGTATCTGATGGATCGTTTCAACCGTGATGAACGTTTATTTTGCTTCATATTATCTACTCGTAGTGGAGGGTTAGGAGTAAACTTGACTGGTGCTGATACTGTGATATTTTATGATTCTGACTGGAACCCAACTATGGATGCTCAGGCTCAAGACAGATGTCATCGAATTGGACAGACTCGAGATGTGCACATTTACAGGTATGGACTGTATTTTTGGTATAGTAAGATTGGATAAAGTGATAGTAAAATATGCCTATATATATATAGTGTAAAAATATTTGTATTAGTTAAAATTAAATGTCGAGCTAAAGTGACTAATTTGGAGGCAGATAACATGAGGCTTTATTCATTTCTAAATTTACATTGTATTGACAAATAGCAGAGCCACTCCCAGTTGATGATATATTATATAATATGTACATTTATACGTATGCAATACAGGGGTTTTTTAATGAAATTTTAGGAAGGGTTTGTCATTTCCTTTAAATATTTGGGGGCAAATGTCTCTGTGAAGGTTTTGATAATACATACATATATTCGGGGGGGGGGGGGCTGTAAATATATATGTGACAGTACTTGGGAAAATGGACCAATTACGTAAAATCAATAATGTACAGTAGAGCCCGAACACCGACAAAAAAATTTTTTTTGTTGATTTTCTTTTTATTGGCCCACTGGCATCTCCTACCCTTTAGCTACACTGACACCAATTTTGAGTGGCTGAAACCGTTGTTTAAGGTCCAGGCGCCCCGTTTAAACACAGCCACCTTTTATTCTCTTTTTTTACTTTCCTTGCGTGCACGGAAATCCAACCCGCGAGTAATTGAAAATTGTGGGCGAATTCAATTTGTTGCCTAGCAACAAATTACCTCAACCTCAGAAAATCGAGGGTAAATTCTTATAAGTTTTTGTTATAGCATTGCAGCAACAGAATATAATATTAAACGTGAATAATCAAGCTATATAAATTGATGTTGCTATTTATGGGGTCTTGTAATTGGGAGTCTGCAGATCTGGAGACTCTCCTGGGACAATTATTGTGTAGACACTGGAAGAATCAGCAAGTCTCTGACTGGACAAAAGTTTCAGTGATGATAAGGACTTCTGTCACACTGCAACAAGAGAAGGCAACACATTGTGAAAGTCCATCATTTTTGTTCATAGATTTAAAGAGATTCCTACTATTATTCATTGTTTATTTGTTCCAAAACAGGCAACAAGCTGGCTAACTCACTTAAGACAAATATGTTCCTAAACTTAGCTAGCCAGTGAAATAACAAACCAAGCTAGTTGATCATTTCTAAAAGAGTGACTGTATTACAGTTACCATGACTTACTGTAGCTATCGAACTGTTGGAAACCGGAAAAAAAGAAGAAGAAGAAGCACAAAACGGCCTGCAAAACTATGTCTATACTCATCTAGTGCTACTTAAAGCCATACCTGTCTAGTATCCTTATGCAACGTAGGGTTTGAACTGAGTAGGGCCTCCCCCATAAACGAAGTAAGCGGTTCCAACTATAACTTACTGCCGTTCAGCTGAGCATCGCCATTTTCCAAGCACAAATAAAGTCTTACGTAACACGGACTTCCGGTTAGATTACGGAATTCAATGTTAACTCTGCCAAAAATTGAATAAGAAGTTTTAATTGCAGTTTTCTCGAAATAACTGTGCTCAAGTTGGTTAGATTGCTGCTCGTATATTTAGTGAACCAAGCAGTGCCGCCTATAAACTTGGTACTAAAATACTCCATATGAAGTGCTCTACACAGTGGTATGATTAACTCATTTTTCAATTTTAACGCAATTGGTCCCTTTTCCCAATTACTGTCACATATACATATACATATATATGATATGTTTGTGTATTTTGTCGCATTGGTATATGTGTATTCTATGCTATGTATCCTAAAGCCATGTATATGATAAAGGTTGATATGTCTGAGAACTGTTGAGGACAACATTTTGAAGAAGGCCAATCAGAAAAGATTGCTTGGTAACATAGCAATAGAAGGTGGAGTGTTTACGACTGACTTCTTCAAACAGGTCGGTTTCTTTTCTTTTGTTTTGAAATAAATTTGCCCAGGTTCTATAAAAATGGCAACAGCTGCAATATCAAATACAACAGCAGCAACTGCATCAGTAGTATTATTGCAAAGCTGTAGCCAATTGAGTCTTTAATTTTTGGTAAATTGTTCCAGGCATCTTTACGGGATCTTTTTGCTGGTTCAGCTGTAGGAGAGAAAGGAAACCCACAAGCTCTTGATCCTTGTGGTGAAGCTGAGTCAGGAACAGCAAATCTCTCTGAGAAACAAGTTGAAGAAGTAATATTTTCAGTTTAGCTGGGAATAAAATGTGATTCCGCTTTCTTATCCTTTTCATAGTTGTTGCTCCAAGCTGAAGATGATGGAGATGTAAAGGCAGCATCTAAAGCCAAAGCCGAAATAGTTGCAGAGATGGCAGAGTTTGATGAAAATTTCAGTTCATCTACCGATGACAAGGTTATTACTAGTACTAAAATTCTGTTCATGTTAAAATTTGCTGTTGTTGTAATTGTAATTTTCATTTTCTGTGTTTTATTTGTAGATCCAACATACTGAGGGTGAAGAAGCTAAGGCTATGGCAGAGATTTCAGCAATTGAGGAACAACTCAATGGAGTTGAGAAATATGCAATGTTTTTTATGGAGCAAGAAAATTCTGAGATAGCTGCAGAACAACTTCGTGCTGCAGAAGTAAGAATGATTAATGTAGTTGTCAAATGTTGTTTATTATTATTAATATTATTATCTTTACTCAAGGTAAAACTTAATGATAGTTAGAATGGGTTGTAATTATATGTTTGCATCTCACAATATAGTATATACATGTATTGTGTTCATAAGCCTAATTTCTTATTCTGATGATGATATATGTAGCCAATTTTTCACTTCCAAATGGTATAGAAGTTTAATGTAGCTAAAATCGTTTGAGATATATTATAAAGTATTGTCAAAATGCAAATTTGCTGGTATCCAGTATTACCTACAAATTAGTCACATCCTGTACTCACTTGTTTGCCAAGAGTTCCCTATTAGAGGTTTAATACCACCATTTCCCTTACCCCTTTTTTCAAGCCTTACTCACTATTGTTTAAAATTTTTAGGCAAACATAGAACTTGCAAAGAAGGATTGGGAACTGAGCCATTTATTGGCACTGCATAAAGAAGTAGAAGAGGAAGAGGAAGAAGAAGAGATGGAAGAAGACTACTTAACTTATGATCGCCCAGACCATCATAATAAGGTGACATTACGTCGCTCAGCCACTGGATTGTGGCAAGTGTGCTCTTCAGGTCTTTCAGATGATGCTGGAAATGCGAGAAATAATCATTGCGCTAACCGAAAGCGACACCGTCATACCAAAAGACAATCTAGAAAATTCAACTCGTCTAAAATTGATCATTTACAATCTGAGTCTGAATCGAGTTCTACCAAAGAAGACAAAGAAGACTTTTCATTAAGTTCAAAAAAGCAAAGGCATAGTAGAAAGATATTGACATCTGTTAGTATCCCTGTATCACCAGATGTGCTGACAGCTATCAGAACAAGTAGCAATTCAGATGCTAGTGATAGCATTGGAAGTCGAACTCGACAAAAAAGGAAAACTGAATCAATTGATTTAACTTCAAGACTGAACAATAACAGTAACACATTACCAATGGGTTCATCTGTTCAATCAATGTCAAACAATTGTATTTCACCAACCAACTACGAAAACCAAACTAGATGAAAGTTTTAAGCGATTCATAATATTTTACTTTCATTCTACGATCACATTTTTTTAGATAGCTAAGAAGCGGCTTCATGCGTATATGATTAAGTATTGGTGTCAGTCATCTGATCGCTAGGCACTAAGTGTGCAATTCTATGGGTTTTTTAAAATGTGCTCTTGTCTTTAGTAGATGAACCACCAATACTTAATTATATAAATTAGTTGTTGATTTTATTTTTTTCTTGAAGAGCACACTAGTTTAGCTATCAGATGACCTGACTTATGTTAAATATTTTGCACATTCTATGCACATGCATTACACCAGGTGTTTATTGAAAAGAATAGCCAGGAAGAAATGCCAGTAAGCTTAGTCTTTAACTTTTTGTGTTTGGAGATATATTTTGTGATTTGCATGTAGATGTGGCTACCACCTACTCCTCCATCAGAAGAATGCAATGATTATTATGCTGATGAAGTTTTGGACATGAGTTATAACATTCAAACTGTTATCAGTCCCGCACTCCTCTCTTCTATTGCTTTCTGCAAGTAAGTATAGCAATTTTATAATTAATTCTTAAATAACTGTTTTATGCATAATAGTGAGGAAGATTATGATGTATTTGGCTTAAAGAGGCGCAATGTAGATGCAGGTGAGGCTATTTTTTCTATGTAAAACTTTTATTTATTAATAAATTTTACACAGTACCTGTTAAAAGGCCTTCCAAGTCATCTAAACAAGTAAAGTGAGTTAACGTTATTTCTTTCCATTCACTGAAGTGCATACTGTCCTAATAGTAATCTTGGGGTAAGGCAAGTTTAATTAGCAAATGTGTTTGCTCTCATGCTGTGTTTGTATCACTGGTTTCTGGTATAATTGGCACGCTTGTGGCACGTGTGATTAATTGGGGAGCAAATTTATTAAAAGTTGTCAACACAGTTAATTTCCAAGATAATTTTTAATTTCTTTTCAGTTCCTGTATATACACAGACTGCTTTATTCGCACCACAATTAAATAAGACTCACTACCAAACTTTTGGGCAAGTGAAAATCTAGCGATTAAGAGGAAATATGAAAGAAAAAGTGTAACTATTATAAGACATGATTTGTTTTACCCTTTATTTTTTCTAGTACATTCTCTTCCATTTACTTGCTATATGCTTAATAGAAAGTAAATAATATAGCAGTACATGGATTTAAAATTATGTTGTGTATAATATAGAGAACGGCCAAATGTTCCAGCTTCACTGTTCTGGAAAAGGTTCACAGCTGATGCTCTTTCCACTAAATTAAAGAAGTTGGCTACTCATCAGAAGAAAATTAAATCTAAGGACCAATTTACTCCCCTGCTTGACCAGCAGCCTGTATGTTTCTCATGTTAGATTAAATATTGGAATTAATTATTTATTTATTTTTGTTTAAAAATCACTTTAGGAAGGTCCTGAATGGACAGTTGATGAAGATTGGATACTTTTAAAGGTTACTTTGAAATAATGTTGTTGTATATTTTCATAGGTTAACTATTTACGATAGGCCTATATTGTAGTTGATGGTTTGCATACTTTAACAACAATGCATATTTATTCATTGTTGAATATTTATTTCTAAAATTCCAGAGCATCACTAGTGTATTAGAGTTTCCAGTATCACTAACGATCAGTGTTCCTGCACAAATACCAAATTGGAGTATAATAGCTGATATTACCTCTTCACTTAGCCGTGTTAGACGCTCTCCGTTGCAGGTAAATGCTATAAATTATGCAATGTCTTATCATTATTATTTTACTATGAACTATATACTTGCAGTGTCGTGAACATTTAATGAATGTTATTATACCCAGAGAGGATGGAACTTCTAAAGTACGTTGTTTAACTGATTAGGATTATTATTGTGGTGTTGTTTGCTGTATGTTTGTTACTGCTATTGGTGTGATTCAGCCCAAGTGACAGGCAAACTAGCCTTGCTTATAAGCAATGAGCCATGTTTATGTTATACTTACTAGTAAAACACCTGCCTTATAACACCAAGCCAAAGAGAAAAAATGTTGTGTGATTAATCAGCTATGTATTTACTATACTTATTTTTAAATTAAATAAAAGTTGTTTTTTGTTTTTGTTTTTGTTTTTGTTTTTATTTGATTACCAGGGTGATGATGTGTTACACAAGCTCATAACATTAAGCCTTTCCTTTGTAATAATATAATTTTGCTGTTTACTCTCTGCATTTAATAATAGGAATGCTTTTCTCTCTCTCATTTTTTGTACATACGCTATCAAATATACGTCTTAGTATATTGGCGTGTATTGAATGTTTTGAGTAGCGTGTTTTTAGATTAACGAGGTATTTTTATTTTTTGTTTTATAATACTGTAGTTAGTACGCTTTGTTTTAAATTTTGTTTATTAATATAGCCAAATTTCTTGTTCTAACAGCCAATATTATGTTCATTAAAACTTAACCCGACATAAGTTTTAATTAACTTAATATTGGTTGTTACAACGAGAAATTTTGCTTTTTATTATAATTATTTCAGCCGAGAATGACTGAATCATTTTGGTTATTGGTTTACCTGTTTATTTTTTCTTTGGTTATTTTGTAGATTGATGAGTACAGCTTAGGACAAGATATGAAGAGACAGCAAAAACTTAAGGAATTTTCATCCAAAAAGGTGCTCGTATGGTTCTTATACTTATAGATAGCTTTAAACTTTTTTATCTTTGTTTAGTCTCGAAGTCGTAAAGAACAAAAGACTCGAGGATTGGTAGTTAATGATAATTATAAGGAATACACTAAACAGTTTTCAACTACTTTTGATTTAATTATTGAAGCAAGCGTAAGCAGGAAGGAGACTCCAAAATTTACGTAAGAATTTTATACTTGTGGCTTGTAATTCTTTTAATTTTTTTGTTATTTGCTTAATGTATTAGGTGGGATACTATGCAAAAGCCATCAACACATAGTGATCTTCTCAAAGATTAGTAAGTATAGAGCAAGTTTAATTGGCTTGTAGAACAAAGTCTCAGTTAAGTGTTAAACTATTCAATTTTTTTAAATTTGATCTTGTGTCTGCCTAATCTTACTATAGTCAGCAATGCCACCAAATAAAGAAGCTAAAAACCAAGTGATGCATGGGTGCATCATGCAAACCAATGGTGCAACACCACTCCAAAATGCCCTAGAGAGAACACTGAGTTTCAAGGCACAAAAATAGTCGGCAATGTCTATGTCACCATTTATTTTGACAATGCTCTTCATCTTTACACAACATTAGTGGCTGTCACTGGGTTTATTGAATGGCAACAAAAAATAAATAAATAAGAGTACTAACTGATGTAAGTGGAAAAATACACTTTAATGACATCTATTGGAAACTTGGCTGGATCGCTCATTATCTATGCACAAATGCATCACTATTTTACCTCAAATGAAGCTGGTTTGTGTGAGGGTGTGTTTTTTTCTACTTATACAAGTTTATAGAAATTTAGTATATTAGATGTCTCTTACTGGCTTTGCTCTTGTCTTAACTTAAAAACATATTGACGCACGGTACTATTGAACTTAAATTTTGTACTGCTTGTCATTCATCTAATCTTATTTCACTTACATTCACTTTCCTCAAATTTGAATCGTGTATATTTAAGCTTGCTTAGTTTGATTCTTAAAGTTTATTGAATTGCTTCATTGTTGGTGAATGGTATTTTATTTGTTCTGTTGTGCACTTTTGTGAAGAAGACTAGTTCATTACTTCAATTTGCAGCGTAATTGTTACAGTAGTCTTTGCAGTATTCTAGCTGGAGTTTTATAAAATAAGTGTGCCAATCAAAGCAGTTTCATTTTTGTTTACTGCTGGACAAGTAATTATCTGCACTGGTGGTATTGGCAAATATACGTTCCCTTACATTGTTTTATTTATTATTATAAAGAAACAGTTTGATTTGAACAGTAGGTTTATGTTGAGAACCAGTACGCAATTTATGTTTGTATTAAGTCTTATTTGATGTCTTCATCACCATTTAGATAATTAACTGCTGTTGAAAAGAATGTATTGTTTTGTACACTATGTAATAATACTCATGACTGACGACGATGACATATTATTCATGAATAATTCATTAGCTAATGCGCTAGAACCTGCGGACGCGCAATACTTGTGAACTCATGCGGAATTACCGGATAAACCAAGAGTGCGAAGCGACCTGGTTAGTACCAAACCTGGTACAACAGAAATGGATAGTAGACGAAAGTGACAGAGAAACAGGTGAGCAGGTTTCATGAACTAGCGTTGAATAGACCGAGAGTGCAATTGTAAAGAAGGAAAGGGTCAGGCTACGCTAGACTACTGGCTAGGCGAATTCGTTAGCTACCACACCAGGTACAACAAGAAGGCGAGAGTGGCAGAGAAACAGGAGAGTATATATCTTCGATCAGCAAAGTTAAATAGAAAGAGGGAAATAGGTAGAAAGGTTGAGGGTGAGGAGGAAAAAATGGAGGAAGAAGGGATAGAGAGAAGAAATGGAAAAATAGAGAGGAACAGGGAAAGCTAGAGAAGAAGAACAAAAATTCCAACACACACAGGTTGATCCTGCTAAGGCGCTAAACTGCTGTCATAATGGAAAAATTAATTTGTATACTTGCTATCACATTTAATAGGCCTATTCACTGGCTCCACTGAGGCTAGGAACTTCTGAGAAAATGTCAGAAAAGTGCCTTCTCCTTTGATACATTAAAAGTTTGAACTCCACAGGTCAGTGAATATAATGAGCATATACAATATATGGACTCAAACCACATTTTTATACACTAGCTATATGCATGATTTGTTCAAGGTGTCAGCTGCATCATGCTGTTTCAATGGTGTTTTGCGAGCATGCCCAGCCTCTCTCTTCTGTCAGGAGCTATAGATTATTTTTCCTGTAAAGTCAGAGTACAGCAGCAATATTTCTTAGTAGTAAAGTTAAAATGTGAAGGAAAAAATCTCAGTTGTCGCTGGGAAATCGAACCCAGGACCCCTAGCTTCAGTCACCAGTGCTCTAGCCACTGGGCTATGACAACCCACGCCTTCCAAGACCTTCACATTTTACCTTTATACTGTTCAGTTTAGTACTGCTTGTTACAGTCTCATACTCAACAGACTACCCATTATGTGCTGTCAGAACATCTTTTCGGTGTTGACTGGAGACACCTCCCCTTCCAGAGATGAGCTGTAATTAGTTACATTTTACCTTTGTTTATATTGAGACCATTTTGATTGATAAAGCTTCATTCTTTATATATTTAATATATATATAATAAAAATTATTATTGCAGTGGCATCGATATTGAGAAGATTCTTCCTCCAATGACTATTGCTCACCAAAGGGCAGAAAGAATTCAAGCTGTAAGTCAGTAACTATAGTGAGACAAACACGCAATTAAACACAAGAAAACCAAATATGGCCAATATAGTAGGTATTTTTTTTTCTTTTATGGTCAGGAACATGTTCGTGCTAATCCAGTACAACCGGTCTTGCCTGCTCAGTCGTACCACTCCTTGCCCAGTTCAGTAAGTTTTTTTTTGTTGTTTAATATTGTCACTCCCACATCTTTTTTGTTTGTTTGTTTGTTTTCTTCTTTATATTTGCTTTGTTGTTGTTAGAAAAAAATTATGTAACAGTTACTCTTGTATAGCTATAAAGGTCTTTTGGTAGTCCATGACATCTTTAAATGGTGCAAGTGAAACAATTTTAACTGCGTATCTACTATACTTATGAAGCTTCAGAGTGAATGGAAACATCACTATTTAATGGGAAGTAGTCCTAATGTATTCACTGTAATGGTTCACCTAGGCATGCAAGGCCTACTAACACAGAGTGGATACATGAATCTGTATCATGTCCATGTACTTACTTATGTACTTACTACAGAACTTATATAGCCTTAGACAGCTTGTGAAGTGTCCGAGTTATTTTTCAGTAAAAAAATCTATATTTACTAACAGTAGACTGACTTTGAATTAGTTGAATTGACCCAGGAAAATGTACAATTGTTGGTGAGACCTGAAGACCAGGTCGGTTTAGCCAGGTGTTAAAGTACTTTAAATTTATGAAAACCGTACGATGGGATGCAATTATGCTCTGATTTTGTTTGGGGCAAAATATTGGCAAGTCTCGTCCTATGTAGGAGTGATGTGGAGAGTTACTGGTGCAACATCTATTCAGGGTCTGGCATTTGAGTGCACTTCTTTTCAGTTTGTCAATTTTTGTGTTTATATATTTACTAAATGTTATAGATGGTGTTAATGTAATGTTTTGATTAGGTGAGGCAGTATGCTGGGGCACAATACACTAAGACAGTATCAGGTGAGCACTGAATTTTCAAAAAGAAGTATATACACTATGTATTTATGTAGTTGTGTATATATGTGGCTGTCTAAATATTTATTTTTAAAGAAGCGTCTAAGGTAACTTACAATGTACCTCGATCTTCTACTGGTTCTTCATCAGCATCTCAATCACAACCTACCCCGAAATTGCAAAGCTCAAGTTCATCAATTGGCGTGTCACCTTCCAAGACTGTAAGATACTTCATGTATATGTAAGATGTTTTGATAATTTTTATTGCAGGTTGTTCCAACTTTACCTTCTTCTACCTCATCCACTGGTTTTAGCTTACCCTCAACTACGTCACTTCAAGTAATGCTCTTCTGTTTGTTTTTTAAGCGATTGATATTTCCATGATGCTTTTTTTTTTTAAACAAACAAACTGTGTTGCCACATTTAGATGTCTTTTTTACTTTAATTTATTTTAGGTTGGAAAAACTTACAATGCAACTGCAGTTGGAGATTTAAGTGAGTGCTAGTACATTAGTAATGTGATTTCTACCAAATCTAAAGTTTTATTGTACACACAGTTGGTTGAAAATCTAGCACACAGACAAAGTGAATGTAATCCCATGTATACTGAAGGTTAAACAAAGTGAATGTAATCACATGTATACTGAAGGTTAAACAAAGTGAATGTAATCCCATGTATACTGAAGGTTAAAGTGAATGTAATCCCATGTATACTGAAGGTTAATCAAGATAATAGTATAGAAAACTTCCTTGAATAATACATTACCGCTTGCTGTTAAGCATTCATTTTTTTATTAAGCACCCATTTTCTTGCCGTATTGAGTTATAACAACCTGAGTCTGCGGTTATAATTGCTTCCAAATCCAAGTAGTTAATCCCCACCCTCTTTTATTTCTTTCCTCCTAAAATTGTAGTTTTGATTTTTTGATTTTTTTAATGTTATTTAACAGGTAAAATTTTAGGCATCACAAGGTTCACTCCTCAGCAGTTGATGTTGCTGAAGCAAGCTCCTTTGCACCCACATCAAGGATTAACAACATCACAAGCAGGGCATTCCATTAGTACCTCTGGTGGTGCTGTTCAGCAAAAGTTATCACTACCTACTGGGATAGAGCAACTACGAGCTACTGTTGCTTCTGCGGCCTCAGTTTTACCACGATTTACTGGAATTGCGACAAGTTCTGGTGGTACTAAGGGACTTTCTGGTACTCGAACATTGCATGCTGATGAGATTTTAAAACAGCAGACTTTGCGAATAGCAGCCAGTAAAGCAGTAGTTTCTCAGGGTAGCAGTGCTACTACTCTGGTTCAAGTTCCTACCTCTAAAACATCAGAAGTAGATGTTGCCAAACTTGCATCAATTGCTGGAGCAATTACTAAAGCACACATTAAACCATCTGCTCAGCCACCAAAGAATGAAAAAGAATAGTTTTTATGACATCTTTTTGAATTCTTTTGCTTGTTCAGTGACAGTGCAAATTATTATACTGTGCAATTTCATAAAAAATTTATTTTTAAGTTGGGGTGGAGTACAGGTAAAGATCGTTAAATTATTTGGTGAGAGAGGGCGATGGTGGTGAGTACTTGTTGTGGTGTAATTTTCCTTATGTAAGAAGTTATGGGTAACAAAAGTTCGAGTCGACCTGCCGCTGGCGCTGAAGAAGATCATCTAGATCAAAATGCTACTATTACCCGTGCGATATCTAGAGGTAAACTTTACATCTCTATAAGGCATCCGAAATCAGTAGAAAATGTATCTCAGAAGTTTGAGGACCAAAGTTATAGACAAATTTTGTCTGCGCTTCAGCAGGTGAGTTGGATCTTGTATATTTTTTCTAATGTTCTTAGTAAGTTGTATCCTATTGCAAATATTGTTAGTGACACCAAGCATCAAGTTACCTCTTGGTGGAGTCTTATCTTGCTGTATAAAGTCATAGCTGAATTGTGATATATATAGTCAGTTTATTATTATATTTGGCAGTTATTACTCTGGTTACTAAGTAATTAGTAGATCAGCTGTCTTTTTTTCTGGTCTGTTTTAGATCACGGTTTTGACCTGCTCAGCCGAGCAGTGTTGCAAATAGCTTACCAGGGCATTTGTATTAAGTTTAATTGCTAGAATGATGTGTAAACTTTGAGTGCATACGTTGCGTTTAAGGATATGTGCTTTACCTTTTTAGGGCCCCATTGTGTGGTTTGATTGTACTAAACTTGAGAGAGCTATTTTAGTGAAATTATGCAGAAAACATCAATTGGAAGTAAAGTTGGTGCCCCTCTCTTAAGAAAATCTAGAACTGTATATCTTCATTATTGCAATTTTGTTAACTAGCCGGCCTGTGAAGAGGAAAAGTTTTCTACATATCCTAAGCTTTAATTGCCGTTTACCCATGCATGCAAATGAGCAGGGTCAGGCGATTGTGTTAGTTTAAATTAGCAACACTTTCAAAATATGTTTACTCACTGTACTTTGCACATTTCTAGCCTGCTTTGTCGTTCCTCACCGCTACAATATTGTTTAACTCAAGCTCTAGTTTTAATGAAATATTTTTAAATTGGAAAATATTTTATATACAATGACGTACAGCACACTGGTAACATTAATTTCTAGTTATACTATTTATAGTGGCTAATGATAGCCTCTAAGATGTGTATATTTGAAATTGTTCTTTGTCGCAAAACAGTAATGAAAAAAGTGTGCCACTAATAGAATTCAAATGTACTGTGGTATGTTGATGGCAGGAATTTACATGACTCTTGTGGAAGTTCTCTTTAACTAGGACATTGTATCCAGGTAGCTATATCAAGGCAAATGAAGGTACTAGGCAGTACTGGCAATGTCTTTGATATTTGACCTTCTTGAAACTTCGTTACATAATTAGTGGCTGTTTTTAGTTGGGTAGTCCTGCGGTACCAGAATTTAGTTGTTGCAACAACGTGGACAAAAATAATCAACAGCCAATGACAACAATTGTAAGTGCTGGTTTTGCTGGATGTGTTGTGGCACTATTTATACATTTGCAAGCATATATTCTGAAGTTGTAGTGAAAGTCTTCAAGCATATTCCAGTAGTAGATTAAACTGATTTCTAATACTGGGTTTTGTTGATCCGCTGTAGAAACAAGCAAGTATGAACTGTTTATACGAGTACTTTTATTGTACCCACATGTTGCTACAATGTGCTTCTTTGTATGTGTGTACTGATACCGTCTGAAGGTTGGCTTCTTATTCCTGTTGTATTTTGTACATTACCTGCTTCTATAAAAACATGTGGCATGACCAGATGTGGTTTGTGACATGGCAGGACAACAGTATTAGTCCATTGATATAGCTTTGGGCTATTTGTAGTTTATTGTGTACATTGCTTCAGCTATTCTTAGATTCCTTTTAAACTATTTTTGGCCACTTTGCTTTGGGACAAGATGAGTATGTCATCTTCAGTTACTACTATCTGTTGCCTAAACATTTCCAGCAAGATCACAGCTGGTATCTGTGTGCATGCATACGTATGTGTGTGTACATGGTGTTATCTTGATGTATTGACTCAGGGAATTATTATAGCTAATATCTTCATGATGCAGCTTAGAACTTCTTTTTTTTTTTATTAGCCTAATGCGAACAACTACGTGCACCTCATCGTGACAATTTGTGAAATTCAGCCGCTTTAGTTACAAGTAACAAGTTTTAAGCTACTGCTTTCTGTTAACATAACTAAGTAGGACTCCATTATGGACTGAGTATTTAATGTTTTGTTAGACTTGCTTCAGTTCTTTGACAAACAACTCGACATGCGTTGATGTTGATAAACACTGAATGTACATGTTGCTGTTGATGAACACAAAATTACACACATACTTGTTACTTAGAAATGAATCGGTATAGTTTTCAAGTTTCAATAAAAATGTGCATTTTAGTCAATACATACGTTATTTTCACTTTGTAGCAAAATCCAGATCTAGAAGTCATTTTAGAAGTTGTTGGCGTTGACAGATTCTGTGAACATATAACTTTTATGAACAGTAATGACCCTAACAAGGATCACACAAGACCACGGGTACTAATAGAAGTTCTCTTTTCTGGAGTATTTTCAGTAAACAAAGAGAAAATTAAGAAGACAGTGTCAGATATTCTGGACCCAGAAGGAGAATGCTAGTAAGTACATGTGTAATGTTTTTGTTATAATGTGAAACGTAGTCTGATTTAACAGTTTTGACCTGCGCTGTGAAATGGGCCGTTACCACACAACAACACATCTGGAGACACTGCTTAGAGTTTGAGTATGTGCCCAGTCATCAATCAGTTTATCAATTGTGGTTGTCAAGATACATGTGGTCACTACCTGACTTTCTTTGATTGGCTTATATTGATTTTTAATTCTATATGTCCTGTGTGGATTATATATATATATATTGTTATTTATGTATCTTTCTATGTTGCATTTGAGATGCGAAAGTTTCTTCAATATATAGTAAACCATTTTCTTTGACTACATTGCAATAACCCCTATATAAAATGAATAAGTACCAATAAAAAAATTTAAACATTGTTCAAAAGCAGCAATATTTTAGTCTATGTTTGATCGGAATGTAACTGAACATATGATATTTGGTAGGTACCAGCTGATGATGTCTGGTAGTCAGAACACTGAAAATTGCCTTTCCATTCAACCAAAATTTTCAGAAGACCTGTATGTGCCTGAAACACATTATATATTGACTGAGTAAATTTTTTATATTTATAATATCGTATTAAATACATACTTCATTGGTCATGATGGAGATGGCTGCTTTGACAGGTTTAAAAATTTGTAGCACCTTCTGTATGAGAGATACTGAAGAATCAAGAGGAGCATTAGTCTCAAAGCTAACCCATGAGCACCCAACTTGAGGAGTTACATGAATAGTGTAGTACACTTCCTACAATACAATTCAGATTATGAAGTAACTATTAGCATTTAAATAGCTGAGTCTTTTAAATATTCAGCCATGCAAATTTATAATGCCAATGTTAGCGACAGCTAGCAATGTGGTTATAATTGCAACATTTAATTTACTTGTAATAGTACATTTAGCATATAAAGTTAAAATGTATTGCTACAGTATATTTCATTTAAATTATTATGGTTAAAATATTATTAGTCCCCGTTGCTATATTGTTACTAGGTGTACTAACTTGGTAAGTGTGCACTATTTTTTGCCTTTAGCCATTTCTGCGAAAATGCTGATGAACAAAGTTGCTAGTGGAAACTGGGCATGCGTAAACGGGATCTAAAATAGTTAGAGCATGCGCGCTTATGCTTTAACTATTACATAGCTAATTAATTTGACAAATGTATCTATTTGTGTATTACTGAATCACTATTATTGTGCGAGTGGACACTATAGTGAGTGATATGCTTCTGTAGGAAAACAGAGTTAAAAGTCTATTTCTAACGGCTCAATCACATGTTTTCCTTCATTTTAGTCTTCAGTGTTACAATTTTAGTCCATCATCATGCATACTTATACATATCATACATACTGTTAAATTTTATTACGCAAGTAATTTTATTTTTTATTTTTAGCAAAGCTTACATCCATCATAATCGGTAAATACGTACATAGGTCTGGTGCTTGCTATGATGGTAGCACTTTTTAGAATTTTTCTACATATGCCTTACGATTTTCTATCGTAATATTCTATTCTACATAGGTGATGTGGAATTCAAGAACTCCATTACTAAAGCCTACCATCTTTGCCCGGTTTCTTTGTGCAATATTGAAAATGCTATCCCAATATACTTTAAATACAGGACTGTGTGTTGTAATCAATGTAGATGAGATGTTACTTTATTACATAAGAACCTGATGACTTCCTCAGGAACGGTGAAACTAAATGATGTCAGATTAGCCACATGTGTCATATCAGTGCTACAGAATCATCCCTAGCAACATACCCCAAATATAGCATTGAGAGAGAAACCACAAGGATGAAATATTTTAGCATCTACAATTGCCCCAGGCAACAGCTGACTGAGACCAGAGTCTTTCATGAGTTCCTCACAACTATCATACGCACTGGTGGAATATAACGACATCACATCTGGGTCAAGGTCACTCATCAGAACCTACCACAACGACAACCAGAGTATAATAGGTTACTCATATGACATTGCTACACATTCACAAAAACATTAAGTGCTCTAAAAGAGCACAAGTATTTTTGCCAACCACAGCTTTAATTTTCACCAAAACTGATTACCCTCGAGGCAGAACTGATATTACAGCTGCCCAAGCATGTGAACAATGCATAAGTGAGTATTCTACTACACATCACACAATATCAGGTGAGTGAGAGTAGTGGTAAATTTAGTATCATTATGTGCTCATAAGGTCTGCGTGTGTGGGTTTTTTTTTGGTTTTTTTTGTAGCATGTATGGCACCGTTTTCTTTTCGGCTGACCTTTGATATGCAGATGAGAATCTCAAACCCACAATGCTACTAAAAAAACAACTTCTTTAAACTTTGGATCAACAGAGAAGCATAGGAGCACAAGGAGCAAAAATTAGTTTACCCCCACAAAATATATTGGTAAAACTTACCTAACCTATGCTAAGCACACCTATAGATGATATTCACAAACACATTCACTTACTTCAAGTGTTTGATCACTTGAACTCAGATTGATAGTTTCATAAGCATATAAATACCTGTAAAAATTCAAACAATAATAATTATTATAAATAACATGTTTATTACTTCTGAATACAAAACTAAATTTAAGTCCTGCCAGCATAGAACTGTACAATTTAAATCCTTGAACAAAGCTTTTGGAGGTAGATTTTATGAAGACCTGGAATTCTGACACCACCATAATATTGTCGGCAATGAAAAGAAAATGTGCCTGATGTTGTCTTCCAAAGGTACAGCTCGCACCGAAAATAGCTCATCCATCATTTATTTAATGTGTTAAAATTTTATACGGTAACATTAAAGAAAATATCAAATATTGCTATGTACCCCTCATCAAAACTTGACCATGCAATAAACACAACCACTAAACTGTACAGTGTCTTCAATACAGCTCCCAATGCACGTTGCCAAAATAGTACAAACTTCCAACAGCTAAATTATGCCACTTCTATTGTATACAACATGTACACATATAAAGCCAAATTATCTTTCAGTTCAGTCAACGCCTGGTTACTTATATACATTATCTGCTCATATACAACTTAGATACTCTAACAATGATCATTTCCAGTTCAGAATATTAGATGATGGTATACTATTGTACTGCCTCAATAAAAATCCAAACACCTGGATCAACGACCACTTTGTTACTGCATCACTCTTCTTTTGTAATTGTTGAATGCACTTGTTGAAGGTGTGCCAAGTTAATAAACTAAATTGCAAGTATAATTAAATTTGCCCTTTTGTACGTATAAGTAATAGCACGGGTAACCGTGCTATTCGGGATTAATAGCACTAGTAACGTGATTGAAATAGTACAAGGCGAAGCTGAGTGCTATTTCAATTGCTTTACAAGTGCTATTGATCACTAATAGCACAGGTTACCCGTGCTATCACTCGCTAATAGTAGGCCAGCTTTTAAAAAGTCATTTGCAATTGTAGCTATATTATATTGTTCACTCACTATCTCCTTTTCAGGATTAGCTACCGCTGGAACTTTCTTTTCAACGTGCGGCTCTTCCTATCAGGATTAGCTTCCGCTGGAACTTTCTTTTCAACGTGCTGCTCTACCTAATCTGTTATAAAACATTCTGTCTAATACGGGTAGAGGTTCTGTGGTAAAGAAGGACATTGTCTCAAACTAAAAACTACTCGGAACTGTACGTTTCCAAGGTTAACACTGCACGCGTGCGCACTTACCCATAATATTTCACTTAGCTACCGAGGTATTTCACTTAGTTTCGCGCTATTTCACTTTCCCCGTGCGATTTCAATTGAACAGCGATTTTTCCCATACATTTTTTAATGGGCAACTTACGCGCCGTACTATTATATAAAGTACATAGCACTGCTAACAATTTTTATTGTATCTCACATACCTCCAACAACCAGCTAATGTAAACTAATAGGTTTGTTGTTAGTTAATTACATTAGTATTAATTTTACTGAACACTTAGCAAGGCACTAATAGACATTGACTGGAGGATGTAGTTAAATAGGAAAGAAAGCATGTGAAAACAAAATTTCAAACATAATAGAGCATTTTTATGAGTGCATATCTACACTACTTTAATAATAGTACTTTTATGTGCTGATAAACACAAACCAAACCACATAGTAGTTAGTGTTTATCCAAGCGCATGCGTGAGAGTTATAGTAGTCGTCCTGTCTGTCACACTCTGATTTTGGAGATTATTGTCAATTAACTGCTGATTTAGGTATGAACTTACTCAGAACGACGATTTAGGACTTTTATTGTGTTATTTTTTAGAAAAGCAAGCTGTCTGCTCCGCGTAGGTTCAAACTTTTGTAGGTAACGCCCTCTATTGTCATGTCACAATCACGTGAGCAAATAATTTCTTATTCTTCCCGTGGTAGTTTTTGCTTATGCTGAAAAATTAATGAGTGCTGGAATTCAGGTGTTTTACGTTGATACTATATACTGGTGAGAGTCTCCTGCAGGTTTAGCTACTTTTTTTAGACAGCGATTAGCTACATCTACCGTTTTCATTGCTTGAGCCATATTGATACCTGTAGGAATAGCTAAATACATTATTTTTTCGGTCCAAGGATTGATTTTGTTATATCTAGCATGTGTATAGTAGCACTGAGGTTTCGCACCTTTGGTGCTTCATTTCTTTATGTAGTGAAGTTTTGTGAGCAAGATTACTTTAGAGAAAGTCACTGTTGGCAGATCACAATAGTTGACTGCACTTGCTTCATCAGCACCTTTAGTCAATGAAATAATTGTTATAAACAAATTGCAACAGATGCTGTGAAAAACAGGATAAAATGAAGGCTCAAATGAGTGGTCCAAAGATGTAAATTCAACAATCGTAAGACATTAGTTGCTCTCACAAACAAGCCTTTACTAGACAACAAGAACTGAAGAGAGGCAAGATTAAAAAGTTACAGCTCACACGTAAGTGTTCGGACCAAATGATTGGCTTCATGAAAGTACCATAGCATTGAAAAGAGATTATGCTCCAGCATAGATAAAGTCTACTAGAAATGCACAGGAACTACTGAGTGCTCGAGACAACATGATAAAATAACTGAACTAAGACCAGTGTGTGTGTATGTGTGTGTGGTATACAACAAAGAGGGGTCTTAGGTTGAAGAGTGACTAGCAACAGAGCTAGTTTAGCTCTTAGGTGGACCAAATAAGCAATGAGAAATAGTAAGTCAAATTTTGTAGGACATGTATTTACAAATTTTTATTGCTTTATATGAGTAAAATTAATCCATGTTATTGATCAATCATTTTTAGAATAGATGGTTAAATTCCTATTATAGTGTCAATAGTTTTATGAAAGAATTATTTCATGAAAAGTCTCGTTCACGGCCTTAGCTTGAGAGTTTCTTCTGAAGTGTATTATTGGGCTATGGGAAATATGATTACAAAGTGTAGAATATTTTATTATTGCGCATGGACTCTGAATCAAACTATAATTTAGTCAAATGTGAACTATGCTTAAGATAGGTGCATCAATGTAATGGGGAAAATAACTTGGGAATAAAGCAAACAATAATAACAACAACAAAAAACAACAACAAAACAAGAAAACATACATTAAAACTAGAAGTAAGAGTGTAAAGAAAGGGTAAAAGAAAGAAGAAAGGGGTGGAGGGAATGATAGAACTGGTGCAGTATTATGGACAAGTGGAACAGATGTTTCAACCACTAACCAACATGATAACTGGACCTGATCACTAAATAGCCAACCAATTAATGTTTGGGTCGAATATCAAGCACTCTTGGGCGCAAATGTGCAATGGTCAACCGTAATAATCCACACTGGTACATGCTAACTGAATGTAAACAAACCAAACATAATGCATGAACTTATTATGTATCAGTTTTATGCTGGTGAGTCAGCAATACACCTCTCCACAGTTAGTGCCAATAGTTAGTAACTATCATCACAGTTTAAATGGTTTTGAACAAGACTTGAACCACACAGTGAAGTTCCAGTTGTTCACACAACATAAACCTGTAGCAAACAGATTGTCAACCTTAAATGAAACAAATCCCCCCTTTTTCCTTGTGATACTAACTTTCAGACATATTGTTAATTAACTTGCTCTTAGTTCCAATTGTCAATCAAATTGCTTAGCCACAGTTTCTCAGCAATTAACCAAATTGACTAATCTCCAGCTATTCAAAACATCAGAAACACTGTACATCAGAAACACTGTAAAGTATGTATCTCTACTGCCTATGTAATTGGTCGACTAATTCAACACTCATAAACTACCTACTTGTATGAGTAATAGCACGGGTAACCGTGCTATTCGGGATTAATAGCATGAGGCGAAGCTGAGTGCTATTTCAATTGCTTTACGAGTGCTATTGACCCCTAATAGCACAGGTTACCCGTGCTATCACTCGCTAATAGTAGGCGAGCTTTTTAAAAAGTCATTTGCGATTGTAGCTATACTATATCGTTCACTCACTATCTCCTTACTTCAGGATTAGCTTCCGCTGGAACTTCGCTTTCAACCTGCGGCTCCTCCTAATCTGTTGAAAAACATTCCGTCTAATACCGGTAGAGCTTCTGCGGTAAAGAATGACATTGTCTCCAACTAGAAACTACTCGAACTGTACATTTCCAAGGTTAACTCTGCATGCGTGCGCACTTACCCGTGCTATTTCACCTAGCTACCGAGGTATTTCACTTAGTTTCCACTTAGTTACCGAGGTATTTCAATTAGTTACGCGCTATTTCACTTTCCCCGTGTGATTTCAATTGAACAGCGATTTTCCCCATACATTTTTGAATGGGCAACTTACGCGCCGTACTATTAGCTCAGAGAAAAGGGTAACTACCATAGTATATTCTAAGCAAGAGCTTGTCTTACTTACCACATGTCGTCATCAATACCAAATCTTGATGTGGTGGAGTCTGGAACAGCAACATAGAGCACTTTAAACAAAGGAATACTATTGCACCACTGAACAGACTACACAAAGCTGCTTAAAATTATTACTAAACTAGCTAATTAAGGTTATTTTAAAAAGCAGCAATTAAAATAAATAACTATCTAGAAAGAAAATATTTACCTTCAAAAGTCTTGTCCAGAAAAGCAACCTGAAAGTAAAAATAATAAAAATTGCATATACTACACATTGACCTAAACTAGTTAAGTAGATATAGCCTCTGAAAACAATATTTCTATCAATAAATGTCTGCTCTTTAGAAAATAATCCGTCCACATGTGAAATTCACTTATAACTGAACATGTTTCTACCAATGTCAAAATATGGGGTACATTTTATGCAAAAGCTACAGACTTGTGAAGTGTGTGCTGACAACTGAAGATCTTGGTCTATCAAGGGTTAAAAGTTAAGACAAATAGTGCAAAAATAAAAACTTGGTTGCCTCCTATATCCCAGTCAGTTGAGAGACTATCCATATCTCCCCGATTTAAATAATTAAAAAAAAAGAGAACTGCGTAAGTTGAGTTACCTCCAAGTCAAAGTCTGTGTGCGGAAGTGGCTGAAGATGAGGCTCAAGGAAGCTTCGATGGGAGTAAAACAAATTCTACATAACACACACAATTCAAGAAGTAGTTGTAGAACTACTGTGACATGTCCAACGATTCTTCTCAAGACTAAAAAGCTTAACAAAAATGATGTGCTTTAACAACAAAAAATAACACAGCAATTGGTCATCGACTGCCACTGAAAGCAATCTTTTCATCACACAGACCTTGCATGTCTGCATCACCCGCTTGCAATGTAATACAATACTCATTGTATAGATGGCTAACTCCAGTGGCATACATATTAAAAGTGCAGCACACCAGCTGTAATAAACATGATCAATAAAGTGTTCAAATAGACTCCATACAATAAGATTGACTCCATATAAGTACTAATAAATGACATGCCTGAATCTGAGCTTCTGGAAAATATGACTTCACCAGCTCCTTGAGAGGCTCGATACTGAGCAATAACCCTGTAGTCCCACAGGTTTTCAAAATAATTCGGTTGGAGGACACCAAGAGAGAACTTTCACTACCAAATATTATCCCATAAAAATGCGGGTGAACAACAATAATATAAGCATTCTATATCATGAATTAGGATACTAAAACTATTTGTTAACCCACTGTAATAGCTAGATGACTGATGCTATGCAATAGTAAATATATAAAGGTGGTTCACAACAATTAGAAATAAAGTAACTACTTCTGAAGTTAGTGTGTGGTACCAATGTCAATCTAACAGTAACACCCTCAGGAAGAAATAAAACTGAGAGGATCATGCTTCATTTAACACCAAGCTGCAATCTGATGCCTACTCAGCCTAACTTGGAATTCAGTTCTTGTTAAAAGCAGCTTTTAGAACCATTCACCAAGGCAAGGCAATGAATACAAAATGCAATTTACATTTGGCATGCTCTGAAAAGATGTCCATTAAAACATTTAAGACTCATTTTAGTAGATAAATGAACAAGATTGCAGAAAAATTGTAATGAAAATTACAGCAAACCCAGCAACGACATAAATGTAAAAACCAGCTAACCATTAATTTAGGACCTTAGAACTGCAAAATGCAACATATTCCATCTACACACAATGCCCCATCCACCCTCACACACCTTAGCAAATATGCATCCATATACTCGTTGCTACAGCTGCTGAGAATTTGACACTTTACGACCTCCAACAGCTCCTCCCAGTCTTTTCTATAGTAATTTTTTTTAAATTACTTCAAACAAAATCTTAAAAATCACACATAGTACTCCTACAAAACAACTTGATGAATCCTCATAACAAAACCCCCAAATCCATACATATATAATTGATATAAATAACTCTAGTGTTAATTAATACCACCTGTTTTAACTTAAATCAATTATAGCCTAGTTCATTACCTTGTAATTCTCCGTAACCCTGAAGAAAATGAATGCAAATCTGAACCCAAAGAGTACCATATTTCGAGAAGTTTCTCAGGACCCTCGAAAAAACCAACTTCTTCGGCGGAGAAGACTTTCCTCCTGATAGCTGACATTCTCCTGAATGTCAGCAACAGTAAAGCCTCAGCTAAGAAATGTCGATCCAGTAACCCCCCAGTCTACTCCTGCGGCGGAAAGCATTTAATAGAGCTCAAGTCGCAAGAAAAGGAAGATTCTTCGAATTAATAGACAACAGAGCACGCTGGCTACTATACAGCAGCAGTAAAATGTCGTTACTATGCACGTGCTAACAAGGCAAGGCTCTTCAGCAACTCCACCCCTTTATTGGGAACCAACAAAACAACTTGTAATTGATAGCGGAAGTGCAAGTGCCGCGCTCTCATCTCTATCTCCCATATAGATCTGCGCACCTGAGAATATTAACTGCGCGTATAGCTACAGCCAGCCGTTGCAATTGGTATTTCGGACCACCCCTTTTAGCTCATTGTTTCTTGCGTTTGATTTTCGTAAGAAATATCTATATTTAATATGGCGAATTATACTTCATTTATTTTTGTACTTCTGATGCTGATAATTCTTTCCCTATTAAATCTCAGGAGTTTAAGTTTTTCCAAATGGCTCTCAAATGTAAACAGGAGATTGGCTTGCAACCAGACTTCTTGTGACTGCACCAATTTTATTGGACCCTACATTGCTCCTGGGCCATCACAAATTAACAAACTGGTTCCAATGGAAGTACTGAAGGAAACTCTTCAAAAACATTCCTCAGTAAAGGGTTTAAGGCTTCTTGATCATTTGTCATTGAGTCGGTACTCACAGTGCAAGCCAAAAAGCTCTTCAAAGTCTAAAGATAAAATTAATTGGTGCAGAGAAAGAGTTTTTAAACAAAGTAACGGGCCTTTAGTAGCACTGGCTAGCTTTCATGGGTCTGGAAATACCTGGTTACGTTATTTATTGGAACAAGCCACAGGGATTTATACTGGATCAATATACTGTGATGAATATTTAAAAGCTACTTTCCCAGGAGAATTTATGGTTAGTAGAGCTGTAGTGGCAATAAAGACACATCGTGCTGATAGCAGAGAATTACCTAAAGACGTCCAATTGGAACTAAAAAAAGATAGTTATGATAAAGCCATTATTCTAGTTAGAAATCCTTTTGATGCGCTGCTTAGTGAAGCCAATCGCAGATGGAATTCAAAAAAATACCTCAATGATCATGTTGGCTTAGCCAATGAAAACAAATTTATAGGTAAGATTGTGTGTTCAAATACTGTGTGAATAGTTGTTTCAATTATGCAGTAAGTAGGTAAAAAAAAGAAGAAAAAAAAACGTAGAGACATGACTAGCTATGTTACAATTTCATAAAAAGTAGAAGCCATCAGATATTCAAATCTAGAACTACACTGAATTTTGAATTTTGGTGCTCCAAATTTTGAAGATTACAAAGGAGTCTATAGGTTGGGAAGACTACAATATTTTTTTAAGCTAAATACTTTAAGGTTGAGAAGATTAATAAATTGAATACGAGAAATTTTCACGATATTTGGTAATACACAATTATAATTTGCAATATTTTCTTTTCATTTTGTTACTTTAAACTCATGAAGACTTTACCTTCAAGGCTAAATGAAAAAAAAACCTTTTTTCAAAAAAAATAAAACTCCAACATGTACTCCCAATAGTTGAAAATAGAGTTGACTAAACTAAGACTCTAGTATATATACTTACATGTAACCTCCCTGTGTTTAAATATATATTATATGCAATAGTTAACCATGAATTCGAGGGATTATTGCTGATAACCATCCCTAGGGCGGTAATCTAGCAATATTCCCCAGTTGCCATGCGAGGGTTTTTCCAAAACAATGACAAGATAAGTGCATTAACAGAGAACTAGAGGATTTCTATTAGCTGATAACAACTACTGTATCAGTTAATAGTTAGAACAAAGCTACTGTAGTTTTTGTATTATGACGGAAGAAATCTAAATGCTTAGGTCCTTCAAAGAGGACACTATTATCTTAGAGTCCCTGCCTTGAGGGCAAGGACACTTAGTGTCCTTTTGATTGCACTTAGTGTCCCGTTGTTAGGTGCCGTCGCTACATTCTAAATTAGTTAGGCGCTGCGCAGCCGTTGTGAACCACTGTTTTAGGGTCCCTCAGGCCCAAAGTAGTGCTGTCGCCGCTCAGGACGCTACAGCCTAGGGCCTTTTGGGACCCTAAAAATGGCAGTTCTCTCTGAGGCAGCCCTGAACTCTTATTTAATAGTCATCAATTCAAATACCAATACACAACACTGCTGACACAAGTAAAAAAATAGTTTTGATTCTAAATGGCTACGAAAATGTGATAAATAAAAAAGGTTTATTATTCAAGTGACATCACAAGTAGTGCATGTGATAGTGTAATGGAATTAACATTGTTAGGTTATAATTTAAGTTGAACTTTTTTTCTCTTCTCCTCCTTCCCTTTTTCTATTTTCCCTTTTCTCCCTCCAGGAAATGCTAATTGGGACTGGTATGTGGAATACAAAGGAGCATCTTGGGCATATTTTATTCACACTTGGTTAGCACAAAATGACACAGAAATTCTTCTAGTGCAATATGAAAAACTTGTGAGTAATTTGAAAGAAGAATTGCAGAGAATATTAACATTTTTAAATTTTAATCCACAAGAGACTACTCTAGAATGTGCTCTGCAAGAAAAACAAGGAATATACAAAAGATCTTCTCACTTGAACTTTGATCCTTACTCCAGAGAAAATTTGGATAACATTAATCGATATATTGAACCAGCATTACCATTGCTAATGAATCACAACATTTCATACAGTCTGAGATAGTAAAAAAAAAAAAAAAGAAAAAAAAAAAAAAGCTGTGAATATAAAAAAATACTTGACACTGAATAACATAAATAAAGAACTCAAACTGTGGTGATATAATCATAAGTAGCTATAAAATCCTTTTGTTCATTTGGTAACTTGTTTTTCTAACTTGAACTCTCAGTAGATCAGTAATATCCTTGTCACAACTGTGAAGTAGTTACAAAACAGAGTACAGTAAACAGTGTTGTGGTGAACCTAACCAATGCTATTAACAGCGGAACCATTTGTTCCCATGTATGTACATAACTATGTATGAGAGTCACTCAAAGTAAGGTATTATCATTATGCTAATAATACCAGTCATCTTCTACAAAAGTTTTATTGCAAGTACTAACTGCTTGTATACTTGACTTCCTTCCAACTATATTGGAATACCAATACTTCAATACAAATTAGTACAAATACATGAATTAAAACAGTGCAGATCTACCACAAGGGACATCACTTACTAATTTCTCAGTAATACTACTTACATAATTCAAAGAAACATAGGTTTTAACAAAAGTTAGAAACTTTGAAATGTATATAAGTGTAATGGTAAAAAACCAAGAATATGCATTTAGATATAAAAGAACAAGATAAAAAATTGCGACATCATAAACTCTCACCATGTTAATTGCTCATGTTCCTCACCAACGATATCGCACAAACAACCCATTGAAGAAGATAGGTCAAGTGTCTAGCACAAGCAGTGATACAGTAAATGGGAAACATAAACGAAGTTAATATATTTTAACTCACTTCTGGTAAGTTCTGCTTTAGTAAATCTTTAATTTCACTTAAAACCAGCTCCACTTCAGTCAATTCCTTTTCTAGAAGCTCTAAACACCAATAAATGCCAATTTACAAAGAAACTTATCATCCATACACATCTACCAAAGTCTTTTTATTTTTTGATGACCACAATTATTAATGTGACTGTATTTTATAACTGACCTTCATGAACAGGAAGAGCTCCCTCTATGGCCATGTTGTGTCTGGTAGAGTCCAAAGCTTGCATGAGTGTGCTATAGTCCTGCTCAAGAGATGACAACTGAGAATACAGTGTCTGAAGACCATTCTCCTACACAGAACACACACAGCCATGACTGGACACAATACATACGTATACAAACAGTAAGATACCTTCTTCTTTTTTTTCATTTTCTTTTCCTACCCAGTTATTACTGGTCAAAGCTCATCTTAAAAATTCTTATAATTCAATGGGTAAAGGTCACACAGTTGTGTCGCAGCATGTGAAAAGCAACTTGAAGATGGCACAGGCAACGATAGGTAAGAAAAGTTTGTGTGAAAATGTTACTCTGACCTTCTAGTAAGAAACACCAACTCACCTGCACTTGCAGAGCTTTGTCCAGCTCCATTTTTCTAGTCTCTGATTCTAATTTTTCCTGTAATTGAGTGACTTCTTCTTTCTTCTTTTCAACTTCTTCCCACAACCAATGAAGCTGTGACTACAAAAGAATCGGAATACGTATACTGTTATGAACCTTATCATTTAAAATTACTCGACATTGATGCTATGTAAGTTCTAGCAAACTTTACCTTGGCCATTCCTTCTTGCTTCTTAAGAGCTTTGGCTGACTACAAAACATATATATATATATATATATATTTATATATATATACTGTATAATTAATCAAGAAACATGTACATGGTTAAATTATTATTGTTAGTTTAAAATGATTAGCTTTGAAAGTTCAATTCTAAGCAAGCTCAAACAAAAACTAGACTGCAGATAACCTTTGGTGTGAAGGATGTTGACTGAATAAAGGTAGTCATGGAAATGTGTAACCTACCAGCTCTGTGTGTCCAAGTGTTAGTTGCAATTCTACTTTTTACTGAGGAAGAAGAAGGAATTAAAGAAATTGAATAAATGTTTGAGCTTTTTTCTATAAAAATAATTCTGGAACATATGCATGCACACATAAATATAAATTCCTGAGATAATCAGCAAATACATTAGAGAGGAAACATCAAACTGAGTAGAATAACTGACAATCGATGAACCATACAATTTGTGCACTCTTACTCTACATTTAAAAACTGACTGCACCAGTACAACTAACTAAAATGTGGGTGGAGTTATAAATGGAAATAAATTTAAAAAGACTGCGAAAATATTGGTATAGGTTACACCACAATGTAGAGGTCAGTATGGGATTTACACAACCGAGGGCCAAAGCCAGTGGATAGTGTAAATCCCGTACCAACCAACACGGAGGGGTGCAACCAACTTGTACCATGGCTCTAGGCTGTAAGAGATGCATAAAAGCTATTTTTTGATTGGATGGTTCACTTATTAACCTCCTAAGTGATGGGTATGAAATAAACTCACCATAAATTGAGCAATCTGATTGGATGGTTAAAATGCATCATGGTACAATTATATATACAAAACATATATACACATACATATATATTGGATTCCTATCTTCTTAAAATATCTACATATTTAAACTTACCATGACATCCAAGTAAGTCATCTGAAGAAGTCGAGCATGTAGGAGTTCCATTTCATATTCATCTGTCACCTGGCTACCAACCTAGAAAATAACACAAGTCAAATACTGAGCCTGCTCACAGCTCAGATCCCACAAGGCAGATGAACACATACCTCATGGATGGATTTCTCTGTTACTGATTTGTCTGCAGGAGTTTTGTTAGCTGTATCACTCTTGTAAAACGATGACAATGGAGTGGAAGTTACCATCCCACCTAAAGGGCATGAAACATAGCGGGTATGGCAAAACAAATGAGAACAATAAAAATAAAAATAAATTTTTTTTAAAATAAAAAGTTAAAAACGTGATAATAGTGATGGAAAGTAAGTTGGGCAAGCAAAAAAAAAAGTTGGGCCAGGACACATGATTCTTAAAAGTTTATTTTTTTTATAATGAATTTATTACCTTGTACTACTAGTTTATATACATATATCACTAAGAATTTCACATAGATGGAAATTACAAATGGTACATTTAACTTCCTTCTCACTCACCTGGTATATTCAACACAGGGCCTGGTGTTGGGCAAACTGGCTTTGGTCGTACTGGTTTCTGGACAAATATAAACATATCAGGCAGTGAGCAAACACTTTAAGAGGGAACACAATTGAGTACACAATATTTATATCTACATACATATGATTAGCAGGAACTCTTTCTAACGCACACCTCTGATTTCCTAAACTGCCAATGATTGGTAGATGATCAATTAGAGTGTTTCAATACAGAGGGAGTGCCTGCATTGTTCGAGCATTTACACTACTGGTTGAATCAAAATTTAGGCTAGATCATCTGCCTTTAATGAACTAGCCCACACCATTAATATGAGTACCTTATCACCTCACAAGAAGAACGTTACGGAGACAATAAAGTGAGTTATAGAAATACACACCTTGGCTACTTTAGCCTTGTTGGCACTCGTTGCAGATGAAGTTTTAAGACTTGTACTCGTTCTTTTTCTGAAATAAATGAAGCATCAATGGTGTCAGTTTTCAGTTGCTAGTTTTTATATTAAAAAACTATAGGGCTTATCTAATATGTAATAAATTTAAGGTTCTGGTACAGTGTGAACTTTAACTGTCTATTCTCTTCGTACGGCCCTTGCAAAAGGGTTTTTGTATATGGTAAGTGCTAGCAGGTAAGGCCGCCTGTTAAATTAATGGCATAAACGTACGACTCTCAAAATTACAAAATTATATGCTTTGAAGCAAGTTTTTGAGAGCCCATGAACTGTATTGGCTTGTCCCTCTCTAGTATAGAATAAGTAGTGTTTTTAGTGTATATTTATTATATGGCCTAGATTTCTTTTTTCCCCCATAAATATTTAGGTGTTCATTAACTCATGAATTATTCATAAGCAAGCACTATACCAGAACCTTAAGTGCAGACCACTTGGTGGTGGTCACTGTTTCAGCTATGAGAAGTACTTTATTTATTCCAATTACAGCACCACTCTAGTGATAGAATTATTCAGTGACAGTATTTTCTAGTCCTTGATCTTATCGGAATGTTCTGTTATGTCGAACAGTGGACTTCTTCCAGTTATCTCTAAATCATTTTGTACTATAGAGGAACAGCAAATGAATTTCCAGTGGTTTTATAGGTATACAGTTGTACCCGCTTTTGTCCTAACTACGGATTTCATCGCCAACCAGTCTGACTTTGTCTCAATTTCTTAGCTCCACCCTTGTATCAAGAGCCATCAAAGGTCAACAAATTAATATTTTTGCTCTAATAATAGACCATTTCCCAATTAGAATTATTCAATTTTGGTGCTGTAATTACAATAAATACAGTACTATGTACATATAAACAAATTTGTAAACATTAAGCTTAGGTCTTTAAAGTCTAGTGGAACATAATTTCATAGACAATAAAACGAAGAACACTTTTCTTACCCCATATACAAGAATAAAATTATAATATTATTCACTTGTATTGGGGGGTGACACCATTATTTGCACATTTACCTGCATCAAACTTTACCACCCATCCCAACCTGGGCAACCTCCACGACTTACTTCGCTCCTCCGATTTGACTCGCATCTTTATACGAAGGTAGTTTGTTCCCGTTTCTGCGAGAAGTGTTGGACGAGGCCATAATTCTGCCTCCAAATTTCCCGCGAAAAACAAACTATAACTCCGCCCAGTTTTAAGTTTAAAGTGGAGCGGAAGCGCCTACGGGCGTCATATATCCTAAATTCGGTGCTCTCATGCCATTTTTCTTCAGGGTTGCCTATTTCGTAGAGTTATTTTAACTGGTGTAAGTGCTCTACCTGCTATTCAAGATGCCTTACCTTACTGACGCTCAGAAGAAGGAGCTCAATGCTACTGCAAGAGCCATTGTTGCTCCTGGCAAGGGGATTCTTGCTGCAGATGAGAGCACTGGGACTATTGGAAAACGTCTTGCCACTATTGGAATGGAAAATACTGCAGAAAACGCTCGTTTCTATCGCCAATTGCTTTTCACGTCTGATAAATCCATGGGCAACTACATCAGTGGAGTAATTTTCTTCCACGACACTTTCTTCCAAAAAGCTGACGATGGCACTCCATTTGTAAAGCTTGTTCAAGACAAAGGAATCATTCCTGGAATCAAAGTTGATAAGGGAGTAGTGAAGCTCCTGGGCACTGATGATGAAACCACCACACAAGGGCTGGATGGTATGGCAGAGAGATGCAAAGAATATTATGACGGAGGTGCTCGTTTTGCCAAATGGAGGTGTGTTCTGAAAATTGGAGATGGGCGTCCATCTCAGCTTTCAATTATGGAAAATGCCAACGTTCTAGCACGTTATGCCAGCATTTGTCAAATGAATGGCCTTTGTCCGATTGTTGAGCCGGAAATCCTGACTGATGGCTCCCATGATCTTGAGGCATGCATGGCGGCTTCTGAGAAGACCCTAGCCGCTGTCTACAAAGCTCTGAATGACCACAATGTGTACCTTGAGGGTACTCTGCTCAAACCTAACATGGTCCTCCCTGGAGCACAGTGCACTAAGGAATACACTCCAGAGCAAGTTGCTGAAGCTACAGTTACTGTCTTTCAGCGTACTATTCCAGTAGCCGTTCCAGGTGTCACCTTTTTGTCTGGCGGCCAATCAGAGATTGTGGCTACCACTCACCTCAACGCTATCAATGCGTACAAGGCAAAGAAGCCATGGGGCCTTACATTTTCTTATGGCCGAGCATTGCAAGCCAGTGTACTTAAGGCTTGGGGTGGAAAGCTTGAGAATGTGGCTGAAGCACAGAAAGTATTTCTTCATCGTGCTAAGTGCAATGGTCTTGCAGCTTTGGGCAAGTATACTGGAGAAGAAAATGCTGCTGCTGCTTCTAAGAGTCTCTTTGTGGCAGACCATCAGTATTGAAACTGCTTTAAAAAAAAACTGGGACCTTTCCTGTACTAATGCTTAATGTCAGTAGCTGATTATGCTAGTTTTTTTTTTGTTTTTTTTTTGTTGCTAGTTATTAATTTTAGGTAAAGTATCGTCGAAAACAATCCAGTCCTTAAGCTGTTATGAAGTTGTTTCAGAGACACTTGCTCTGTGTTGAAGTTGGAGGCCTAAATAGTCTCATAGTGAGATTTAGGTAATAGCAGCCATTTTTTAATTTCACCTGCGTGTTTAGTTAATACCACCAGCTGTTATAAGTGGACTGTATTTTATACACCTCCAAGTAGGTCATTACACACTTGCAGAAGTGGCCATCAAGCAGTAGATAATTCTGCTAAGAAGGGAAGGGAGAAGAGAAGTGCATTCAGATGGTTTGGGATTCCAGTGGGCTTAGGTATAACTTGCATTGCTGCTCTGCATTTGTGGAGAGTCTTACGAAGAGAAAGAAAAGATGATTCTGTAACATGGCAGGTTTGTGCATTTCATTGCCTTACATCAAAATAATTAGAACATAGACATACTAGCACTATTGTAGCTGACATTGACCAGATCATTCAAGTTGATTATGATACTGTTGTGTCTTCTCAGTTGGCTGCATTTCGTCTTCTTCCCGCACGCTCCTTGTCTCGTGCTTGGGGCAGTTTGGCTGAGTGTGAACTACCCAAGTGGGCTCGCAGACCATTACTGGGAATGTACGTGAAGATGTTTGGGTGTAACATGGCAGAGGCTGCTGAAGAAGACTTGCAGAAATACCCCTCTTTGTTACACTTATTTTGCCGTCAGTTAAAGATGGATACTAGACCAGTTTGTCAGGACCATGACCTTGTGAGTAATTCATTAAAATTATGATTATAAAGATTATTTACTAAGTGTTGTTTGCAAGATTTGATACCACTTCACTATCTTGCTATTATCCTTCACCATCAATCTACACACACACACACACACACACAGTCTGTGTTACGGTGATCTCACTGTCAGGTATTGCCAAGGCAATGTAAAGCGTATGCCCGAAAAGAGTTTTAGGGTCCTTTTGGCCCTGCACAACTTGACTTCCTGGATGCAAGAGTAGTTAATGCCATTAGGAAACCTACTGGACTCCAATTGTTGTTAAGGGTTGATCTTCCTTAGTGTGTACATGTGTCAGTGAAATGAGAAATGTTAATAACTGCAGCAGTATTATTTGTTTATGCAACCTATACTATTATAATATTTCAAGCTTATCCAAAAACGATTACTTGTGATCAAAGTCCTCCTAAAATAGTATAGCATACCATGCAGTTGTGGGAGAGTGCATATGGGTAAAACAACTTGATAGTTTGAACACAAGTAGAGGAACATTAAGAAGAGGACAAACGTTTCGGCCATTACTGAACATTTTGACAGCAACATCTGTAGATCATGTGAAATAAGGTGATAATTGTTGACAAGATTCTTGGGAGGCTTTATGTATCCAGATAACCCCTAACAGAGGAATTAGGTTTAAAGCTTCCAAGATGCTGGCTGTCTATTGTGTGCTAGCATATTATGTTTGCCCTGCAGGCTAAGTTAAAATAGTTAGCACGCTCTACCAGTTGTTGTTGTTGTTGTGTTGTTGTTGGTTTTTTTTTTGTTTTTTTTTGTTTTTTTATTGTGGATAACAGCTGAATCATCTGAAGAGCACAACTTTAGGGCCGTGGATAGTGAATGAACAGATCTTTGTTTGGACATAGTAGCTACATGCAGGAATTTTGAAATCACTGTTATCCAAAATATTTAGAACCAAAATACCGAAATCTGGAAAGATAATGTGATATTACAGTATTATCACACTTGTTTCATATGACTAACATACAATAAGGCTTACCCTATTGATTCTAGGTTCTCCATTAATGCTATCGATTGTCCTATGAAACTATAGATAAATCCCTGAATTACTGGTGGACAACTGATAATACAGCAGGACATACCTACAATTTAAGTGCTGCCGATATGTACAATGAGGGTAATAAACAGTAAATGTTCAGGAGTAGCTCTGCCATGTTTTTGGAAATGTAAGGGGTGCAACCAACTTGTTCCATGGCTCTAGGTTATAGGAAACACATTGTAGAAACGAATTTTTGATTGGATGGTTCGCTTATTCACTTCTTAGGAGGTGGGTATGCAATATTTTCACTGCGAATTTAGCAATCTGATTGGACAGTTTGAACGTACCATGTATATATATATATATATTTATATATATATATATATATATATACAGTAATCCTGAGGAAACATACAAAGATTTCAATCTATAGTTACTTTTTTCTATTGTATAGGTATCCCCCAGTGATGGTAAAATACTTCATATGGGTCGTGTGGAGGCTGATGGTAGACTGGAGCAGATTAAAGGAGTGACTTATAGTTTGCATCATTTCTTGGGCCCAAGTTGTAGAATTTCAGGAGGAACTCGTGGAGAGCTGAGTAACCATGGTGATCTGCGGGCTACAAACCATAACAATGGAGTTCCTAATCAATATTTATATCATGTTGTGATATACTTGGCTCCAGGAGACTACCATCACTTCCACTCTCCAGCAGATTTTGCCATCCAACTTCGGAGACATTTTCCAGGTAAGACAATTTCCAGATAAGGCAATGGTGCCCTTAAAGTATTCTCCATATTCCAAAACATAAGAAATTTGTCTCAATTGGATAATTCCCATACAATTCTATTATTGAAAGAGATTTGTACTGACTGATGCACATAATATGCACACGGACACAGACAAACAGGCAGACAGACACACACGCACACACAGACAAGCACATACATAGACAGACAGACACATACACAGACAGACACACATCCACAGACAGACACATACACATCCACAGACAGACACATACACAGACAGACACATACACAGACAGACAGACACATACACAGACAGACACATACACAGACAGACAAACCACATACACAGACAGACAGACACATACACAGACAGACACATACACAGACAGGCAGACACATACACAGACAGACAGACACATACGCAGACAGACAGACACATACACAGACAGACACATACACAGACAGACAGACACATACATAAACAGACACATACACAGACAGACAGAATATCCGAATAATCAAATGTGTACAGTACAGAATTTCTTATGATATCCGAATAATCAAATGTGTACAGTACAGAATTTCTTATGATAGAACGTGTTTTTTGTTCTGTTTCGGTGAGCAGTGAGTAGTACTGAGAGTAAAATAATTTAATGCAAAATATATTTTCCAAGAATTGATAAATAATCAGTTTAACCATGCTGAATTTCCATACAGTAAACAAAGTGATTTTTCCCTTACTCGTATGAGGAGTGTTGGTTGATTGTAGTATTTTTGTATCCACAGAATTCTTCCTTAATTTACTTTTTTCCTTATTGTGTATTTTGTGCATGTGTGCATGCATGCAGGTGAACTTTTGACAGTTGCTCCATGGGCAGCAAAGACCATGCCAGGACTCTTCACTCTCAATGAGCGGGTTATTCTCACTGGGATCTGGGAACACGGCTTCTTTGGAATGGCAGCTGTGGGTGCTTATAATGTGGGCTCCATTAAGATTGCTTTAGATCAGGTACAGTCACACTTACCTTTATTACAAAGGAAGTTAATGTGAGCATTTATTAGTGGAAGTAGAAACTTGTATTGTTATGTTTTGATTGTATTTTGGTTTGTGAAAGGCCACACCCTTACCGCTATACTGGGAAGGGTCTGGTGGCAATAGTTCAAAACCCTCCAGATCTTGGGGTGAGTTGGCGGTTCCATCGTGATTAGAACCACAACTCACCTGAGATCCGAAGGGTTTTGAACTATTGTTGACACCTTTCCAGCATAGTAGTAGGTAAAGGGTCTTAGCAAGACTAAACACAGACATGTTTTAGAGGCTCTAATGTTTGGACAACTATAACATGATGCATTGGTCTATTTAGTCATGAAATGAATTATTGTACAAGTCAGATACTAGTTTAACAACTAAAGGAAATAATAATGTAGTAGAGTGAAAGAAAAGTTTCATAGTGTTTCCTATATTGAGTGGTAGGTAGTTAATGTGTAAGTAATTGTAGTGTTGGTTTTGTGATTAGGATAGACATATAATATAGTTTTTTAAAAGACTTATTCGTAGCAATTGTTCTATACAAAAATGTTTAAACCCGTTAAGTCTTCAAAAAACAAACAAATGATGCGCATTTGTGTTTTGTGTAGAATATTGCATAGCAATGAGCCTGTACATAAGAACAGTAGATATGTCTCAGGATGGACTTGCATTAATCATCAAAGGAGTTGAAGGAAAATAAACTTGGGGATTTGAAATGAAAGTGTTTTGCTTTAGTTACCGGTGCTTTTAGCTTTCGTCTCGTGACTTCCACACATCTCATCTTTATTCAGCTGTTTTAATAGTGGCTTACTGCAGTCTTGTATTCTTCAAATTGTTGTGTCAAAAGACCTTTTCGGTGTCAACCTGAAAATCAATTTTTAGGAAGGATCAGAACTGTGTTATTCTCTTTTTTCTTTTCTTTTTTTGTTGTTGTTGAACACGTACTAGACTATTTTTTCCTCCTTTCCTTCTCACCTATACAATTTTTTTCTAAACTTAATTTATGCCAATATTACACTTGTTTCAAGACAGTATCTGATGTCAGGTGTGGCTAAGGGCCTATTATAGTGGATTTAACTTAACAATCTACCTTTAGTTTGCATGTTTACTAATGTGTTGTAATATAGAATTGTTGTTTGTATTGCTCTGTAGGACATTCTTACCAATGTGAAAGGGAAGTACACTATGGGAGAGTATCATGATAAAGAGATAGTAGCTGACGTGAAGAAAGGAGAAAGAGTGGGTAACTTTTCTCTGGGATCCACCATTGTACTCGTATTTGAAGCACCAGAACATTTCAATTTTTTGGTAGCACCAGGACAAAGTGTGAAATACGGCCAACCACTTGGCACAATCCATAGAGCACACTCTAATTTATCTTAAAACTCTCTCCTAAATTATTTACAAATTGTTTTATGAATAATTAATTTTGAATAAATACAGCACAGGGTCCATCATTGTATAATTTGAATTGTATTAGGAAAAAAGTGAAATAAAAACTAGCAAAGTACAAAACTGGTAAAGAGTGATCATGCACATAAACAACAGGAGAAACATACAAATAGGAGCAATCAAGTAGTGTCCAATCTGATAGTTCTGATTTTCTTGTTGTCTATTAGGACACAAGCAGCTTCATTGGTAGCTCCGCAATAATGAGAGGAAGAGAACACAGTTAAAAGTCGTCCCTGATGTTGGATCTGAAAGCCAGACGCCTTGCACTCGTGAGCTCTTATTACATGAGACAACTGGTTTCGACTAAGGAAGTCCTCCAAAGCTTTGTTACTACAGCAACACCCAGCAAAACAGTAATTCCACCAGTTATTTCAACAAAGGTCGAGTTAACATGCTAGGTATACACATAAACCGTTAAAATTAGATATGAATGATTCATTGGAGGATAACTAACTAAACACTTCATTCATGATTCATGGTAATACATACACAGATTAGAAAGAGGAAGGAGTGCAGATTCTTGATTATTGGCCAGTGAAACAGACTACAATGGATGTAGCAGATACATACATATAGTGATAGGGTAATTACAACCATTGGTACACTTGCAGAGATGGCTTGCCCTAATAGTTGTAAACACTAAAAATACTGGTGACTGCACACCGCCTACACACTTTTTTGTTGATGGCTGCTATGCACGATTACTACTATTGCAGGGACTTCTCCACAAGGACAAAATACCTGCCAAAGGCACTGCTCACTAATTTTGGAGTGAATCTGGAGGAAATATTGAGGGCCGGTTATAAAACTTTGAGCACTTTTTTGGAGCGGTGTGGTACGTTGGAGCTCCGTAATTTGGTGCACTACTAGCCAAGCTGATACTCTACTGCAAGACGAGTTCTTTCAATATTACTTTATGATATTCACATTTTTTCTTTTTATAAGATTACTTAGAGTAGTGCTACCTTATATACACTTTATAATTTTTCACTTGCAGCTCACAGCAATTCTCTCCATTAGTGTATAATCACATTTTGTTGAAAGCTCATTGTGAAGAAACGTAACGAGTTTGCTGAGCATGTATAGAGGAAACTGTAAATTATGTTTCTATTCGTGTAGAACACCTTAGCTGTTTGAATTATAGCAAGGCTAACTCCCTTGTTAGTGCTGAAGCACATCTTCAGTTATTTTATATCCATGTACAGTATACAAAGATTGTGTAAGATTCCTCCCATTACATGCTGTGCACCCAATCAATACCTGAACATGTGTGCTGTTCCTCGAGCAAAATTATCTATGAAGCCATTTTCTTGGAGCTGTACTTCAATATCTTCATCTATCTCATCTTGTCTGTCAACAAGCAAGAAATGAACGACACACACACACACACAGAAATAATCTCACTAAAGTTATCCTTTGGTGGCAGTAATGATGTCATCATGACAAACTCTTCTTGTTCTTACCTGATAGGATCATTCCACAGCATGTCCCAAGCTAACGGGCTCTGGTCCACTGGATCTGACAACCTCGAAGGGATGTCATTGATGGCCGTCACCCTTCCACTCCCTTCCAGTGTAGGCATAGGGATACCACCATGAACACAAAACACCTGAACAATATGTGCACTATTATAATGAAGCACCAAAGGTGCGAACCCTCCAGCGCTATTAAACACTACCTACATAGCTATTACAATATAATCTCCTTCCAAAAGAACAAGCAATCTGTTAGCTATTTTTAATCAGGTATCAAAATAGCTCGACCAATGAAAATGGTACATGGAGACGCTGTCTTCATAAGAGAAGAAGTTAAACTAGCCAGAAACACTCACCTGTATACATTTTCAACGCGAAACTTCACTTCTTTCAACTCCGTTAACTTCCCCAGAGTAACGCTTAGGAGCCTGAGCATAAAGCTAAGTACACCGCTGGCTGCATAAATTATTTGCTCACGTGATTATGACGTGACGCTAGGGGGCGGCGTTGCCCATAAAAGCTGGTACCTACGCGGAGTTGAAAGCTTAGCTTTTTTTCAACGAATAGCCCGAAATTAAAAAAAGAAGAACAATAAAAGGTCATAAATCTTCGTCCTGAGTAAGTTCATACCTAAATCAACTGTTAATTGTCAGTAATCTTCAAAATCAGAGCGTGACAGACAGACAAACAGACAGGACGACTACTATAACCCTCTCGCGCATGCGCGTTGAGGGTTAATAAAACATTTCACCAAAACACATTCATCTCAAGAGCTTTTGCTTACAATATTCTTTCATTTTAACTCACTTTCTTGTCAATGACAGCTGCTACTGGCATGACATCAAAGGCAGAGTTGGCAGCTTCCCATACTTCCATACCAAGTTCTTCCCCAAATTTGTCCAGACACTCTTGCTTGAAAGTGAACGCCTCTTGCACCGCCCGTATCTCGTGGTTACCTCGGATCAGCTGGAACTTGGTGGGCATAAGCAACTTCTGAGCAAACAAGTAAGCTACAACTTCAAACCCATGAGGTCCTCTGTCCACATAATCGCCTAAGAATAGGAAGCTAGCTGGAGTGAGGACTGGACCCATTCTCCACAAAACCTTCTCAAAACACACTAAGTCATGGAAGTTCCCATGAAGATCACCTAGAAACCATTTACACACAGCGGGCATATTGTACATAGTACATATGTGTCTATGTTAATATAATATTAAGTATGACGCACGTATGCAGATTTGTGATGTAATAATGTGTACATATGCATGTTGACTAATGTTCTTGTTTTATCATTGCTAACAAATTAGTAAGCATGCATAATGTGTACATGGAATTTGATTTGCATATCCCATTTATTAACGAGAAAGGAAAATAAAAAGGAGGGGGGTGGGCTATAGAAATTGTTTATAACTAGATCATTGATATACTGTACCAATAGTTGCTCAACCACAGTGCTTTATCCAATGCCAAGAATTACAGTATAAATAGATGCAAGTTATGCAACTACAACAAAGTGATTACACATATACTGCACTGTCCTAATTACATTAGTTGTTGTACTAACTAGCTCACTGCTAGTGATGGCAAACAAGCAAACTAGTCCAGCAAATTTTTAAAAAATCTGAATACATTACATGTGGTACAGGTCACCAGCGTATTCGCTATGTACATACATAAACTAATACTTTGCTGGCTGTAAACATCAAGTGTCTTCCACTGTCTAAAAAAGCAATTTAACTAAATATTGCAAGTATGCTAATTGCCCTGCCAAAAATGTGTTCTAGAAAAAGAGTGTGTCAGATTAACACATGCAGGTACATTGTTCAGATTAACAGTTAATGTGCCGTGTCAGCAACTGGTAACCAATTCCTCTGCTCATCAGAGTATAATATGCATATAGGCTAGACACTTGTTTAATTCACAATATCCTGGCATCCCTTACCTAACACATAACATGGCGAGTTTACTTCCAGCATACGCAACTCAGCTGAAAATATATCCATGGCTTTGACGCATATCTGAATAAAGCAGCGTGCTACTGACACCATGTCCACTGCACCCCACGAGAATTGATTCTTAGGCTTTCCTCGCCCGTTGTCCTTTAAGGCATGCTCAAAGTACCGAAGCCCTGACAACATCTCATTGGATTTAGATTGCTACGGAGACATAGAAGGGACAACACAACAATGATAAGAACTCTCTAACATCGTGCGATACCAAATGAATGAATATCTAAGGAACCTGATAACTTCTTATAACAAGGAAGTGCATATGTGTGTATACAATGTACTAGTCTGGCGTCGCCGACCCTTTACCTTCCCTATATTGGTGGGCAGGGAGAAGGAAAGGGTCTGGTACTAGTATCAACGACTTGTGCGAATGACGTTACAAGTTTATTGCGTCATCATTAACGCGTAGGCTAAAATCAATCGCGAGTCAAATATTTTGTTGCAAGTAAATATTTTGTTGGAATGTCTCGTTGCGACTGTGGTGTTTCAATAATGTAGAACAACAACAACAATAATGGCTGGCTCACACTTGTGTAGGAGTTGGTCATATACAAGTGACAAAACTCATGGAAACAAGTACTCTTTCCGTACCCTGTAGTGAGAGCTACAAAAACATCTCTTTTTGAAATTCCCTTTCATGTGCTCTGGCTTTACGCACGAAACTGTAACTTCTAACACGCTCTTCATCACTTGACCTTCCATAGCAAATGACGCGGAATAAACTGGGGCGCATTGAATATGTGGTTGAGGAATGTGATTAATTAATGATTCTGCAATCTGATTGGAGCGCCACTATTTTGGTGCCGGCACAAGTCGTTGATACTAGAGCTACCAGACCCGTTCCTTCTCCCCGCCCACCAATATAGGGAAGGAAAAGGGTCGGCGACGCCAGACTAACAATGTACATGAAGATGACAGATAATGGTCATCACATGTACCAGATGTAAGGTACTTGAAGGTGGACACTATCACTGATATAGATGGAAAAAAGAGATAGATTCTGTTGCACTCATCCTGCCATGTAGCCAGACACCCGTTATGACAAATCTGCTTCTCTCATTGGTAATTCCTTTGTTTTCACTCATATGGTGACTTTCACTAATGACAATCATGTGCCCCACCCACCACATGTCCTACTTGTCATTATCGTTTTATTATGTCATCTACATCTACACTGTTTCTAAATTGTCACGGAATGATTGCATAAGTGCATGTACAAGCAATTAGGCTCAACTTTGACATACGTGTAACAAGCATGGCTAACCATGTCATGATACTGTAGCTAAACAATACAATTTAACTAGTGGTGTGCTTGAGCACAAATGGCGAGCGAGCCTTAAACTACTATTGTTAAATGATTGATTTTAACAACTAACACTCAAGCTACTCGAGTTTATAAATTAAGTATGCGGTAAAGGGGTTTCAATGCCACTCCCGCAACTGTTTGAATTGAAAAAGAAGCAACAAAATCTAATCACGTTTGTGGGCGTACCCACATAGATGAGATAGAACAGTTGCACAAGAACGAAGGCGTGTTGTGTGGTCATGGGTGTTGTATAGAATTACTGGGTTGTATGTTTGTAAGTGTTAATGGATTTTTGGTGTTCGCATGCTTGTAAGTATTTTGTGCAAGTCATAGGTGTTGCCATCAGTTCAGTCTTGGTTCATGTCACCCAATTCGTTGTGTGTGCATTTTCTCTTTCGTAAAGTAATTTAAATCTATTCTTAACCTAACCTGCGGGGTTGGTGAATGGTTCGCCGGGGTAGATAGAGAGGACCTTGATTCTGGTGGCAGCAACTACTTTGCTGTCATCAGGTGCGAGCTAGTCTGAGCCGAGTGCCTGAGCCAGCCCACAAAGGGTTTAAAGTTTTCTTTGTGATATTTTTAATAGTAGTTGTAATGCACAATACTTTCAAACAACTGAACTTACCTACGCAAGACTTACCTTCGTGGTTCGTCTAGTGGACAATGAATTTTCAATTAAAAGCAGTTGAGTAGGGCTTATAACTGTGACAAATAGCGTATTAACTTACCACTACCACTAACTCGAATAGAAATGGAGCTCCCATAAGTTTTTGAGTTTTAACTGCACCCGCAAAACAATTCAAAGCGGTAA